>Ga0209542_10020297_pt1 | contig 10546 bp, 11 predicted proteins | sample RifCSPhighO2_01_FD_184028 | JGI IMG/M metagenome (GOLD analysis project Ga0209542, IMG submission 184028) | Soil microbial communities from Rifle, Colorado - Rifle CSP2_plank highO2_0.1 (SPAdes) (version 2) | ecosystem: Environmental > Terrestrial > Deep subsurface > Rock core/Sediment ...
TTGCTCCCGCGACCGCAGGGAGCGGACGAGGCGCGCGACATTCAAGCGTACGATTTAGTTTCAAGCCACCACGCGTTCCGCGCGTCCCACCTTCTGGCTTTGAAAAAGCCGTTAAGTTCTGTTTTGGTGCCGGGGAGAGGACTTGAACCTCCACAGGATTGCTCCCGCCAGCGCCTAAAGCTGGTGCGTCTGCCATTTCGCCACCCCGGCATAGAATGTAGTGTATGACCTTTCTTTTTTGATAGCAAACTATCTGGCAAAAAATCGGAACATCAATGGAGAATTTTTTTGAGACGTTCAACTTCTTGGCGGAGCGGCTCGCTATCCTCATCATAGTCACCGTGATGCTGCGTGGCGCTGCCGTAGGTCTCTTTTTTATGGTCGAGGTGTAGTGAAAGAGAAAGTGTCACATGTTGCAGTGTCGCATAGATGTGGAAGCGCGGAAAACCGCTGCGACCGAATGCGCGCACGAAGCTCATCTGATCGCCGTCATGCCGCTGAAACACATAGCCGACACGGCGCAGAAGTGACGTGGGATTTTCGGAAATATGTTCAATCGTAAGGCGCATAGTGCAAAGAAAAAATTTGCCATTGGTATCGTTATTATATAGTATCTCTATACCTTATGGTAGAGCAACAGAAAAAAACATATATGCCTCGCGAGCGCGCATTTGCCGCGCTTTTTCCGCATGCGCCCGCGTATCGGTGGAGGCAATGCGTGATGACACTGTTTCAACCGACGTGCCGGGGGTGGAAGGATGCCACAGCACTGCCGGCGGATATGCGCGTGACAATGAGAGAGTCACTCCCATGGATGACAGTGGAACAATTTCTTCTTCTGGAAAGCAAAAAAAAGGATACGTACAAAGCCGCTCTGAAACTTCATGATGGCGCGCGCATTGAAACGGTGCTCATGCGGAATGCGCGGGACAGCTGGACAATCTGCGTGTCATCCCAGGTGGGGTGCGCGATGGGGTGCCGATTTTGCTCGACGGGTACCATGGGTCTGGTGCGTAACTTATATGCGGACGAAATCGTGGACCAATATCGTTTTTGGACATCATTTCTCGCTGACCATCCGCATCTCCCGCAAACGGTTGGAAATATCGTGTTCATGGGCATGGGCGAGCCGCTCACGAACTATGACAATGTCAAAGAAGCGATTCTCACGCTTCTTGCGCACACGACGCTTGGACCGACGCGCGTCGTCGTTTCTACGGTCGGCATCATCCCGCAGCTTGCGCGGCTTCTTGCGGATCCGACATGGCCACCGGTGCGCATCGCGCTCTCACTGCACAGCGCCGTGGCACAGACGCGCAAAGAAATCGTGCCGACATCCTATGAAAATTTTCTTACGGATCTTACGGCATGGGCGCGCACATACCACGCCGCCATCGGCACGCGCCGCCGCCATCTCACGTTTGAATATGTCATGCTGCGCGATGTGAACGATACGCCCGCGCATGCCAAAGCGCTCGCGCAACTGGCCACGGCAATCGGGAAGGGGAAAGTGAATCTCATCCCCTATAATTTCGGCACTGCGGCGGAATTTCAAAAAAGCACGGACGAAACGATTGTGGTGTTTCAAAACATTCTCAAAAAACATGGCATCATCGCGACGCGACGCCGCACGATGGGCGATGACATTGCCGCCGCCTGCGGACAGTTGGTGGCAAAAAAAGTTTAACTTGGTCGGGGCACTGGGAATCGAACCCAGTCTTCACGCACCCGAAGCGCGCGTACTACCGGTATACTATGCCCCGATGTCAGTCAACGCTCAATATCTTTTCTGACTTTTGTTGACTGTTGTTTGTCGCCTGCTGCCTGTCATTTCACCCAATATTTCTTCTTCATCGTTTCTTCTTCATCCTTCTTCTCTTTCGTGATTCGTCGCTTGGCGACAGCGCGCAGTTTCACAATATCCTCTCTCTGCAATTCTGTTGCGCGCTGTGAGAGGTACTCTAGCGTGTTTTTTGTCGGGTCGTCAATGACTTCGCCAAGCAGAATATCCAAAATCGCGCCAATTTTCGGTCCGGGCGTAAAACCAAGATCCGTGATCATGATAGAACCGTTGATCGCAAGCATCTTTACGGAAAGGGGATCTTTGGAAACCTTTTCCACCATATATTCGAAGTGGCGCAGTTTGTAGGGCATTGCTTTCGGCACGCCGGAACCAAGACGATCGCCGACGCGTACGGCGAGAAGATCCTTGATGTTTTCCAGTCCGACGCGTTTGATGATGCGTCGCACGGCGGCCTCGGTCACCTCGTCGACGTTGTAGTAGAAAAGATGATTATCGACCAAAAGCGTCGCATGTTCAACGATGTCCTTTGGAAAGCGGAGTCGTGTGAGGGCATGCCGCACCATTCGCGCGCCGACGTGATCATGATTGTAGAATGTCGCATACTTTCCATTGCCGCGTTTTGTGCGCGGTTTGCCGATGTCGTGCAAAAGTGTCGCCATGCGAACGGATAATTTTTTTGACGGACATGTTTTGAGCGCGCGGACATTGTGCTCGTAGACGGTATAGATGTGATGGAGATTTTGCGTTACGCCGACACCCTCTTCCAGCTCCGGAAGGATATGTTTTAAAAGGTCTGTGTGGCGCAACATCTCTACGCCATCGTCGGGACGATCGGAGAGGATGATGCGGGATAGTTCATCGCGCACGCGTTCCGCGGCGATGCGCGCGATGTTCTTCGCGTTCTGCGCGATGGCAGTAAGGGTTTTTTTTTCGATGGCAAAGCCGAGCTCCGCATGAAAGCGCACGGCGCGCATCATGCGCAAGGCGTCTTCCGCGAAGCGCTCATCCGGATCACCGACAGCGCGGATGATTTTTTTCTTGAGATCTTTCTGTCCGCCGTAGGGATCAATGAATTCGCAGGATATTTTTTTTCGTGTTCCGCTTTCGACTTTCAACGCGATTGCGTTGATTGTAAAATCGCGCCGCGCGAGATCCTCCGCAATGGTCGTGACGAACGTGACGGCATCCGGACGGCGCGCGTCGGAATAGGCCGATTCCGTGCGATATGTCGTCACCTCAATCACGTCGTGTTCTCGCTGTGTCGCGCCACCATGCAGAAACGGCGCAACTTTCACGCCGACTGTGCCGAACGTATTTTCATAGAAACTCTCCGGAAATATTTTTTGAATCTCTTCCGGCATTGCGTTTGTTGTAATATCCCAGTCCTTCGGTTCCGTTCCGCGCAAAAGATCGCGGACGCAGCCGCCGACAATGGAGGCGTCATAGTTTTTCTCATGGAGTGCGGCGAGGACATCGCGTACGGGTTGTGGAATTGTCGGCATCATATGTCCCATTGTACCATCGTTTTTTCTTCAAGCGAATTTTTCCAAAAAAAGCCGCGCGCAGTGCATCGGCTTCCGATCTCATCTTCCTCGCGGCGCGGAGTGAGCGCGTGTTACAGCATCTTGGGCTGTTCTTCCTCCGTGTAGCATACGAGAAGATCCCCCACTTTGATTTTTGTCGCGCCTTCGAATGTCAGGCCGCATTCCTTGTCCTGTTTCACCTCATTCACGTCGATCTTGTTATGCTGTACTTTTGAGAGCTTGCCGGTTCCAATCACACGTTCACCGCGCACAACGTCGAGATTTGCTCCGATGGCAATGTGTCCTTTTGTCACGCGTCCGCCGATGATCATGCGTTCTTTTTCCGTACGGAACAATGCAAGGACCGTGAGCGTGCCAAGATCCGTGCGGATCGTTTCTGTCGGGAGAAGAGCGAGAAGCTGTTTTTTGATCTCATCCACGAGCTGATAGATGATCGTATAGATTTTGATGTTTACGGCGCCGCTTTCCGCAAGGCGTTTTGCCACAGGTGTCGCGCTTACATTGAATCCATAAACCGCTGCACCGGCACTTTGCGCCATCTTGACGTCTGATTCCGTAATATTTCCGATTCCTGCGGCAACATAGACCAGAAAAACTTTCTCCGACTGGTACGTTGCCAGAATTTGATCAATCGCTTCCAGTGATCCCTGTACATCCGCTTTGAGAACAATCGGAAGCTTTGGAACGGTGTCATCCTCTGTGGCGTGCGCGGTTTTGCTTTTCGCACCGGCAAGACGCTGGGCGAGTTCCTGTGATTTCGCGCGCGCAAAAGATTTTCCGCTGACAACCTGTACGACATCATTCGTTTGCGGTACCTCATTCAAGCCGAACAGTACGATTGGCATGGAGGGGGTCGCGCGCTCAACATTTTTTCCCGCATAGTCCTCCATGCGGCGGATGCGTCCATATGTTTTTCCCACCGCAATGTCCTGACCGACTTTCAGCGCGCCGGTTTTTACCAGAATCGTTGCCAAAGGTCCTTTCTGTGGGTCGAGGTGTGATTCCAAAACGACGGCAAGTCCGTCACGTTTTTCATCCGCCCGAAAATTTTCAACTTCCGAAAGCAGGAGGATGCTCTCCAGAAGATCACTGATCCCGATGTTGTTTTTGGCGCTGATTTCGTTGCAGAGAACTTTTCCGCCCCAGCCCTCGATCAGGATGCCCTGCTCTGCAAGCTCTTTCTTGACGCGCATCACATTCGCCTCCGGCTTATCAATCTTGTTGATCGCGACAATTGTAGGGATGTTTCGTTCCTTGATGTAGGTGATCACCTCTTTTGTTTGCGGTTGTACGCTGTCATCTGCGGCAACGACCAAAATGGCGATATCAGCGAGGGATACGCCGCGCTCCCGCATCGCGGAAAACGCCTCATGTCCCGGCGTATCAATGAACGTGATTACCTGGCCACGTTTTTTCGCCTGATAGGCGCTGATATGCTGTGTGATCCCGCCGGCTTCGCCTGCGGCGACACTTGTCTTACGAATGGTGTCCAATAATGTCGTTTTTCCATGATCCACATGACCAAGAATTGTTACGATCGGTGGCCGCAGGATAAGTTTTTTATCCTGTTCTTGCTCCTTTTTTGTGATTTCAAGAAGTTTTTCCAGTGTCAGCGTTTCCGTTTGAGCGACCTCCAAGTCCTCTTCCGTCTTGAATCCGAGATCATCGGCGATGATACTGGCGGTCTCATAGTCAATCTCTTCATTGATTGTCGCCATGATTTTATTGCGCAGAAGCTCGGTAATGACGGCAGAAACGGGAACACCCAACAGTTCCGCAAATTTCTTTACGGTAATCGTGGAAGGAATCTTTACAATTTGAAGCGGCGTTTGTTGATCAGTCATCGGTTTTCATTATTTTTTATGCTCTATTTTCGGGATTTTTTCTGGTGTTGCAATCGCGATGGCGCGCTTCTCTTCCTCCGTAAGTTCATAGTGTTGCGCTTTGCCCTGCGCGACCGGCTTCGCATAGATGCGCGTGCCTTCTCGCGTATGGAGCGAAGAGATTACGAACCCGGAATTCGCGGCATCCAGGAGTGCGATGGCGAAGCTTTGGTCACCGCCGAGATCCTTGAACGGATTGAAACGTACGATGCCGATCTTGTGGATGCTTTGCTGCGCCAAATGATGGATCGTGTTTGAGATATCAAAAAGTTCCTGAATCTCCTTGTCGAAATTTTTAAGCTCTCCCGCATGTGCACGGATGACTTTCTCGAGGTCTGTTGCGGATTTTCCGGAAAAAATGACACGAAGTTTGCGCGCAAGGAGGTACATACGTACGAGCGCAATGATGCTTGCGAGAAGGGCAAGCGTCGAAAGAAAAAGAATACCGACGAGGACGCCGTCGGTATGCGATGCGATCATACTGTGAATCCATGCGAGCATAGGCGTGTACAAAGGGCACAATATCATTCTTTTCCGGCTCTGTAAACCCCCAAAAGCTTTATGCCACCTCTTCCCCTATCGGCATGTTGCGGCGGCGCTCATTTTCAGGAGGATGCGGGAGAGCGTGAAGAGAAGAATGAGGAGACCAATCACACCGAAAAAATCTCCGCCGAGAGGAAGAAAGGAGAGAAACCCGACCGTTGCGGAAAGACCAATGAGAGAGGAAAGGATGATGGAGCCACATGATGCGCATCCGATCCCGATCATGCTACTGATGATACCAATGGCGCTGTTTCCCGCCATACGCCTTCGTAGAACACGGTTTCTCATGGAGAACACGAGCAGGTTTGTAATGATGCCGATGAGTAGCGCGGTGACAACGGCGATCGTTTGCCCGAGAGGCGTGAAAAATGTCGACAGTGTTCCGAAAATGCCAAAAAGGATGGCGATCTTTTCAAGCGGTGTGAAGAGAGGAGAAACAAACGCACCAGCGAGCAAGGAATAGTTTGGGATCAAAAGAAGGAAAAAAAGGAACGACAGTGTCGTCATGAATGTCACAAAAAACGCTCGTGGTCCTTCATAGGCACGACAGAGTGTCTTCCACGCCAAAAAAATATTGGCGGTAGTCATAGAAGAGGAAAAACGTCTATTTAATTAGCGGATCAAGAAGGCGTTTTACTTGTGCAAGCGGCTGGGCGCCGTTGATGGGGATTTTTTTATCATCCACAAGAATCACGCTGTAGGGCGTGCCGCGTCCGCCGGCATTCTCCGCCTGTGTAGTATGGTTTTGTACTTTTTCCGTATATTTTCCGGAACTCAAACATTCTGTGAACTTTGCGACATTGAGACCGACCGTGCGCGCAATCTCCGGCAATTGGGCGGGATCAAGCTTGTTATTTGACGGTGTGACCGCATAGAGACGGTCGGCGTACTTCCAAAAGCCATCATTGCCGCCAAGTTCTCCCGCACACTCCAGCGCTTCCGCTTCCTTGAGGGCGCGCGGATGGAGCTGCTCAAGCGGGAAGTGACGATAAACCCACTTCACTTTGCCATCGTACTCCTTGACGATTGACTGCATCGTTTCATGAAACTGCTTGCAGAACGGACATTCCGTATCAGAGAATTCCACAATCGTGATCGGCGCGTTGCGATCACCCTTGACCCAGTCCGCATCCGTCACGGGGGCAACAACAATCTCATCTTGCGCCTCATTCTTTCGCGTATCATCTTGCGCGGGGATATTTTTGTCCTGTGCGGAAGGAAGGAGGGTTCCCTGACGCAAAAGGATCACTGCAAAAAAGAGCGCGATGATCGCGAAGGTAACCGCAAGTGCCGCGCTGACGCCAAGCCAAAAGGAGAGGCGAAGATCTTTCTTCTGTTGAGCGGAAGCATCCGAAGGAGTTTTTTCATCCATAGAGTTATGGTAAAGTTAATTATGCTATGATATCGCTCCAAGTATAGCAGATCCCTCTTGGCAGTGGAAGCGATACCCTCATCACATTACATAGTATGGCAATAGAAACCCATCAGATCACATTACTTTCAAAGAAAGAGATCGCAAAGGATACGATGCTTTTCTCTTTCGCCAAACCGGACAACTTCGCATTTATTGCGGGGCAGTACGTCGTTTTCGGATTGATCAATCCGGCGCACACAGACAAGCGCCCGTCTTTTCGCTCCCTTTCCATCGCGACGGCACCATCCGACGACACGCTCGAATTTTCCATGCGCAGCGGTGTGAGCGCGTTCAAACGATCGTTGTGGGAGCTGCCGATCGGGGGAGTGGTGGAAATCAAGGGACCGCTCGGACGCTTTGTGTTTCCCGCCGATCCGATGCAACCCGTCGTATTCTTAGTTGGCGGCATCGGCATCACGCCCGTGCGCAGTATGCTGCGGGAAGAGCTCCATAAGAAATCAACACGTCCCATCGCTTTGTTTTATTCCAATAGTTCCATGGACACGGCAGCATTTTGTGATGAATGGCGCACGCCGGCGCAGCCGTCATGGAAGAACATTTTGACGATGACAGATTCTGTGGCCGTTAATGTGTGGGATGGTGAGTGCGGCTTCATCACAGAAGAGATGATCACGCGTCACCTTTCTGATCCGCACGCGCACCACTACTATATCGTCGGACCCGGAAATTTTGTAACGGCGATGCAGGACATCCTTGAACACATGAACATTGACAATACAAAAGTGACAGTTGATAATTTCGGGGTGTTATAAGTGATATCGCGAGAGTAACACCTGCCAAAGGACGGGCGGGCAAGAACACGCGAGAGTAGTACAATGGTAGTACGCCAGCCTTCCAAGCTGGATACGCGGGTTCGATTCCCGTCTCTCGCTCCACAATCTGACTTTTTACAATTTGACCGACGGATTTTATAGGGGTTGACGCGGACAATAGAGTGGTGAAGTTCTGGAGCGACAACGGTGTGGTATACTACATACATATGGAATCTGTAGCACAAAAACCGAAGACAGCACCGAAAGATTTCTTTTTTCACCTCGGCGCCATTATCGCGTTATATGTCAGTGTGTGGAGCATTCTGGCGCTTTTGTTTGAAGTTATCACCTATGCTTTCCCGGGGCCGTTTGATGAGTTTTCATTCTCCGCGGCAAACATCAGCTGGCAAGTTGCGTCGCTGATCGTTATTTTTCCAATTTACATCGTGCTGTCGTGGATGCTTCTGCGCGCTGAAACAACCACGCCTGAAAAGCGCGATCTGTCGGTGCGAAAATGGCTTCTCTATTTCACCCTCTTTATCGCCGGAGGTGCGATTCTTGCCGATCTCGTCGTTCTTCTCAATGCATTCTTGCAGGGAGAAGAGATGACAATGGGATTCGTGCTGAAGATATGCGCGGTGCTGATCGTGGCAAGCGCGGTGTTCGCATACTATATCGGGGAGGCGAAGTATGACGCGTCAATGAAGTTCAAGCAATACTTTGCAGCAGGTGCGGCGGTGTTCGTCATCGCGTCAATCATCGGAGGATTCATGGTTGTCGGCTCTCCATCAACGCAACGCGTCAAGCGCTTTGACAGTACGCGCGTGGAACATCTGCAGATGATTCAGTCGCAGATCGTCGCGTATTGGCAGCACAAACAGGCGCTGCCGCAAGCACTGTCGGAGACGGGCGATCCCATCAGTGGCTTTGTTGTTCCTGTCGATCCGGAAACCACAGAGCCGTATGGCTATCGTATTACGGGAAAGGAATTATTTGTACTCTGCGCGACATTTTCTTTGCCCAGTGATGAGCGGCGTACAGCGGTGTCAATTTCTCCAAAGAGAGAGTTCGGCGCAGCGGTTGAGTATTGGCGGCATGGCGCGGGAGAACAGTGCTTTGATGTAGCGATCGATCCGAAGCTCTACCCGCCGATCAAGGAGTAATAATACGCAGGCATCATTCACCTTGCTTTCTTCTCACTTCTCAATGAAAAAAATATCTCCGCGAATCATTTTTGGTTGTGTCGGCATTGTTTGTATCAGCGTTGTCATGTGGATTTTTTTCTTTCACGCGTCGCGGACTGTGGTGACCGTGCAGGAGGGGCAGGAAGAAAAAAAAGAACAGGTAACCGACGTGAAAATTGAGCAAGAGCAACAGCAAATAGCGGCACAAAGGGAGAGTGATGCATCAATAGAAGCGGATGTCCAGCCATCCGCGCCGGTTTCTTCGCCGTCGCAGCAGCATTCCCCCACAGAAGCGCAGAAAAAAGAGGCGGAAACATCAATTCCGTCGTATGAGAATCACTACATCTCATGGGGATACAGCACGCAGGGACGAAAAACAATTGATACGGTCATCATCCACTCATCGTATAATTCTCTTGGTGGAGATCCGTATGACGTGGACAAGATTTTGGACATCTATCACAGCTATGATGTTTCCGCGCACTATATTATTGATCGGAAAGGAACAATCCATCGGCTCGTGAGTGAAAAGAATGTCTCATGGCACGCCGGCGTGAGCCAGACGCCGGATGGACGCATGGATGTCAATGCCTTTTCCATCGGGATTGAGCTCGTCAATGATCTGCAGGAGGCCTATACGGATGAACAATATGTTGCGCTTGTAATGCTTCTGGATGATATCAGGAGTCGGCATGCGATCCGGTACGTTCTCGGGCATGATGACATCGCGCCGGAACGCAAGACGGATCCGTGGAATTTTTCATGGAAGCGGATCGGTGGGAAAGAAAAGTAACAATAAAAAATAACGATCATGTACGCGCTGACACTCACGCTCACGACGACGCGTCTTACCCTGTCTCTTTTGAAGGACAAGAGTACTGTTGACACGCGCTGCTGGCGGGACGAGAAAAATATCTCCGAAAAATTATTGCCGATGGTGGATGATCTCCTTGCAGTGCATCGACTCTTTCCAAAAGACATCGAAGCGTTTCATGTCGCATCGGATCTGCCGGCGCACTATACGGCCGTACAGATCGCGCAATCAGTCGCGCGCACACTGATATGGAGGGGAAATGAAACATAAAATAACGGTTTTCCACAGAATGTCCGGAGAAGAAAACGCCTCTCCTTGACCATAGTTGACAGAAAAACCGCTATCTGATACGATCAGGAGGTAAAAAGAACGTGACTTTACTTGCGCTTTTTCCCGTATCGTGTACAATGGGAAATCACTGTCAAGGGGTGAATGACATTTCATACGACAATTAAATAACTTAAGGGAAAATCCCATAGGACGTACCCTTCCGTTTCCAAAACATTCGCGGAACGAAGGGATTTCTCGTGGGAGGTCTTTTTATGCTTAAAGACAAGAAGGCGCTGAAGATTAAAAAATCATTCAGT
>Ga0209542_10020299_pt1 | contig 10546 bp, 12 predicted proteins | sample RifCSPhighO2_01_FD_184028 | JGI IMG/M metagenome (GOLD analysis project Ga0209542, IMG submission 184028) | Soil microbial communities from Rifle, Colorado - Rifle CSP2_plank highO2_0.1 (SPAdes) (version 2) | ecosystem: Environmental > Terrestrial > Deep subsurface > Rock core/Sediment ...
CTGCCATAAACATGGTGCTCTATCCTCGTTGAAGGGTTGTCTCCAGATAAATAGGTTACATTAACATCCCCCTGGAATAAATTGCCTCTTGCAAGGGTAGAAGTGCATGTAAGGTTGTATATCTCAGTTTCTGTATCGCGTAATATCTGCTCTGAGGAATTCGCAATTTCTTCTCCGCATTTAGGCACAGAAACATTAAAGCTGAATAATGGCCTTTTCATCCCGTTTGCAATGACTATTGATATCCCCCTTGCAGCAGATATCTCAGAATCCAAACATATTAGCCCTGGCGGCATAATGCATTTGTCAGGAGCTATTCCTCCGACCCTGAAAACATCAAAATAGATTAAAGCCCCGAAGCTTATAATAGCAACTAAGATCATCCAACCATATGTTGTGATGAACTCTATGCCTGCCTGACCTCTTTTTTCCATAATTTTCCCTAAATTAATGAATTTTCTGGTATTTTAAACGTTTCTGTTTCTCTAAAAAGGTATTTAAATGCCTGAAAGAAGGCTTATTTGATGAAGCTGGCTAAATACTTTCTTATTTTGGCTTTTTTCGTAGTTTTATCCGGTGTTTTAGCAAAGCCAATTCTTGATAGATGGGTTGTTGATGAAGCCGATATTTTAAGCTCTGAAACAGAAAATTTATTGTCAGGTTTGTTTGAATCTGTAGAAAAGCAAACCTCAGCTGAAATGGCTGTTGTTGCAGTTAAAAGCTTGGAAGGAGAAGATATTGGCTCTTACGCTTTAAGCTTGGCTCATAACAAGCTCGGGAAAAAAGACAAAGATAACGGCTTATTGATTTTAATTTCTTTGGATGACCGCAAATACAGGATTGAAGTTGGCCAGGGATTGGAAGGGATATTGAACGACGCGAAAGTCGGGAGGATTGGAAGGGAATACTTTGTCCAGTATTTCAAGGAAGGCAAGTATGATGAAGGGATATTGCTTGGAGCGCAGGAAATTGCCAAGATAATAACAGGCGATCAAGAGACAATACAAAAATATGAGCAGCAAGTTTCGATTTGGCAGGTGATACCACTTGAATTTTATTTCTGGATATTCATATTGATAATAATGTTTGTTGTTTCTGTGGCAAGGTACAAGAAACGCAAGAAGACAGACAATAGAGATTTTTTCCTGGCATGGGTGATGGCTGATATGTTCTCAAGAGGCGGAAGAGGAAGATTCGGAGGTTCAGGAGGATTCTCAGGATTTGGAGGCGGCGGATTTTCTGGAGGCGGCGTGGGAGGAAGATGGTAGACCATGGGAATATTTAAAAAGAAACATCTTCATCCTAAACCGATGGAAGATAAATCTCTGCTATGCCCTCGTTGCTTGAGTTTTGGGAAAGAGATAACTATGACCAAGAAGACAAAATTTGGCATAACAGTGGACAAGTGCCCGAAATGCGAGGGACTATTCCTTGACAAGGAAGAGCAAGGTCATGTTTTACAAAAGGCTGGCGAAAAATAGGAAGTCTGACCTAGCCTGATTTTTTAAAACTATATCTTATCAATGCTTTACTACTAATCCCTTTTTTATTTCAAGTTTAACTAAAAAGTGACATACCTTTTTAAATACATGCCTTATATCGCGACGCATGTACATTGATGCACATGTCCATTTGCGTGATTTCAAGCAGAAACACAAAGAAACCATATTTCATGGCCTGGAAGTTGCCAGAGATTCTGGATTGGACGCTGTTTTTGACATGCCGAACACAGATCCTGCGATTACTTCAAGGGATATCGTTGTTGAACGACTGAAAATCGCGAGAGCTGCAGATGTTCCTGAGGTTTTCTACGGGCTGTATATGGGAGTGACTGCCGATATTGAGCAATTGAAACTGGCAGTCGAGGTATGCCATGAATTCCCCGAAGTTATCGGGATGAAGCTGTATGCTGGCCATTCAGTAGGCAACCTCGGAGTTACGAGAGTTGAAGATCAAGACTTAGTCTATAGAACTTTGGCTGTCGCAGGATATGATGGCGTCCTTGTAGTGCATGCGGAAAAGGAAACAGTGCTGCACCCTAGCGTCTGGAATCCAAGCATTCCTATAAGCCATTGCCATGCCCGTCCGGAGTCTGCAGAAATTGCGTCTTTAGAAGACCAATTAAGATTAGCTTATGAATCAGGGTTTAAGGGGAAGCTGCATGTAGCGCATATATCATCCCCAAGAGCAGCCGACCTTGTTGTATCAGCAAAGGCTAGGGGAGTAGATATTTCCTGTGGAATTTGTCCTCATCATTTCATCTATGACTGGACGCAGATGCTTGACGAAAGAGGGATATTGTGGAAAATGAATCCTCCATTAAGAAGACTTGAAGCAAGAGACGAGATATTCAACTATTTAAGGCAAGGGAAGATTGACTGGATAGAAACAGACCACGCCCCGCATACTCTTGGAGAGAAAACTGAGAGTCCTTTCATGTCCGGGATTCCTGGGCTTGCATGGTGGCCGTTGTTTGAGGAGTTCCTGCGCCACAACAATTTTTCGGATGAACTGATAGAAAAGCTAGTATTTCACAATGCTGCCAGAAGATTCGGAATTGATGTAAAACGAAGCAAACGCCAAATAAATGACAGAAGGAAAGATTATCCTTTCGATCCATACAAGAAAATTGGTGAGGAAATCGGATGGCCAAAATGAAAGCCACTTCATTGGCAAGGCTAGATCGTTTTGCTAGGCTATTTGCAACGAGATTGCATCCTCAATTAGTCGTGTCACAATATTCTAAAGGAAGGTTGGATTTTATTGCGCGCTTGAAAGAAGAAATTGTAGAGGAAAGCCATGTTCCTAGTGATAACCTAAGCAGAGTCCTGTGGGGAATAAGGTTCAGAAGCCCGATATTAAATGCTGCAGGGATGTTCAAGAATGGCGAATGCTATGAAATTGTAGCTAGACAAGGCGCTGGAGCATACTTAGGCGGCACAGGAACATGGAATTCCAGAGGCGGAAATGAAAAGCACGGCGTCCACTTGCCGTTTACGCCTTACCCCCGATCGCATGCAGCTTCAAACTGGCTAGGATTGCCGAATGACGGCGATGAAATTAATTCCCTCGTTGCTTCTGGTTTTGAAAGACTTGCTGGAACGCCTGTCGGATGGAGCGTGATGGGCTCGCCTGACTTGAGCGGGGATGAGAAACTTGAATTCCTTATCAGAGGGATGAAACACTATGAAGCTGCAGGCGTCGATTTCCTTGAAATGAACGAGAGCTGCCCAAACACTGCGCATGTTAAGCCACAAGATGATGACATGGCAAGGAGACTGAGGTATGTGAAAGAGAGATTCCTTGATGAACGAACACGAAGAATACCGGTCATTGTCAAGTTCTCAAATGATACTCCTGTTGAACAAGTGCCACAACTACTGGACCTGCTTTTTGAACTAGGATATGATGGAGTGAACTTCGGGAATACGTCCACTGATTATGCTGCCAGAGCAAAAAGCATCCATCCTGCTGAGCGAAGGCTATATGAGTTCTTCACGCGAGTCTTCAAAGGAGGCATAAGCGGACGACCATTGAGGGAATCCTCCCTTGCGCTTGCTGGAGTTGCTGCTGACTATTTACGGGAAGGCAGGTCTTCACAGGAGTTCCATGTCATCAGGACTGGAGGCATAGAGACTTTGGCAGATATCCGCGACTCGGAAAGTGCTGGCGTCTCCTTGAACCAATGGTATACTGGATACTTTGAAAATTTCGCCAAACACGGGCATGCGGTCTACCGGCGATTACTTGAATAGCGATATCTTTAAAAACTACCTTCCAAACTAGCTTTTCTAGGTGATAATCAAATGTCTAAAATAAAACCATTATGGATTGTTATAGGAGTTGTAGTCCTGATACTCTTATGGGTCATGGGAAGCTACAACGGACTGGTCAATTCAAGGGAGACAGTCGACCAGTCATGGGCTGATGTCGAAGCGCAGTACCAGAGAAGACTGGATTTGATTCCAAACTTGGTGAGTACGGTGGAAGGCGCAGTTGACTTCGAGAAGGAAACCCAGACACAGATAGCTGCATTGAGAACTAGCGCGCAATCAGCCAAAACAGCGCTCGCGAATGCGCAGACAGGCGGGGAAAGGATCGCTGCAGTCAAGCAGGCTGAAGGCGTATCTGACTCGTTCACGAGCCTGAACATCAATGTGGAGAACTACCCTCAATTGAAGGCCACTGAGAACTTCCTTAGCTTGCAGGATGAGCTGGCTGGGACTGAGAACAGGGTTGCTGTTGCCAGGCAAAGGTACAATGAAGCCACAAGGAACTACAATGTCAAGACGAAAAGGTTCCCAAGCAACATAATCGCTGGCATGTTCGGCTTTGACGAAGAAGAGTTCTTCGAGGCTGAAGAAGACGCGGCAGAAGCTCCGAAAGTGGAGTTTTAATTTTTCTTTTTTATCTATTTTTTCTGAAATATTCAATTCCCTCATGGATTATGTTGTACGCCTTCATGATATCATCGCTCTTCAATACAAAGGTAAGTTGACTTAATGTTGACATGATCTCGACAATATTAATTCCTCTTCTTGATAATTGGCCTATGAAATAATGATAGACTCCGGGTACTTCTAGCGACTTCTTTGCTGTTTTTTGCGTTGACTCTCGTATAGATAGTATTGCTAGATTTGTAGTTGTTTCGATAATCTCTTCTGCACAGTCCTTGAAGAGTTCTTTGTTCTTTGCATCCAAAATCACCGTTACTTCGCCAGCTCCTTCATTCACAAAGAAAACTTCTTCATGCTCCCATCTAATCTTTGTTGATATTTCTACTAGTTTTTTTATAATGCGACTATTTCGTTCTAGAGTTATATGAATAATATCATTTTTTGTCGAAAGTTGTGAATTTTCAATGATTTCTTTCAGATCTGTAGTTCCCGCCTTATTTTTTTCTTCTGCTATATACCTCTTGATTGCGATAGCAATAGAAGCTATCGTCGCTTTGGCATTCTGTTTCTTTATGGATGAAAATAGCTTTCTCGCTAGTGCCATGATGTTGATTACATCCTCTTGCAACAATTCCAGCAAGTGGAGATCCTGTTCGATTATCTCCTTGACCAATTCTGCAGTTGTTTCGTTTTTTAACATTTTTTTACAATTATGTCTAAAAATAGACAAAGTGTTTATATATTTAAACATTTCTTTTTCCTTAAACTAGGGAGGTGTTTCATATGTGCGGTTCGATAGACTATACGCCAAGTCCGAGAGACTATAGGCCAGAGAACAAAAATGGTGAAGCCAAGGAACATGCCCACACACCACTTGAACAGTTAGTGGCTTATGCGGATATATGCTTGGTTCCATTTTCTACGTTTAGACGGGCATCGCGGGCGAAGAAAGACCTCGAAACAGCACAAGATCCTTTGCCGCCTTATCTTCAGTCCTTGATATTGGCAAGGTATCGAAGTATGAGGGTTCTCTTAGAAGGCTTCAAGATTGCCGGTTATTACGAAATTGTCAATCACTTCTTTTTATAACTTTTAATTCCGTAGGTAATCTTATTTTTCGTTTCCCGTATAGCAATTTTCGGCAATGACTCCTTGCTATCTTCTAGATATTTTGAAACTTCCTTCTTGTGATGCTTGACTAAAGACCTAAGAATCCACGATATTGCCTTTGTGATAAGGATATCTTTTTCATGCTTCAACCTATCAATATTCTCGAAAGCCAAATCACTTAATCTCTTGTCTGCGGATTGCGAAACTGGCGTCGTTAGAAATACCAAGCTTGCTCTTCGCTTGCTGATATTCTTGCTTTTGCTGAAATCAACTAGCAGCTTCTTCCATTTGTTCCATTCAGAAAGCAAGTCTTCAGCTGAAAAACTACTTTGGCATAAGGAATCGATACAAGCCCAGCCATGGACATTCTCAAGCCATTTATCATATAGCAGAGGATCTAGTTTATGCTTTTTCATTGATTTCTGAAGCATTCCTGCAAAAGCCTTCTCAGTATAAGATTCTCCTTTGTTCAAGGAATCAAGGACAGACACAAACTCTTTCAGTGAGATGCCATTGTTTTTGCTTTTCCATTCTTTGGCAATCTTTCTTAGTGTAGGAATACTGATCCAGTACATCAATTCCCTGCTGCCATGATATTTCTGGATGTCAAAATCCTTATCAGGCTTGCCAGAATTTTTCTTTATGATTTTCAATAATCCTTCGTGATGCTTATTCATTTTAGTTTATTCCAATGCGAACGCTTCTCCAAGAATATCGAAACCAGGAAAACCAGGATTATCGCAGTGATGTAGACATTCAACACCGAACTCACGGAATAGCCGTATGACTTTGTCGAAGCCAGTATGAAAATCGTGTACCAGCTCACTATGGAGATGCTTCCGGTGATTGAAGAAGAGTACATGAGCGATCTCGCGTCTTCTTTCGGATGATTGTGCAAGACATCTTTCTTGAAATGCGGATAGACATACGTCCTAAGGAAATAGCCATTAACCATAAGCACCAAAACCAAAAACATCTTCAGCCTGAACAAGCTGCTCTGCAACAATTCAGGTTTCATCCAGACAAGAATGAAGCCGCTGGCTACAAGCACAAGCAAGCCAGCTATTATCAGTCCTGACAACAAAGGGTATATCCCAAGGAGGGTCCTTTCTAATCTGTGATTCTTAAGGCTTTTCAAGTGGAGATAATCAGCGATGGTAGCGCTGCCGATCCCGAGCATGGCTCCGAGTATATGGATTATCAGAAATATATCACGAACCAGCTCACCTTCTATCATTTTTTCCGCCTCTTTTTTCCGAAAATGAGCCTGCCCGGATTCGAACCGAGGTCTAGGGGTCCGAAGCCCCTCGTACTGTCCACTATACTACAGGCCCATCCAATTAATCATTCAATGACATGTTTTTAACCATTACGGTCGAGAAACAGCTTTATATATCCAGAAAACCACCATTTTAAGCATTAACCTTAGAAAGGAGGCTGATTTTAAATGCATGGAATGTGCAAACATTGCAGCAGGGTATCGGGTTGGCTTTGGCTGATATTCGGTATCATATTTTTGTTACAGAACCTTGGGACCTGGGATTTCTGGGGAATCCAGTGGTACACTGTGCTGTTCGTTCTTATGGGCTTATGCTGCATAGGAAAGGGCAAGTGCAAGGAATGCGAGTAAGCATTTCTTAATTTTTTATTTTTTTCTATTCCATTCTGCAAAGAACTGCTCTAAGAACCTCTCCATGAACTTATGTCTTTTTTCAGCTAATTTTTTGCCTGTTTCCGTGTTTATCCTGTCTTTCAATAACAATAATTTCTCATAGAAATGATTTATCGTTGATGACTTGCTGCTCTTGTATTCCTCGAAACTCCCGTGCATAACTGGCTTGATGTCTGGCTCGTAAATGCTGAAATTCTTATGACCACCATACGCAAAGGTCCTTGCTATTCCCATTGCTCCGAGAGCCTCCAGGCGATCAGCATCCTGCACAATTTTTCCCTCTAGAGTCTTCATTGGAGTTGAGACGCCAGCACCTTTGAAAGAAATGTCTTTTATAATGTCGCAGACTTCTCCTATTGAATTCTCATCAACATCCATGCCTGAAAGAAATTCTCTTGCAATCTTCGGCCCAAGATCAGCATCGTCATTGAACTTCCAATCAGCTATGTCATGGAACAAAGCGCCTAATTGCACAATGAACTTATCAGCCTTCTCCTTCTTCGCAATCTTCAAAGCCAATTTCCAGACCTGATGAACATGCCACCAGTCATGGCCTGCGCCTTGGTTTTCAAGCTTTGACTTGACGAAGTCTGCAGCCTTCTCTATGATTTCCTTCTGCTTCATGCCAAGACAAAACTGCATGTCTTTAATAACGATTTATGTCCTCAAAAATAGAGTAAGCTTTATATAATCCTTAATCAAAAATATCCTTTGAAAATGGAAGTGACAGTTAAAAGCGTCAAAGCGGCTGACCTGAAGTGCGATGCCGCGGTGTTCTGCGTCTTTGATGACAAAAAGATGTCGAAGATACTGGAAGACTTTGATCACCATAATATGATTTCTGCATTACTGAGAACGAAGGAATTCAAGGGAGACTTCAAGGACATAGACCACATACACCTGCACCAGAACATAAAGAAATTGATATTGATAAGCCTGGGGAAGGAAGCTGATTTCAATGCGAACAAACTTAGAGAGATCGCGGTGGCAGCGACAAGATACGCCAAAGGCATGAAATTGACATCATTCCACTTCATCTACGAAGGTTATGACAAGATAACTGACGAGGAAGCTGGGCAGGTATTGGCCGAGGGATTCATACTTGGAGAGTACAAGTTCGACAAATACCTAGCGAAGAAGCCTGATGACATTGAATTATCAAACGTAATAATAAACGTGCTGCAAGGCAGCCAAAAAGCTGTTGAAAACGGAGCGAAAACCGCCGAACTTGTTACAGATCACATGATTTTCGTTAAAGACCTGATAAACGAGCCACCTTCCAGGAAAGGGCCCGAGGTCATAGCTGAAAGGGTTGTGGCATTGTGCAAGAGGAACAAGGTCAAGATAAATGTCTGGGACAAGAAGAAGATAGAGAAGGAAGGGATGGAAGGCATACTTGGAGTGAATGCCGGCTCAATGAAAGAGCCTAAATTCCTGGTAGTTGAATACAACAACGCTCCTGGAAATCCAATAGTCCTGATAGGGAAGGGGATTGTCTTTGATTCCGGAGGGTTGCAGCTGAAGCCATGGAACTACATGCTTGACATGAAGGATGATATGAGCGGGGCAGCGACTGTTGTCGGAGCGATAAACCTGATGGCTGCATTGAATATGAAAGTGAATGTAGTTGGGTTGGCTCCTGTGACAGAGAATTTGACAGGCGGGAATGCGTACAAGCCAGGAGACGTGCTGAAAACTTACAATGGCAAGACAATAGAGATAGGGCATACTGACGCTGAAGGAAGGGTTGTGCTTGCAGATGCTTTAGGTTATAGCAGGAACTTCAAGCCTAAAGCAATCATAGACATGGCAACACTGACAGGCGCGATTGTAGTTGCTCTGGGTTATGAGTTCGCAGGATTATTCTCAAATGATGATAAACTGAGGCGTGCCTTGCTTGAGGCTGGAAAGCATACAGACGAGCAGCTTTGGCACATGCCCTTGATACCCAAGCACACTGAAATGATAAAAGGGAAGCTTGGCGACGTGAAGAACGTAGGAAGCACAGAAGGGGCTGCCTCCAGTTCCACAGCAGCAGCGTTCCTGCAGGAATTCGTCCCGGAAAAGACTCCATGGGCGCACCTGGACATCGCAGCAACAGCTTTCATAAAGGAGCCGAATGGAGTAAGCGGAGAAGGCGCGACAGGCTATGGAATCAGGCTTCTAGTTGAGTTCATGAAGCGATACTGCAACTGATTATTTCTTTACTATAAGCTTCTTTGTGAATTTTGTAAGAATTTCAGGGATTTTTTTCACGAGGACATCATCCTCTATTCTTATCCCATAATCAGTGTACAAGCCAGGCTCTATAGCTACGATAGTTGAATCTTTCAGCTTTTTTGGAGAGTTGAAATTCGGAGATTCATGGACGTCCAAGCCGATTCCATGGCCGAGAGAATGGATGAAGTGCTTTCCAAGCCTTTTCTTCGCATGATCATTGAGATATTTCGGTGATTTGGCGTGAACATCAAGGCATTCATGCTGGACTTGGAGGACTTTCTCATAATCAGAGATTTCTCTGCTTGATGGAGTGCCGATGTAGATTGTCCTCGAGATGTCAGAGCAGTAATTCCTGCAGATGACACCCATGTCTATGACAGTGAAGCCTTTCAATTTACTATCAGAAGGGATGTGATGAGGATTTTTGGAATTCTTGCCTGAAGCGACTATCGTCGGGAATGATGGCAGGACATCCAACTTGAACATCTCCATATCGATGAATCTGGCCATGTCAAGCTCTGTCATCCTTGAGCTTGCTTTAGCTATAGCCTTTGAAATCACTAAAGATGCCAAAGAAGCGGCTTTTCTCATCCTGGAAATCTCTTCAGGAGTCTTTACCATCCTGAGATCATGGATATGAGAGGAAATGTCAACGAATTTCTTTTTCAGTTCTTTTTTCAATTTTTTGAAGGTTGAAACGCTAAGATTAGAGAAGTCAACGCCTATCCTGTCGCCTTTCAGGTATTTTTTAAGCATGTCCTTGTATGACTTTTTCACTGCAACGACTTTCTTTATCATCGAATGCCTCTTTGCGATGCCATACTCTAATAATGAAGTGAGTAAAACAGGACTTCCAGATGATGGAATGATGAGAAATCCAGTTACTTGGGGCACATCAGTGAAGTAAACGAAGTTTGAATTAGGCTTGCCGTCGGAATTCAACAAAACAGCAGAAGATATCTTCCTTTTTTCCAGGATTACCTGAAACTCCCTGATGCGCATACAGTAGAAATTATTAAATACTATATAAATCTAATCATGAAAATATGCAAAAGTTCAAATTAACCAATGGGATGACAGTGCTGCACGAAGAAAGAGGAAGCGAGAGCAATTCCGTCGCACTGCAGATACTGGTGAAGGTCGGAAG
>Ga0209542_10020300_pt1 | contig 10545 bp, 8 predicted proteins | sample RifCSPhighO2_01_FD_184028 | JGI IMG/M metagenome (GOLD analysis project Ga0209542, IMG submission 184028) | Soil microbial communities from Rifle, Colorado - Rifle CSP2_plank highO2_0.1 (SPAdes) (version 2) | ecosystem: Environmental > Terrestrial > Deep subsurface > Rock core/Sediment ...
CTATGGTCTTCTTCTTCATGGGTGGCGTCTCCTTTGAGGCTCCAGCGCTAACTGGAGCGGTTGCTGGTTGAATGAATTTCAAAGGATACGCCGCCTTTTTCATTTACACACTTTTTGATGGTACCTCGCCGCGGGTTTCTCTATGGCCTTTATGACCGGCGTGGCCAGATACAGCTGGCCCCATTTGCGTCCGGAAATCTCTTTCAGCATGCCATGCTGCTCAAGCAACGCCACCGCTTGCCGGGCTGTCGGATTCGAAACCTTCAGAACCTCAGCAGCCCTGGCAACTGTGACATAAGGATTGACGAACAACTCGTCAAGCAAAACCAATGCCTTGGGCTTCTCACCAAGGCGTTTACGGAATTTCTCCCGCAAATCCATTAAATCGCCGGCACGGCGTATGGCATCGCGCGCCGTCTCCTCGACGCCCGTGAGGAAAAAACGCAACCACGCAGACCAATCGCAACGCGTGCGCGCGCGTTGCAGGAGATCGTAGTAATCCTGCCGGTGCGCCTCAATGTAAACCGAGAGATACAGCAATGGCTGCGACAAACGTCCGCGTTCCATCAGGAACAAAGTAATCAGCAGACGGCCCACGCGGCCGTTGCCGTCCAGAAAAGGATGGATTGCTTCGAACTGCTCGTGCAGCAACGCGCATTGAACCAACTCCGGGAGTTTGTCGCGCTCATGAAGAAAACCCTCCCAATCTGACAATGCTTTTTGCATTTCGGCGGGCGGTGGCGGCACATAAGGCGCGTTTGCCGGCGTGCTGCCGGATGGTCCGATCCAATTCTGCGAGCGTCGGAATTCTCCGGGCGTCGCGCGATCGCCGCGCACCCCTTTCATCAGGCGGGCATGCAGCTCACGCACAAGGCGCAAAGATAAAGGCAGCTTATCCAGCCGTTTAATTCCGTACTCGAGCGCCGTCACATAGTTTCGCACTTCGCGCACATCGGCCGCGTCGCCGTGCGGGACATCGGCTTCCATTTCATCCAGCAGAATGTCGGACAAGCTGGCGCGGGTCCCCTCGATACGGGAGGACAGTACAGCCTCGCGCCGGACATACGGCGCAATCAGCAGATGGGGATTAGGCAGCAAACGGCCGAGACCCGAAAGCTCGCTCAATGCCGCGTCCGCGCGCGACAGCACCAGGGCGAGATCGGCGTCATAAACGAATTTCGGCGGCGGCGGCGCCGGGACGAAAGCATGGTACCCTTGCGGCGCACGGATAACCCGGCCCGCCTCGGGGCACTGGAAGTCTTTTGGGTTCATGTGGCATCCCTCCCTCGCGGTTGGCAAGGCCGCTTTCAAAGCATAACCAGCTTTGAAAGCTTATGCCACTAAATTTTAAAAGCTTTGACGGCCGGGCAAGATGACTTTCAAAGCGTCTCGAAACACCGGCGCTGGTTCATTGGCGGTTTTACACGCGGCACACAAGCCTGGAGGCAGGGGAGCATGGATTGAAACTGGAGCCCGCAAGGGGTAAGCCGGAGTAGGCGCCAATGCACTTAACGTGCATTGGCGCCGGCGAACGCCCGGCCATGAATGGCCGGGCTGGGATATCTGACAGGCACATCGTTTCGCCAAGGATGGCAGAAACGGAGCCCGCAGAGAGATTTGAACTCCCGACCGCCTGATTACAAATCAGGTGCTCTACCAACTGAGCTATGCGGGCATAAAACAGTTTCAAACATGTCGTCCCTGACGACGCGACTCAGTTTCTATTAAACCCCGGCCCGACCATCCATGGTCGGGCGCTCACCGGGGCAGACACACGTTAAGTGTGTCTGCCACTACTCCGGTTCGCCCAACTGAGCTATGCGGGCCGACTCGAAAGCGCGGCATTATAAGTATACCCCCGCACCGGGGCAACCACTCAGGTCGGCGCATTATCACGCGATTCACGTGACTTCTCCGGCGGCAGGCTCGTACCGGCCGGGCAGGTGATTTCCCGCACCTGAACATCTTTCGCGGCCCAGTCGATTTGTTTGATCTTGTCCGCCGTTTCCGAAGGAACCTTGACGGCCACATCCAGCCAGAAGCGGGTGCGCGTCTGCTGAAACGGCTGAATCCTGGCCTGCACTTTTTTGGCCGCCAGCTCGCGCACGCGGCCTTCGGCGTTGGCCTCGACGGTAAACAGTCCAAGCGAGATGGCGTTTTGCCAACCCTCTTCCTGGATCAGGGCATGATCCTTGAATCCGAGACGGGTGAGTTCCTGGCGCTTGCGCTCCGCGGCTTGCTGGGAGGACAGCGGCGGGAGATAGACCTGATAACCGGTGACGCTACGGGTTTCTTCGGAGCGGCGCGAATAAGTAAGCTGAAGTTCATTCAAACGAGTCTCCGCCCTGGCCACGAGATCGATATCCGGAAACGGGCCGATATGGAAACAGGCCGGCGCGGTGCCGGTCGTCAATTCCGCGTTCGCGGGTGGCGGCGTTTTGCGCGGTGCGAGCTTTACCCCCGACTCGGTGAACAGGCGCATTTTCTCCGGTGCCACCGGCGCGCGCGCCGTGCGGCTTTCTTCCACCGGCGTTTCCTTGTACCAGCTCGCCCACATCCACAGGCCGAGATTGGCCAGCACCAGCGCGGCAAACACCCATTTCAATTTCATAAGCTATCCGCGATCCGCGCCAGGCCTTTCAGCACCAGGTCCGGCACCAGCGTGGCCGGCACCCGCAGATGCGCGGCCAGCGCCGGTGCCTCCCCGCCCGTGAGAAAAATCTCCATCGTCTCGCCCAAGGTCCGCCGGTACTCGTCGATCAGACGTTCCACCGCGCCCGCCAGTCCATACAAGGTACCGGCGGCGACGCCATCGGCCGTGGACCGCGCCAGGCAATCGTCGGCCCTGCCCTCGGCGGCGGATATGCCGGCCGTCCCCTGCACGAGACTGTCCCGCAACAGACGCAGGCCCGGAAAAACCGCGCCGCCGAGAAACTCGCCCTGTGCTGACAACGCATCCACCGTGACGGCGGTTCCGCAATCCACCACGCAGGCAGCCGATGGCGTCAGCCCGCGCGCGCCGATCAGCGCCACCCATCGATCCACGCCGAGTTGTTCCGGCTCCCGGTAACGGTTCTTCACGCCGAACTGTTCCGCCTGTGTGCGGACAATTTGCGGCGTGATCGGCCAGCGCGCCTGTACCCATTGCTCCAGCGCGCGCCGTCGTCGCGGAGGGGAGACGCTGCACACGACCACCTTCTGTGGTGCGGCCATGTCATGCCACAGCCTGTCCAGCAGGGACGGCATCTCGTCATCCAGCATGGCGGCCTCCGTGTGCCAGAGGCCAGGCGCATGCTGCGCCCACTTCAGGCGGCTGTTGCCAAGATCGATTAACAGATTCAACGGGACAACCTCATGCTGATCTCGCCGGAATGGAACACCTGCCTGCCCTTGGCAAGGCGCACGATCAGTCCGCCGTGTTCGTCAATATCCTCGGCGGTTCCGGAAAACTCGCGATCTCCCTGTATCAGGCGCACGCGCCGACCGTGGAACAGGTGGCGTTTCTGCCATTCGTCGCGAAACGGGGCAAAGCCCTTGTCAGCGAACAGCTGAAACATGTCCAGCAGGCGGCGCATGACCAGCGCCGCGAGGCGATTGCGGTCGGTGGTTTCGCCGGTAATGTCCTGCAGATCGGCCCACGGCTGGTCAATGCGCGCGGCGTCCTCTCGACTGATATGTCCGTTGATACCCAGCCCGAGGATGACCAGCGTCGGTCCGGCCGCCTCCCCCTGGACATCGACCAGCAACCCGGCGAGCTTGCGGTTATCCCACAGCACGTCGTTCGGCCACTTCAATCCCAATCCCACGCCGCACAGGGACGTGCCAGTGTCGCGAGAGGCAGGATGCCGGGAGCGACCGCCGGACACGCCATATTCCTCGAGTGCGCGCAACAATGCGACGCCGGCCGCCAGGCTCAGGCCCGAAACCAGGCCCGGCCCGCCGGGGAAGCGCCAGGCCATGGACAGCATGAGATTGCAGTAAGGCGTCGCGATCCAGGAACGTCCGCGTCGGCCGCGACCGCTCAACTGGGTCTCGGCGATACAGACCGCGCCATTGATATCCATGTCCGCCGCGACATGTTCGGCGAGATAGCGATTGGTGGAATCCACTTCGTCCAGGATATGCAGGCGGTCGCGAATTTTCGCCGCCGCACCACCCAGCAGTTTCAGGAGGTGCGCGCGATCCAGCAGCGTCAGCGGCGTGTCGAGCTTGTAGCCGCGGCCGGTCACGCGGTGAACCTCAAGACCCGATTGCGCGAGGCGATGGACATTCTTGCACACCGCGGCGCGCGTGATGCCGAGTTTTTTTCCCAGATCCGTGCCGGAATGAAAAGCGCCGTCGGACAACAGCCTCAGGATTTCGGCGCGCGTGGTCATGCCGGCATTTTACAGAAAAACCAATAGACAGGATTAACAAGATTTACAAGATTAAAGCTGGAAATCGATGGCTTTGGGTTCTAATCCTGTTAATCCTGTAAATCCTGTCCATTTAATCTTTGTCTATTGCCCCATCCCGGACATCCGCTCGATGACCTTGACGATGGCGGCGGAATCCAGCTCGCCGTCGCCGCTGCCCATGAGTGCGTTCAGATGCTGCGCCACCAACGCCGTGCCCGGCAGACCGATGCCCAGCTGGTGCGCGTCCTCGATCACGATGCGCAGGTCCTTATGGTGCAATTTCACCTTGAATCCCGGCTTGAAGTCGTTGTCGAGCATGCGCTTGCCGTGTACTTCCAGAATCTTGCTGCCGGCGAAGCCGCCCAGCAGCGCCTCGCGGACCTTGGCCGCGTCGACGCCGTTGCGGCGCGCGAACGTCAGCGCCTCGCTCACGGCCTGGATGGTGACGGCGGCCACGATCTGGTTGCAGGCCTTGGCCACCTGCCCGGCGCCGTGGTTGCCCACGTGCACAATATTCTTGCCCATCACATCGAACAGCGGCTTCACCCGCTGGAATGCCTTGTCCTTGCCGCCGACCATGATGGAAAGCGTTGCATTGACCGCGCCGACCTCGCCGCCCGAGACCGGCGCATCCAGCATCTCGACGCCGCGCGTCTCCAGCTCTTGCGCGATGCGGCGCGTGCTTGCCGGCGAGATGGTGCTCATGTCCACCACCGCCTGACCGGGCCGCAGGCGATGAATCAGACCGTTCGCGCCAAGCACGATGTTTTCCACGTCGGGCGTGTCCGAGACCATGATGAAAATGATCTCGGCACTGGTGGCGACTTCCGCGACCGAAGCACAGGCCTGTGCGCCCGCCTCGATCAGTACGTCCATGGTCACCGGGCGGCGCCCGTGGACCCACAGTGCGTGCCCGGCCCGGCGCAGATTGAGCGCCATGGGCCGGCCCATGATGCCGAGCCCGATAAATCCCAGTTTCATCGCCATTGTCTTCAACTCCTAAATTTAAGGAAGGTCTGATTTATTAATTTCTGACGCAAAGTCGCAAAGACGCAAAGATTTTTTCATTTATTTTTCCGAGTTTTTCTTTGCGCCTTCGCGTCTTTGCGTCAAATAATCATAATTAATCAAACATTAATTCAGTTCCGGCGGACTGTGCCGGAACCCGAGCTGCAAACTGCACCACTGCGCCACCTGCAGCAGGCGCGCATCCTGCAGATAACCACCGACCAGTTGCAATCCGAGCGGCAGGCCGTGCGCGCCCAGTCCTGAGGGAAGGGTAATGGCCGGTGCGCCGCACAATGTCCAGATCGTGCAGAACACCGGGTCACCGGTGTTCGTCAACGTAGCGGGTGCTTCACCGCGCGCCGGTGGGGTCAGCACGGCGTCGTAACGATGCATGAAATCTCCGAGCTCACCGCGCCGCCGGGTGCGACTCTCCAGCGCCGCGTGATACGCGGACTCCGGGATCAGCAGGCCATCGTCAATCAGACGGTTGATCTCGGCGCTCAGGCGATCACGATGTTGTGCCTGCAAATGAGCAAACGCGCGCGCGCCTTCGTAGTGCATGATCGTGCGGAGAATGTCGTGCGCCTGGGCAAAGGCATCGGGAAGCGTGGCGGCCTCGATGGCCGCGCCGGCCTTGCGCAGCGTGGCAATACTCTGGGTGAAATTGTCCTGCTGATCGGCGTCCGCGAGCGGCCATGCCGGCGTGCGCACCGCCGCCAGCCGCGGCGGCTGGAACAGCGGCTGGGGATCGAGGTCCTGCGGCACCAGCGCGAAATCAGACAGGCTGTCGGGATCATCCTGGGTATGACCGATCAGGGCGCTCGCCACCACCGCCGCATCGGGCGCACTGCGCGCGAACACGCCCACCTGATCCAGTGTGTGGCTGAACTTGAGGACTCCGGCACGTGATATGAGGCCGGCGCTGGGCTTGTAACCCACCACACCGCAAAACGCCGCGGGACGGATTACCGAACCATTCGTTTGCGTGCCGAGCGCGGCCGGCACGAATCGCGCCGCCACCGCCGCGGCCGATCCGCTCGAGGAACCTCCCGGCGTGTGCGCCGGATTCCACGGATTGTGTGTTTTCCCGGGCGCATAATAGGCCAGCTCCGCCGTGACGGTTTTGCCCAGCATTACCGCCCCGGCTTCATCCAGCCGGCGCACCACGCGCGCGGACATCGATGGCAGGTAATCCTCAAAGGCGGGTGAGCCCATGCGCGTCGGCACACCCTGTACATCGATAATATCCTTCACACCCAGCGGAATGCCCAGCAGCGCACCCTGCTTGCCGGCCTGCCGGTGGCGGTCGGCGGCGCGCGCCCGATCCAGCGCCACCTCGGACTTGAGCCAGGCCCAGGCTTCGATTTTCGGGTCGAGCCGCGCGATCTGCACCAGACAATCGCGCACCAGGTCTTCGCAGGTGAAACGGCCCTCCGCCAGGCCGTGCAGGGCTTCCTTCACCCCCAGATGATGCAGGGCTTCCGGCATTTAGACTGGTGGGTTGAGTAGATTGGGCGGCTTGCCAGTGGTCAGCGCCGCCACCAGATTTTCCGCCGCCAGCATCGCCATGCGCCGGCGCGTGGTTTCGGAGGAGCTGGCAATGTGGGGTGTCAGGACCACGTTCGTGAGTTTCAGAAAATCCGGATGCAGCGCCGGTTCGTTCTCGAACACATCGAGACCTGCCGCGGCGATGGTGCCGCGCTTCAGCGCCTCGATGAGCGCCGCGTCGTCCACCACCCCGCCGCGCGCGGCATTAATCAGGATCGCCGTCGGCTTCATCTTCGCCAACTCGGGCGCGCCGATAATATGGTGTGTCGCCGGCGAATACGGCACGTGCAGCGTGAGAATGTCGGAGCGCGACAGCAGTTCATCCATGCTTACATACGCCGCGTGGCAGCTTTTCTCAACTTCCGCCGACAGACGGCGGGTATTGTGGTACAGCACGGTCATGTCGAAACCGCGGGCACGGCGCGCCACCGCCTGGCCGACGCGGCCCATGCCGAGGATGCCCAGGGTCGCGTGGTGCACATCGTGGCCCAGGAACTGCTTGAGCTTCCATCCGCTCCAACGGCCGGCGCGCAACCAGGCCTCGGTCTCGGTCACGCGCCGCGCCGTGGCCAGAATCAGCGCCCAGGTAAAATCCGCCGTGGAGTCATTGAGCACGCCGGGCGTATTGGTCGCCATGACGCCCCGCTCGGTGCAGGCCTTGAGATCGATGTTGTTGAAGCCGACCGCGATGTTGCACACCGCCTTGAGCTTCGGGCATTTTGCCAGCAGCGCGGCGTCGATCCGTTCGCTGAGCGTGATCACCGCGCCGTCCTTGTCCGCCAGCCGCTCGGCCAGTTGCGCCGGCGTAAGCGGAGTGTCCGCCTGGTTGGAGTCGACCTCAAAGTGCCGGACGAGATAATCCAGCTGCTCCTGGAATACCTCGCGCGCTATTAGTACTTTGGCTTTCGTCATTGCGGTGTTTGATTCGCGCATGCCTTCCCTGGCGATACGCGTTCGACTTCAGGCGACCCCGGCCCGCACTGGCGTCGCTACGCTTCCTGCTTCGCTCGCCAGCCCAGGGCAGACCATCCCTGGCCTGCCCGTTCGGCGGCGCGAACGTTCACAGAACGTCCGCGACCCCTCCGCCTCACCCCTGTGCGGGCGTTCGGCGGCGCAGATGCACATTAAGTGCATTCTGCGACAATTTCGCCGGGAGCGAAATTGGACGCGCTTCAGCGCGCCCGCAGGGTGCTCACCAAGGACGGTGCGCATCAAACCCCCGCCTCACCCTCGCGCGTGACGAGTATCCACGGCCGTGTCATGGCTGGTTACTTATAAAGCACCGACGGAAGCCAGAGGCCGAGTTGCGGGAACACGTACAGCAGTACGAGCGCGATCACCTGGATGCCCATGAAGGGCAGCATGCCCCCGAAAATCTGGTTGAGCGTGACGTGCGGCGGGGCGACGCCCTTGAGGTAGAACGCCGCCATGGCGACCGGCGGCGAGAGAAAAGCCGTTTGCAGATTGAGCGCCACCAGCAGTCCGAAGAACAGCGGGTCGACGTTGAAGTGAGTGAGCAGCGGCAGGAAGATCGGCATGAAGATGATAATGATCTCGGTCCACTCGAGCGGCCAGCCCAGGATGAAGATAATGAACTGGGCCAGGATCATGAACTGGATCGGCGTCAGGTCCAGTGACAACACCCACTTCTCCACCACCTCCTGCCCACCGAGCAGCGCGAACGCCGCCGAAAAGATCGCCGAGCCGACGAACAGCCAGCACACCATCGCGGTCGTTTTGGCCGTGAGGAACGATGATTCCTTGACGATCGAGCCGAGTTCTTTGAGCGTGGTGCCGGCAATGGTGGCGTAACTCCCGCCGTTCGGTCGTTTCTCGCGCCAATGCGCGGTGAAACGGTACACCACCGCAAGCATAAATCCGCCAAAGGCGCCGACCGCCGCCGCCTCGGAGGGTGTCGCGAATCCGAACACGATCGAGCCCAGCACGGCCACGATCAGCAGCGCCAACGGGAAGAACGAAGTGAGCAGCATCTTGAACACCTCGAGCCGCTCCCAGTTCCAGCGCAGGTAGAGATAGGCTAGAGCGGCGACACAGAGTCCGAGCGTGATCCAGAACCAGTTCGGCGGCGGCAACCGCTCGGTAGCTTGGACTTCAGCGGCCGGCACCGTCGCCTCCGGCGGTATGCCCTCGGCGGCACCAGGCGGCGCAAGCGCTTGCGGCTGTTCCGCCGGAGGTTCCTGGAGTCCCGATTGTTCTTCTGGCACCGGGGCCTGGCCAATGAGGCCGGTCTGCTCTTCCTTTATATCCGCCGCAACGCCGGCGGTCGCTTCGATCAATCCGGCGGTGCTGGCCTCGATCACCGGCGCCGTCGCCGCGCGATACGTTACCGCGAGCAGCGCGGCGACCGCGAGCGCCGGGAGCAGCGTGACCAGCAACTGCGCCGCCGCCGTGTGTTTCGCCACACCGGCGCCGGCGCCGAGCGCGCGCGAGAGGCCGACCAGCGCATTGCGGCCGCGACCCGCCAGCTGCTGCGCGAACGCCGGAAGCTCGACGCGCTGCTCGCTTTCCGGCAGCGGGGGCATGAGATTGGGTTTGAGCTTTGCCAGCACGATCACGTAACCCACATAGAGCCCCGCGAGCATGATGCCGGGAAAGAAGGCGCCGGCGTAGAGCTTTACCACCGATACCCCCGCGGTCGCGCCATACACGATCAGCAGGATCGAAGGCGGGATCATGATGCCGAGACAACCGCCCGCTGTCACCGAACCGGCCGCCACCGAAATGTTGTAGCGCGCCTTCAGCATGGCCGGAAACGCGAGCAGGCCCATCAGCGTCACGACGGCGCCCACGATACCGGTGGCCGTCGCGAACACCGCGCAGGTGATGATCGTGGCCACCGCGAGCGAACCCGGCACACCCGACATGGCGAGATGCAGGCTCTTGAACAGCCGGTCAATCAGGGCGGCGCGCTCGACCAGATAACCCATGAACACGAACAGCGGCACCGCGATCAGCACGTCGTTCGACATCACGCCGTAGGCGCGCAGCACCATGAGATCCAGCACCTGCTGCACCGCGAGGTCCGGGTTGACGCTGCGATAGGCGAGCCAGGCGAAGAACACGCCCATGCCCATGAGCGTGAAGGCCGTGGGAAAACCGAGCATGATCGCGACCACGATCATCGCCAGCATCAATAGCCCAAGGTGGCCGTTGGTGAGTTGGCCCCAGGGTGTGAACACGATCACCGCGCCGACAATGATCGCCATCAGCGAGAAGCCGAACCACAGTTCCTTGCGCAGCTTCACTGGCGCGGTTCCTTGCGTGTCACCAGTTCGTCGAGCTTCTGAATATCCTCGTCCCTGACGTGCACCATTTCCTTCAACTTGTCCACGTCAACTTCCTCGACATCTTCCTCGCGCGAAGGCCAATGACCCTGCTTCAGGCAAATGACGCAGCGAATAATCTCGACGACCCCCTGCAACAGCAGGATCGCTCCGGCGACCGGGATGACGGTCTTAAAGGGGTAATACGGCGGGCCCCCGGCGGTGATGTTCGAACTCTCTCTGATCGCCCACGACTCGGCGGCGTAGAAGTAGCCGGCATAGGTGAGCGCGATCACACCCGGGATGAA
>Ga0209542_10020304_pt1 | contig 10544 bp, 5 predicted proteins | sample RifCSPhighO2_01_FD_184028 | JGI IMG/M metagenome (GOLD analysis project Ga0209542, IMG submission 184028) | Soil microbial communities from Rifle, Colorado - Rifle CSP2_plank highO2_0.1 (SPAdes) (version 2) | ecosystem: Environmental > Terrestrial > Deep subsurface > Rock core/Sediment ...
AATGTCATTTGTTTTTCTCCCTTTTTATTTAAGTGTCTATCGGTATAATCGCCGTATCGTACTAAAATTAATTGCATATAGACATCACATCCGTTAAATGGACTCCAAGAACCTGCTAATTTACCGATCTTGGCTGCCTTTCAACAAAAAATTCGCGAGCCGTACCTACGGGTACGGCTCACAAATTTTTTGTCTCCAAAACAGCCAATATTGTCAAATTTTCTAGGTCTTAAGTCCATTTAACGGATGTGGTGTCTATAGCTATGTGGGCCCGGTGCGAGTCGAACGCACAGCCTTGAATGTATAAGATTCCTGCTCCGCCATTGAGCTACGGGCCCGTATTTCTACTTTTTTCCGTTTTTAGATTTTCCATTGCCGATGATTTTCTCAAACTCTTCCCGTTCTATGGTTTCCTTTTCTATAAGGGTTTTGGCGATTTTTGCCAGCATGTCTTTCTTTTTGGTCACAATTTCGGCCGCTCTTTTTTCCGCGTTTTTTATAATTCCCTCCACCTCTTTGTCAATTTTTTCCGCCACCGATTCGGAATAATTTCTTTGCTCTGAAATTTCTTTTCCCAAAAAAACCATATCTTCTTTTTCGCCAAAAGATATTGGCCCCAAAGAAGACATTCCCCACTCTTTTACTATTTTGCGGGCAATGCGAGAGGCCTTTTCCAGGTCATTGGAAGCTCCTGTGGTCATTTCTCCGAAGACCAGCCGCTCGGCCGCCATGCCCCCCAACAGCGTGGCGATTTCAGCCAAAAACTGGGTTTTTGTCCTCATTTTATTTTCTTCTGACTGAACCTGCAAGGTGTATCCGCCAGCCATGCCGCGGGAAATAATAGAAATTTTCCGCACCGGGTCGGTGCCGGGAATTGAGCTTGAAACCAAAGCGTGCCCCGCTTCGTGGTAGGCGGCAATTTCTTTTTCTGTTTTAGACAACAAATGGCTTTTTCTTTCAGGCCCCAAAAGAACTTTTTCAATGGCTTCCAGAAAATCTCCCTGGAACACCTCGGTTTTATTTTGCCTTGCGGCAAGGAGCGCCGCTTCGTTTGCCACGTTGGCCAAGTCGGCTCCTGAAAACCCGGGAGTGCGTTCAGCGATTTCTTTAAATTGCACGTTTAACGCCAGGGGTTTTCCTTTAGAGTGTATTTTTAAAATGGCCTCGCGGTCGTGGACATCTGGCGGATCTAAAATAATCTTCCGGTCAAATCGTCCGGGGCGCAAAAGGGCCGGGTCTAAAATATCTCCGCGGTTGGTGGCTGCGAAAACGATGACTCCGGTTTCTTTTTCAAAACCGTCCATTTCCACTAAAATCATATTGAGGGTTTGTTCCCGTTCGTCATGTCCGCCGCCAATGCCCGCTCCCCGGTGCCGGCCAATAGCATCCAGTTCATCAATAAAAATAATGGAAGGAGCCGCTTTTTTGGCCGTGGCAAATAAGTCGCGCACGCGAGCTGACCCCACTCCCACGAACATTTCCACGAATTCGGATCCCGAAATAGAAAAGAAGGGCACATTGGCCTCGCCCGCGACGGCCCTTGCTAAAAGTGTTTTTCCGACTCCACTTGACCCCAACAGCAAAACGCCTCGCGGAATTTTCGCTCCCATGGCCAAGTATTTTTTGGGAAACTTCAAAAAGTCCACAATTTCGGTTAATTCTTCTTTGGCTTCTTTCAAACCCGCGGCGTCTTCAAAGGTTATTTTTTCTTTTTTATTGGGGTCGGCTCCAAAAATTTTGGCCCGCGATCGCGTAAAATCAAACACCTGGCCGGCTCCTGTTTTTGCCTGCCGCAGCATAGTCCAAAGAAAAAACCCAATTAACATCAGCGGCAAAATACCGTAAATCAACGCCGGCAGGAGCCACGACCAGACGCTTTCTTGCACGGGATTGGCGCTTATTTCTATTTTTTGCAACTTAGCGGCGTCAACGCCCAAATTGGCAAGCAAATCCGGCAATACCGAGTTTGATTCTTTCATGGAAACCGCTGTTTTGTCATCTTGATAGGTAACGGTAACGCTGTCGCCGGAAACGGCAATTTTTTTGACCTTATCCGCATTAATATCGCTTACTAACTGGGAAATTGCTATTTGGTTTGGTTTTTCTGCCGTCAGATTAAGCGCGCTGAATACTCCGCCAACCACCAAAAGAATAAGCACCACAAACACAAAATTTTTCACGAGGGGATTTAATTTCATTAATGTTCAATTTTCAACTCTCAATTTTCATTAAATTATTAAAAATTTAATAGAAATTAGAAATTTAAAATTAGGAATTTTTTATAAGACCTGTCCCTAAATAACTTTCGCAGCGAAAATTGCAGATTTGAGGATAGAAATGTGATAGAATTTTCAGGCCTGCCCATAGGCCCGCCTGAAAATTATAGCACATTTATAGCTTAAATGCGCGATTTGCAGTAGAAAAGTTATTTAGGGACAGGTCTATAGCATCATCGTAGCATTATTGGTAATATATTTCAAGAACGTTAAAACCCGCGCGAGGCGGGTTTTAATGGTGTCACATGGAAATTGTCAGGCCTTTTTTAGCTTTAAACTCATTCGGTGTTCTTTGGGCTCAATGAGCAGGATTTCAAAGTCGTACGATTCGCCAACCTTCAGCGACTCTTCCATTTCTTTTTGGCCGGCAAATTCAGAAATGTGGCATAGCCCGCGTATTTTTGGCAGCACTTCCACAAACGCTCCAAACGAGCTAAACGAAATCACTTTGCCTTTTATGGTGTCTCCTTTTTTGTGTTCTTTTTCAATTTTTTCCCAAGGATTTTCTTTTAAACTCTTTAATGATAAAAATACCTGATTATTATTAATGTCTATAATTTTGGCTTGTATGATCTCGCCTACTTTTACCACTTCGGCGGGATTTTGGACCAGCTGCCAGTCCAGCTCTGAAATATGAATTAATCCTTCAATGCTTTCATCTTTGGCTCCCTCTTCAATCAAGGGAAACCGAATAAATGCCCCAAAATCGGCAATGCCGGTGATTTTTCCTTCCACCACGTCCCCTTTCTTGTAATTTTTAAGAATAGCTTTTATCAGCTGTTCTGTTTTGGCTTTTTCAGAAAGAATCAACTTGTTTTCTTCAGCCAGCAAATCAAGCACTTTTACCTCCAATGTTTTGCCGATGAATTTTTGCAGCTCTTTTAAAATTTTGGCTTTGTCGGCATCGGCAACTCTTGGGTAGTTTTCCGGCGACAGTTGGGAAACAGGCAAAAAAGCGGGGATATTGTTTATATTGGTTAAAAGTCCTCCCTTATTGACTCCTGTTATTTTGACGGTGATAATTTCTTCTTTTTCTTTCATGTCCCGCAGTTTCTGCCAGTTAATGTCTTTGGTGGCATCTCTTAAAGAAAGTTCGCGGTAGCCATCTTCGTTTTCCAGTTCCACGATTTTAGCGCGCACCACGTCGCCGATTTGTAAATTTTTAATGGCGTCTTTGACTTCGTAAAATTCCCGTCCGTAAATAATGCCGGTGCCCTGGTTTCCAAGGTCAATAAAAAGAGAAGACCGGTCGCGGGCCACCACTTTACCTTCCACGATAGATCCCACCGAAGGCGGAACCGCCAAATCGCTATTCGCACCTTTTTTAATAACACTTTCTTTTGTCATAATTTTTTTGCCAGGCGGAAAATATGGTTTTCCCAACTGGTCAGTTAATAGTAATACGGTGAATATACATGAATTTGTGAAATTTTACAAGCATTGACATAATTTAAAAAAAGTGCATACTGTATTTATTTTTTCAACTTTCACTCTTGTGCGGCTGTTGGCCGCAAAAGGAGGTGTGTCATGGATCCTCATGGCAAGGCGAGGATCGCAGAGTTCCCGTTTCTGGCAACCGTCGTCCGGCCACGGAATGTGCGCAGCATCGATGTCACGTGTGTGGATATGGCCGCGCTGGTCTCACAGGGAGATTTTTATCTCTTCGACAGTGAAGGGCGGATGGTCGGCAGGACACGGATGTTCTGGGACGAATCTCTCCATGGCGCCCTGTATCGGGTCGGCCCGGAAAATGTGGCCTATAGACATCACATCCGTTAAATGGACTCCAAGAACCTGCTAATTTACCAATCTTGGCTGCCTTTCAACAAAAAATTCGCGAGCCGTACCTACGGGTACGCCTCACAAATTTTTTGTCTCCAAAACAGCCAATATTGTCAAATTTTATAGGTCTTAAGTCCATTTAACGGATGTGGTGTCTATACGCCGTGAGAAGAGAGGTTTGTAATACCTCTTTGTCTTACGGGGCATTCGGGGTATCTTTCTTTTCCTGGCTCGTAGACCTCGTATTTGGTTGCGAGTGTGATATTACGGTCTTCAAGCTCTGAATTACGAAACTCTTTCGCGGTATTTTTTCTAAATTTTGAGATAAAAACTTGATAGAATTTTTAACCGTAGCCAACGGCTACGGTTAAAAATTATCGCGAGTTTTTAGCCAAAATTTAGAAAAAAGACCCGAAAAATAGTTTATAATGTGAGTTTCGTAATTCAGAGCTTCAAGGCGCCCGCGGACATCCGCATTCTCATGCAGACGTTCGACGACCACGCCCAGAAGATTGACCAAGAACCTTAGATGCCTCCCCATGCCCGCCGTTGCGTCAAGCAGCGGCGGGTTTTTTGTTGGCAATTGAGTTGGCAATTGAGAATGAACTATCGGCCGTAATCAAAAAAGCGGCGGCTGTCGCTTTTTTGATTACGGAGTGTTGGAATTAAAAGGTTGAAACTAAAAAATGATTGTGGTAATATACAAGAAAAATTACAGATCACAAACCACAAATCACAAACACGTTTTTAATTTTGGAGATTAGAATTTAGATATTGTTTGTAATTAGACTTGTCCCTTAATAACATTTTACTGCAAATGCAACCTTTCAGCGGTAAACTTGCTATAATTTTTCAGCTTAGCTAAAGCTAAACTTCAAAATTCTATCAAGTTTACCACTCTGAAACCTTGCATTTTCGTTACAAATATTATTAAGGGACAAGTCTATTTGTGATTTTGTATTTGTGATTTAATTTTGCTATGGCAAAATTAACTTGGGCTGGGCAATCCTGCTTTGAAATATCGGTTTCCAACGGCAAGGATCACTCGGCTGTCATTGTCATAGATCCTTTTGATGAAAAAATCGGCTTAAAGGCGCCAAACCTTTCGGCTGACATTTTATTGGTAACCCACGGGCATTCCGATCATAATAATATCAAAGCTGTGAAGGGAAGCCCATTTTTAATAGAAAACCCTGGCGAGTATGAAGTGAGGGGGGTTTTCGTGCAGGGCATTGATTCGTTCCACGATGACAAAGAAGGCAAAGAACGTGGCAAAAATACCATATACACCATTGAAGCCGAAGATATGCGGTTTTGCCACTTAGGGGATTTTGGTCAAAAGCAACTCACCGACGAGCAGCTGGAACAAATAGGAAAGGTTGATGTGCTGATGATTCCCGTGGGCGGGACACACACTATTGACGGGCACGAAGCGGCAAAAGTGATAGGACAAATAGAGCCAAAAATCGCGGTTCCCATGCACTATTCCTTGCCAAAGCTCAACATTGAACTGGATAGTGTGGAAAAGTTTTTAAAAGCCATGGGCAAAAACGCCACGGTCCCTCAAGATAAGTTGGTGGTTAAAATGAGCGCGTTGCCAAAAGAGGGGGTGATGGAGATTGTGGTGCTACGACCTTAATTTACAATTTGAAATTTAAAATTTGAATTCAATGTTTAAATATTACAATGTTTAAATTCGAAAACATGTTTTGAATATTTCAAATTTAGTCATTTCAAATTAATTTCAAATGCACTTGCGAGGAGTCCTTGCGAGTCCAGCAAATTGAAAATGTCAAATTTTTTGGCAAAGTTAAGAAGTTTATCTGACACCAAAAAGAAGGCCATTATCATTACCGTGGTGGCGGTTTCGATATTGGTAATGGGTTTTTTTTGGTTGCGCTTGGCTGGTGTAAATCTTTCAAAAATGGGGGAATCGTTGCGATCGGTTAATTTGCCGGTGGTAAATTTGCCAAAAATAGATTTGCCTAGTATTCCCGATATAAGCCAAGATCAAATGGCGGATTGGGAAACCTACACCAGCCAGCAGTACGGATTTGAGTTTAAGTATCCGGCCGCCAATGTGATTCCAGCATCGGCAAACAATCTTATTGAATTGAGTTTGGGAATTGGAACCATGACATTTAATTTATCCGACGAGAAAATAAATAACGGCGCATTAATCTCAAGCTATTTTGGGGAAATAAAAGATCCGATAATTATCATGGTTGGCCAAAAAAATGCTTATCAATACACAATAGACCAAGATGGCTGCAGGGGTTATCTGACTGTGATGCCGGTGAAAGAAAAAATGCTGGAAATTAATTTGAATAATTGCGGAGCTGGCGCGGTTCAAGACCCCAGTTTTCCTGATTCACAATTGTCTTTAATGAACCAAATCCTTGCCACCCTTACGTTTACAAGTCCTGTTAGTACTTCGGATTGGAAAACGTACAGAAATGAAGATGAAGGATTTGAAATAAAATACCCCGCTCCCGAAAATGTTAATCTTATAACTGTATGGAAAAATGAATATATCAAAGCTAATTTTATTGATTTTCAGATGTATATAAACGAGCCGATGTTTAATATAGGCATTGATCATCATATTGAAAATAATCCCGAGCTTACGATAGAACCCTTTTGTTATTCTGAAGACGGAAAAAATCTCCCAGTAGAAGTAATAGATGGCGTAACATTTGAAAAAAAATTCTGTGACCCATATCTTTATTATCAAGTTACTTATCATGATCGCCCATATAGAATATTCGTGTATGATGTATCTTTGAATGATCAAGAAGAATTACAGAAAATCAGTAGTATAGTTTCCACATTCAAATTTACAAATTAAACAATTATGGCAAAAGACGAAGAGAAAAAAGAAAAACCGAAACAAGCTCGCAAAGCTACTGACTCTGACCCGGGCACCAACGCCATCGGCAAGGTCAATAAGCGCGAAATTGTGGATGAATTGAAAGAATCCTACATTGATTATGCGATGTCCGTAATTGTGGCCCGGGCACTTCCCGATGTGCGCGACGGATTAAAGCCGGTTCATAGGAAAATTTTGTTTACGATGAATGAAATGGGGCTGGGAGCCGGAACTAAATTTCGCAAGTCGGCCACGGTGGTGGGAGAGTGTTTTGTTAAAGATACCTTGGTTTTGACTAAGAAAGGGTTATTGCCAATCCAGGATATTAAAACTGGAGATGAAGTTTACACCCAAAAAGGAACGCAAAAAGTGGTGCAAACTTACCAAATGCCAGAAAAACCTTTGATAAGGGTGGTCTTGGATAATGGCCTTTCAAATGTGGTTACGCTATCTCAAAAATTCAAAGTTTTAACTTCGAATTGGAAATTTGAATGGAAAGAAGCTAAAGATTTGACCCAAGATGATTATGTGGTGGTAAAAACCGGTTATCCAAAAATTAACAATGATGTAAAATTACAACAAATCGAAAAAGGCCAACCAACGGAGCTTAACGAAAACATTGCTTACCTTTTAGGATTATTTGTTTCCGACGGCTGGATTACACAAGATTATTCTGCCAAAAAATTGGCCCGAATTGGTTTTACCGCTGGGAATGATCGGGAAATAGCAGAAAAAGTAATCGATATTTTCAAAAAAGAATTTAATTACGAGTCTTCTATCGAAGAAAAATTTTCTGATGGTAATTGTAAAACAATCTATAATGTACGAATTAATAATAAGAATATAAACGAATTTTTTGTTGCAAATTTTGCGATACTGGGATTGAAGGCGCTAACTAAAAAAATTCCCGATGCGATTTTCCAATCACCCGCCAATGTTATTTTTTCTTTTATTTCCGGTTTAATCGAAGGCGACGGATATATATCGGATACAAGAAATCGGGTTAACTATGTTTCAATTTCAGAAATATTGATTGACCAGTTGATGATACTGCTTTTATCACAAGGGATATTCAGCGGTAAATATAAAATGAAGATGGCGAGTGGGAACAGTGTGGTTTTGGGTAGAAAAATTCAAGGCAAACATGTTTCGTATTGTTTGGAAATAAAAGGTGAGCATGCGGTGGTTTTGTCATCAAAGATTAATTTAGCTTCAAAAAATAAAGGGCGAAGAGCGATAACACTGGCTTCCAAGCATATTACCAGCCACGATAGAAAGGGGCCGAATCGATATGATATTATTCCTTATGCAAGCAATATATTATTCCAAGAATTGAGTGATTTTCATTTGAGGGGCGGTTGGTACCAGGATGTAAATGGTAATAAATTTAGGGATGGGATTGGATATCCTGATGACACAAAAATCAGATACAGTTCAGATTTGCATCAAATGCCTTTGCGAAAAACCCAGGTTTTGGATTGGGGGGTAAAAGATAAATTGGAAAAAATCGGGTCATCTATTTTAGGATTTTTAAATGAAATTATTGAACATAATATCTTTTTTGTAAAAGTTGATTCTATAAAAGAAGTGGCAGCCCAAGAAACATTTGATATTGAGGTTGCAAATGACCACGAATTTGTGGCTAACGGCATTATTTCGCACAACTGTATGGGGAAATATCATCCGCACGGCGACATGGCGATTTACGACACTATGGTTCGCATGGCCCAAGATTTTAATTTGCGGTATCCATTAGTGCAAGGACAAGGAAATTTTGGATCAATAGATTCGGACGGCGCTGCGGCGCCGCGCTATACTGAGGCTAGGTTGTCTAAAATTGGAGAAGCGATGTTGGCTGATATTAATATGGACACTGTAAATTTTATGCCAAATTACGATGGCACACATCAAGAGCCAACGGTTTTGCCCTCCCCCCTGCCCCAATTATTATTAAATGGCTCTTTAGGTATTGCCGTTGGAATGGCCACTAATATTCCCCCCCATAATTTAACAGAATTAATAGATGCGGTGGTATATTTGCTTGACCACCCTAAAGCCGAAACGCCGGATTTGTTTGAATTTATCCAAGGGCCGGATTTTCCCACCGGCGGCATTATTTACGACCAAAAAGAAATTATTTCTGCTTACTCACAAGGCAAGGGTTCTATTATCATGCGGGGTAAAGCCGAAATTGTGGAAGGCAAAAACGAGGCAGAGCAGATTATTATCACCGAAATTCCTTATCAAGTAGTAAAATCAGAATTGGTGGAAACCATGGCTGAATTAGTTTCAGAAAAAAAGGTGGAGGGCATAAGAGATATTAAGGACTTGTCCGACCGCGAGGGCATGAGAATTGTCATTGACGTCAAGCGCGGTTTCCAGCCGCAAAGGATTTTAAACCGGCTCTACAAATTTACCAACTTACAGAAAACTTTCCATCTAAATTTGCTGGCGCTGGTTGACGGCATCCAGCCGGAGATTTTGTCCATTTCCGACGTATTAAAATATTTTATCACCCACCGGACAGAAGTTATCACGCGCCGCGCCAAATTTGAATTGGAAAAGGCCAGAGAACGCGCCCATATTTTAGAGGGTTTGATGATTGCCCTCAACAACATTGACGCGGTGATCCAAACCATTAAAAAGTCCGCTGATAAAGAAGAAGCCAAAACCAACTTGATAAAAAAATTCAAGCTGACCGAGCGTCAAGCGGTGGCCATTTTGGAAATGCGCCTGCAAACGTTGGCCGGGCTTGAACGCCAGAAAATCGCCGACGAGCTGAAAGAAATTTTAGCCAGGATTAAAGAATTGATAGCTATTTTAAAGAGTCCGGAAAAATTAAAAGGCATCATTAAAAAAGAGCTCCATGAATTAAAAGAAAAATTCGGAGATTTGCGCAGAACCAAGGTGGTAAAAGGAAAATTAAACGAAATTACCGAAATTGATTTGGTTCCATTAGAAGAAACCATGGTGACGTTGACCACCGGGGGCTACATTAAAAGGATTAATCCGGCCACCTATAAAATTCAAAAGCGGGGCGGCAAAGGGATTATGGGCATGAAAACCATGCAAGACGACATTGTCGAGCATTTTTTGGCGGCCGACACCCATGACAACCTGTTATTTTTCACCGATTCCGGAAAGGTATTTCAAACCCAGGTATATGAAATACCGGAAGGAACCCGCGTGGCGCGCGGCCGCGGCTTGATGAATTTTTTGGAAATATCCGCAGAAGAAAAAGTGCTGTCGCTGGTGCCCATGGCCAAAATGTCCGCTAACGAAACACGGCAGGAAAAATACTTGGTGATGGTTACCAAAAATGGTAGAATAAAAAAGACCGCCCTTGATGAATTTGAAAACGTCCGCAAAAGCGGCATTATTGCCATTAAACTGGAAAGAGGCGATTTATTGAAAAAAGTGGTAAAAACCAGCGGCCAGGATGATATAATATTAGTCACAAAAGGCGGGGCGGCCATCAGGTTTAAAGAAAAAGACATCAGGGCTATGGGAAGATCGGCGGCTGGGGTAAAGGGCATACGATTGAAAAAAGGAGACGAAGTGATTGGCGTGGATGTAATACAAAATAAAACATCAAATATCAAAGATCAAAAATTAAA
>Ga0209542_10020306_pt1 | contig 10543 bp, 10 predicted proteins | sample RifCSPhighO2_01_FD_184028 | JGI IMG/M metagenome (GOLD analysis project Ga0209542, IMG submission 184028) | Soil microbial communities from Rifle, Colorado - Rifle CSP2_plank highO2_0.1 (SPAdes) (version 2) | ecosystem: Environmental > Terrestrial > Deep subsurface > Rock core/Sediment ...
GCGTTGACGCCGATTTCCTTCAAGAGAGGGACCATGCGATTGAGTATTTCAGCAACGCCTCCTCCCACTGCAGTGGAATTAATATGCTGAATAGATCTGTTTTTTAGACGGTCTGAGAGGAGATACAGTTCATCAATCACACCCCTGCCGACTATGGGCTCGTATCTGTCAAGCATTGCCATTGCCTGCGCTCCTCAAAACCGCAATCCTTTTATTCAGCATCCTCAGAATTGCGGACCTTATCCCTTCACCAGTCTGTGTATACGGATCTATCTGTGCCAGTTTTGTAGCCAGACTATCTTCACCAAGTGAGGCTGCCAACCAGTTTGAAAAGTCATTGGTAGGCCGTTCAAGCCTTAACCTTGCCTCAAACATGTGAAAATAGATGGAGTAGAGGCTTATCCGGCTGATACAGTCTGCAAATTCTTCAAGACTTATTGCCTTGTATCCTGTAGGAAATACAAAACTGACAGACTTCAGAAAGTCGAACTCCTCCCCTTCTGGGGCAAAAATGCCTTTTAAGCGGGGACGGTTCTTCAGGGAATCTTCTATAACCTTGATCAGCGCCTCCCTGATGGATCTGATGCTGGGATGCTCCATGATATCAATTGCCGCAAGCGCTTCCCCAAGGCGCTCATCGCCGAGCGTATCTGACACCCAGCAGGCGAAATCATTGGCCGGCTCAGGGGCAAGATACTGATGCTGTTGAACGAACTGGTGAGTATGGTGATAGATGCATGAGCCGCTGACCTCACGCAAATGCTGCGCCAGTTCCATCAGTGTGGATGCCCTGACGCCTGTCAGCTCCACCAGATGCAGACTGGAGTAAAATACAAATGGTTCAATCGGTTTTATATCCATAGATATCCTTTCTTGCTCAGGCTGTTCAAAAAGCTCCAGATGCAAGGCATCGAGGAGCAAGGAATGAGGCGTACTTTTTTACGTACGCCGCAATGACGAGCGACAAAGACAACGTAGCAGATGGACTTTTTCAACAGCCTGTTATAGCCTTCTCCCTGAATCAGGGTCAAACAGAATAACCTTATCCTTTGGAACTCTTATAATCGCATTCTCGCCGATTTCCGGCCCTTTCCCTTTAAAATCCAGTATCCCTCTTACCTTTGCGCCACCCCATATGACATCAGCCCAGCTGAATGCGCCGACAGGCTCAATGAATTCTATACTTACCGTATCCTCTATGTCCCTTTCAAGCCTTTGATCTGCAACAGTGATATCTTCAGGTCTTATGCCTGCTACAACGCCATCGCCCTCCGGTATGGCTTCGACGCTTGGCAAAATGATAAATCCATTAATATCTATTTCCAAGGGTTGATGTTTTTTTACTGCACAGCGAAAGAAGCTCATGGGTGGACTTCCAATAAAACCCGCGACAAAGATATTTGCGGGTTTTAGATAAATATCAGTGGGTGCCCCGCACTGCTGTATCTCGCCTTTACTGAGCACAGCCATCCTGTCTGCAAGGCTCATCGCCTCTGCCTGGTCGTGTGTTACATAAATAGTGGTAATCTTTAATTCCTGGTGGAGCATCTTCAGTTCGCTTCTCATCTCTACCCGCAGCCTCGCATCGAGGTTTGAAAGGGGTTCATCCATTAAAAAGACCTTCGGCTGTCTGATTATTGCCCTTCCAAGGGCAACGCGCTGTCTCTGGCCTCCTGACAGCTCTTTTGGCCTTCTGTGGAGCAGCTCTTTGAGTCCGAGTATTGATGCAACCCTTTCAACCTCCTTCCCGATAATCTCTCTGGAGGTCTTTTGCATCCTTAAGGGAAAGGCCATATTTTCAAAAACCGTCATGTGCGGATACAGGGCGTAGCTCTGAAAGACCATCGCCACATCCCTCTCTTTTGGGGAGAGGTCATTGACCATCGTGCTGTCAAAGTATATATTCCCTTCAGTAGCAGATTCAAGGCCTGCTATCATATTGAGAATGGTTGACTTCCCGCACCCGCTTGGGCCGACAAAGACAAAGAACTCTCCGCTATTTATTGTGAGTGTGAGTTCTCGAATTACCATAACATCCTTGAATCGCTTTTTCACCTTTTCAAACCTTATCTCAGCCATATCTTACCCCTTTACCGCGCCTGCTGTAAGCCCCTCTATAATCCTCCTCTGGAACACAAAAACAAGGATTATGAGAGGAATGGTCACCACCAGAGACGCTGCTGCAATGTCTCCCCATGGAATCTCATGGAGCCCTGGAAAGAGCGCAATCCCAACAGGTATTGTCCTTGAAGCAGGTGTAGAAGTAAAGGTCAGGGCAAAGAGGAACTCATTCCATGAAAAGATAAATACAAGTATAGCAGTTGTAACAATTCCAGGCGCTGCCAGCGGGAGCATTATCTTGTAAAACGTCTGGAATGGACTGCATCCATCAACCCTTGCCGCACGATAAATCTCATCAGGCACCTCTCGAAAAAAGTTTGTAAGAATCCATATGGAGAGAGGGAGAGAAAAGGTTGTATAGGTAAGTATGAGCGCCCACCATGTATCCCTCAAACCAAGGCTACGGATGATGATATAGAGGGGGCTCACGGTTGCAATGGGCGGGAACATGGAGACAGACAGGACAAAACCGAGAATCAAAGCCTTATATTTTATATCCAGTTTTGCGAGGCCGAAGGCTGCAAGAGAGCCGATAATGAGTGACAGTAATGTTGTCAAGGATGCAACCACAGCGCTGTTCAGAATGATTCGTAAAAACGGATGTCCTTCAAAGATGGAGACATAGTGGTCTAAAGTTGCATCTTGAGGTAAAAGAGGCGGCATCCTTATTACCTCAGTGTCAGGCTTGAGGCTTGTTATGAACTGCCACAGTAATGGGCCTGCACAATAGAGAATTGTCATAACCAGCAAAAGGTAAAGACCAACAACCTTGGACTTTGAATATTGAGTCTTGAATCTTGAGTTCATTGCTTTATCCCCTTGCTTAAAAGCCTAATATAAAAGATACTGATGCTCCCTATACACAGGAATATCACCACAGAAAGCGCTGAGCCGTAGCCGAACTGGAGGGTCTGGAATAATACCTTGTATGCGTATATGGATAATGTCTCTGTGGTATTGGCAGGGCCCCCTCCAGTAAGCACATAGATGGCGTCAAAGACCCTGAAGGCATCGAGGGTTCTGAAGAGCAGCACAACGAGGATAACAGGTTTGAGCAGGGGTAATGTGATCTTTCTGAATATAGCAAAACTTCCTGCTCCATCAACCCTGGCAGCATGGTAAATCTCCTGCGGGATTACCTGGAGTCCGGCCATGAGAAGTATTGCAACAAATGGCGTTGTCTTCCAAACATCCATGAATATAGCTGCATTCATCGCCCAAAATGGACTCCCGAGCCAGTTGATTTTCATTCCCAAGATATAGTTCAATACACCAAAATCTGTATTGTACATCCACTCCCACATCTTTGCAGATACAACCGTAGGGATGGCCCACGGGATCAGTATAATAGCCCTCATCATGCCCTTAAACCTGAAGGTTCTATTCAGCAGTATGGCCATGAAAAGGCCGAGAAGGAGTTCCAGGGATACAGACATTACTGTAAAATAGGCGGTGTTTTTAAGTGCATTCCAGAACCTATCGTCTCTGAAAAGAAAGAGGTAGTTTTCAAACCCTACAAACCTTGATAGGTCAAAGATAAGGAGCCTCCGGTAGAGGCTCAGGTAAAAGACATAGATAAGGGGATAGATGGTCACAAGGGACAATAAGACAAGCGATGGGATTATAAATCCATATCCGTTCTCCTTCGCCCTCATCTCTCTATCCCCATAATATGACTTATCTGAATGTGAGCAGAACTCAAAGCATCTTCGGGGGTCTTTATCCCTGATATGGCAGCGCTGAATTCAGGCTGGAGCACCTGGGTAATCATCATGTAATACGGGGTGACAGGCCTTGGCCTTGCCCTCATAAAAACATCATAAAGCCCTGCAATAAACGGCTGTTCTCTCATAAGGTCTTTATCCTTATATAAGGCTTTCCTTGTTGGTTTGTAGCCTATTGTCAGGGCGAGGGGCTTTTGCGCATCAGGGGATGTAAGGAATTTTACCAATTTTTCCGCTGCCTCAGGATTCCTTGAGTATCTGTTAATGCCGAGCTGCCATCCTCCAAGGGTAGAGGCAGATACCTTGCCAGGGAAAGAAGGGAGCGTGGAAATCCCCACCTTCCCCTTCACTGGCGAGCCTTCCCTTGCAAAGATATTCCATGCATAAGGCCAGTTTCTCATAAATATTGCCTTGCCATTTCCAAATAGATGTCTTGTCGGCTCCTCTATCGCAGTTGTTACCAGAGGCGGCGTGACTGCATAGGTTACTATCAAATCCCTCATAAACTTTAGCGCCTTGATATTCTCCGGACTGTTGATGACAACCCTGCTGTCCTCTATCACATCGCCTCCGTTGCTCCAGAAATATTCTAAAACATTGCAGACCAAACCTTCATACTGTTTCCCCTGCCATACAAAACCATAAAGCGCAGGCTCACCCTCTGCAATAATCTGCGCCTGTCTGATGAGCTCATCCCATGTCTTGGGTGGAGAAAATCCGTATTTGTAAAGCAGGTCCTTTCTGTAATACAAAAGCCCTGCATCTATATACCAGGGGATTGCATATATCCCTTCGTTATAAGTTACGGCCTGTATGGGACCGGGGAAAAATTCTTCCATTTCCGACGCAGGCAAAAGATGGCTCAGATTCTTGAGCCATCCTGCCCGTGCGAATTCAGGCACCCATATCACATCCATGCTCAGCACATCAAAGTCCGATGACCTTCCTTCCAGATTGATTACATAGAACTGATGCTGCTCATCGGTTGAGGCTGGCAGTATCTCATCTTTGACCTTTATGCCGGGATTCTCTTTCTCAAATCTATCCAATAATTGCCTGAATGGCTCCGGATCGCCGGCTATCTTGCCATGCTTGAATACAACAACCTCCTTTTTATCCTCCCCGTCTCTCTCCTGAACACAGCCGGAGATAAAGGGCAGAAAAAGCAGCACGGTCAAGATTAACAAGAGATACCTTCTACATCTTTTCATCAATAACACCTTCGGAATCTTTTGCCGCCATGGTCGTCACTGCCGGACCCATGGAGGCAAGCATAGTTGTCATAGTATTCATCACTTGAAAGAACTCTCCCCGTGCAGTATCCGGCAAAGGCCTTCCGGCAGGGATTCTTGTTTTCAAAGGATTGACAAATTTATTGTTCAACCTCATTTCATAGTGTAGATGCGGCCCTGTGGTAAGGCCTGTGGAACCAACATAACCGATGGTATCTCCCTGCTTAATCTTTACCCCCTTTGCCATACCTCTATCAAGTCTTGAGAGATGGCCGTACCTTGTTTCGTATCCATTGGGGTGTCGTATGATAATGAGCTTGCCGTAGTCCCCTCTGTATCCTGCAAACAACACTGTCCCGTCTCCCACTGATGACACAGGCGTGCCATGAGGGGCGGCATAGTCAACCCCGTGATGGGGTCTGTACTTTTTTAGTATCGGATGAAATCTTCCCTGAGAAAACCCTGAACTTATGCGGCGGTAATTAAGCGGCGCCTTTAAAAATGCCCGCCGCAATGATTTTCCTTCCTGGTCGTAATATCCCTTTATGTCACCGTATTCAAATCTGGAGCCATGATATGTATCGCCATTATTCACAAATTCAGCAGCAAGGATATTGCCGTATCGTTTGAACTTGCCTTCTTCGTAGAACTCTTCAACAATAATTTTGAATATGTCTCCGTTTCTTAAGTCCGTTGTGAAATCTATATCCCATGCAAAGATATCAGAAAGAGTCAGCGCAAGCCTCAGCCTGTCCTTTCCGTTGCCAATAGATGAGATTAGATTATCCTGTATTGCACCGGCTATCTGCGCCACCCTCTTTTCATATTCCACAGCAGCCTTTTCAGCGGTAAAGTCGTCATCGGTTCGCACAATCTTCAGAACAAGGTCATCATTTATCCTGTAGAGCAGAGACCGCACACTATTCTGCTCATCAGCCACTATCCTATAGCGCTGACCGGCAGATACATTCCTCAATCTGTAGATGCCGGCGGATGCCTCTCTTATGCGCAAGAGTTCCTGCACATTAAGACCGTGCCTCTTGAATATCTCATACATGGTTTCGCCTGGCCTCATGACGCCTTCTATCTCGTTGTATATCTCTTTCTCTATATCAGCTTCCGTTGTCTCTATATGAACCTCGGTTGTCTCAAGAGCCTGAGGCGCCTGAAGCCTTGCTGCAATTGAAACAATGCCAACCAATACAGAGACTGCCATGCCTGCTCCTAAGAAAAACATCCTCATATCTGCTCCTTTGTCTGTTTGAGGTATACTGTCCTGATGGGAAACGGTATCTCTATGCCTTCATCTTTAAATCTTTTAAATATCCTCTTTCGGAGTTCATGCTGGACAAGATACTGGTCAACATACTCAGCCACCTGGCATATAAGCGTAAAATTTAACGATGAATCGCCAAAACCAGGTATAAATCTTACAAATGGCGGCGGTTCTTTTAAGAAGCCTGCTATCTCGCCGGCAGCCTTTTGAGCCTCTTCAACAAGGATTTTTTCCACCCTGTCAGGATCAGAATCATAGCTCACCCCAATAGGGATTAATAGCGACATCCGTTTTTCAGGGTAGTAGTAGTTGGTGATAATGCTCTGAGAGAGTTTATTATTCGGTACGATAATAACATTATTTGCCAGCATCTTTATCCGTGTCGTCCTCCAGCCAATGTCCATCACATAACCTTCCTCTCCACTATCCAACTTTATATAATCTCCTACTCTTATAGGCCTCTCAACCAGGATATGGATGCCTGCAAAGAGATTGGAGAGGGTATCCTGAAGCGCCAGCGCCACTGCAAGGCCGCCGACGCCGAGCGCGGTGATGAGAGGTGTTATGGATATGCCAAGACTGCCCAGTATAATGAGGATGCCGACAGTAAGGACAACTGCCTTTATGATTGTCCGGGAGAGACCTGTTGCGGGCAGGGAGACCTCTCTGCTCTCTATTGCATACTGTATGAGTCTGGAAATTAGATTTGCTAAAGCAAGAGTTGCCGAGAAAATGATGAGTATATAAAGTGCCTTGAGGGTATAATCTGCAACCTTTGGAGGAAAGGATGACAAACCTACTGCCACATACAGGCCTATGGCAATAGACCAGTAAATAGAAGGATGCCTTATAGTAGCAAGAATAATATCGTCGGCCTTTGTCTCAGTCTTTTCTGCCCAACGTTTCAGCATATTGAGGGCTAATTTCCTGAACAGAAGACAGGTGCCGGAAACAGTAGTCAAAACTGCAAAAAAGAAAACGATATCATTTACCTCTGCTATGTTTTTTAAATCCATAATTAGAGTCTACCTTCCGTGTAGCACAATTTCTGGTTTGAGGGACTACCTCCACCTCATGGGCAGTATCTCTTCCACGGACAGAATCTCCTCCCAGGTTATACACATCCTTTTAAATATGACTATTATGCTTTCTTCGCTCGGCGCATCCCACTCGCATATCCGCCTGCCCTTTTCTCTCTGGTAGTATGTCCGTATCCAAACTGCGGTTGTCTCCTTTGCCAGTTGCTTATACGCCTCTTCCAGTTTTTCCCATGTCTTTTCCGGCTCACAATGGAAGGTCAAAAATTTTGGCATGCCTCACACCTCCACAAGGATTACCTGCATATCCATAACATTTGTTCCAGTCGAGCCTGTTATGAGATGGTGTCTTCTTTTAGACATGAAATCAAGCCTCTTAAAGAAATTATATGAGTTATTATTCTCCAGATAAATCTCAGGGACGATGCCAAGCTCCCTTGCCAGTGTAATGGTATTGCCATCTACTATAGCGCCGGCAGCATCTGTAGGCCCGTCTGTTCCGTCTGTGCCGGCAGAGAGCATGGTTATCCCTTTTATACCCTCTATCTCCATTGCAAAGGATAGGGCAAGCTCCTGATTCCTGCCGCCTAATCCATTTCCTTTTACAGTAACTATAGTTTCTCCACCTGAGATAAGGCATCTTGGCCTTTCTCCTTCGCGCACGGAGTTCTGAACCTCTATAGTCCTTGCTGCAAGGTATCTGGCAACGTCCCTTGCCTCTCCCTGAAGTTCTGATGTGATAACTTCCGCCTTAAAGCCAATAGATATGGCCTTTTCCCTTGCAGAGGCAATTGCATGTTTAAGACTGCCAATAACAATATTCCTTGTTTTTTTGAAAAAAGGCTCATCTCCCTTTGGGGTATCCTTTATCTTGCCGTTGATACCCTGTTTTAAAAGTTTTAATACTCTTGCAGGCAATCTGTTTTTAAGGCTGTATTTTTCTATTACATTCATTGCATCCTGAAAGGTAGTAGGGTCAGGCGCTGTCGGGCCTGATGCTATCACATCAAGCCTGTCGCCGATGACATCCGAGAGTATGAGGGTTATTACAGCAGCCGGGGATGCAATCTGGGCGAGCCTTCCTCCTTTTACTTTTGATAAATGCTTTCTGACAGCATTTAACTCATCTATCGTTGCGCCAGCTTTGAGAAGAAGTTCAGTTACAATCTTTTTGTCTCCAAGGGTTATGCGAAGAGCAGGCGAGACCAATAAGGCAGAGGCGCCGCCTGAGATGAGGCATATAATGAGGGTCTCTTTATCTGCATTTTTCAGCATCTTGATAATATCCTCTGTCCCTTTTACTCCAGCGCTATCAGGCACAGGGTGAGACGCCTCCACCACCTTTGTCCTTTTCAGCCTTGCTGTGTGCCCATATTTCACTATTATTTTCCCATCATCAATGACATCCCCCAAGATGGATTCCATTGCCTGTGCCATTGGGGCAGTTGCCTTACCTGCCCCAACCACGATGATACTTTTAAAATGATTCAGATTGTAGGCTACATCTCCAATGTTGAGATTTTTACCATTGAGATACACGGCCTGCAAAACAAGCCCATATGGATTTACAGCCTCCACACCGGCAAGAAATATAGAATGGAGTTCTTTTCTTTTCATAAAAGATATGTTTTCCTTACTTTCCCCTATTGGATTCGAGTAAACCCAATTCTACACACACAGTCTCTAATCACACTTTGCAATCTGTGTAATCACTTTACAACAAAGTGGGCCCTTCTATTCTCTTGCCAACACTGCTCATTATGCCCTTCACAAAAAGGCTTTTCCTTGCCGTAGCTTATAGTGGATATCTTGGAAGGGTCTATGCCAAGGTCGGTAAGATATCTTTTTGCTGCCTGTGCCCTTCTTTCGCCGAGCGCGATGTTGTATTCAGATGTTCCTCTTTCATCACAATGTCCTTCAATGAGGATACGGGTATTTCCATTAGCCTTTAAATATGATGCATTATCTTCAAGGGCTGGTCGTGCATCCTCGCGGATAGATGATCTGTCATAGTCAAAGAATATATCTTCAACACCCTTTATCCCAACAACTGGTTCTGCCTTTTTCGCGGTTTCAGCCCTGGACATCTCTTCTGATTTTACGGCCTCTTCTTCTTTTGGACTTGCCTCGGCTGTTTCAGGTTTGGCAGTCTCCGGCGCTACAGCCTCAACCTTAGGCGCTCCCTCAGCGCCTTCACCTGTTATCTCGGATTTAACTGCCTTTTTACTGCATCCTGCTGCTATCATGCCGCTCATGAGTATAATAGCTGTGATTATAAAAAATGACCTTTTCACTTGAAAATACTTCCAACCTGTCATTCCGAACCCTTCGCATGTCATTCTGAGCGTAGCGAAGAATCTCGTTTTTAGATTGCTTCGGCTTCGCCTCGCAATGACATTTGCATTGTCTTTTGTGTAATTGTTGCATGACCTTTTCATCTTCTCCTCCTATTTTTTTATTTTAATAGTTTTTGCAACAACCCGCAGGTTTCTCTCGTAGATGGGGTAGGAACAGTCCCTATTCTACGCATCCCTACTTCCCACCTCACCGTAAATAGGGACAGTCCCCCCTCCATCATCCATCTACTCGCAGGGGAGAGGGCAAGGGTGAGGAGGATTGCCAGAGTAACGACATTGAAAAATGGTAAACAGATTTTTACAGGTATGCAGTTGGTGGAGAAAGGCCAGAGTGGGATAGCGAGAACCCCTCTTTAAATTTGGGGGCATCAATGTGAGCCATTATCATGAATGGTGTTTTATAATCTGTGATAGAACCTGATACTGTGATAGCCCCTTTTACGGGATGTTTTGATGTATCTGTTTGGCCAGTAGACAATGTGCAGCGTTTTTTCTTGAGCAGGATGGTGATGGGCTTAGAGGGTTTGTCTCCAGTATCCTTCATGGACAACTTGGATATTATAAGGTCTGCAAAAAATAGTCTGAAACCATTTATCCTGTTAGAGAAAGTCACCGACTCCTGTCGGTGGTATAAATAATTACTTAGTGATGGCGGTTCAATGCCATCATCTTTTGCAGTTAGAGAATATAGTTCCCGAACGGGGTTTACAGAGACGTCAGTATCTACGAAAAAATCCTTGTATCCGCATCTGTATAAAAGAGGGGATGCAGTATAGAGGAAAAAGATAAGCAAAAA
>Ga0209542_10020307_pt1 | contig 10543 bp, 11 predicted proteins | sample RifCSPhighO2_01_FD_184028 | JGI IMG/M metagenome (GOLD analysis project Ga0209542, IMG submission 184028) | Soil microbial communities from Rifle, Colorado - Rifle CSP2_plank highO2_0.1 (SPAdes) (version 2) | ecosystem: Environmental > Terrestrial > Deep subsurface > Rock core/Sediment ...
GTGGAAATTAAGAAACTTGAGAGCCGGGGGTTTACTCTCCAAAGAACTACTGGTAGTCATATGATATTCAAAAACGCCTCTTCATGTGACTTGTGACCGTTTTTGAAAAAGTTCGGGCGGTTTTTCGAGACAACCCGTGACGGCCAGGATCGGGTGCCGCCACCTACATCAAGAAATCACAAACTTTTCTAGTACATAACTAGTCCCCAGGCTATCAAGATAAGCCAAAATCTCTTCCATTAACCTCTCGGCTATCTTTGGTAACTCTCCAGCGTTAGCTAGATCGCCTGAAAGAATCATTTTTCCTAATTGTTGAAACGAGGGAAAGGAAACTGGTAAAGCCAATGCATCGACACCTCTTGTTGCAACACTTCCGTAATAATGTTTGTTAACTACACCTAAAAACATTGTCATAAACTCAAATAAGTTAATAGCCAACAGCCTTTTTTGCACGTCGTCCCCAACATACGACGTGTTCATTAGCTTACATAGCTCTTCATAAACATCCTCAACAAATATTTGCCTCACTTTATTACGAAAATCTTGACCTGTAACTTCGTCAAATTTTCTCTTAAATTCATCAAACACCCCCATTTCATCAAAAAGCACTGATAGCTCTAAGTATTTGCCGACTCTGATAGGCCACTTCAAATCAATTTCTGAAATTTCTTCCACTATCTTGTCTCTGGAAATAACTTTCACTCCGCACTTTAAGCCGTTTACTATCCCTTCATGATAGGAGTCGCTTTTTCCACTTCTCAGTACCGCCAGAAGTTCAACATCTGAAAAAGGTAGATCCCGTTCCTTGGCCACCGATCCATAGATTGCCACTCCCATTAATTCTGGCCCAAATCTTTTTTTAATAGTTTCCAACGCTCCTTTTGCAAATACAAGCCTGTCTTGATGATTTTTAGATATTGGCAGTTTCATCTCGAATTTAGATATTTCCTAATTTTTTCAATAGAAGACTTAATACTAGGGTCAGCGATTAACTTTAGTGCTTCATCTGGAGTCGCCCACTTGTAAGCAATCTGCTCGTTTTTATCCAGTTTCACTTCCCCACTTTTGTATTTGCACCAGAAGCTTACTCCCAAATGTTCCGCTTTTTCAGGGCCTCGATAAAAATGAAAAGTGTTAAATGGCTGAAACACCTCCACTTTCAGGTTAACTTCTTCCATAACCTCTCTTTTTAATGCCTCTTCAAATGTTTCTCCTTGATCCACCCGCCCGGTCAGGATTTCCCATTCTCCAGGGGCGTGCAACCTCTCAAACGATCGTTGAGTAATCAAAACCTTCCCATCTTTCTCTATTACCGCTTCCACAGCAACATTAAACACCCCCGGCGGTTTCCCCATGCCCAAATTCTAACACGCTTTAATATAACTTGCCCCCGATAACTGCCATATCTTTATCAGGTGCGATCAGGATACAGTCATGTTTTTCGTCCGGAACTCCCTAGAGTTAGGGTTCCACCTTTTTCCACCTTCCAGGTGGAAAGTGGAAATTAAGAAACTTGAGAGCCGGGGGTTTACTCTCCAAAGAACTACTGGTAGTCATATGATATTCAAAAACGCCTCTTCATGTGACTTGTGACCGTTTTTGAAAAAGTTCGGGCGGTTTTTCGGGACAACCCGTGATGTCACAGGCGAACATGACCACTTCATTTCAACTTATATTTTCTCCTGCCTTATAGGCACAATTTGATAACCAACCAGGTGCTTCAAAGCTTCTTCTACTTTGACGTTTACCCCCTTATCTACTGCCCCGGCTCCCATACTCCAGATCTCTATATTTAGAGCATCCTGGTCTATCAACACAGGCAAATCCAAATCCAGCGGGCAGATAGTGCCAGGCTGGTAATCAAATTTAGTGCCCAACGTTGCGCTGTCCAGCACACTCCACTTTCCCACCACAGCCTTAAGTTTAGCTTGGTCTATCTTGTCACTGCCTCTCAAAATGACCGCTTTGAACCCATCTTTACACGAAACGATTAACGTCTTTATCGCGTGTAATGGGTCATAATTCTTTCCCATCGAGGTATCAGTAACTCGTGCAGAAACAGCGGTGTCCGTGAACAACACCTCATCAAAGGTCACTCCTTTAACCCGCAGGGCATTTTTTACAGACTCAAACGACCTCATTTTTCCGAAATCTTCCTCAACGCCATAAGTAATTTCTCGTTTTCTGGTCTGGTTTTAATGGTGACCCTGCAAAACCCTTGGTTTTCGAGCCCGTTCATAGCGTTAAAGTTGGCAACTAGAATGCCTTGTTTTAATAGTAAGTCAAAAAGTCTGGTTTTTACATGCCGAAGGATAAACACATTAGTCTTAGACTCTCCTCCACGCTCCAGGCCAGGTATCTTTGCCATCTCATTAAACAAAAACTCCCTCTCGGTCATAAAATGTTTGTGAACTCTATCCAAAAAACTCACATCCTCCAAGGCTGCTTCCGCCGCCAGCAGACTAAGAGTAGAAATGGGGAAGTTTAGCCTCCACTTCTCTAATGGCTCGATTATCTTCTTATTGCCAATTGCTAACCCCACTCTTATACCCGCCAGACCAAAGGCCTTCGAGAAAGTCTTAGTGACCAAAAGATTATTATGTTTTCCCAATAACCTCACGGCCGAAAACTTATTTTCGGGATCATAAATCTCCTGATAGGCCTCGTCTACTACCACCAGAGCCTTGGTTTTACCTGCTATAAAGTCAATAAATTTCGGGTCAATGACTTCGCCCGTAGGATTATTGGGGCTACACAGCCAGATCAGTCCGGGTCTGCATTTTTTCACTCTCCTTTCCATTTGAGAGAAATACGCCCCATCAAGGGAAAAATTCCTTTCCGCCTTAGCAGGCACAACCTCTACCAGACCTTTCGTCTTGTTTATCGCCTCAATAACCCTAAAGAACGTCGGAGTTTGCACCACGCATTTATCTCCCGGCTCGATAAAAACTTGAGGTATTAAGTTTATTAATTCATCACTACCATTTCCCAGCGTCACCATTGCCGGATCTACGCTTAGCCAATTCGCAACCCTCTTTTTAAATTCGTTATTGTTTTGGGGATATTTATTTAATCCGACGCCTTCCAGCTTACTCATTTTTCTTTCCACCCCAGGACTACATCCCAGAGCGTTCTCCAAAGCCGCAAAATTTTTAAGTTTATTGTCGACAGGAGCAATGTATGTCCCCAGCTTCTGATCTGATACGTGTTTCCAGAATGAGTTTGGTTTCATAGTCCTGCCTCCTTTAGCCATCCATCTCTGTTCAGCTTGGTTACTTCGAAAAACTTTCCCATCGTCTCCACTTCCCCAGACATTATCAAATTTCTAACTCTACCCAATTCAGATATAAAACCGTCCAGTCCGGTCACAATGTTTTCTCTGTTCGACGCCACAATTTCTTTGTGTAATAGGGAATTTCCACCCGCCAACCTAGTCGTGTCCTTGAAACCCCCCGCGGCCAACTTGCGGGCTAAATGCCATTTATGATTATTTACAGCGGTTGAAAAAAGTGTCGCTGATACTATAAACGGCAAATGAGATATCAAACTCACCGCCTCATCATGCTCACCGTCTTTCATAACTACGGGACGACCGCCTATTACAGCTATCAGCCTCTTTAACCTCTGTAAGTTTGATGGGTTAGTTTTTTTGCTAGGGACCAGTGCCCATGTTCTGTTTATAAACAAATTCTGGTCGGCCACAGCGATGCCCGAGGTTTCTTTTCCCGCCATCGGATGACCACCGATGAAATCAAAGCGCTTTCGAGCCAACCTGCCGGCCTCCTTTACTATTTCGGTTTTTACACTCGCCACATCAGTGACAATTGCTCCCTTCTTAACAAATCGACCGATTTTTTTCAGTGTTGGTATCACCTGAGAAATCGGGGTGGCCACGAACACAAAATCTGCGTCTCTAACACAGGCTATCACTAACGCCTCCCCGTGATCTATTGCTCCTAACTCCAGAGCCTTATTCACCACGGCTTTGTCCCTATCAAATCCCACAACACGACAGCCGGTCTTATTTTTTATAGCCAGGCCAAGTGAACCTCCAATTAATCCCAAACCAACGATGGAAACATTAAGTTGGTTCATAATCAAGGCGCCGAGAAATAATTCTCATAGCTGATACGAAGTGGCAAAGATCGAGTCTCTGTTTTTCGTCTGTAAGAGTCTGTGTTGGACATGCTTCCAGCATCCATATCGAACGATCACAACCCAAAGGATCATTTTCAAGGATAGCGAGCGCCTTTTCAGGAGATCCGCCGCTATGTTGGGGATCCAGGCATGTTTCGCCCAGATGGAATTGCTCTTGCAATACGGGCGAGTATTGAAAATTCAGTAAGTTCCTATGACCCAGGGGGTTATCCCGACCCTGAGGGGCGAACCCCCGGTCGATTAAATGAATACTTTCGGGCGGAATGCCGGCTTCCAAGACCCAACGAATCCGTCCTTCCCATTCACGAGGATCTTTCTGGGGAGGATTTTTGATACCGACCCTGAGATTGGGAATATCCTTTATAATTACGGACCATTCAGCTAGATGTCCACCTGTGCTTTTCTTTGATCCAAACCATGCAAAAAAACCATGAGCTCTCAGCTTGTTGCACTGTCTGGCAGCGGCTCTGGCATCTTTAATGTCGGTGATCTCCGATGATGGACTCACACCCAGCTCGTTACAAGCTTTTATGAGCCAGCGCAGGCCTTTTTCGCCTGGGCCTGTCCAATCAGTCGGAAAGGTGGGTTCCTTAGTCATTGGGCTGCGAACAAAAATATCCAGCCTATCGTCACAAATAGCTCTGGTTACCGATACCACCATGACCGCGGCGGCCACCGTTTGCCGTTCAGATTTAGCCGAGCAAGGGCCGGCAATGAGAATTTTTCTATCCACCATGCTGCTCCTTTCGTGACTCGTTAATCAGCAATCGAAATAAAGACTTAATAAAGACCACACTCACTTTTTTACGGGTAGCCTGCTTTTCTATGTTGGAGATTACATCCGCCTCTCTCTGGGGGTCGATTATTGACAAACCACGTCGTTGTTTTTCCTGCCCAATCAAGCCGGCCAGCTTTAGCCTCTCTCTAACGTCATGAATGATCCTGCGGTCAACCGCATCAATTTGTCTTCTTAGCTTCATGATTCTTTTATTTGGATTCATGGTATTTGTGGCTCGCGCCACTAAAAAAACCCCGACCCAACCAGCCAGATAAATATCTGATTGGCAAGGGCGAGGTTTCTCGCGGTACCACCTTGCTTCCGTTTGAGGCTAAACAACTAAAAAACCCGCTGGATGCGGGATTTCTCGAAATTTAGCTTCAAAAGCTCTTTCGAGTGCTCCGTTTCCGACACACTCTTGAAGCTATCACGGGCTTCTCCCGTAAACCTTAACGACTTTCGCTTTAGGGTTTCGGCTCCGGAGGGTAATTCGAGTCTTTAAGTTCGGGAAGCTTTCACCAACCGCTTCCTCTCTGGTGTCACCTTATAGCCTCTACTATTTCTCCATCAAGGCCTTTGCAAATTGTAGCCGAATTATACAGGCTATCCCGAACTGATGTCAAACTTAGTACAATTTGCCTCCAATAACCGCCACATCTTTATCGGGAGTGATCAGGATACAGTCATGATTTTCGTCCGGGACCCCCAAAGTTAAGGACTCGGATACAAAAGGACCGATTTGGCGGGGAGGGAAGTTTACTACTCCTAATACCAGTTTGCCTTTAAGCTCTTCCTTCTTGTAGTGCTTTACTAGCTGAGCGGAGGAGTGCTTGATCCCCGCTTCCGGGCCAAAGTCGATAGTCAATTTGTATGAGGGCTTGCGAGCTTCAGGAAAATCTTCAATCTCTATTATTTTCCCTACTCGAATATCTAATTTGTTAAAGTCGTCAATAGTTGCCACTACTTTCACCCCCTTTTAATAAGCTTGAGCAAAAAGCCATTTGTAACTGGCTTGCTTGTTGCAATAAATACAACTTCCTCCGTCTTTACTAGCGTCCATCGGTAAACAACGAATTGTAGCTTTAGTTTCCTCTTTTATTTTTGCCTCGCAATTAGAATCCTCGCACCACCATGCGCTTATAAATCCCTTGTCTCGACTCTCCATTATTTGCTTAAATTCAGAGTACTTTTCAACTCCCAACGTCCGCTTGTTTAGTAACTCCGATGCTTCAGTCAGCAAAGACTCCTGTATTTCTTCCAGCACCCGGCTTATCTGGCTTAAATCAGCAATTTTTATCTTCTCTCCGCTATCTCTTCTTACCGCCGTAACGGTTTTGTCTCTAAGTTCATCTTCTCCGACCTCAATTCTCAACGGGACACCTTTTAATTCCCATTTATTTATTCGAAAGCCTAAACGTTCGCCCTCTAGACAATCAATTTTTGCTCTCACCCCTCGAGATTCGAGTTTTAGTAATATTTCCTTAGAAAAACCGATAAGCTTTTCGCTATCAGTGTCCACAGGAAGAATAATTACTTGAACCGGGGCTAGTTTTGGCGGCAATCGCAAACCCGCATCATCGCCATGAATCATGATCAACGCCCCAATTGAACGGGTGGATAACCCCCAGCTGGTTTGCCACACATACTCTGTTTCACCAGCTCTGTTTTGAAACTTAATATCAAACACTTTTGAAAAGTTTTGTCCCAGATCGTGGGATGTGCAGCTCTGAAGTGCTTTTCCCTCCGGCATAAGGGACTCATAGGTTAAGGTGACATCGGCTCCGGCAAATTTCTCACTCTCGGACTTTCGTCCAACATATCCCGGGATGGCAAAGATGTCTCTATAAACTTGGGTATACATATTCATAGCCCACCTGGTCATTTCCCAGGCTTCATCGTGAGTAGCGTGGGCGGTATGTCCCTCCTGCCATAAAAACTCTGATGTCCGCAAAAACAAATAGGTTCGTTTCTCCCATCTCACCACATTATTCCATTGATTTATTAAAATCGGCAGATCTCGCCAGGATTGCACCCATTTCGCATAGGCTTCATACATAATTGTTTCACTGGTTGGCCGGACAACCAATCTTTCCTTCAATTCTTCCCCTCCTCCAATTGTGACCACCGCCAGCTCAGGGGAAAATCCTTCTACATGCTTCTTCTCTTTAGCCAAAAGAGATTCTGGTATAAACATCGGGAAATATGCATTTTCTACACCCTTTTCCTTGATCTGCGAGTCGATTTCTTTCTGGATGAGTTCCCAGATCGCATAGCCATAAGGTCGGAATATCATCGTGCCTTTTGCCGGTCCGTAGTCAGCCAACTCAGCCAGTTGCACCACCCGGTTGTACCAACCAGGCAACCCACGGCTTTTTTTAGGCAGAAACTTTTTTGAGTAGTCGTTCATACCCTTACCTCCAATCCACTACATAGCTGGCTTAAAAAATATGCGCAGTCGGTAACTATTCCCATCGCGTTGGTGCCTCGATCAGCCAGCTTAGTCACAGCCGCTAAGTTATCGTCAACAATTACTTTCCGGGTTTCATAGGGCAGTAAATTTCCTGTGGCCACCGAGTGTAGCGTCGTGGCTACCATAACTGCCAACCCAAACCCTTTTCTAGTTTCTTCTCTCATAGCCATCTGGGCTTCGACTGCATCGGTTATCACGTCGGTTAAAGGTCCGTCGTCTCTTATCGAGCCGGCTAGCACAAACTTAACGCTTTTTTGCACGCATTCGTAAAATATTCCCGACTTAACCATACTGTTTTCCACGGACCTTTTTATGCCTCCGTAATATCTCACCATGTTTACAGTCCGCAGATGATGATGGTGGCCTCCTTCGATTCTTTCACCAGTTTTTACTTGGGTTCCCAGCGACGTCCCCAAATAATTCTCCTCCAAATCATGAGTGGCAATGGCGTTACCTCCAAATACCACATTAATCCAACCCTCCCTAATTAGAGCGGCTAGAAATTTCCCGGACCCCGTGTGGACTATGGCCGGTCCTCCTATAAAAAGTGTTCTCTTCCCCAGACTCCTGTTGGCTTTAACGAGATCGGCTACTTGAGCTACCAGGGCTTCTTTAGGTCTTTCACCGCTTACTTCACTGCTCATGAATCTAAACTTTTCGTCTAAACTTGTTTCAATTTCTTCCTCATACACACCTTCCCCGTTTCCCACCACCACCCAGTCGCCTTGTTTAACCTCACAGGAGGCTACCGTCCTAGCTGTTTTAGATTGTCTATTTACTAAAATGGCCTTGTCCATCTCCGGATACTGGACAGTAATCCATTCGCCAAAATTAACATATGTTTTTCGGTTGGACGTGGAATAGTAATCCAGGGGAAATACACAGGTTTTGGGACATCTTCCCAGTCGGACCTCGCGCAACAACTTAAGTTTGTCTACCAGCTCGTCTAAAGAACTGGACTTGAACGCCATCTTTTCATACAGGCAGCCCCCAAAATCCTCACTAGTGTAAAGTCGCTTCACCCCGTCTTTATAATCCAGCTTTACATCGTCGTCCCGACAGAATTTGATAGCCGCCTCGCTGGCAACCAGTGTGTGAATTGTATCCGCGCCGCCCCATACCAGCAACTTAGCAGCCGCCAAGCCGATCTTAGTGTCATAGACCTCGCTACCAGCCAAATGCCCTTTTTCCAGACACTCTAACAGCCCAGACATACCGGATATATTTCCACCATAGAGAACTCGGTTGGATTTAATTACCACCAGAGACAGACCCTCCTGTATCAGGGCCTTTTCCCAAGTATTTTTAAAGTTTTTTAGGTTCATAAGCATCAAAAAACCTCGTCGCTACCAAACACCTAATGTGTGTTTGGCAAGGACGAGGGAAACTCGTGGTACCACCTTGCTTTCGCTAGCTAAAAATTCGCTAACGCTTATTTCTGCGCTCCGTTTCCGACACGCATTTGTCACATTTGTACGGTTGACTTCCGTCGTACTCATCGTACGCAGCTTGTTTGGCGGGAAACCAAACTCAACGCCTTTGCAAATTGTGAACGTATTATACATTCCAGGCTAAACTGCTGTCAACCTTGCAATCACCCATGTAATTCCTTCCCAGGTCAAGTCTTGTCCGCGCATTCCCTGTGTGTGACTCCACGGGGATTCGCACCCCGGTTACCAGGATGAGAACCTGGCGTCCTGACTACTAGACGATGGAGCCAAAAGAGCCACCTTATTTTACCAGAAATTTGACCTATCTCTGGCAACATTCACCTTAAATCAGCCACAGCTGGTCAAATTGACAAGGCCTGCCCCCCTGCTATAATACCCCAGGTATCCACTTCTACCGCCGTTCGGCGGCTTATTTTTTACAAAAGTCCATGATCCAAACCATGATGATCACCGCCTCCGGCCTGGACCGGCTGAAAGCCGAGCTGGCAGATCTGGTAGACCACAAAAGGCCTCAACTGGTGGACCGGCTTAGTTTTGCCCGCTCCCAGGGTGATTTGTCGGAAAACTCCGACTATCAAAGCGCCAAAGAAGATCTCGCCTTCGCCGATGGCCGGATAGCTGAGCTGGAGGAGCTGGTCAAAAATGCCAAAGTAGTGGCCCCCAAAATCAATGGCCAGGTGGATTTTGGCAATTCCGTTTCTGTCAAAGTGGGCGAGCGGGAGGCCGCTTTTCAGATAGTCGGGGAGTGGGAAGCCGATCCGGCCAAAAAGAAAATTTCCCACACCTCCCCCTTAGGCCGTGCCCTGATGGGTAAAAAGGTGGGCGAGCAGGTAGAAGTAGCCGCCCCCGCCGGCAAGATCTTGTATACTGTGACCGCCATAGAGTAAAATAAGACCATGACCGCAATTTTTAATTCCAAGAAGGGCCCCATCTCCTAGACGGAGGTAGTGCTCGTGCATTTCAACCTCCGTCCGGGAGGTTTTTTAGTGGAAAAATGTCAAAAGACACAGAACCCTCATTTTTCGACACTCCGGAACAGCACGGGCCGGATACCAGCAGTATTGGTGGCATTTGGCCGCCTCAGGTTGCTTCAGACGAACGCCTTAAAGCCTTTTACAACCTCAGGCCTATCCTGTCCGAACCAGCCTTATGCTTGCTCCAACGGCAGTTTGAGAGGGGGGCTTTACGCCTCGACGGTCAAAATATAACCCGCATTCAGTTTCGGGCTCTGGTAGGTGGCCATCTCCTGCGGGCCCACTCTCAGGATGTCTTCCTGCAGGACCATCTTGAAGCGTTGATTCCCCTGGAAAAACAAACTCAGGGAGAGCAGCTTGTACTGGTTTACTTGGGCCATAACGATCAGCAAGCTAGGCCATGTTCCGAGGACGACCTCGCTACCATCAGAGCCAATTTCGCCCGGGCTGGTCTTGTTAGACCGAAGTCTGCTCAGGAGATTTTCAGCCGGCCAAACGCCAACGGCTTTGGTATCTCCATACTCGACCCGTCCATCAATAGGTCAGCAGTCATTGCCCAACTCTCGGATCTGTACCGTCGTTTCAACCGCACCCCTCAGGATGTCGCCAAAATGCTGGATGACCCTCACAACATCTTTGCCGTAGCCAGTGAAAGTGGCCGGATTATTTCCGCAGGCATCGCCGAACAAGCCGAAATTCCCTTCCCTGGGGG
>Ga0209542_10020308_pt1 | contig 10542 bp, 11 predicted proteins | sample RifCSPhighO2_01_FD_184028 | JGI IMG/M metagenome (GOLD analysis project Ga0209542, IMG submission 184028) | Soil microbial communities from Rifle, Colorado - Rifle CSP2_plank highO2_0.1 (SPAdes) (version 2) | ecosystem: Environmental > Terrestrial > Deep subsurface > Rock core/Sediment ...
ATTATTGTTATTTCATATAAGTTGCGTAATTATTATAAAGAACGGATTTTCTGATGGTTAAATGGCCATAAAGAAGGAAGATCCGATTTACAGTGATATTATGAAAGCAGTTGTTGCTAAGGATGCGACACGTGCGACTGAGGTTGATCGAGTATTGCTTTCATATGATGGCGAGCCTACGATATTACGTCGATTTCTCGAACGCGCGGGAACGAACGATCCATGGGAAGCTGCGCAGCAATTCAAGATTGAACGAGTTATTTTTCGAAGTAAGTTCGAATTAGGGGGCGGCAGATATTTAGGAAGATCTGATTCAGGGCACGTTCTTACGGATACACTTGTGCGATTACGGCATAATTACGATGCAACTCGTGCATGGCAGACGGGCATTGAAGCGACGACAAAGTTACTTGCTGCGTTTGGCACGCCTGATCAGAAAGAAGCTGTTTCTGCTGAAGGACAGGAACGTATGCGCCAGCGAAAAAAGCAACGCGAGGGTGAGTTACTGCGCGATTTTCCGAAAACGCTCGAAGAAGCGCTTGCTGATCCCAATGCGGCTCCGCAAAGCATGGTTGATCGACGAAAGGTTCATGCGATTCTTGGATTAGACGATGCGGTTAAAGAACGGTTGAAATATTTGGATGACGCTATTTCTGGAAATCCTGCGTTTACAATACCGGGCGAGAAATTATACCTCGTTGCGTCGGATCCGGGCGGACAACTGTTCAACTGGTTCAAACGTCAGCTGAAAACCCTACCAACTGAAATCAGAGATATTTATACCATGATGACGAATCCGTTGATTGATGTTCCTGAAGAAGATCGCAAATTCATGTATGGCGCTCTTGTCGCATATGCAGCGATGAACATGCGCATCAATAAAGACGCAGCAATCGGACATTATCTTGCAGATATGAAAGAACTGGAAAAGTTAGGAAAAGATCATCCGATAGTTCAGAAATACGGACGACCAAACTTGATTGATGTGAAAGATGTTGTTGATGCGGACGAGATAACATTGATCGATGCAGCGCGCGTCGCACAGCGCTATAGATTTAGACAGGCGCGGGCTGAGTTGAATGAAGCGTGGTATAAACGATTCGAATCTGAGGTTGATGCAGTCATTAAAGAATTGAAAGGTTATTTTGCCATGGATGATGGCACGCTTCATAGTGACGCACTCAAATCCGTTCCGATGGGCCGACTGAAAGAAACACCATATAACTCTGCAATCACTCGCGAAGATTTTCAGGCTGTACGCGATTATATTGCATTACAGACACTCGGACGGGGACAGCAGCAGGTGATAGAATCAACATCTATTGCAGGATATCGAGGACTTGTTGCGGATGTTGTTGCAGCGCATCGAAAGATTGAATATATGAGAAGCCGGTTAGCAGTCATTCCTAAATCACTTGAAGAATTTGGCGGCATACCTAAACCAGCACAGCGAGACATGCAAAAGTTTAGAGGGAAAAACTTCGAAATTGCTGAGATGTTTGGCCATCGATATGGGATGACACGCGAACAGTTATTTGACCGTGCGGTTGAACTTGGAGTTTTAGGAAGTATGTTTAGTCCTGAAAGTTTTGAACTTGAAACACAAATGGAAAGGCCTGGACTTTATGATACACGTATTTTACAGGAAGGGCGCGGACAATTTACATTAAATGAAGTTCAGAAAGCTCTTAAAGAAGGACGGGTTAAATAGCTAATACCATTCTATATTTGGCGTGCTTTTTTGTTCAGGTTGAGCTATAGGTGCGGTTTCTGTTTTCTCTTCGAACATTGACATCAGATTGTTCATCGCAGGTGTTTGCTGCTCAAAAATATTGTTTGTGCTTTGCTCATGATTTAAAAATTTAGACAACAGCTCGATGACTTTTTTGATGTCATCGTGGCTGTCTTCTTTGGTATCGATGGTGATTTTCATCGCTTTCGGATCGTATTGCCCCTGAGAATTTCTTTCAGGGCATCCTGAACTGCTTCATCAGTTACAGATCCAAATTGCTCCTGCGGCAATGTTACTTCATTATTTTTTATGCTGTCAAGCATCTTTTTTACGAAATCTTCGCCTTCTTTTGACATGGAATCCCCCCTCTTTTTATGTGATGAGAAAAAACATTGCTGCAGGTTATTTAAAGGTTTTGCTGGCGTTTCTGTTTTGTCTTTTGTTCCAGCCGCAATGCAATCCAGATCGTGACAATGATGTGGAGGCTTACGGCAATAATAAAATAAAAATCCCAGTCGCCCAAAAGGGGCGTGGTATTGATTAGTAGATTATAGCTGGGATTTTTATAGCCTCCAAAAACCCAACCATCGCCACGCAAAGTGCGCTTTGCTATTCGCGCTCACTTCGTTCGGCGACAAGCGATGGGGTATTTGGAGCAAATGAATTAAACACTTATACTAAATAGAGTGGGGTATTTCCACGAAAAGTTTATATACTTTACCGACGATAAATGGCACATGGACATTCGAAGCGTACAACGCACAGGCGATATGCAGTATGTGTATCTGCCGACAAAATGGTGCAAGGACCAGAAGATCGGAGCGAATTCTAAAGTCATGCTTGAGCAGAAAGATGACGGTTCGCTTGTTGTTATTCCGATAATCCGGGAAAAGAAAGGCAAGAAACTGGAACTTTCTATTGATGAAGATGATCTGGATATTATCCATAAACTGATTGTCGCGTGCTATATCAATCCAGCAGAATCGTTCCGCATCCATCTGAAGAAAAAGATTGAATTAGTGACATTACTTCAGAATAAGGGATTAACTTCGCTGGAAAGCGTCGAGATGGATAATAACAAAGTTATCTGCGAGTCTGTCCCTATCATCTCAGATCCGCAGAGTTTATTGCGCACGAGCATCAGAAAAATCAAGAACATGCTTATTGTCATGATGAATAATTATAACGCTGAATTAGTTGAGCGTTATGAAGACGAAATTGACCGCAATCGATTATTGATCAGCAAATCAGTTGTGAGCGCACTGACGTATCATCAGCCGTCAAATTTGAAGACGATCGATCTTTATTATATCGAGTTGATTTCGACGTATCTCGAGGGCATGGCTGATCATTTGATTGGCATTGAACGAACGGACAAAGAATTTTTGGAGAGCGTGCGCGATGCGGTCGATGCAGTCCAGACATTGTTTGAGAATTTGGCAGATCTTGATTATGCCCGTGCGATTGCGTTGTTAAAAGTGGTGAAAAAGATCAAGACACCTGAAGTGAAAGACGTTAAGACATATAGGAAAAGACGCATCATGAAATATCTCGAAAGCACCTGCGAGATCATGCTTGATTGGTCGATTACGAAGGAGATTGAGAAGTGACGTTCGCGATCCATTTTTTATAGATCATCCTTCTTTTAATGCCATATAGATCGACAGCTTGTTTGTCAGCCCAAGGATGACGAGAACACCTATAAAAATGACAATCAACTGCAGCAGCTGCGGCAATAGATTTCTGAGTGTTGTACCATAAAATATTCCTTGCTGAAGCATCGAAATGCCTGATGTAAATGGAATGGCATTTGCGAGAATTTCCATGAATGGAGCCATGCGCTCAACAGGATAGACGACGCCGGATAAAAATAAATTTGTTAGAAGAACGAAAGAGCTTACGAGTAAACCGGTTGTCTGAGAGCGAATAAGATAGCCGATGATCATGCCCACTGCACTGTAAATTGCAATGAGGAAAAATAATGGAATGATCACACCAAGAAAGTTGGAAAATATGTCGAGGAAGAAAACAATAGCGCTGATTCCTAAAACAATTGATACTTGGACAGACGTAATAGCGAATACGGTGACAAAAATTGCTGCTGTTTTTGTAAAATTGCTCACGGGCGCGATGGTGTTCCGAAGGAATGCAGGAGAATGCATCTCATCAAGAACAACGATATTTCCGAGAATGATTGAGATGAAACAAATCATGACCGATAGAATAAACGGAACAAGAGTCTGCAATGAGCCAAAGTTGAGCAAGCGTGCTTTCTGACCTTGCGTCAAATCAGCATCGTTCCGCAATTCAGATAATCTTTTTGAACCGGTAAACAGCGGGACAAGCGAAACTTCCAGCGGAGCGGCAAAACTGTTTGCATTGAGATTGCCAATCGCACCAATTTGTGTTTTATAGTAATTGATATCACTGCGGAGCTCGCGCAATTCAGATTCTTTTGCATCTACAGAACGTTCGACATCCCCGATTTTTGATTTTGCAGTCGACAAAAACCCCTGAGCTGTTTCTAAGTCATCAACAACACGGTCAATTCCATTGATTACTGTGCTTACATCAATAAGATCAGTTTGAAAGTCCCGATACCGTGCGTCTGTATTTAAAATTCCCTGGTTCAGGACTGATTGAACGTATGCTTCTGAAGGTGCATTTGGAGAAGTTCCAGCATCATAGATTTGGCCGATGAGAGTTGAGGCATCGCGCAATGTTCTTTGGGATTGATCATATAACCCGCCAATTTCTGAAGCGATGGTGCTTTTTTCTGCTGCTAACTGGAAGCGATGATTGTTTAAATCAGATATGCGCGTATCAATGCTGTTATCCACGCGGTTCATTTCGCTCTTTAATTTTTCGAGGTTTTCCTGCTGGTTTTCTATTTCGTCAAGCGCTTCATCTATAGAGACTTTAGCTGATGTCAAGAAATCTTCAGCGTTCTGTGCATCCCGGATGGATTTGCCAACTGTTTCCTGAATTATTTTTTGGCGCTCCTGGACAACTGCCTGACGGATCTGACCAAAAAGAATATATGAGATTAATGTCCGGGTATTATCGACGTGCATATCGATTGCGACTGCGCCGTCTGCTTGTTTGATATCCAGACAGGTGTGAAGCTTCTGCGTTTTGAGCTCTTCGTTGCAGACGGCAATGTCCGAATATTTTTCAAAATTTCCGACGTAATTAATAGAACTCATGAAAGTGCTGATCTTATCGTCATCCGGAGCGACGTATCCAATATTGATATTGCTGAACCCAAGATCAGAGAATGCTGCAAAAATAATGCCAAGCAGGATTAAAGGACCAATAATAATAAGGAATAGCGAGGTCCAATTTCGGAAGATATTCTTGAAATTTTTCTTTGTGCATGCAATGAATTTTTTCACTGGACGTACGCCTCAAATAGTTTTGATAGGTTTCCACGATAGCGTGAAATAAGCTGTTTTACTGATGCTCCGGAATAGACGCTCTTCTGATGGATAAAGATGAATGATGTGCAATGTTCCTGCAGTGCATCAAGATCATGTGTCGAAACGATGATTGTCTTGCCTAAACTTCGAATATCGTTGATGATTTTCCAGATGTGGCGCTGCAGTACAATATCAAGGCCGGCGGTCGGCTCATCCAGAATAAGAACTTTGGGGTCATGGATAAGTGCGAGCGCGATGCCCAGGCGGCGTTTCATTCCTCCTGAAAGGTTTCGTGCAGTTGCCTCTCCCGCATCTTCTAATTTTACGAGTTGAAGAAGGTAGGGAATACGCTGGTTTAGAATTGTTTTTGAAATGCCATAAAGCTCGCCGAAGTAAAACATGTTTTCCAATACCGTCAAACGAGGGTAAAATGCGTCGTCCTGACTTGCAAATCCAATGGTGTGCTGCAATGATGCCGAATTTGCAATGATTTTTCCTAAAGGCGGAGTATAAATCCCTAAAATAATACGAAGAAGGGTTGTTTTACCTGAGCCGCTGGCGCCGATAATACCGACGAAATCATCATAATTGATTGTAAGATTGACGTTTTCAAGGACTGAACGCTTGGAGAATATCTGCGTGACGTTCTGCAGCTCGATTAATGAGGGCATAATGCTATAAAAGACGAGTGATTTAAAAACGTGATGGTTGGTGAATGTGGATTTTTATTTCTCAAACACATCCTGATAATTCTTCCAGACCTGCGCGGCGACGTCGGTTTCGCTTATCTTCTTAATTTCTGCGATTTTTTTTATTGATTCGACGATAAATGAGGGTTCGTTGCGCTGGTCCTTGAAGGGCGAAAGCCATGGTGCGTCGGTTTCGGTGAATATTTGCGTTAATGGGGCGAGCTCGACTAACGTCTGAAATTGCTGGGCGCGAACGACGACGGTCGGGACGGAAAAGTAGAAACCTTTGTCGATAGCTCGTTTGAGGAGAGATTTCCGTGCTTCGAACGAATGAAGTATGACGTGTTTTAATTTTGATGATTCGAGCATAGTCACACAATCTTCTTCTGCGCGGCGCGTGTGGACAACAATGGGTTTTTTGATTTTTTCGGTCAAATCTATTATTTTTTCGAAATTCTTTTTTTGCTGAATGTGTTCATGAGGATCTTTTGACCAATGATAATCCATGCCGACTTCGCCGATTGATACTATTTCTTCTTTATGTTTATTGAAGAACTTGAACTCATCATCGATGTCGATCTTTCCGCGGTGTTTTGACAATCCTGCTTCGTCAGGTGCTAACCCCAACGCGTCGATTGGATAGATACCCATGGACGGCCTGATGATCGGATATTTTTTTGCTAATTCAAGAATTTCGCGGTTTGTCGGCGGGTTTGTACCGGAGCAGACGAGCGCTTTAAATCCTGCTTTTTTTGCGCGTGTGATGACTGCGTCGATGTCGTCCTTGAATTTTTCGTGCGTCAGATGACAGTGCGTGTCGACGAGGTGCATGGATATCACAGTTTCTTCATTGATTCGATGAATAATCTGATGTCGTTATTTAGCCTTTCGGTTACTGCCTCGAAAACAAGATTATCATTTACTTTGCCATAGTTATGAGCAAGGATGTTCCTCATCCCCTTGGCTTCTTTCAGTTTCTGAGCAAGATCAGGAGAAATAATTTTAGCCGCACCAAGAACGTCGAATGCTTTTTTATCTTCCTCTGGAAAAGCCAATTCTCTCTTTGTTATAACTAGAAAGGTAATGTCAATCACTGCCTCGATTATTTTTTCGAAATGACGCTCGCAAATAGAACGGATTTTGAAATCTGCTTTATATTCGTCAAGGTTCGTTGGCAGCACCGAACAGAGCTCATCAAGGAACTGTTCAACCTCGCTTATTTTTTCTTTAATTCTGTTCATAAAGTATCTTATGATTGGCTTCAACGCTCTTTTTTATTTTTGGTGGAAGCTCATTCAGTACCTGAATATCGATGTCGTCAGAGGAATTGCCAGAAATACGCGATCGAAATTGGAATGCTTCTTTGCTCGAGATTGATTCGAATGTTACACCAATATCAATATCAGAGCGATGAGAACGTTGCTTGCTTATCGTTGAGCCGAAAAGAACGATTTTTGTGATTCTAGAGAAGAGCCTGTCATTTTTGATTGTTTCAAGAACTTCGTTGATCTTTTTTTGAATGTCGTGGCCTTTTTTCAATTCAAATTGATCTTTGAATGCTGCAACGTCTTTAATGAATTCAAATTTCTTCCTGATATCCCTCGACAAGCGATTTTTTTCGGATTGGGTGAGATTGATGCCCAGAAGCTGTTTTTCTATTATTTTTAACTCACGTATTCCAAAGATTTTTCGAGCGTTTGCATTTGTTTTGAGGAAGTGTATCAGATTCATGTTATAACCACCACTGAGGTTATAATAACCATAATTTAGGTAATATTTAAATCTTTTTAGATGTTTATCGTCCAAATGGAACAAGGGCGCTGCGAATCTGCTGCTGCAAGTCTTGATTACGCGGTTCAACGGTCATCCCGTAAAGCAGATGATTAAATTCCTTTTGAAGCGCTAAGAATGGACCATGATTCTGATCGAATGTGTAGGCAGATTTTGTTTTTGGATCGTAGACTAGAGCACCAGAACGTAATCCTGTTGCCGATCCTGATAAAAAGAAACAATCGAATTCAGCAAGACGTTCAAGCGGAATTTCTTCTTTATCATTAACATCAAAACCGATTCCACGTGCAAGACGTATTGCCGTTTCACGCGTTATACCTGGCAAGATATACTGTGCAAGCGGTGGTGTGACTATTTGTTCGCCTTTCATCCCAAAAAAGTTTGCGCCTGTTGCTTCTTCGACATTTCGTCCATTATCTGTAAAAAGAGCATCATCAAAACTATAGATACCATTTGGAGTAACAAATCGCGTCGCATCATTTTTTGCTTTTTGACCCAACGCATAATTTGCGCTTGCTTTTGTCCTGCGAATTGGAGATTCTACACCATCCCGAGGAACAACGAGCTTCAACCCATTCGGAAGGTAGTCGCCCCACTCTTGGACCATCGCGATGAAGACAATATCATGCTGAAGAGAGTAAACTCCTAATCTGCCTTCAGGATGACTGGATCGGAACGCTAACGGACGAAGATAAATTTCTCCTTTTTCAGGATTAATATGACCTGCGTCTGTGTTCAGTCGTATAACATCACATAAAACTTCGAGGATGTATTTTGGCGTAAAAGAATCGGGAATGAAAACATCTTTACTTCCATCATAGAGCTTGAGCCTCTCTAAAACTTCGGAAGGAAGATCATGCGGTTCGGTTTGGGGGGGTCGCAATCCTAAAGAATCCATTGAGCGCAAAAATCGTTCTGCGTTTTTTTCGCCATTAATGATTGAAAGTTCTAAAGGGCTATCAACAATCAATTCACCACGTTCAAATTCGCCTTTTGGTTTTGCACGAATACCCTCAAAGACGCCGCCACCATAGTGGTCGTTGTGATCGGCAGGCTGATACACTAAATCATTTGGAGAAATTCTACCGCTGCTTTCTTTTCTGAAAGATTCAATCTGCTCTAAGGGTGAGCGTATATGAGAATAATTCACTTGGATAAATCGACGTTCTCGGCGATCAGGATCTAAACTAAAGCGCTCGTAGAAGATAATTGTTTCTGGTGATTTTTTTTCTGTTTTTCTAATCACAGCCATGAAGTCGTTGGAAAGTAGATGTTATATAAAACTTACGGAAGATTGAACGGAAAGAAAAGATTAAACGGAAAGAGCAACATATTTAAACGGTGTGCATATTATTTAATCCATGAAACCCGTCAAAGATATCAAACTTACGAAGAACACAACGCTCAAGCAATTAGTCTCGGAATTCAATGAAAGCGGCGGTTTCGTCGCGAAAAAAGTCGGCGAAGGCGCAATTGTTTTTGAAAAAATGCTATCGGACAAGAAATGCGTCAAATTTTTGTCGTTTCCGGCGTCGATTATTGCGACGGGATGCCGCGGGATTATTAAAGATCTGATCAAGAACAAGATGGTTGATGTGGTCATCACGACGTGCGGAACATTAGATCACGACTTGGCGCGCTGCTGGAAGGATTATTATCACGGCAGTTTTGAGATGGATGACGTTAAATTACGCAAGACAGGTATTAATCGGCTGGGCAACGTGCTTGTGCCGAATGACAGTTATGGGATTATTTTGGAAAAGAAATTACTGCCGATGATCGAGGAGATCCACCAGAAAAAACAGGTGCTTTCTACTCGAGAGTTTTGTTACGAAATTGGAAAACGGCTTGACGATGAAGACTCGATTTTGTACTGGGCGGCGAAGAATAACATTCCGATTTTTGTGCCAGGCATCACTGACGGTTCGGTTGGTTCGCAGATATGGATGTTCCGGCAAAAACATCCTGAGTTCATGATCGATGTGTTCGAAGACGAACAAGAACTTGCAGCCATCGTGTTTGAAGCGAAGAAAACCGGTGCACTCATGATAGGCGGAGGGATTTCAAAGCATCATACGATCTGGTGGAACCAATTTAAAGGAGATGGGCTTGATTATGTTGTGTATATAACGACAGCGCCGGAATGGGACGGTAGTCTTTCTGGGGCGCGTGTGCGAGAAGGAATCTCTTGGGGAAAGGTTGCTGCAAACGCGACGCATGTTACGATCGAAGGCGATGCGACGGTGTTGTTGCCGCTGGTTGTGGGAAGCTTTCTTTGATTAACATATAATTTTTAGGTTTTATTCTAAAATACATGTTGCTGAGCAGCCGTCGTTATTTTCTGTGTTGCCGTCGTCGCACTGTTCGTAGTACGCGTTTCTGTAAAGATTGTGCATGAAAATTGTAGCATCCTGTGAATTTTATCCGACGGACTGACCGTTACTATTATCTCCCTGACAAAAGACGTTGCCGTTGGTTGTTGGCGGGTTTTTGTAGCTTAGCCGCTTCCAGCATATGCCCAGATGTAATAACCACTATTCTGAAAGCCAGTGCATAATTCTACATCACAGAGTCCTGTGCATTGACCTACTCTAAATGTGTCGCCTGCGGTAGGTGAGCATGAAATGGACGCAGGAGGTGATGCGCACTGTTGAAGATTTTCTGCAGTGCAGCCGAATGCACAATTTGTAGTTATTTCTTTATAATTAAATGAATCATCGGGAATACATTCATATTTGATTATGTTTTGACCGGTGCAGACCGAACCGAAAGACTGTGCCGCAGGTATAGGTGCCCAGTTTCCATTATTGTATCTGAAGACACGTTCGTTCAACCTGATGCCAAATCCTAGTTGTTCGCAGGAAATGATTCTGTCGTAAAAATAATTAGGCAGATTGAAGTAAGGGCTGCT
>Ga0209542_10020309_pt1 | contig 10542 bp, 21 predicted proteins | sample RifCSPhighO2_01_FD_184028 | JGI IMG/M metagenome (GOLD analysis project Ga0209542, IMG submission 184028) | Soil microbial communities from Rifle, Colorado - Rifle CSP2_plank highO2_0.1 (SPAdes) (version 2) | ecosystem: Environmental > Terrestrial > Deep subsurface > Rock core/Sediment ...
ACCATAACCAATACGTGGAGAGGCACGACGACCCTTCTGCTGCTCACGCATCTTGGAATGAATACCACGAGGACGTCGCCACTTCCAACCCAAACGTTTACGCTTATGAGCATCCTGCCTAATAAACGAAGGCTTCTTACGCTTCAGCTTATTCCTTGTCGCTAAATGTTTCGCGTTCATACAGGAACACCTGCCTTCTCCGTAATATAACAACCATCTTGGAAACGTCTGCGATCACGGCGATTAATAAACGTCGCAAGCTCAATATTTGCTGCAGTCTGACTTACCAAAGTAATATCAAAACCTTCAACAGTAATAATATCAGCAGAAGCCTTCACCGTAACACCACTCAAAATCTTAGCTTTACGAGGAATCTTTTCTCCTAAGAAATTTGAAATGACTACAGCATTACCTTCAACTTTTACCGTCATGGGAAAATGTACATAACAAACTTTCAACTTGTAAACAAAACCTTTCGTAACGCCCTCAACCATATTCTTCGCATGAGCAACTAACGTATAAAACATCATCTTCATCAACTTGCCAGGACGAGCAACAGAAAATTCAATACCATTAGACACAAGAGTGACAGTTATTTTCGGGTGAGACAAGTCACGTGTAACTGTGCCTTTCGGACCCTTCACCGTAACAAGACCACTCTCTACCGTGACCGCAACGCCCTGAGGGGCTACAATAGTTTCTTGAATTTTCTCTTTTCTCATGGTCTAGTACACGAAACAGATGAGTTTCCCCCCTAACTTTTTTTGCTTTGCTTCATCATGCGTCATCAAACCTTGCGGTGTTGAGACAATAAGGAATCCGAAATTTGCAGCTGGTAAAAATCTTTTTTCAAACTTTTCAAAATTATCTTTCTTAACAGAGAAACGAGGCTTGATAACACTACAATTGTTTACCTTACCTAAAAGGTTCAAACGCAAAAAACTACCCCTGCCATCTTGTATCTCTTCAAAATCACCAACATAACCTTGAGTATTCATAATACCAAGAACTGTACGGATCATAGCAGAAACAGGCTTCACGACACATGACGCTTTACCAACTTTCTCTGCATTCAAAATATTACTCATCATGATTGCTAGTGGGTCGTTTAACATTTTTTTATCCTCAACTATACTTCCTAAAGCCTATACTTTTAGCGATATCCCGGAAACAATGCCTGCACAAGCCAAGACCGAAACGTGAAATATGCGCGTGCGTCTGACCACAGCGCTTGCACTTTTTCAATGCGGAACCCGTCGTGCGCTTTTTCGGAACATTATGCTTCTTAAACTTTGCTAGTTTAGCAGGTTTATTCTTCAACTGCTTGAACACCTTGCGATAATCACTTGTACTCATTTCTTTTCCTCCGTAACAACAACTTTGAAATTATCCTTCATAAAGCTTATGGCTTCATCGTGAGGAATCTGATGACGCAAAGGAATACGATGCTGACGCAATGCACGGCGGCGAATACGAAAACCGGGACGCTGCAACGTTACGGCAACTTCCAAACCCATAATACCAATCTCAGGATCATACTTAACACCGGGAATTTCCAAACATTCTTTGACACCAAAAGCAACATTACCTGCATTATCAAAACTAGAAGCACGAATCTTATTACCTGCACCTATCAACAAACGCTTCAACGTCTCCGTAGCATTCTTGCCACGCAAGGTAACACGAACACCCAAACTTAAACCAGGACGAACACCCCATGTAGGAATACGCAACTTGGTCTTGGTCTCAACAGCAGTAGAACCTGTAATCATCTTCAACAATTTCTTTGCCTTCTCCATCTTATCACCAGGACCACCTGTACCAATATTCAAATTAATCTTCTCAACACTAATTACGCGCATGGGATTATCTTTATACATATTCTAACTCCTTATCGACAACGAACGCGTAAGAACGCAACGTATCTAACTTTTCCTTATCAGCAGCAAGCACTACACGATCGGGCTGAGAACCATTGAAGGTGAAAACTTCTTCAACAATACCAATCTTACCCATATGTTTACCTGCCATGAGATATGCCATCGCACCTTTACCAAAACGCAAATGTTGCTTAACAGCATTATCATGCAATATTAATGTGTCACCAACTTTGTAATCATCCTTAGGGACCAATAAATTAGAACCATCGAAGAAGTTGAGCTGCAACTTACCACCCCGCAAGATAGTTTTACCCACAATCTTCACATAACGAAGCGCAACACGATCCTTCTTAATCTTCGACGTTGCGAACTGACCATACCTGTTGTAGATTAAACGAACATGAACATCAGCATCAGGAACACTTACCGTATCAAAAATACCGACAGGGAACTTCATCTCCTTACGAACAACACCATTCACCAATATCTTACCAGCAGCCAACGCCTTCTTCATCTCCCGAGCGACAGAAAGCGCCTTTAGCACATCACGCAAAACAACACTCAAGGGCATTGAAGAATTCAATGTATGAGGACCAGGATGCTGCTTTGTCACAAAAACAAAACGCTTTCTTGGAATAGGCCATGTCTTCGGTGCCGCCAAACTTTTCAAATGATTACCCATGTTACTTCGTACCTTCCTTATTTCCTTCTAATGAACGCTTTCTCCACTTATCATCCAAAACCAATTCTGTAATAACAACATTGGAAGGATGCAAGGGTAAAAATGATTTTGAACCATCACGCTTCAACTTGAAAGCAGCATCAACAAAAATCTTTGAACGACGTGTATTAACACTTTCAATCTTACCTGACTTACCAGAAAATTCTCCACGCATAACCTTCACCGTATCACCCTTACGAAGAACAACGGAACGTATCTTATATTTCTCACGCAATGCTTTAACAAGATGAGCAGACAAGAATAATCGTTTGATATGCAACGGAGCCTGCGCCTGATACTTCCTCTTCTTACGAGGACTGCTACTTGACTTCCAAGAACTCACGAACTTCTTCATACGACCTGCTCCGCAAGTTTTGCAACTGCCGGCCAGCGTTCAGCTGCTTCTTTAGCAATAGGACCCTTAATCATGGTACCCTTAGGATTACCTTTTTCATCCTTCAAAATAACTACTGCATTACTTTCGAACTTGATACGCATACCGTCAGCACGCAGATATTCCTTCTTCTGACGCACAACGACTGCAGGCATAACTTTCTTACGAACTGTCTGATCACCCTTGATAACTGAAATATTAATCAAATCACCAACACCAGCAGTAGGCTTACGACGACGAACCGTCTTTGCACCCACAATGGAGATAACACGCACAATCTTTGCACCTGAATTATCACAAGCAACCAGACGCGTACGATGGGGCAAACCACCCGTAACATTAGCCTTCATTGCCTTCATGCTTGCACCTCAATAACAACGAAATTCTTCGTCTTAGAAATTTTCTTCGTCTCCATAATACGGACTTTTGCATTCTTTGCAACATCAATACAAGGAGGAACATGAGCAACAATACGCGAACGGCGCTTTTCATAACGCTCAAACTTCGGCAAAAACCATTGACGCTGGAACTCAACTGTCGTCGTCTTATGGAACGGATCCTTCATGACAACACCCGTGAAAATTCTCCCACGAAGACTGACTGGGCTATGGAAAGGACAGTGCGCATCATCACACTGACGTGACGGTGCTGCAACCTGCATACCAATATTGTTTACTTGTTGTTTTTTCATAATCGTACCTTCTTCTTCAAACGATCCTCAGGTCTTCCGACCAGAACCGCTCCGTTGATAATATATGATTTTTTTTTCATGGTTATTTTGAATGTAGCATGTGCCTTCAACACTTTTCGTTCCTTCCCATTTGCGATGACCAACATATACTTTGTCTCGTCAACGATTTTTCCCTGCATTCCGACAAGGTTTTTGTTCGTCGCGTCAACAACCATTGCTGGACAGCCGATGAGTTCTTGTTGCACCACTTGACGTTTGTCCATCATTATCCCACATCGATTGTTTCGTCAGCGAAACCAAGCCTGACCAATTCTTTCTTGATCATGGACCGATGATCGCCTTGCAATTCAATCGCGTTGTTTTTGACTGTACCACCGCATGCGAAACGTGACTTCAACTTCTTCGCCACTTCCTTCACATCGATCTGCTTGGGATCGATACCCTCAACCAGCGTCGTCACCTTGCCAAACTTTCGCTTGACACCCGTAACCTTGATACGCTGCTCCTCCTTCGCGATAATCTCGCATACACAGAGTTCTTGAGGAAGGCCGCACTTGGAACAAATGGTATTCATGTTTTTTGCACGCTACCTCCTGTTTTATTCTTATTCATATGCTGAAATGTGAGTATTCTTGCAATTGTTCTTTTGATCATTCTGATTCTTCCTGGACTTTCCAATGTTACACCCATAGAGCGTTTAGCGTTCATCTTCATCAATTCTTTTCTCAACTCGACCAACTTCGCTAATTGTTCCTGCGGAGACATATTCTTCACATCACGCTTTTTTATCTTGGCCATTTACAACTTCTCCTTCCTTCTTCTCAACAGCTTTCTTCTTGCGCGGAGCACGCTTTGGCTTCTCCGCCTTATCTTTCATCTCAATAACAACTTCTCCTTCCTTCTTCGCTTCAACTTTCTTCTCTGCAGCTTCAACTTCGGCAACAACTTGAGGAATGGGCTTGATGATAATACGATCAGGCAAAATAATATCAGGCGTCATAATACTCACCTTAATACCCACCGTACCCGACTTAAGATTAGAACCGGTCGTATACTTACTAATCAAGGATTCTGCAATATCACCTGACTTCTTAATATAACCGACCTTGAAACGCCACTGCCTCGCACGAGCAGAAGGAACCTTACCTGAAACAACAATCTCTGCACCCACAGCACCAGCATCCATGATAGACTGCAACATTTTGTAACCCACAGACTTGAAACGCTTAGAACCAAAACGCTCAAACGTTGAAGCAATACGATCAGCAACGAAATGCACATCCAAATAAGGATTTCTAATCTCACCAATCTCAATCTGCGGATTCTCCATCTTGAAACGCTTCTTCAACACTTCTGTTAAACGATGAATATTCTCACCCTTCTTGCCCACAACCAAACCCGGTCTTGAGGTATATACAACAACTTTTTCTCCGAGCGGCGTACGCTTAATCTCTGTATGTGAATAACCACCAGAACTTCCAAGCTCCTGAGCTACAAACTCCTGAACCCTAAACTCCTTCAGCTTCTGCGCAACGAATTGACGCTCAATCATGCTTTCTTCGCTCCCTTCTAAACATTTTGTTTCTCAACTTTCTTCTCAGCAACAGGCACTTTCTTCTCAACAGGAACACGCTGCGCTGCAATGATCTGAATATTCGTACGACGAGCCTTGCGACGACGCTGACGACCACCACGGAAAGGACGAGCAGCCAGATTTGTCATCATCGTCTCAATATACAAACTATTAACATCCATACCTAACTGCTGAGCATTCGCAACCAACGAACGTAACAAAACAATAATAGCTTCCGAAGCCTTCTCCGGGTAACGACCAGGACCAAGATGACCAGGCTTATGACCCACATTATGCTTGTAACGCTTGAACGGTACAGCAGTCTTATGCGTAACAACACTTTCCAATAATTGGACAGCCTTATTCACATCACGACCACGGATAAAACTGGCGATCTCCACAGAATGCTTCGTCGAAATAGGCAAATTTGAACCTACAACACGAGCAGTTTTAATTTCTACCATAATTATCCTTTCGCCTTCTTCACACCTGAGCTTGAACGTGTAGCACCAATACCTGGCGCTGAGTGTGTAACACGATTACGCGTGAGAGCAAATTCTCCTAAATAATGACCCAACATTTCAGGGAATATTTGCACAGGAACAAACGATTTACCATTATACACATGAATAGTCATACCTAACATTTCCGGCAAGACAACCATGTCACGACAATGCGTCTTCACTGGCTTCTTTGTACCACCAGACTTAAACTTATTCATACGAGCAAGCAACTCTTTCTGCGCATCATTCAAACCGCGCTTCAACGAACGACGCTGACGAGCAGTCGTGATCTTCATAAAATCATCAACAGACATGCGCTTCAACTCTTCCATTGTCTTACCCTTATAGGTTTCTTCCTTTGCCATGGTTAACGTTTACCGACCCTCCTTGCGCGTATCTTACCAACTTTTCTACCGGGTGGAGCGAAACGTGAAGCGTTCTTGGGCTTACCGACGTGACGACCACGACCAGAACCAAACGGATGCTGAACAGCGTTCATTGCAACTGCTGAAGTCTTGGGATACAACTTACCCACCGCAAGCATTGCATGATGATGTTTACCTGCCTTCAACCAAGGCTTTTCCAAACGGCCAGCGCCAGCAATAATACCTACCATAGCCCTGCAATTAGGATCAAACTCTTTCTTCTGCTTCGAAGGCAACTGCACAATAACCTTATTCTGCAACATACCCATCACTTTTGCTGAAGAACCAGCAGTTCTGCAAAAAGAACCACCATCACCAGGAACAGCCTCAATATTAAACACATCCGTACCTTCAGGAATACTCTTCAACGGCAACACCGAAGCAGGCTTCACGGGAGCTTGCACACCCGCAGCGACACTATCATTCACACGAACATGATGTGGAGCAGGAACATACGTTTCATCACCATTATCATAACGAATAAATGCTAACGGAGCAGTATGACCAGGGCAATCCACCAAATCAATTATTTTACCATAAATAACACCATTCTTTTCAAGATCATCATAATGACGGAACTTAATCGTAGCCTTCCAATAGAATGAATGAGCACGATACGTCATCGAACCCTTACCGCGTTTTTGTTGGATTAAGCTCTTACCCATGTTACATCAACCCTAACTCCGTCGCCACATCAATAGCAGGATTTTCTTTAGCTAATGTCACATAAGCCTTTTTTATGCCTTGCGGCGTAATTACCGTATTCACCTTAATGACTTTGACCTTAAACGACTGCTGAATCTCATCACGAATCTGCTGCTTCTTTGCTTTCTTATCAACAACAAATACTAACTTGTTTTCATTCTGCATTAAGCCCATAACTTTTTCTGTAGAAATAGGATGTTTGATAATCATGCTTTCACCTTCTTCACTGCAGGTTTAATAGGCTTAGCAACAACTTTTTCTACTTTTGGCGCAACTACTTTTTTCTCAACTGTTTTTACAGCTTTTACCTTAGGAATATTCAAGAACAAGTTTTCCTTCGCCAACAATTCCAACGCTTTCTCACTAAAAATGGTCAAACGACCGGGAGCACAACCCGGAGCCAACATTTCAGCATTCAACGCACGAACGACACACACATCAACACCGGGAATATTACGAGCAGCATGCATCAAGGGACAATTACCTGCAACCACAAACAACGGACCCTTACGAATCTTGTACGGACGATTTCTGCTCTTACCACGACCCGCACGAATCTTACGTTCAAGAATCCTTTCCAGTTCTGCTTGGAAACCTGCCTTATTTAAGAATGCTTCAACATCTTTTGTCTTAGCTAACAGTTCTATCTTTGTCTCAACAACAGGAACTAACTCTTTAAACTTGTGACCACGTGCCTGCACCAATGCAGGAATGACTGTAGCAGCGAGAGCAGAACGAATAGCCTTTCTTCTTTCCTTCACATTAATATCCAAAGCCCAAATTCTTTCTGCCTTGGGAGGATTACCCTTACGACCTTTAACTGTACCAGGAGCAAAAGCACCAACCCAACCAAATTGACGACCGCGATTCCACAAGGCTTTACGAGGAACTCTCGAAATACCATGACCATACGCAGTCTTGAACTGACGGCGACGGCGAGAAAGCTTAGCAACAGTACGTGTACCTGCTTGTGGGAATGTACCAAAAGCCTGACGATTATGCGACTGCTGAGCAAGTACTGCGCGTTGGATTAAATCAGGACGAATCTCTTCAGCAAACTGCATAGGCAAATCAATAGCACGAGTCTTTGCGCCAGTCATATCAACAACATGTGCTTTCATTGTTTGCTCGTCACGCTCACTCTTGTAATTTCAGGAACAAATTCTTTCTTCACGGGACGGACAGCAGTTGTCACAACAACTTCACGCTTCACGTGACCAGGAACAGAACCCTTGACTAAAATATACTCATTTCTGATAAGACCATAATGAGTAATACCACCCTTCGCATTAATATCTTCAGGCTTGCTACCAATCTTCATTAATAACTTATTATACTCTGTTCTGGTGTGATAACCCATCTTACCTGGCTGTGGAACACGCCAGGAAACATTACTAGGAATCCACGGACCCAACGTACCAATACCACGTTTCGTCTTTTCAGACTTGTGATGACGAATCTTAACACCAAAACGTTTAACCGTACCTTGGAAACCCTTACCCACCGTAACTGCATGAACATCCAACCATTGACCATCTTTTAACACTTCAGAAACCTTAACATCCTTACCGACCATCCCCTTGGCAGTCTCTAAAGGATTAGCACCACCAACACCCAACTCAATAGTATCCATATGCTTCTTACCCATGCGCGTCAATTGCGGACTGGTTTGTGCAACAACCGTAACTTGATCAGCAGTTGCAGGAACAGAAGAAAATTTCTTGGAAGAAGAATCATACGATAATTTCAGACCATACGGCGTTTTTACATACGCACGGAAACCGAGAATCTTAACAGGAGGACATTCAATGATTGTAACAGGAGTAAAAACTTCCATACCTTTTGTATGTGATGTGGAACGATTGTCACGGAATAATACATGAGTCATACCTGCCTTAAAACCAATAAAACCCACAAGCTTGGTATCCTTAACCTTAGCCCATGTACGAACACGAGGAACTTGTTTGCGAGCACGCACTCTAGGCCAAAACTGTAAGCTACCCCTTCTCGGCCAATGAATTCTGTTTGCGCCTGCCATTGTTTACGTGTTTTTTGTATTGTTCTTTTTGTAACGGATTCTTTTCTAGAACCAGAGCGATAACGTCAAAGCCACGGTAACGATCCGCAACTACGATTACCTTTTACAGTATGGGGTGAAGAACAATGACTTTTGAGGTATTTATAAAGGTTGCGTTTGAAAAACTTAGACTATTTTCTTTATTTAGGACCATATTTCTCTAAGAATTTTATGATTTCAGGAATTTCCATCAACGCTTCTTTAACTGTAACCAATCCCACATCATGGCCATAATAATTAATGCCATTTCTCAACTTCCGATAACGATCAAATTTTTTACTGATATGCTCTTCCTTTAATATATCACGCAAAAAATAAGTTATGGACTCGTGATCAAGAAATTTGTAACCGTAAACAAAACCAAGAGCTTCGCAACATTCGCGCAAACCTTCATATAATTCACGAAGAATGGACTTGGCAGTTTCTGGACGCAAAGGAATAAGACTGGCAGTAGCAACAGCTTCACTCGCAGATTTTAAAAAACCTTTCGCACGAATACTTGTAGGAACAACTTTTTTCGCTTTCCCTTGCTGCAAACACCAATCAAAGTGCAATTACACCACCTCTAACTCGCCAGACAAAACCACGCCATTACACATACTATTGACGAGAGAGGGGTTTTCTTTTATAACACTTGCCCACAATTTTCCGGAAAATTTACGGAGATTAATAGGGCGATGAAGCAATTGTTCATATTTCCCCAAAGAAAAATCCCTACTGACATCAGAAATAAGAGCAATATCAATATCACTAGTCTTATCATCCGTAGCAGAAGCAAAACTACCAAAAAGAATAATGACTGGAAAATCAAAAGCCTTTTCCAAATCCTCAACAAGACCAGACTGACGAAGCCTTTCCAAATTATAAAACAACTTCAGATTCTGCAACTTTTTAGAAAAAATTAATTGATAAAAAGTATAGACACCTTCTTTCTTTGCAGTCAACAATCCTTCCTTTACTAACAAGCGAAGATGCTGACGAACAGTTGTATGATTACTATGCAACATTCTAGCAAGTTCACGAAGACTAAACTGGTTCAAAGGGTCTTGAAAAAAAGGAGCAAGAGTGGTTAATTTAGTATCCATATGGTTATAAAAGCTTCCAAGTGTTTATAAAAGTTCCCACATTAACAATTCACAACCCATATAAACCCCAAAATACCAAAAAAAGGACGAAATGACCCGCAATATTATACCTTTAGCAGCCATGGAAAAACTGCTTAAAAAAGCAGGAGCAGAACGCGTAGCAGAAGACGGCAAAGAAGCATTAAGCGAACTCCTCGAAGAAATAGGCATGAAACTTGGAGAACGAGCAAAAGAACTCGCACAACACTCTGGAAGAAAAACCATAAGAAATGTCGACATCAAACTCGCACAACGAGAAGGCATACAAACTATCACCATACCCAAAAGCAACCTCGCTGAAGAACAGAAGTAACTCGCAAGTAGTAATGTCCATAAACCTTAAAAAGATACCCATTACTCCTAACAGCTATGACCACAGACCTACTCCAACAACCAATAGCCTGGGAAGAATTTACTTGGGACACCCCCATAAAACCATTATTTTACGA
>Ga0209542_10020310_pt1 | contig 10541 bp, 8 predicted proteins | sample RifCSPhighO2_01_FD_184028 | JGI IMG/M metagenome (GOLD analysis project Ga0209542, IMG submission 184028) | Soil microbial communities from Rifle, Colorado - Rifle CSP2_plank highO2_0.1 (SPAdes) (version 2) | ecosystem: Environmental > Terrestrial > Deep subsurface > Rock core/Sediment ...
CGCTCGTTTGCCACCTTCCCGAGTTTCTCGAGGCGCACCCGCTCCTTCTGCTTTATGATCCTCCGGAGCGCACGCACACGCACGGCCCGCTTCGTTGGTTTTGCCGCGTGAAATTTGAGCTTCCGCGCGCCGATCAAAACCCCTGACTGCTGAACGCGGCGGGTAAAACGGCGCAAAAGCGCGCCAACGGTCTCATTCTCTTTTCTTCGCACTTCAAGCATGCGTATATAATTTATGCGTTAATCGTTCGCTCGCTCCATCGAGATTAGCTCGACTTCGTTCTTCCACCCGCCGAGAATATGGAGATGAAGATGATCAATCACCTGCCCCCCTTCGCGGCCGACGTTGAAGAGAAGCTTATACCCTCCGAGTCCTTTTTCCTTCGCGATCCTTTTTGCGGCATAGATCATCCGCTGAATGAGCGCGGCATGATTTTCTTCAAGATGAGCGATCGAGGCAACGTGCTCTTTTGAAATAACCAGCACGTGCACCGGCGCTTTGGGATGAAGATCGCCAAACGCCTTTACTACGTCGTCCTCGAAGACCGTATCCGATGCAACGCTCCCGTTCGCAATTTTACAAAAAATACAGTCCATGGAAAAATGTTAGATCACTTTGTTTGTTAGAATCGTTAGAGACGTTCAATCGCTTCGCTCGCTAAACGACTTGAACGATTCGAACGATTTTAACGTTTTAACTTGCGCTTCAAAAACTCAATCAACTTTTCTTGAGAAATCGTCTCCTGAATGCCCGACTCCATTTCCCTGACGATGATCGTCGAATCGAGCGCCTCTTTCTGACCGAGGATAAGGGCGATCTTTGCACCCACCCGCTCGGCGATTTTCAGCTGTGACCGGACCGAATCCTTCCCGAGGGATTCCTCGACCGAGACCCCGCCCTGGCGAAGTTCTTCGAGAAGCGGCAAGCTTTTTTTCTTTGCGGCGTCCGACAGATGCGCAAAAAACACGTCAATTTTTTTCGCGCCCGCGCCGAGCTTCCCCTTATCGACCAAAATCTGTTCAACGCGATCCATGAAAACCGATCCTCCGACAACGTCCAACCGCTTGCCGTAGGCCGCCTCGCCCGCGCGCATCATCCTTCCTCCCTCCACAAGAATATCCGATGCGGGAGCGCCGCTTTCGGCCGAAGACGCCGTGTAAGCGAATTCAAAAACAATCGTATCGTACCAAAGCCCTTCAAGAAAAAGCGAATGGTCCAAGGAATACGGAATCCCCGATTCCCCGAGAAACTCAAGTATCCCCCGTAAATGTTTTTTGCATATTTCGCAAAGAAAGTCAAGAACTTGGGGTGCAGTCTCAAGAATCCGCCTGCATTCGTCGTCACTGCAGCGAAGCACTTTTACGTTTGACGATTTTGCTTTGCGCCTACAATTCTTGCAAAGCCGCAGGACGCGACTGCGAAGATAGGACGCGAGGGATGACCGAAACCCGTTCCGGCAGACCGCGCATCCGACCGCATTGATGCGTAACCCCACCCGCTCGCCGAGGCCCAATTTTTCAAACGCCTTCCAGAAAATTTGGATAATCTCTGCCTCCGCAACAGGCCCTTCGTCTCCGATCATGATAATCGCCCATTCGCGGTGTTCAACAACATCTTCTTTCCTATGGGCAGGCGCAAAAAACACCTGCTCTTCCGTATAAAACTTGAGGGGATGCGGAAAATCGTTCATTTTGTTCTCCTCGTATCCCCGGAGAATTGAGAGAAGCCCCGATATGCGAAGCAGCACTTCCTCGCCAGACCAGAGACGCGCGAGAACGGGCGCGCGCTCGTCAAAAAGTCCGGCCTTCGCAAACGCGCTGTAGACGCGCGGGTGCTCCGCCACGGGGAATACGACCCGTTCAAAACGGTAAAACTCCCCAGGGTTTTCAAGGGCTTTTGCGATGCGCAGAAGAAGACGCGTTCGCTCGGGCATGCGATCAATTTTTACCATCCCTCCTTTATGGAGCGGCTTTTCTCTCGGCATATCTTTAGTATAAGAAAATTAAAACCCCGGACTCTCGGTATAGTCGGGAACATTCCCGAATCGAGTGAGGGGCCAGGCGCGGAAAATGGCGCGACCGGTGATAAACTCTTTTTTCAATGGTCCCCATATGCGGGAATCGGAGCTCGCCGCCCGATTGTCTCCTAATACGAAAAATTCGTCCTTTCCGAGCTGGACATTGATCGCGGGTCCGATCGCGACGCCCTCGGGGACAAGGTACGGCTCTTCAATAAGAAATCCGTCCGGCTTTTCCACATTATAAATTTTAATTTTTCCGTCCGCGATTTCAACGCGCTCTCCCGGAAGCCCTATAATCCGTTTGATGAAGTACTGACGCGGATCGCGCGGATACCGAAACACAATGGTCTCTCCCCGCAGAGGCGCCCGAAAATAATATGAAATCTCGTCAATAATCAAATACTCCTGATCTTCGAAATTCGGCTCCATCGAGGCGCCGCGGACAATAAACGGCTGGACGAGAAAATACCGGATCGGAACAACGATGACGAACGAGATGAGAAGAATTTTAAAAATCTCCCACACATCTCGCCGAAGTCCGCCGGCGCTCAAAAACGGAACAGCTATTTTTTTGTTCATTTTGTTCATTTTGAGACATAGATGTGCTATAGTATATGAGAAAAAAGCTTTTAATGCAAATGACAATCATCGCGGGCCTCGGAAACCCGGGCCAAGAATACGAACACACGCGCCATAACAGCGGAAGGGAAATCGCCCAGGCAATCAGGAGGGCGTGGGATTTTCCCGATTTTCGATTTGAAAAGAAATGGAACGCGGAGGTTTCCGAAGGAAAAATCGGCAAGAGAAACGTAGCAATCCTTCTCCCAGACACATTCATGAATAAATCCGGTAGCGCGGTCGGCGCAGCGATCAGATTCTACAAAGTGAAGCCAAAAGAATTTTTTGCGATACACGACGACGCGGATATTTTGGCGGGATCGGCAAAACTCTCCTTTGGAAAACACTCGGCCGGACATAAGGGCGTTGAATCGGTAATGCGCGCTTTGAAGACCCGCGAATTCTGGCGCTTCCGGATCGGCATTGGCGGGAAACGCGATATTCCGGCGGAAAAAATGGTCCTCCGAAAATGGACTCCGGATGAAAAGCGCGCAATCGCAAAAATCATTAAGCGGACGATTAAGGCAGTAGAAATCGCTGTTTCGGAAAACCCGGATCGCGCGATGAATACATACAACTCGTGAATTTTGAATTTTTTTCCGAATACGCCACCCGGGTGGCGTATTCGCTCCCCGTGACACTTTTTGAATTTTTCTCTCATTTGAGATAGAATGCACCCGTACAATATGAATACTCCCGCCCCGCCCGAAACGAATGAACTCCTGATTGCTTCTCTCACCCCCCAAAATCTTGAGCGGGGTGAATTGTGGTTTTCGGAAAACGCCCTCTCCATAAAAAAGGCAGTAAAAACACACACGTGGTGGAGAGAAAATGCATTCTTTATAGAAACCGACCTTGTGTTGTCCCCGATTCTTTTTGTGCGGCGCCTCACAGACCTCGGGTATGAGCGCGGAGGCAATGTCACTGGAAAAGGGGTTTTTGCGGTACGCGGAGGATTCATTGAGCTCTGGCCAATAAACACCCAAAAACCCTTTATCGTCGAATTTCACGGAAACGTCGTCTCTTCGATATTCGAGCGGCCGGACCGCGAGGAAAAAACAAAACCTCGGCGCGTAAGTTCGCAAAAGATCGAATCGCTTCCCGAAGGATCGTATGTCGTACACGTAGATCACGGAGTTGGTATCTTCCGAGGGATTATATCAACGAATAACGAATCCGATCCGAATATACGAATTCGTACATTCGCAACAAATTCGTTATTCGATGATGAAAAAGAATATTTCCTTGTTGAATACGCAGCGCCTCGAGCTGGAGCAGCACCTGATACGCTCTATGTCCCCACAAGCGAAAAAGAGCGCCTCACCCCCTACGTTGGATTTGAAACCCCGCGCGTGCATCGCCTTGGAGGATCGTTTTGGCAAACGACAAAGCGAAAAATAAAGGAAGAGGCGGAAAAGTTCGCCCAAGAACTTCTCCGAATATACGCAAAAAGGGATATCGCCTCGCGGCCTCCCTACGAAGGCGACCCGGCGCTCGAAGACGAAATTCGCGAGACATTTCCGTTTGATGAAACCGAGGACCAGCGAAAAGCAGAAGCCGATATTGCGCGCGATCTCGCGCGCACAAAGCCCATGGACAGGATTTTGGTGGGCGACGTCGGGTTTGGAAAAACGGAAATCGCGCTTCGCGCCGCGCTTCGCGTCGTCGCTTCAGGCCGCCAAGCAGCGCTCCTTGCGCCAACCACGATTCTTGCCATGCAGCACGCGCGCACATTCGAGGAGCGGCTCCGTCGGACCGCAATTGAGATTCGGCTTTTGGCGCGCGTTGTTTCGAACCGCGAGCAGAAAAAAACTCTTGACGGAATTCAAAAAGGAACAATTGATTGCGTCATCGGAACACACCGCATGCTCTCAAAAGACGTCATATTCAAAAATCTCGGCCTCGTGATTATTGACGAAGAACAGCGCTTCGGAGTAAAACATAAAGAGCATTTCAAGAACCTCCGCGCAGAGCTTGATATCTTATCCCTTTCCGCAACCCCGATTCCCCGAACGCTTTCGCTTGCGCTTGCGCGCCTACGCGATATGTCAATTTTGGAAACCCCTCCGCCCGAGCGAAAACCCATCCACACATTCGTTCTCCCGTATTCGGAAAAAATGATCACAGGGGCGATTCGCGCCGAACTCTCGCGCAACGGACAAGTATATTTCCTGCATAACCGGATAGAGACAATCGGACGCGCGCGGGAAAAATTGGAGGATCTCCTTTCGCACGAGGTGGCGCGCGCCCCCAAAATCGGCATTATCCACGGACGCATGGATGAGCGCGAACTTATTCGCACGATGGACAGATTTCGCGAAAAGGACATCGATATCCTCCTTGCAACTACTATTATAGAAAACGGTCTTGATATATCTTCGGCAAATACCCTTATCGTTGACGACGCAACGCGCCTTGGCCTAGCCGAAGCGCACCAGCTTCGCGGACGGATCGGACGCGGCAAAGACGAGGCGTTTGCGTATTTTTTGTACAAGCCGAAGCATCTCACGGCGCGTGCGCTCAACCGCTTGGAAGCGCTCAAAGAATACGCAGAGCTCGGTTCAGGATACTCTATCGCGCTTCGCGATCTTGAAATCCGCGGCGCGGGAAATATTTTAGGAAAAGAACAAGCAGGTGCCATAAATAAAATTGGATTGAATTTGTACTGCCACATGCTCTCCGAGGCCGTTGAAGAACTTCGGGAAAGTCAGTAATAGAAAAAGAAAGACCGCAGGGCGAACCATGCGGCTTGAACACGAGAACGAAAGAACGAAAGAGAAGGTCCGAGGGGTGCGCGGGCCGCAGCGGCGGGTGGTATTTCAAGAACGGCTCCACGGAGACCAGAGCCCCCGCTTCATCGCCTCCCACCTATCCTGCGCAACCGCACGCGGAACGGCCTTACGGCCCATTCCAACTAGCTAATCCCCTTTGGCGAGCACACCCCCGGGTGAGGGATTTGAACCCTCATGACTTCACGCGAGCCCCGGATCTCTCGGACCGTAAAAACACGCTAGCAAAAAAATATTTCCATGTCAACTTTATGTATAACAATGACTTCCTGCACAGCAGATCCGACGTCGAATTCGCATGTTAACATTTTCTTACGATCGTAAGAAAATGTTAACACCGATCAGCACATCAGAATTCCATATGGTTATCCGCACGGTAAACCATATGGATCCGCATTTGCAAAAACTCGGTATTTCTTCTACCGTCGAGATAGTTATGCAATCAGATACCAAATATCTTCACGCGCTTGCATCAATCCCGTCAGTTACTGGAAAAACGCTCCGGGCTCTTGCGGCGCACTTCCAGTCGTTTGAAGACGCGTGGCGCGCGGATGAAGGCGATTTCCAACGCGCCGGACTCGATGAGAAAGCAATAACCGCAGTATCGTGGAAGCGGCCTTCGCTTGACCCGGATCGCGAAATGGAAACGCTTGTTCGAAAAAGCATATGGCTCATTCGCGAAACCGATTCTGACTATCCTTTACTTTTGGCGCAAATCCCGAATCCGCCGTTTATTCTCTACGGCACCGGGCGCGCTACCCTCTTCGACTCCCAGATATCGTTCGGCGTTGTGGGCTCGCGAAAACCCACGTCCTACGGAATACAAGCGACCGAACTTATCACGGAAACGCTCGCGCGCGCAGGCGCTTGTATCATAAGCGGCCTTGCGCTTGGAATTGATGCAATCGCTCATAGAACAGCAGTTGAGGCGGGCGGCGCAACCGTTGCGGTCCTTGGCTCGGGCATAGACGACGAATCGCTCTATCCCCAGTCAAACCGGGGTCTTGCGCGCCGCATCACCGAATCCGGCGGCATGGTTATTTCCGAATACCCGCCGGGAACGCCCGCGCTCAAAGAGCATTTCCCCGCACGAAACCGGATTATTTCCGGCCTATCGAAAGGAATTCTTGTTGTCGAGGCGCAGGAAAAATCCGGAGCGCTCATTACCGCGCGATTCGCGCTTGAGCAAAATCGCGACGTCTTCGCAGTTCCGGGTTCCATATTTTCCCTTTCGTCAAAAGGAACAAACGCACTCATCCAGGAAGGCGCAAAACTCGTTTCCTGTGGAGAAGATATTTTGAAGGAATACGGAATCGAATATACTACGAATACGGGCTCGCTGGAGCCCCTCGGCGAAACCGAAGAACACATACTCGGCGTTCTTACCGAATCGCGCACGGTTGATGATATCAAAACGCTTACCGGACTTGACACGCCAGCGATCATTGCCTCAGTATCTCTTCTTGAGATGAAAAGCCGCATACGGAACCTCGGAAGCGATACATATCAAAAAACGTAAACAAAGTGGAAATAACAATCAAAAAATGGGACCGGTGGGCTAAAGAAGAAATTTCCCGCCTAAAAGAATCATATCCCAAAATCCATCTCAAGGATTTAGTGGAAAGATTCCCAGGCAGAAAATATGGCGGCATCGCCGCGAAGGCTTTTCAATTAAAGCTACCATCAACAAAAACATGGCAACCGGAAGAGAATAAAATATTGCGAACTCACTTCGTAGACTCTTCGCTCGAAACATTGACAAAATTACTGCCGAAGCGAACGTGGGTGGCTATTTGCGCTCAAGGAGAACGTTTGGACCTAAAAAGAAATACCGCTACACCCCGATTGAAAGTTGATGAAGGATACTTTGATAAATGGACAGCGAATGTCGCATATCTACTTGGATACATTATTTCAGATGGCTGCATCGTAAAAGGCACATACGTGGGGTACAGCGACGCATTAAAGTTCGGCGTTCATGTTCGCGACGTTGATATCTTGTACAAAATAAAACAAGAATTGCAATCTGCTCATTCGATTTCCACAAACAGAGAGGCGATGTACCTCGCCATAACAAGCAGCAAACTTGTTTCTAGCCTAAAGCAGCACGGCATAACCTACCGAAAGAGCCTACGCGAACGAGTACCATATATCCCGTCGAGATATAGAAAAGATTTTATACGAGGATTGGTTGATGGAGACGGCGGAATTTCGATAAACGCAAAAGGATACCCGACATTAAGTATTTGCGGGGGAAGAAAAATCATTTCCTTCATACGAAATCATTTTCATTCACGATTTAATATCTTCTCAAGTATTTATTTCCGCTCCAATAAAGAAGGAGGTATCTTTCCGCTTTGTCAGATTACGTATCGAGGCACTTCGGCTCAAACACTTTTGCACTATCTCTACAATTCCGCCACATTGTATCTCGAGAGAAAACACCGACTATGCTTAATAGCATTTAACAGACAAATCAGACCGAGAAAAAATTACTCATCATTTGAAAATAATATCATAAGAAAATATTATTCCATGTACCAGAAAGAGAAGATGCTCACACTTCTGCCAGGTCGGACATGGAAAGCAATTCAAGAGCAAGCATGGAATTTAAAGACCTATAAATACGTGAAGAGCACACGAGCAGATAAAAGTTTTGACAAGAAACAATGAAACTCATATTAGTGGAAAGCCCGACCAAATCAAAAACACTACAAAAGTTTTTAGGGCCAGAATATCTGGTCCTTGCCTCCTACGGCCACGTCCGCGATTTGCCAAAGTCAAAACTCGGCGTCGACGTCGAAAAAAATTTCGAACCGCAATACATAATCCCCCGAAAGGCCTCAAAGGCCGTAAAAAAACTTAAAGAAGAAGCAAAAAAAGCGGAAAAAATAATTCTCGCGACTGACGAAGACCGCGAGGGAGAGGCGATCGCGTGGCACCTCATATCTGCCCTGGGACTTGAAGATAGGCCGGGAGACAACATCAAACGGATCGTATTTCACGAAATCACAAAGCGCGCGATTGAGGAAGCCCTTGCACATCCGCGCGACCTTGATATGGAACGCGTCAATGCCCAGCAGGCGCGCCGAATCCTCGACCGACTCGTGGGCTACAAGCTCTCCCCGTTTTTGTGGAAAAAAATCTACCGCGGGCTTTCCGCCGGGCGCGTTCAATCCGTTGCGGTACGGCTCATTGTCGAGCGCGAGCGGGAAATCGAAAAATTCAAACCCGAAGAATACTGGACAATAACTGCGCTCTTGGATTCCGAGAAACATTCCGGGCCCTTCGAAGCAATGCTTTCAAAAGTAGGCGGAAAAGCTCTTGAGAAATTTTCCATACGAACCGACAACGAGGCAAAAGAAATCGTCGAGGCGCTCGACGGCGCTTTGTGGCGTGTCGACGCAGTCGAAAAAAAAGCGACAACAAAAAATCCACTTCCGCCATTTACGACGTCAACCCTCCAGCAAGATGGGTTCCGCCGACTCGGATTTTCGGCAAAACGGACCATGGTCGTCGCCCAACAGCTCTACGAAGGCGTTGAAATCGGCCAAGAAGGGCCCGTAGGCCTCATTACCTATATGCGGACCGATTCCTTAAATCTTTCTGCCGACTCGGTTACGGAAGCAAAAAAATTCCTTGCGGGTGAAGTTGGTAAATCCTATGCGCTCCCGAGCCCGCGCATTTTCAAAACAACCTCAAAAGGCGCCCAGGAAGCGCACGAAGCAATCAGGCCGACCGATCCCGCACGAACGCCGGAATCCGTCAAACAATATCTTGACCACAGTCAATTTCGCCTCTATGACCTTATTTGGCGGCGCTTCACTGCCTCGCAAATGCCCGCCGCAATTTTTGATGCAACCACAATTGATATCGAGGCAACACCAGCAAAAAAACAGGAGATCTATGCGTTTCGCGCAAACGGCCAGGTCATGAAATTCGACGGATTTTTGAAGATCTATCCCTCGAAAGTAAAAGAGAACGAGCTCCCGGCGCTTTCCATAAACGAAAAACTCGAAGCGCGCGAAATACTTCCATCACAGCACTTCACCGAGCCGCCGCCTAGGTTTACCGAAGCGTCTTTAGTCAAAACCCTTGAAGAAAACGGTATCGGCCGTCCGTCAACGTATGCGCCGATTATTTCAACCATCCAAGACCGCGGCTACGTCGAGCGCTTTGAGCGAAGAAATCTGAAACCGAAAGAAATTGGATTTTTAGTAAACGACATGCTCGTCGAGCACTTCCCGGAAATTGTCGACGTCCAGTTTACCGCGCGCATGGAAGGCGAGCTTGATGAGATCGCCGAAGGAACGAAAGAGTGGCAGCCGGTCATCAAAGAATTTTATGAGCCCTTCGCGAAACACCTCGCGGAAAAATATGAAAAAGTTGAGAAACAAAATATGATCGAGGAAACCGACGAGGTGTGCGAGAAATGCGGAAAGCCCATGGTGATTCGACACGGCCGCTTCGGAAAGTTTCTTGCGTGCTCCGGATTTCCCGAATGTAAAAATACAAAAACAATAAGGGCCACTTCGGACACTATTGACATGAAATGCCCGAAATGCAGCGACGGCGATATTATCATACGCAGAACAAAACGAGGAAGGGTGTTTTTCGGCTGTTCCCGATATCCCGCCTGTGATTACGCCTCCTGGACCGATCCGCGAAAACCCCCGGAAGAAAAGAAAAAATAGAAAGATAAAAAAGAGCGCCCTCGGGCGCTCTTTCGATCCCGCAATTCACCCCGTTAGAGATTTATTCCGCACTGAAACGGTTGACACGAAGAACTCCGCACTCTTTTAGATGTATCACAGAGATTCCCCTGTTTCGTATCTCTAACGGGGTTCACAAAATTGAAAGAAAATAAAAACCGGACTACACTGTCTAAACTATGGGGATTAAAGAATTATTTGAAATGGCACAATCGCAAGGAAGGCCGGACGATGAAATCGCGCTTCTTCGCCGCGCGTATGAATTCGCGCGTAAAGCCCACGAAGGGCAGAAGCGGAAATCCGGCGAAGCGTATATCTCGCACCCGCTTGCGACCGCCGAACGGCTTGTTGAAATGCGTCTTGACGCGCCTGCAATCGCCGCCGCATTCTTGCACGACGTCT
>Ga0209542_10020311_pt1 | contig 10541 bp, 9 predicted proteins | sample RifCSPhighO2_01_FD_184028 | JGI IMG/M metagenome (GOLD analysis project Ga0209542, IMG submission 184028) | Soil microbial communities from Rifle, Colorado - Rifle CSP2_plank highO2_0.1 (SPAdes) (version 2) | ecosystem: Environmental > Terrestrial > Deep subsurface > Rock core/Sediment ...
CGTTCCGGGCGAGATAATCCCGCGGCATGAGTTCTATTCCTACGAGGCGAAATACCTGGACGAGAACGGCGCGGCGCTGCGCATCCCGGCCGACCTGCCTAGATCCGTGGCGAAAAAAGTGCAGAAGCTCGCGGTGCGGGTGTTCACGGTTCTGGGCTGCGAAGGCATGGGCCGGGTGGACTTTTTCCTGACCAAGCGGGGCGCGATACTCGCGAACGAGATAAACACCATTCCCGGCTTCACCAAGATCAGCATGTATCCCAAGCTGTGGGAGGCGAGCGGCCTTCCGTACCCCAAGCTCATCGACAAGCTTATCGAGCTCGCCCTGGAGCGCTTCGGAAAGGAGAAGAAATTGCTGACCTCTTACGCTCCTTAAGATCCCGGTCAGCGGATGTAGAATCGCAGGCCCTCCTTTGGCGCGTTAGGCACGTCCTCCGGCAGGAGATAGTGCACGTTCTTCGCGCGTTGATCCTCCGGGAAATAAGTGTCGGTCATGAACATCACGGTCATCGCCGGCACGGGTATGCTTTTCCGGTCCGGCAGGAACGCGTTTTGGTAATCAACGCCCACTCCGCCCGCCTCCACCACCACGTATTTGGGCACCTGCCGTGGCAGACGGTCGAGCGTCCGGGCGATGTCCGCATAATCCTTGGCGAAAGCTCCGGCGGTATGGGGATTGCGCCCCCACATTATGAAATAGACCTGGGAGACCTGGTAGATGATAAGAAGCGCGAGGAGTGTCGCGGCGATGGGCAGCACCGCGGAATCCCGGGTGTGCCGCCGCAGATAATTATAGGTCCAGACCGCGCCGGTGCCGGCGAGGATCATGACCGGCGGGATCATCAGTATCGCCCGCAGCGCATGCGGTAATCCTTCGTTCGATATTATGACCGGGAGCAGGGCGAGGATCAGCCAGGTGAACATGAGCAGGAAGCCGAAGCGCAGGTTCCGGACGGTCTCCCAGTTCTCGAAGGTGGGACCGTGGTCCATGGGCACGATGCCGCCCCCGGTGCGCCGGAAGACGTTCCGCAATCCCACGCAGATGCCGGCGAGGAAAAGTATCCCTACCGGCCAGAAGAGTTCCGCCCGCCCGGGAAAGTTGTGCCGCCAGTTGAAGTCGCCCCGGAAGTTGAACATGCCCGCGGTCTTCAATGTGTTCACGGTGAGGTCCCGCAAGGGCGAGGGCGAGCTCCAGACGGAGATCTGGGAGGTGCGTCCCAGGAAGTCCGCCGGATTCTGCAAGTAATAGAGCCCGATTGGCAGGCCGGCCAGAAAGGCCGCTCCCAGGAATATGAGCGTCGCGTACCAGAACCAGTCGTTCTTGCGGAAGAACCACCAGAAGAGCGCGAGAAGCAGGGGAGCGACCCGGTAAGCGATGTAGGTATGGAAGCCGAGACCGAAGAGCAGCCCTCCGGCTATGGCCGGGAAAATGAACCCAGGGCTTTTCTCGCTGGCCTTCCGTACGGCAAGATGCAAAAGATAAAGGGCCCAGACCAGGAAAAAAGGCGCCATGATCGCCCGAAAGCCGATGCGCGAGAACACCAAGTGCCAAAAACTGGTGGCCAGGAAAAAGGAGGCCGCAAGCCCCACTCGCTTGGAAAAAAGCTCCTTGCCCAGCAGGTATGTGCCCCAGACCGTGAGTATCCCGATGAGCGCGCTCGGCAAGCGCAGGACCCAGGGTTCGGTCACCCCTCCCAGGGACTTGAGGACGAACGCCTGGATGTTGATGAACAGGCCTTCGCGGCCGTTATTGTCCGGATAATATATTTTGAAGTCGCCGGAGCCGAGGGCCTGGAGGGTGTTCACCCCGTTCATGGCCTCGTCCGGATAAAGCCCCGGAGGGATGCGCTCCAATTGGTAAGTGCGGAGCACTGTTGCTATAATCAGAATGACAAGCAGAGCGAAGAACGCGTTTCTTTCCCGAAGGGCCATAAGGTCATTATAACACCATGCCCAGCGGGACCCCCACATGCCGGAACAACTGACGCCCGATATCCGCCCCGAGATCCCGGAAAAAGATATCCGGGAAATTTCCGCGGAGTTCGAGCGGCATCGGGAGAATCCGGAGTTCAAGGGGCTCACCAATCACGAGCTTTTGCGGCAGTCCTTGCGCACCTATACCCATACCGCCCCCGCTCCGGCGCCTTCGGGCCAGGTCATTCAGAATCCTTTGACGGATTACGCCCAGGCCGCCGCGCCGGAAACAAAGCTGGAAATCGAGCACCTCTTGAGCATCGCGGTGAACGACGGGATACTGAAGGCGAACGAGGAAGCGATGAAGTCCAGCGCCTTCGTTCTGGACGCCTTCCATGATTCTTTGGCGGGTCGTTTGTATCCCGAGCTAAAGAAACGCGGAAAGATAAAGGACTAACGCTCATTCCATGACGGTATATCTCGTGGCCCTAAGCTTGCTCTTCGGTCTCTCGGCCGGAGTGGTGGCCTTTTTCGTAACGCGCAGCGTCCGGGAGCGGAACTTGGTCCGGTCCCTGGCGCTCACGCTTCTTTTGGTCCGGATCCCGCGGTCCAAGCCCAAGGACGGCGATCGCAAGGAATTTCAGTCCGAGATCGCCCAATTCGAGAGGCTATTGAGCAACCTCGGTTCCTTGAAGAGCCCGGTGGTGTTCGAAATGGCCGTACCGCACGTGGGCGAAGAGATACATTTTTATCTGGCGGTTCCCAAGGCCATGGCGGAGGTGGCGATGAAGCAGATCCAGGGCATCTGGAACGGAGCGAGCCTGGAATCGACGCTCGACGACTACAACATATTCAACGCGAACGGCGTGACCGCCGCCGCCTATCTTTCGAACAAGGATGATTTCTCCCTGCCCATCCGCACCTATGAAGAGTTCCAGGACGATCCCATGAGCTCCGTCCTGGGGGGCCTCGCCAAGGTGAATGAGATCGGGGAAGGCGCGGCCATCCAGGTCATCCTGCGTCCCGCTCCGGAGAGCTCCAAAAAAGCGGTCCTCGGGCGCATCGAAGCGCTCCGGAAGGGCCAGCCCTTGGAGAAGGTTTTCGGCCACGGGTTGAACTGGAAGGAAGTTTCGGAAGTTCTGAATCCCCAAACGGAGGACAAGAGCGAACGTTCCTTGCCGGTGGACGAGGAAGCGGTCAAGGCCTTGGAGAAGAAAGCCGCCAAGCCGATGTTCCTGGTCAATGTGCGGGTGCTCGCCTCCGCGGCGACCCCCTTCCAGGCCAAGGATATCCTGGACGGCATCCTCGCCGGCTTCGAGCAGTTCGGGAGCCCTCGCCGCAATGGTTTTCGCGCCGTGAGGGCCCGGAATCCCCAGGGTTTGGCCGGCCAGTTCATTTTCCGCCGGTTCGAATCCGGCCAGACCATGGTCCTTTCGAGCGAAGAGGTCGCGAGCTTTTGCCACTTTCCGACTTCGGGCACCGAAACGCCCCGGGTGAAGTGGCTGAAGTCCCGGGAAGCGCCGCCGCCGTCCAATCTTCCCGCCAAGGGCGCGCTCATCGGCCGGAGCGTTTTTCGCGGAGAGACCCGCCCCGTTTTCATCACGGACGAGGATCGCCGCCGCCACGTTTATCTGATCGGCCAGACCGGCACCGGCAAATCGACCCTCCTGGGTAACATGGTCATCGAGGACATCAAGGCCGGCAAGGGTCTCGCGGTCATCGATCCCCACGGCACTTTGGTTGACCTCATCCTGGGGCATATCCCCAAGGAGCGCATGGAGGACCTCATTTATTTCGACCCCGGCGACCTTTGGCGGCCGATGGGCTTGAACATGTTGGATTACAACCTCAACCGTCCGGAGGAGAAGACCTTCATCGTGAACGAGATGCAGAGCATCTTCAACAAGCTGTTCGTGGCGGAGACCATGGGTCCCATGTTCGAACAGTACATGCGGAACGCCCTTCTGCTTTTGATGGAGGACATGCCGAACGAGCCGGCCACCTTGGTGGAGGTGCCGCGCATTTTCACCGATCCGGAATACCGCAAGCGGAAGCTGGCGCGCATCAAGAACCCGGTGGTCATCGACTTTTGGGAGAAGGAGGCGGTCAAGGCGGGCGGCGAGGCGTCCCTCGCGAACATGACGCCGTACATCACTTCCAAGTTCAATAATTTCGTGGCGAACGACTATATGCGGCCCATCATCGGCCAGCCCAAGTCCGCGTTCAATTTCCGGGGAGTGATGGACGACGGCAAGATACTCCTGGTGAATCTCGCCAAGGGCCGGATAGGGGACATCAACGCGGGGCTCCTGGGCATGATCTTCACCGGCAAGATATTGATGGCCGCGCTTTCCCGGGTGGACATTCCGGAGGAATCGAAGCGCAGGGATTTCAACCTGTACATCGACGAGTTCCAGAATTTCACCACCGCGAGCATTGCGAGCATCCTGTCCGAAGCGCGCAAGTACCGGCTGTCCCTGACCATCGCCCATCAGTTCATCGCCCAGCTGGAGGAAAATATACGGGATTCGGTCTTCGGCAACGTCGGTTCGGAGATCGTGTTCCGGGTGGGACCCCAGGACGCGGAATTCTTGAAGAAGCAGTTCGACCCCGTGTTCGACGAGAACGACCTCATGAACATCGACAATATGAACGCTTACGCGAAGATCCTGATAAACGGCGAGACCTCCCGTCCGTTCAATCTGCGCATCGAGACCACTTCCTGGTCCAAGGGAGATCCCGACAGCGTCCTGAAGCTCAAGGAATATTCCCGCGTGAAATTCGGACTGGATCGCGACCTGGTGGAAGAGGGGATATACAAGCGCTTGCGCGAGTGAGGGGCGGGTTCCGGGTCCGTGTCTTTCGCATTCTTCGTCGCATAACGCCGTGCGCCGATCCTGTTTGTGCTAAAATGGAGGCATGTCGAAGCTTGTGGTCGCGAATTGGAAAATGAATCCCCAGACGGCCGGCGCCGCCCGGAAGATTTTGCGCGGCATTCGGCCGGTCACGGGCGTGGAAACGGTGGTCTGCCCGCCCTTTCCTTTTCTGCACGGGTTGGGGTCCCGGCCGGGCATAAAATTCGGAGCGCAGGACGTCTTTTGGGAGCCGGCCGGGGCCTATACCGGCGAGGTTTCCGCAGGCATGCTCCAGAGTGGGAAAGCCGAATGGGTCATCGTAGGTCATTCCGAGAGGAGGCGGCTGGGAGATTCGGACGAGGCGGTCAATAAGAAGCTTCGCGCCGCTCTCCGGGCCGGGCTCCGGGTCATTCTGTGTGTAGGGGAGCCGGCCAAAGTGCGCGCGAAAGGTCCGGCCGCCGTTCGGAAGTTCGTGGGCGAAGAGCTCCGCCGCGGACTTCAAGGAGTGAAGGACCTTAGGAAGGTGGTCGTTGCCTACGAACCGATATGGGCCGTGAGCACGAATCCGGGGAGTTCCGCGGACCGCCCCGAGGACGCCGCCGCCATGGTCCGGTTCGTGAAAGGCAAAGTGCCGGTCAGGGTCCTTTACGGCGGTTCGATCGGCGCCCGGAACGCGGGAAGTTTCCTGGACCTGCGGGAAGTGGATGGCGCCCTGGTCGGAGGCGCCAGCCTCAAACCGGAAGAGTTCAATCGGATACTCGCCGCCGCTTCCGGAAAAGTGCGGGATAAAAAATAAATCGAATAAAATATGGAAAATCAAAAGAATTATTTCTGGTCGTTGCTTAACGTATTCCTCGTCGCGGTCATTGTGGGCCTGGTGTTCTTCGTCCTGCCCGCCATAGCCAAGTTCAACGACACCATCCCGCCGGGACGGACCATCTCCGTTTCCGCGGAAGGCAAGACGCTCATCACCCCGGATGTGGCGCTCCTAAACTTCTCGGTCCTTTCCCGCGGCAAGGATCCCAAGGTCATATCCGAGGAGAACACCCGCAAGATGAACGAGGTGATCGCCTACGTCAAAGGGCAGGGGGTGGACGCGAAGGATATTCAGACCACCGGATACAATCTCCAGCCGAACTACGAATATGACGAGAAAACCAGGACCAGTTTCATCAGCGGCTATACGCTCACCCAGACGGTGACCATCCGCATCCGGGATTTCTCCAAGATCGGCGGGATCATGGGACGCCTGCCGGAACTGGGCGTGAACCAGATCGGGAACATCAGCTTCACCATCGATGAGCCGGAGAAGGTGCTCCAGGCCGCCCGGGACAAGGCCTTCGAGGCCGCTCGCGTGAAGGCGGAGGCGATGGCCAAATCAAGCGGCATCAAGTTGGGCCGGGTGGTGAGCGTGAGCGAATATCGGGACGGAGGCGTTTCCCCTTACTATCGCAAGGAAATGTCCCTGGGCATGGGCGGGGATGCGGTGGCTCCGGCCGCTCCTTCCATCGAGCCTGGCTCCGAGGAAGTTCGGCTTACCGCGACGATCGTATACGAGATAGATTAGTCCCGCTCTGTGGGCGAGCGAACGTCCCGGCCTGGCCGGGACGTTCGTTTTCCGGTCCTCGCGCCGCCCGCCTGCGATTGGCGTTATTTTCCTGCGATTTGCTAGAATTAATGCATGACCAAAAAAGACCTCCTACTGGTGGCTCTGATCGGCGGGCTTGTCGGGCTCCTCATCCAGCCGGTGCTCGTGAACGTCCAGGCCGTGGGGACCCTGGGCAGTTTCTTCGGGCTCACGGACGATCTCCTGCGGCTCGCGGTATTCCTGTTCTTTCTGGTTTTCGCGCCGCTCGCTCTCGCGGTCGCGAATCTTATCCGTCCTTATGTGCCGGTGCTCTACCAGTTCGCCAAGTTCGGCGCGGTGGGGACCTTGAACAGTTTCATCGATCTGGGAGTTTTGAACGTCCTGAACCTCGTTTCCGGCATTCCGGCGGACAAGCTGTCCAACCTGATGTTCGGCACGTTCAAGACCATTTCGTTCCTTTTGGCCACCACCAACAGCTACCTCTGGAACAAGAACTGGACCTTCGGCGACCAGAGCCGTTCCCAGGCCGGGACGGTGGTTAAGTTCTACGTCATCACCGGCGTGAACTGGGTCCTGAACGTGGGAGTGGCCACGGGGGTTAAGGCCCTGGGGCCCGCCTTCGGAACCGCGGAGCTTTGGGTGAACGTGGTGGCGCCGCTCGCCGGGATATTCGCCGGACTTCTGGGGAATTTCCTGGGCTACAAATATCTGGTGTTCAAGAAGGAAGAGCCGAAAGTATTGGCATGAAACAGTGAGGGCTCGCGAATGCGAGCCCGGAACTGCTGAAAACGGTATGCCGCGGTCAGGCCGCGGCGGCCAGGACCTCGTGCACGAACGCCGGCCACGTCAGTCGGCGGCGCTCGCAGTGCGCGCGGTAGGCGATCTCCGCGGCTTTTTGCAGGCCGTCGGAGAGCGACGCCCGCGTCTCCACCGAGATCATCTCCACGAGCCGCGGACCCTTGTCCCGGTAGAACCGGAAACAGGCCGGCCGGTACATGGTGAAGATCTCACAGAGCAGGAAATCGATCAGGGATCGATACCTGTCGATGTTCTTGCGGCAGGCGATCTCCTGGATGGCGCGCTGCCGATCGACGTGCTGCATGAACCAGGCCTCGACCTCCGGGAAGCACGACTCGGTCGCGCCTCCGCAGAGCTGAAGTGCCTGTTGCACCTCGAGTCTCATCCCGACGGACGGCTCGAGCCTGTGTTCTGTCATGTCAAAGACCCCCCTTTCACGATAAGAACACCATATTTCATCTTCTTTTGCAAGGGACGAGATACAACATCCTTAAAAACTGGAGTTTCTAGGGATGTTGTATACTTGAGAGTATGAATAAGTTGAAAACCCCGAAGCAAATGGAGCGGCATCTGAAAGGCATGGCCAATCACTACCGCATTGAGATCCTGCTTGTGATCGCCGCCAATGAAGGGATAACTTTGGAAAATATCATCGATATAACCGGAGCGAATCCGAAAACGATAGGCGAGCATGCGCGGCGGCTTTGTGTCGCCGGATTGGTCAATAAGAAATATCGGGGGCGCTTCGTGGAGCACGCACTGTCTCCGTACGGGAAAGCATTCGTACAATTTCTAAGATCCTTTCAGCGCATCTAAGGAATGACATACCAACAAACTCCAGTTTGTTGGTATGTCATTGTGTGCAACCTGTGTATGGTATTTTCTTGTGCTCTTTTGGCGGAGAGATAGAATAAGAACATGTTCAAGTCCTGGCTGAAGCACGCCCTCGCCTTTCTGGGCATTCTTATCGTGGTCTTACTGGCCTTGGCCATCTGGGAGGGCTATAAGATCGAGCGCCAGCGGGATGCGGTACTCGGCATATCCGATGCCCTGAAGCGCGAACAGGAGGAGAACTACCGGCGGGCCATGACCGACACTTATGGCGGCAAGACCCCCCAGGAAACCTTGAGAATGTATATTGACGCCGTGGAGAAAGGGGACTACGAATTGGCGAGCAAGTATTTTATCGAAAAAAACAGAGAGAAGGAGTTGCAGAGCTGGAGCAATGCCTCGCCGGAATTTAAGGATCAAGTTTTAGATATGCTGGAACAGAGTATTAAATCTCAAGGAAGTTATTCTTCAGATAAGACTGGATTTGTAATTAGCGACCCCCTCTTGGTGGATTTTATTTTGTATCCTAATGGAGTTTGGAAAATAATAGAGATATAATGTAGAACCATCCAGTGCAAAAATTTCCAAAGCTGACAATCTTTGTCTTGGCTTTTGGACTGATAGCATTTCTGCCGGCTCAGGTTCTCGGATATGACGACCAGACCACTCACCCGGCCCTTACCCGGGAGATAGTTGATTTTTATAATTCAGTTTTTCCAGAGAAACCCTTAAGTTCAGAAGAAAAAGGATGGATAATTCAAGGCAGTATCCTGGAGGATACAGAACCCAGGTATTTGAATCATTTTTATGATCCAATAAGCGGGGAGGGATGGACGGGAGAGGAGGCGGGCAGGATATCTAAAGAAGCGGTTAGAAAATTCTCTTTAGCTCAATCCCTGGAAAAACCGCTATCGGCGGTGGAATGGGCGAAAAACGATCTAATTCAAGAGTCATATCGGCTCTTAGGTGGGAATCATAGCTGGGAATCCGGGTTGAGGAGTTATGCGGAGGGTAATAAGAAAGCCGCCTACATAACGCTTGGTCATATCTTGCATCTCTTGGAAGACATGGGTGTGCCCGACCATACCCGGAATGACACTCACGCCGAACCGGTAGGAGCTTTCACCGGAGACGAAGGCTCGCCTTATGAAAAATATGCTTCCCGGTGGACGAGAGAGAACATAGGCGAATTGCGGTTGAAAGACGGCATTCACGAGGCGGTCAGTAGGGCAAGTATCGAGGAGCATCTGAAGGCGGTTGCGGTTTACTCGAATAGATATTTCTTTTCAAAAGATACGATTTTGAAGTATTCATATCCAAAGGTGGTATTTGAGGAAGGAAAATTCGGATTAGGTTTAGATGAGAAAGGAATCAAATTTAAATTGGTCAAATTAGAAAATATCAAGGAAGAAAACGTTTTTGGGAAATCATATTCTCTTCGAGACAAGGAAGAATTCGACCCGATTTTCTATGATTATTTTCTACACCTATCCAAGCAGGTAATCGTCCATGGTGCTGGAGTCATCGAACTTTACCGGCATGAGGCGGAGAATAAAGAGGTCAACCTGGAATTCGAAAAAAACTCGGATCCGTTCGGCTACAATATGCGTAAATTCGGCCGGGCAACGACTGTTCCGAACTTGTCCTTGAGCAATCTATTAAAGACGAGCGGCCTGGGTATTTTGAACTTTGGCCGGACTGCAACCGCGAATATAGGGGATAACATAACCGGCGCGTGGAATACGATTTCGAGCGGAATGAGCGGATTATTTAGAGACAATGAGCAGGCGGCGTCGAATCAGCCCGACACGGATGCGATCTCCACCTCTTTTCTCTCTGGCTCCGCTGCCGGTTCGGAAAACATCGGCGGGATCGGAGCTGTAGGCTCCGAAGAGCCGGCCGCACAGATCTTATCATCCGAAGCCAATCCTGCGCTTGGAAGCATCGTCGCTGATCCCGAAAGTGAGCGAAACGCACTCCAAGCCATTGTCCGAGAGCTGGAAGCACAGTTGGCCCAACTCCAAGAACAAGTTCAGGTATCCCGCGAAGTATCGGTTACGGAAGAGGCGCCGCGTGTGTCTGTGTCCGCATCGAATGTATCGGTTTCTTCCGCAGATGCAGGTTCTTCGAGCGGCGGTGGAGGTGGGAGCAGTTCTGGCGGTTCCGGCGGGTCGCCGGCGGATAATATCCCTCCGGGCAGAGTGGATTCTCTGGCCGCTTCCGCTGCCGCTTCTTCTATAACGCTTGCATGGCTGTCGCCGGGGGACGATGATTCGAGCGGAAGGGCAAGCTCCTATATTCTGCGTTATTCGACCAGCCAGATAACTGATGAGAATTGGAGCTCCATAACGGCGGCAAGCGGCTTGCCGGCTCCGGGAGAAAGCGGTTCTTCCGAATCCTTCACGGTTTCCGGACTGTCCTCGGGCACCACGTATTATTTCGCGCTCAAATCTCGGGATGATTTCGGGAACGAATCGCCGTTGTCCAATGTCGCGGCCGCGAGCACCCTCGAAACATCCACCGCAAGCAACGTCGGGCACGTTCTAATCAGCGAA
>Ga0209542_10020312_pt1 | contig 10541 bp, 7 predicted proteins | sample RifCSPhighO2_01_FD_184028 | JGI IMG/M metagenome (GOLD analysis project Ga0209542, IMG submission 184028) | Soil microbial communities from Rifle, Colorado - Rifle CSP2_plank highO2_0.1 (SPAdes) (version 2) | ecosystem: Environmental > Terrestrial > Deep subsurface > Rock core/Sediment ...
TCGTAGTCGTAGTCCATGCTTATTAATATGGAGTGGTCGTCTAAATAGTTTACATCGGCCGGCATGCTGATCTCGCAGGCTATCTTCGGGAATGCCGTGCCTTGTATGTACAGCTTCTGCCTCGCGCAGTCCGCAGCCACTATCTTCTGCCCAGCCTCCTGTATCTTTACCTTGCCCGCGTCTATCCACGGTATCCTGCCGCCGCCGACGTTGGAAATCTCCATGTACATGTACGTCTTCTTGTCCTTGCGGACAATCACGGGCATGGGCTCGCTGAATGTCATTGTGGCCTTCAGCCGCCCGTCGGAATTCGTGAACACGGGCCGCGACTGCACGGCTTCGCCCTTGGCCTGCCTGATGCGGTATTCCTCTTCGCTTATCACGGAGACCGTTTGCACGCTTGATAGCGTGCTTGAGAATTTCGCGCTGGCTTCAACGTCTGTAGTTATCAGGCCGCTCTCTATGCTTGCCGGCGCATTTAGCGTGCAGCTTCTCACGGCAAAGGAGCCAGGCCGGACTACGCTTAATTCCTCGGCAAGCGGGCCTGCGGCAAAATCGCATCCCTGAGGCGCGAGCGCGCCGGCATTGAACACGGACAACGCCACGTTGCGAAGCTCGGTTACGCCCGAGTTTCGGAACTCCAGCGTTGCTGTTGCTCTGCCACTGGTGAAGACGTCCGAGGGCGTCACGTCAATTGATATGTAATCGCTTCCAGACGGGCTCTGATTAACCGAAAGGCATCCTGCAACCAGAATAACTGCCGCGAGAAGAAAGAAACGTTTCATCCGTTCACCTATATCTCGGCAGGCTTCACTGTAACCGCGGCCACGCCGCTGAGCCTGTAAGTATAGTCTGCGGTTGCCGTGACCTCGTAGGATTTCTGGGGCACGTTGCCGATGTCGTCACCGCTCATCGTGAAAAGCATCGGAACCGAAAGCCCTTGGCTGAAGAAGACTATGTCCTCCTTGTTCATGAACTTGCAGGATGCGGCCCCGCCTGTAGTCTGCAGGGACGCTGATGTGAATTTTAAGCCCACTACCGCATCTTTGTCCGTGAATTTATCGCAGCCTATGCCCACGAACGTGACGACAAGCTTTCCGGCAGCTATCTTGTTATCCGCAAGCCTGCCGGTTCCTGTATGCCGTGCGCGGACCTCAAACGTAGCCTTGTTGTTGTTCAGTATGAAGTCCCTGTTCTTCAGCGACACGTCCAGCTTGAGCGGGCCGCTGCCGATGCTGGTCGGGGCCTCTATGGAAACCTGCTGCCCTGCCCTCTGGAGTGCCTTTATTTCGTCGGCGTTCACTGCCACCGGCCTGTAAGTCGTCTTTGCGATATAGTCGTGCTGGACCGCGAAACGAAGCTCAAAATCCGTGGAAAGTTTTAGTATGTCGTCTGCAGACGGCGCGATAAGCTTGTAGTTTATCAGCTTCTGTCCCCCAGGAGCGAGCGATCCCATATCGCATTTCTCTATTGTGCACGCTTCTGCTTCAGGAGTACACATAACATTGACCAGATTGCACAACCCAGTCCCTCCCATGCTCTGGCCGTTCAGAAAACTCCCCGCGTCGTATAGTTCCACGTTGACGTTCTTGAGGCTTTCCTGATTGTCAGTGTTTTCTATTATGAATGAGAGGTCCATCTGGTCACCGGGCAGTACAGGCGAATTGGGTATAGTATTTATGTCCCTGATAGTCGCTATGTTGCTTAGCCCCTCGGTCAGTGGCCTGCTGACCTTTATCTGGTTCGTGCCAAAATCCGGTCCGAATCCGGCGCAGCCTGTGACCAACAGGACAAAGACCACGAAAGCCGCTGCTTTGAGCATAGCCTTATTTAACGTCGCCGCATAAAAAACCTTATGCTCTTTGAATTCGTGCAGAAATGGTACGTTGACCCGGTGATTTACAACACCGGCTACAATCCCGTAAACACCGCAACCTACGGCATCCTGCTGATAGCGGCCGCCACCGGCGTGTACTATCTTCTGAAGCGCTTTCGTGTGCCTATTGATCACAAATTCCTTGCGGCTCTCGCGCCGTATATTTTTCTGGGCGCGATGCTCCGTTCCTACGAAGACCTTCTGGAGTCCATGAATCTTTCACTCAACTTTCTGACCGTTGCGAGCGCTGAAGGGCCAAGGAACATGCTGCTTGTCTCGCCCGTCATCTACGTCACGATATTCCTTTTCACGCTCGCGGCGCTTGCGCTGTCGCTTGGCATATCCCGCGTTTCAAAGCTGCCGTACCAGAAGATACTGTTTGCCATAGGCGCGATTGGCGCTTTGGCGGTTTTTTCCGCAATAGTCCCGCACGTTATGGATTTCTTTGCCGTTTCACTCATGCTCTCCCTTGCGGCGTTCTGGGCTGCCGCAATCTTCGCGTTTAGGAAATACCTCGCGCCAAAATACGAAAAGTTCTCATTTCTCACGAAAGAGAACGCTCTGATAATATGCGCGCACATGTTTGACGCTTCCACGACGTTCACTGCGCTGCAATTCTATCCATATTTTGAGCAGCATTTCCTGCCACGGTTTGTCATTTCCCTTCTTGGCCCGGCTGCGATGTTCCTGCTCAAGCTTGCCGTGGTTCCGCTTGCTCTATATTGTATAGACAAGGAATTGCCGGATGCCGGGAAAAGAACGTTCTTCAAGCTGATAGTCCTTGTGCTTGGCCTTGGCCCGGGACTGCGGAATTTCTTCAGGCTTGCCATGGGAGTATAGGTCATTGAAAACGGTTCTGTATAACGACAAGGAAAAGCTGATTGCGCTTTTTCACAATAACTCAGTAAAGCATCCCGCCACTGATGGTGAAAAAGTGGCGGGCTTTGCTGAAATAGAAGGAAATGCCAGAAAGCACTTTTGCGATTTTTGCGGGCGGGTTCATTTGGGTTTCCTTCCCGTCGTAAGCACTATTCGCATAGCACTCTATACCCAAAAACTTTATGGTATCTCCTTAGGCTCATCAGGGCACAACCGGTTGGGTCGGCCCTGTGCTTCCCGAAGGCACGGTTGTGGTCGTGGGGGTTTCTATTAGGATGCCCCTTTCCAGAAGGCCTGAGCTCCCTACTGGCGGCGAGTAGCGCACGTTGACGTCTTTGCTGATGCGGAACGTATATACGGGCAGTTCTGCGGTTATTAATCCGGTTTTCAGGGAATCCACTGACTGCGCGGTGAATTTGCACGTGAACGCGAAGAGCGAAGAAAACTTGTTGGGCTTTATGTCCACGTTGGTTTTCGGTTTGACGGATACTTTATATGCACCATCTACAAGCGTCACCGACTCGTATCCCTTCTCGCCCAGACACTCCAAATCTTTGCCTACGGAAGCGGGCAATGATATGTCAACTGAAGTAGTCTTGTCAAGAAGCACGTGGCCATCCGGCCTTGTGTTTATCACGGAAATTATAAGGTCATATTTTTGGCCGGCTTTCAGCGGTTGCTTTCCCACGCTCAAGGAGAGTTGTGCAGTGGTGGGGCTGCCTCTTGCAACCACGTTTTCCAGAATGTCGTCCCTGAGAGCTTGCTTGTATTCCTGATCTGAAGCCACTTTCACTCCAAGCGATGAGGCAGCCGAATATTTGTATTCCACGTTCGCGGTCAGCGAAGCCACCGCGAGATACGCCTTGCTGTCAGCGCTTATCTGGTAAGAGCCGATGTCTGAAATCGTCTCTATGCTGGCCTCGCCTTGTTTCAGGTCGCCCACTGAAAAAGCCATAGGCCCTGTCGTCACATGGGATTTGCCTATATCCAGAATCGCGCCGAAAACGGAAGGGGATTTCACAGTCCACGTTGCAGCGTCAAGACCCGTCTTGACGACGTTCCATGCGGCCCTTACCATACCGGTCGGGCTTCTCATCTTGTCTTCCGGCACTATCGCGCCCCATTTCTGGAGCAGCGTTCTGGCATCGGCATCGGTGTTCACCCCCTTTGCCTCGGCAATTGTGACAGGATCCAGCTTCGTGTCCGGATTGCGCGTGTCCGCTTCTTTTATGTCGTTTATCCATTTGAGGGAATCTATCTTGTCTGCTACCGGCGCGGTGCAGAACGGGTCGCACGCCACCCAGACTATCACGCCTGTCGCATCTTTCTTGCCCCGGTTCCGTATCTCGACAGACGCTGAGAACGACTGCTGCTCGCCGCCCTTCTCCGAAAGCGCGGGATTGAGTGGCTGCAGGTCTATGCTCTCAATTTCCACCCCGTCCGGCAGGTTGATGCCCTGGGCCGCGCGCACGTTCTTGAGCTGCTGGCGCGCGAAGTATTCCTGCGGGTTCGTGGCAAGCAGCCAGACATCCGTGAACGCGTCCTTGAACGAGTTGTAGACGAACAGTATCGGCGCCCGTATCTGGTCCACTATGTCGGCGTACACCCCGCGGTAAGGCCCGAGAGCAAACCAGCCGAAAATCATTATGAGTATGGAGAGCTGGAACACGAACAGGAAGCCGCCGGTCTGGTAGAAGCTGAATATTCCTATGAACATTGTGGCGCCGCCCCATATGAACCAGAACTGGAACCATTCCTTGTTGTCCCATCCGGCCATGTCCTCGGGCGTTATTACAGCTACAGCTATTATCACCGCGCTAAAGCCAATCATCATGCCTGACACAAAATGCGTAAGCATGTCCCACGGCTTCTGCATGGAGCCTTCTATGTTAAGGAGCAGCGTCAGCCCTGCTATTCCCAGCGGCGCCACGAAATAGAACGCATTGGGCACTATAGGCGAAATATAACTGCCCACCAGAAGCCATTCCAGCATGACGACAAGGCTGCCCCATATCCACGGGCCGAACAGGAAATCTCGTATGTTCATCCAAAAAGTGTACCAGACGTCGCCCCACGTCATCGTGCCCATTGCGGCGTTCCTCGCTATCATGCGCAAGCCTGCGAAGCCGCGTATCAATCTGTTCTTGTACCGGCTTCTGAAACGGAACAGGATTATGTCGCGTTCTTTCTGAAGTATCCCGGCAGCGGCTTCGGACTCGGCAAGCCTGTACTTTTTCAGCAACTCGCCTATCTTCTGGTCCATCATCGCCTTTACCCGCTCATAGCCTGCGTGCTCGGCGTTGACATTCTCGACTTCGTGCGCCCGTTTGTTCACTTCCTGAAGCTGCTCGTATGCTTCCCTCAAATTTTCTGCAATAAGACGGTCCTTTCCTCCGCCGCCTGCCGCGGCCATGCCACCCATGAGCGTGGAATGCTGCTTGTCTTCCGAGCCTGCAAGATTTTTGACAAAACTTGTATGCCCCTTACCATTGAGCATATCCGTCGCCTCCTTTTTGGCATCTTCGTAGGATTTCTTTGCCGCATTCGCCTCATTCTTGTATTTTGTGATTGCCGATGAAACCTCGGCGAGCGTCTTGTCCACTATCATGTCAGCGTATTTCTTCAACTCGTCTCTTGCCTTGTTAAGATTGCTCCTGTCCTGCGGCGGGAGCCTGCCTACCATAGAAACATTCCAGCCGGATGATGAGGCATTTGCTATCCTTCCCATTAACGGCTTTCTCAGGACATTCCCGCCCCAGCGCCACGCTCCGGGAAAAGAATAATATTTTGATTTTTCGTCTTCCAACGTGGCTATTTGCTTCCTTATTTCACTGGCTTCGTTTCTTATTTCAGCTCTTCTGGTTTCCGGGGCAAAGGCGTATTCTTTCATGAGATTATCCAGGTCCTGCCTAAGCGTGTACTGCTTTTCCTGTATTTCCCTGCGTATTTCAAGCTCTTGCTGTTGTTTGAACTGCTTTTCGGCGCTGTCCCTCTCGCCTATGGATTTCAGAAGCCCTCCTTTCGCTTTCTTGTATTTCCCTCCTGCATCCCGCGCCCATTTAAGTTTGTCACCCAAATCTTTCACTTCTTTGGGTTCAAACGTTTTATCCCGTATAGCTTCCTGCTCGGCATATTCCCTTATTCTTCGTTGCCTATCGGCACGGCCATAATAGTTATCCTGTCCTCCGCTCGGCGGTGCGGGAGGCGGGCTTCCGCCCGAACCACCGCCACTCGGTCCGCCGCCCGGGGCCGGTATAGTACCAGAAGACTCGCTCGCTGTAATTTTATTAACAATATCATATGCATCCGTAAAGCTAACACCTTTACCTTCAAAAAAATCGTAGAGCTCATTTTGTACAAGGCTTTGATATGATCCTCTTGCAAACGATGCCCTTGCCATTCTTCTAGCTTCGTCAATTAGATTTTGCGGAATCGGCATCTATATTCTCCTCTAACCGAAATATGGCGAACGCGTAATAAATAGATTATACGCTCACGCGCACGTTCTTGACCGAGAAGACTGCGCCGCCGAGCGACTCTATCACGACTTGGTTGGCGCCTTTGGCGACATTCGTGGCGTTGAGGACGTACCTGTAAGCGCCGGGAGCCACTGTGTCAAACTCGCTGAATGTCTTGCCCTTGTCGCTCATCACCGAGACGCCTATGCCGCCGTCCCTCGAAACACCGGAGACTTCAAAGCGAATCTCGCCGCCCCTGAAGTTCCCGAAGGTGAAATTGCTGACGTTGAACGGCTGGACGACCTTGTTCTCTTGGGTTGTGGCGTAGGTTATTGCGAGAACGCCGTTGCCTGCCAAAGACGAGCCTTCAGAAGCGCGGAATTCCATGATGTTGACGCCGTCTTTCGCGTTGTCGCGGTAGAACTCAACGTTTTGCGAGTTGCCGGGCGGCTGGCTGAATATCTGAGCGCCGTTGAGAAGCACTGAAAGGCTGCCGCGGTTCTCATTGAAGTTCATTGCCATCCTGCCGCGCACGAACGTGTCGTACTTGCCGGAAAGGTCAAACTTGAATATGTAGGAGCGCTCGCTGAAGCTGTCCACGGTCACTTTCACGCTTGAAAGGGCGTAAACCGCGGGCGCCCATATTTTCCAGCCTGAACTCTCGGAGCTTATTTCTATCTCCATTTTGTCTGAAAGCATATCCTTGCTTATGTCAAACGAGTATTGGCCCGGCGGCAACACCTTGCGGACGGCCTCCTTTCCGTTGATTCTTATCACAAGAGGCGCGTAGGAATTTGTCTTTGCCACAACGAAGCTTATCGCCATGAACTGCGGCGCGCCGGCTTCAACGCTGTATTTCATTGAGCCGGAACCGAACAGCACGCCTGAAAATATCCTTCCGTCTTCAACGGAATGCGTTGCAGGCGCCTTCAGGTTGCTCACGTTGAAGTCCATGCGATACGGCAGGAACGTCTCGACGTTCTCCGGGCCCACGGGGAAGGACTCTTCCGCGGAAGACGTGACTACCGTGCTCTGGCTTCCGGGCAGCACCCCGCCGAAGAAGAAATTTTCCGTGGAAGAAAATACGAGTATTCCAATTATTATCATGGCAAGCCCCATCACCAGAAATACCGTGAACGTATCAACGCTTGCCATTTGTGCACCTGCAACTAATTATCTGCAAGGCATATAAATCGCTTTCCTGCGACTTAGAACCATGAAGATAACCGAAAAGGACATGAAGCACGGCATCGTTACCGTGGTACCGGAAACGCAGGATGACCTTTGGCTTCTGGAAAAAATCATAGCGCCCGGAGACTCTGTTTCAGGCCACACTGTTAGGAGCATAAAGATACTCCAAGGCGACCGGGAAGTGCGCAGCGAAAAGCGCAGGATTTTTGTCAAGCTTCGCGCTGAAAAAATAGACTTCTCCGGCGAGCAGTTGAGGGTTGGCGGCTTAATCACGGAGTCATCCGAAGGCGACCGGTCGCATCACGCCTTTGAAATAGAGGTGAACCGTCCCGTGACAGTAGAAAAGGACTGGAAGAACTACGAAATAGAGCGGCTGGAAAAGGCAAAGGTGCGCCATCCGCCCATCCTCATCGCAGCCGTTGACGACGCTGAAGCGGGATTTGCCCTGCTCACCGAGCGGCTGGAGACGCTTGCCACGATACACGGCAGCACCGGCAAGAGCATGGGCGAGCATGATTCGTCTGCATATTACGCCGAGATAATAAGCTACATCAAGGGCAAGCAGTTTCACGCCTGCATACTTGCCGGGCCCGGGTTCACGAAGGAGAATATAATGAAAATCCTGAAAGAAAAGGAGCCGGAACTTGCAAGAAAGACCTTCACCGACAGCGTTTCGTATGCGGGCGACCCCGGCATACAGGAAGTTTTGCGCCGCGGCATAGTAGAAAAAATAGTCCGCGATTCTGCTGTGGCCGAGCAGACGAAACTCGTGGAAGATTTCTTCGCCGCCGTCTCCATGTCAGGCAAGGCGGCTTACGGCGCGGGCAATACCAAGGACGCCATAGATGCCGGCGCAGTTCAAACGCTGCTTGTCAGCGACGGGAAGGCACGCGAATGCGAAGGCCTCATGAAGCTCGCTGAAAAATACGGCGGCAAAGTCAAGATAATAGACTCCCACCACGACGCAGGAAAGCGGTTCCTGAATTTCGGAGGAATCGGGGCGTTTCTCAGATACGGAATCTGATGCAATCTTCAGACTTTCACGACATGTGCCTATGCGTCATTCCATGTCGCATCTTTCTTGTTGCCCCAAAGCTCTTTCATTTTCGGGCGCTGGATTTCACAAAGAAACTCATCGCATTGATTCCCTGCTTTTATGTTCATGAAATGCGGGGGGCAGGATTTGAACCTGCGAACCCATTCCTTGAAGATTGCTCTTCTCTAAGGGACAAGATATCCCAAAGCGTTTCTTGAGTTTCGCATTCATTGGGCGAACGCCCTTATAACTCAACTTGCGCCTTTGGCCACTTGGCTACCCCCGCTTATGAGTTAAAGTGTAGCCAAAGGATAAAAATCGCATCACGCTATGGAAACTACCGGATTCTCCGAAACGCTTATCGTCAATTTGTTATTCCCTTCGTTCAACTCGCCGGCATCGCCGGGCGAGTCCGCCTCAAGCACGAGTTCCGAAGGCATTTTGAAGAGATACTCGGCAGTGCTGCACGCGCCGCTTTTGCCGGCATCAACAGGGCCGCACGTGAATTCCGCAAGCATTGCGTTGGAGCCTGCAGACTTCATTGTCATTTTCACTTGGGCGCTCATGGGAGCGCTGCCGATGTTTGAAATCCGGGGCGTGAAATAAGCGGCCCAAGACGGTTCGTAAACGACCTCTACTTTTATTCTGTCAGGATCCTCAAAGTAAACTGCATAGTAGCCTTCAACGTATTCAGGATACGCTTTTGCTCCGCCGTAAAGAGGTTGAATCTTGCGGGGAACAAGGAAGCCTGCGACGAACTGATCGACCAGTTCGCGCGACTCCACTCTAAATGCAACATGATTTAATCCAGTCCGCTTGCGGTGAAACCCGGTCGCCTTATGGGCCTTCCCTGTCACGCCAACGCAGAGATAACTCGTTCCATCGCTTGCGTCGAAATGTTGTTTGCCATCTTCGACGATTTCAAAGCCAAGATGTTTTAGAAGGCCTTTCCAAAGGCGAAATGATTTCGCTGCGTTTGAGAGATTTATCCCGATATGCCCGATAGTTGCCTTCATAACCATTCACTATACTCCTAATATCCGGGTACAGTTGTAGAATCACTTCATGGACTGCAGTTCTTTTTTCAGGACGTCAAGCTGGCTCTGCAACTCGTTCAAAGAGCCTTCTATGTGCCGGACTTCCGGGTTGTCTTGGCTGGTCGGGTATTCGCCTTCTCTTGGCCGGAGGAGGCTGGAATCTATCTCGGTTACGCTTTTTTCAAGGCGCTGTATTGTCGCGCGCATTACCTTCAACGTATCGTTCCTGACGTTTTCCACCTCTTCAAGCACATGATAAAGGTGTTTGGTGCCGGAGAGGAACATCTTCATCTCTTGGATGTCTTTGAGTATGCCGTAATATTTATCCACCTTAACGAAGAGCGGCGCGGTTCCCCTGTTTTCGGCTGCTGGAAGCGTATAATCCTCTTGGCTCCGGACCGCTTTCTGCACGGCATCGTCTTCCTGGCCTTCGGCCACGCGGCTTTCGCGCGGAGGGTAGAATTTCTGCGCCGGCGTCATGCTTTCTTCGGAAACCGCTTTCTTTATGTCCTGCATTTCGGCTTTTTTCTGGAAGAACATTGTAACTACTTGGCTTATTGGCTTAAATATCTAATCATTTCTCGTGAATCCCAAAGAGCGTAGCCTTTGGCACGACCCAAAGGATTCTGTTGAAGGCATCCCTTCAACATCCCGGAGACGCGAAGCTTGTCCGCGGAAAATCCCAAAATGCGCCTGCCGGGATTCGCACGGAGAATAACATTCTCCGGCGCGATGAAGACTCCGTCTTAATCGTGAACCTTCGGTTCAAATCCCAAAATGCGCCTGCCGGGATTTGAACCCGGGTATGCCGTCCGGGCGTTTCCGCTCCGGAACTCGACCTTGGCAAGGTCGTATCCTGCCACTAGACTACAAGCGCTTGACAGTAATAAGGAGCGAAAACTTTAAAGAATAAAATTAAAGAGGAAAGAAAAAGGAAAAACTCAGACTTTTATCTTCTTCACGTATCTTCTGGATACGTCAGACAAAGCGTCCTTCAGACCCAAGCCCATCGCTATGGCCATGCCAGCGCCTACCGAAGTTATTATTATCAGCAGTATCTGGCT
>Ga0209542_10020314_pt1 | contig 10541 bp, 9 predicted proteins | sample RifCSPhighO2_01_FD_184028 | JGI IMG/M metagenome (GOLD analysis project Ga0209542, IMG submission 184028) | Soil microbial communities from Rifle, Colorado - Rifle CSP2_plank highO2_0.1 (SPAdes) (version 2) | ecosystem: Environmental > Terrestrial > Deep subsurface > Rock core/Sediment ...
TCCGACCCCATAGCCCTCGAGGTCAACATAAACTTCGCTCTTGCCGACGGAAATAAGGGTGCCTTCCACCATATCGCCGGCCTTTAAAACTTTAATCTCCGCCCCGCTATTTAATAGCTCCTGCATGGTTTGGGCGGTAGCCGCAGCAGGGGAGATGGTTTGCGTTTGTTCTTCTGGCATAAATTAATTATTTCTAATCGTGTTATTCATATCCGCCTTCACTAAAGTTTCGGCGGATTGTTCGCTATAAATTTTGGTGAACAAAAAAATCGACTACTGCAGTCGAAATAAATTAGCAATATGAATAAGCATGATTAATTATTAAAAAGCGCCTAAGACTTGCTTATTTGGAGGTTAATGATTTTATTATATAAAGCGCTTTTGGACCAAATAAGTACTTGGATTATAGCTCATAAAGGGAGGCTTGGCAAGGCCTTTTTAGCCTTTTCTTTTTGCCTAAAATCAGCTATAATTTACCTATATGCAGATTCAGTATTTCGGCCTTTCAAGCTTTAAAATCAGCACCAAAGAAGCCACGATTATCACCGACCCCTTCCATAAGGACAGCGGCTTAACCCCACCTCGGGGCAATGCCGATATTTTAATTTTGGCAGAAAAAAATAAAAGCCTTTATTCGGCAGTTTCGGGTATTAGCGGGGAGCATTTTGACGTAACTGACCCAGGCGAATACGACGTTAAAGGCGTGACCATTACCGGCATCCCGCTAAAAGAGGAAGCAAAGCACGTCTCAGTATTTTTAATTGAAAGTGAGGACGTGCGTATTTTAAACCTTACGCATATCAGTGAGTTTAATTTGAAAGAAGACGAACTTGAGGAACTAGGCGAAATAGATATTTTAATCTTGCCCGTTGGAGGCAACTCGGTACTTAGCGCTTCGGCAGCTTCTAAGGTGGTTAACGAAATCGAACCGAAGATTGTTATTCCTTCCCATTATAAAATGAAGGAGTTGATTTTAGACCTCGATTCCATGGAAAAATTTATTAAAGAAATGGGTGGCAAAAAAGAAGAAATGGAAAAACTCACAGTAAAGAAAAAAGATTTGCTGGAAGAAGGCACTAAAGTCGTAGTGCTTGAGCCCCTCCGTTAAAAAATCGGTTATGAACATAATCGAAAAATTAAGACAAAAACCCCAAGCTGAAAAAATCCGAATTATTTGGACAGTAATAATTATTTCGGTTATTTTGCTGATTATTCTTTGGACCCTAACTAGCAAAATCGGTAAAAGTGGGCCCAAAGACACAACACTTTTCCAAACTTTTTTCCGTGGCGTTAAAGACGTTGGGAATAACTACAAGAAATAACAATTGACAATTAACCGTTGACTATTGACAGACTGGCCAAGAGTCAAAGGTCAAATGTAGACAACTTGCCTAAGGATTCATCAAAACCGGTTTCAGACGATATTGGACTCATAAAATCTCGCGACATCCAGACCGAGATGCAAGAGTCGTATTTAGATTATGCCATGAGCGTAATTGTTAGCCGCGCCCTGCCAGATGTTCGGGATGGCCTAAAGCCCGTGCACCGGCGCATTCTTTACGTTATGCACGAACTTGGTCTTAGGCATAATGTTAAATTCCGCAAAAGCGCGGCTGTGGTTGGGGACGTGTTAGGTAAATACCACCCGCATGGCGACCAAGCCGTGTACCAGTCTATGGTTCATATGGCGCAGGAATTTTCACTTAGATACCCTTTAATAGACGGCCAAGGAAACTTTGGATCTCTGGATGGAGACGAGGCAGCCGCGATGAGATACACCGAAAGCCGGATGTCGTCTTTGGCGGAAGAGTTGTTGGTAGATTTGGAAAAAGAAACCGTGGAATGGCGTGACAACTATGACGCCACCAGAAAAGAACCTTCGGTTTTACCAGGCAAACTGCCGAACTTGCTTTTAAACGGCAGCCTTGGCATTGCTGTGGGTATGGCTACTGATATTCCGCCCCACAACCTAACCGAGGTCTGTGACGCCATAATTAAACTAATTGAAGAGCCAGATGCCACGACTGAAGACCTGCTGGAATTCGTGCAGGGGCCGGATTTCCCAACAGGCGGCATTATTTACGACGTCGCGGCTATAAAAAACGCTTATGCCACAGGCAAAGGAAGCATTGTAATGCGGGGCAAAACGGAAATTATAGAAACTAAAACCGGCGCATTTCAAATTATTATCAATGAAATTCCTTACAGGGTCAACAAAGCCACAATGCTCGAAAAAATCGCCGAACTGGTGCGCGACAAAAAAATTGAAGGCATAAAAGACGTGCGAGACGAGTCAGACAAAGACGGCGTTAGGGTTGTTATAGACTTGAAAAAAGAAGCCCTGGCCAATAAAATTTTAAACCAACTTTTTTCCTACACTCAATTGCAGGAAACTTTTCATATGAATATGCTGGCTCTGGTAGACGGCATAGAACCGCATGTAATGAACCTAAAAACCGTCTTAGAAAAATATGTAGAACACCGCCAAGTGGTTGTCAGAAGAAGGACGGAATTTGAACTTAAAAAAGCCAAGGAACGTGCCCATATTTTAGAAGGCTTAAAAAAGGCCCTTGACCATATAGACCAAGTCATTAACACCATAAAAAAGAGTCCGACCAAAGAAGAAGCTAAAGCCAATTTAATAAAAAAGTTCAAGTTCACGGAAATTCAGGCAGATGCGATTTTAGAAATGCGCTTACAAACCTTGGCCGGCCTGGAGCGCAAAAAAATTGACGATGAACTAAAAGAAAAGAAAAATCTAATTGCCGAACTGGAAGACATTTTAAAGTCAGCCAAGAAAATTTTAGGGATAATAAAAAAAGAAGTGGAAGAGCTAAAAGCGAAATACGGGGACGAGCGCCGGACCCAAGTTATTAAAAACGCCATTGGCTCTTTTAGCGCCGAAGACTTAATTCCGGAAAGTAATGTGATTATTACGGTTACTAAATCTGGCTATGTCAAACGTTTGGCGCCCGACACCTACAAATCGCAAAGCCGGGGCGGCAAAGGCGTAATTGGCCAGTCATTAAAAGAAGAAGATGTGGTAGATAAATTAATTAGCTCCAACACGCACGATGACATCTTGTTCTTCACCAATAAAGGCCGCGTATTCCAAACTAAGGTTTACGAACTGCCAGAAGGCTCAAGGACTGCTAAGGGCCAGGCTTTGGTTAACTTCCTCCAGCTCCAAGGCGGGGAAAGCGCGCAAGCCATTTTAACTTTTTCCAAAAAAGATAATGCCAAATTTTTGGTTATGGCAACTAAAAAAGGCTTGATTAAAAAAGTGGCGCGCGAAGAATTTGCCAAGGTGAGAAAGAGCGGCATGATAGCCATTAACCTAAAAGGCGATGACGAACTAAAGTGGGTAGAAACCAGTTCTGGCGAAGACCAAATTATGCTTTCAACCGAAAACGGCCAGGCTATCCGCTTTAGCGAAAAAGATGTTCGTCCCATGGGCAGGAATGCCAGCGGCGTAACCGGTATGCGCCTAAAAAAAGACGATAAAATTATTAGCATGGATATTATAAGGAAAGAGGTGGATGTAAAGGCCTTAGAAGTCCTAATTGTCACGGAGAACGGCTTGGGTAAAAAAACCGATGCCGTGTACTACAAAGTGCAAAAACGCGGCGGCAGCGGCATTAAGACCCTAAAAGTCACACCCAAAACCGGCAAAATTGTGGCTATGTATATTTTAAACAATGCTGAAGAGCACGACCTAGTAATAATTTCTAAAATGGGCCAAACTATCCGCACTCCCCTAAATAACGTTTCCACCTTAGGCCGGGCTACACAAGGTGTAAGGGTAATGCGGCTGGACGCGAATGACAAGGTGGCAAGCGCAACAATAATTTAGGTTTTAGGTATTAGGTTATAGAAAAAACTCCGTCCCGATAAATCGGGACGGAGTTTTTATAAATAGACCTTATTCCCTAAAAAAGTTACTAAAAACCCGTTTTTTAAAGCTCTCCAATGAGAATGTTCGCTTGCCTGCGGACCGCAGTAATGAACTAAATTATTAATGCTTTTTTCACTTAATCTTTTTACCAAAATCGGTACGTCTTTTTCTTCGCCTATTACATCAATATCGTGTTCTGTGTAGCCTCGATTTTCCAAACCGCCGACTATTTGTAGACTCAAACCCTTTAAATATGGCAGTACTTCTTCTAAGGTTATTTTCTTCCATTTCATCCCTAAAAGTTTTGTCAGCCCGTGCCCAAAAATTTTGGAACCGAGCATACACCACTTGCAGGGAGCGGTATGGTAACAATCTGGATGCATAATAAATTTTGATATTTAACTGGTGGGCGTGCCTGGATTCGAACCAGGGACCCTCAAGGTATAAGCTTGATGCTCTAACCAGCTGAGCTACACGCCCTTTAGGACTTACCATATTATAAAAGATACCAACCAAAGTATCAATACGCTGTACCAATTTCCCAAAATTTCGATTGTTGTTTATAATAGCTTCATGACTCTACCGCTTATTCTTTTTTGGATTATTATAGTTTCTTTGTTTGCTGTACTGGCTGCTTACTATTGCCGCCGTTCTAACCGGCCCGACGCGGTAATTGCTTTATATGTGACCTTAGTAATTTTTGCCAACATTACCGCCAGCAAAATAGTATCTTTTAACTTAGGTTTTAGGGAATTTAATGCGCCGGTGGCGGTTTTAATTTTTTCCGTGACTTTTTTGCTGCTTGATATTGTTAATGAAAAATTTGGCCGAAAAGAAACTCAAAGAATGATATTTATTGCCCTGGTCTGCCAAATAGCTGTAAGCTTGTTTTCCTTTCTGGTAGTCGGGGCAAAACCAGCGACTTTTTTTAACGGACAGGGGGCAATAGAAACCCTGCTTGGCAATGTGCCAAGAATAGTCGTAGCCAGCTTGCTTGCATTTTATATTAGTGAAAATGTGGATGCCTACATTTTCCAGTGGTTTAGGAAATTAACCAACAACAAACATCTCTGGCTAAGAAATGTCCTAAGTGGAGTTCCGGCCATGCTGTTAGATAGCGCGATATTTATTACCATAGCCTTTTATGGGGGAGCTTTCGCGATATTGCCTTTGATTGTTGGCCAAACAGTCATTAAATGGATAGTGGCAATTATTGACATTCCTTTTATGTATTTGGCGCGGGCTGTTTTGGGCAAGGAAATCCAAAAAACGCAATAAAAGATTTGAAACAAAATGTTTACCACACTAACAAAAAAACGTTTTTTAATAGCGCTTGGCATTACTGTCTTGGCCATCTTTACTATTGTAGGAATAGCAACTAAGCAAAAAAAATCAGAAGACATCTCTTCTTTAAGCCAGGAGGATCTGGCAAAGCTAACCAAGCCTTCGGTTGTCAGGATCATTCAGCATGTTTCCGGAGAAATAGTTGCGCCTGACTTTGAATTAGATATTAAAAAGCTGGCGCTTACACTCAAACCAAACCAAACTAAAAAACTGCCCGTTAACGAATATTTAAGCGGCAGCGGTTTTGTTATAAACCCCAGCGGCTACATTCTGACCAATTCGCACGTGATATCACAAGAGTCTGTAAAGCGCCTGCAAATGGAAGATTTACTCAAACAGGCAGCTAATACTAAAGGCTTAGACACCGAGCAATTGGATCCCCAAGATTTGCGCGGTTGGCAGCAATTTGCCGAAGACGCCATACAAACCCTAATAAACAAAAGCCAGTTCAACTTAAAAACCCAAGTTACAGTACTAAATCCTTCTGACAGCCAAGAAAGCCAAATAGGCCTTCTTAAAAATGGTTTCCCCGCAGAAATTGTTAGCGTAAATAACAATTTTTACGAGGATGAAAAAGATATTGGCCTAATTAAAATTGTGAGCGAAAATTTGCCAGCGTTGAAACTAAAAGACGGCAACAGCAGCAGCGTGGGCAACAAAATTTATGCCTTTGGCTTTCCAGCTACCGGGGAATTTAATAATCGGAGCCCCTTGGAGGCGACTTTAACTGTAGGCATAATCAGTTCTTTAAAATATTCGCAGAATAAAGATTTTAAAATTTTCCAGACTGACGCAAAAATTTCCCGAGGCTCCTCTGGTAGTCCGCTGTTTGATGAAAATGGCGAAGTAGTCGGCATTGTAACTTTTCAAACTTACTCTCAATCAGAAGAACTAGGAGACAATTTTGCTTTCGCCGTGCCCATTCTGCTAGCCAAAACGGTGTTGGATAAAAATGGTGTTGCAAATGAACCCGGTGACTACGGTAAGCTGTTTGTGGAAAGCTTAGGCTTACTTAAAGCCGGGCAATGCCAACAAGCCGTAACAAAACTTAAAACCGCGGCCGAAACCAATGAAGATTTTGTGGGAGAAAAAAACTTAAGTTCTTACTTGCAATACTGTAACCAGTTAATTTCAAGCGGCCAGTCTATAGATACTCCATTGGCCCGATTTAGTTCCCAAATTAAAAGCATAAACGGCTTTACCTGGTTTGTGGTTGCCGGCAGGATAATTTTAGTCATCTTACTGGCCTGGATTGTTTGGAAATTGAGCAACAGGCTAAAAAAGGATGAGGGCGAACTAACGGAACTAGCCGCAGAATTAACTGACATTAAAAACGAAAAAGAACTTTTACTGAATAAGCTTAGCCAAAAAGGCGTACAACTGCCCTTCCCGGAAGAGCTCCATTCTGCAAATAGGCAGGAGCTCCATATTCCGCATCCGCATATTGTGGAATATGTTAAAGAGGCTAGGGCCATAGGGCTGCACGATGAGGACATTAGGAGCGAACTTGAGAAAGCAGAATGGGGCGAAGAAGAAATTTCTCATGCTTTGCAAGTGTGATATAATAGGTTTATCTTTAATCCTTAATCTTTAATCTTTAACATGACACAAGAAAGCAAAAAGAAAATTTTATTGATTCTGATATTTGCCGCTTTGGGCCTTTTAGCTATGCAAGTGCCTCTGGCTGCGGTAGCTGGTTCTAAAGTCAAATTTACCCTGTTTGACAGCTTTGGACCCATTGCCACAGGGTTTATAGGCACTATCCCTGGGATAATTGCCGTAGCTTTAATGCAGTTGGCTAATTTCTTTATTCATGGGGCTCAGGTACTAGACGCTGGCACAATCATCCGCTTCTTCCCCATGCTCTTTGCCGCCTGGTATTTTGGTAAAGCCCGCAAGGCCAACATAGTAATTCCGATTTTGGCCATAATTGCATTTAACCTCCACCCCATTGGCCGAAGCGCCTGGTATTATTCGCTGTTTTGGCTGATCCCTGTAGCCTGCGAATTTTTAAGAGAAAAATTTTTACTCGCGCGCGCTCTAGGCGCAACTTTCACAGCCCACGCAGTTGGGGGTGCTCTTTGGGTTTGGGTCTTTGGACTTAGTAAAGCTATTTGGACTTCACTAATTCCTATGGTTGCTATGGAACGGGTTATTTTTGCTGTTGGTATAACCGTCAGCTACTTAGTAATGAATAACCTACTGGCCGTTTTATCTGCAAAACAAATTGTTAAAGCTGGTGGCTTAGTAAATGAAAGATTTGTTTGGAAAAGATTGGTAACGGTACATTTGTAATATTGTTCGAGCTTGTCGAGAACAATACTTCTCGACTCGCTTCGCTCGCTCGAAGAATATTTATGAAACTCGAAATTCTCCCCATCAAAACCCGCAAAGTCTTACCGCCGAAAGATGATATAACAGACATCATAAAACATCTCCCCAAACTGAAACAGGGAGATGTTTTGGTCATAGCTAGCAAAGTCCTGGCAATACATCAGGGGCGCTGCATAAAAAAATCTGAAATCGTAAACCAAAAATCTAAAATCATAAATCAGGAAGCGGATTACAGCTTGCCGATGCACAATACCGCTGGTTCCGATATTATTCTGACAATAAAAGACCACACGCTAATTCCTTCCGCAGGAATAGATGAAAGCAATGGCAATGAATATTATATTTTATGGCCAAAAAACTCGTCCAAAGAAGCTAAGCGCATAGCAGGGTATTTAAAAAAACGCGATGGCATAAAAAATTTAGGGGTTATTATCGCTGACAGCCACACTACATCTTTAAGGTGGGGGACACAAGGAATTAGCATTGGTTTTTTTGGCCTTGAGCCGCTTAAAGATTACCGCGGAGTAAAAGATATTTTTGGCCGCAAGTTAAAATACACGCAAACCAATATTGTGGACAGCTTAGCAAACCTAGCTGTACTTATGATGGGCGAGGGCAAAGAACAAACGCCAATGGTAATTATTCGTGGGTTTAAAGGTTTAAGATTTACTAACAAGGATTTACATCGTAAGTTGGTAATTGACCCAAAAAGAGATTTGTATTATCCGCTTTTAAAAATATTTAAAAGGCGACGCTAATATGCTAATTTCACGCTAATAATGCCAATTCGCGTCATTCGCATCTCATTCGTAAATTAGTGTCGGTATATATGCCTAAATACATTGCCATTGCCGCCATAACCCTGGACGGCAAAATTGCTAAGAATACGCATCATATGTCTGACTGGACCAGCAAAGAGGACAAAATTTTTATGCGCGCGTTTTTAGACAAGTGCGATGTTGTAATTGTTGGCAATAATACTTACAAAACTGCAATTAAGCCACTTTCGAAAAGAAATTGCATAGTATTCAGCAAGTCAGCTAATAAGCTAATCAGCAAATCAGCAGGGCTCCTATACGTCAATCCGAATAAAACAAGTGTAAAAAAACTGATAGGTAAATTGGGTTATCAAAAAGTTGCCATTTTAGGCGGCGCACAGACTTATACTTATTGTTTGGAAAATAAAATGTTAGGTGAATTATATTTAACCGTTGAACCAATAGTTTTTGGTAAGGGCATAGATCTTTTTGCGTCAAAAAGCTTTCTTGACCACAAATTCAAACTTATTTCCATAAAAAAACTCAATAAGCAAGGAAGTTTACTTTTAAGATATAAAAAGTAAAAACTCATCCTTTTTGCTATAATGTAAATATGAAAACGAAGCCAGAAAGAAGTCAGATAAAAACTGAACAAGGTCCAGGAGTCGAGCTTGCTAGGAATGAAAGAAGAGATGTAAAAATTGAAGAAAAAAGCTATTTCCCTGTAATGTTAGTTTCTGCGCCTCATATTGAAGAGACCTTCCCGGAAACTCCAAATAAACAAGAATTAGAATCTATGCCGAAATGGCGGCAGAGTCTTTTAAAATGGAAAAACCAAAATGCAGCAGCCTTGAATTATTCCATGTATCCTGGAGAGCCAACTCCTTTGCGCTATGCTTCTGCGATACTCGAACACCAAGTTAAAACTGGCAGTTTCCCTGCTGAGCAAACCCCGGAAATTACGGCAGTTTTAAACCCGCCTGTATTTAACCACCAGTTTGTTAACCAGTTAATTTACCGGCTGGTTACTGATAAACCTAAAGTCCTAGCTATAAGCAATCTTTCTGAATCCCATCCTTACGCATTGATAATAGCGGAGATGGCCAGGGAATATTCACCCGATACAGTAGTTATTCTTGGCGGCAAGCACGAAACAGGCACTCACCCAGAAATGGACAAAGAACTTAAGCCGGGAGTGGCAAAAGAAAAAATGGACGAATTAAGAACGCTTTCCACCGAGCAAGAGCAAAAAAATATAGATTTTGTTGTAAGCGGAGACGGACAATACGCTTTTTATGAATTAGTAAAATTGGTAGCCGAAAATCCCAATGCCTCACGCGAAGAGATAAAAAGACTAACCAAGACTAAATTGGACCCTAAAAAAATCCAAGGGGCTGGTTTTATCTCTTTTGCTGATCCCGATAGTCCTATAAAAGAAGGAAGGCGGGAAATAGCTGAAGTTAAATATGAAGGCAAGAACGTGGATTATAATGCCTTACCTTACATTGGCAGGGATTTGCTATATGTCCCCAATTATTACCCGATTTTCCTCGACGAAAAAGGAAGAGAGAAGTTGACCGCCCAAATTATGCTCCAACACGGCTGTTTTGAAAGTTGTAGCTTTTGTTGTGAAGGGATGGACGCAAAAGAATTTATAAGTATCAGCAAGGCCAGGCTGGGCGAAAAGTACTCAGGAGAAGTTTCGGCAGTCAGAGGCGAGATGAACCAAAGAGTACAAAAAGTTATAGAAGAACTTAAAACGGTTACACAAGCGGGATACAGGGCACTATTTTTGACGATAGCACATTTTTGCAAAATGACGAATTGATACATAGTTTTCTCGATGCAATGATTGCCGAAAAGCAGAAAGGTGGTTTTGACTTTGAATGGGGCTGCCAGACTACACTTTTATCATTCGATGAAAAGAAGGCAAAAAAAATGAAAGCCGCGGGCTGTACTTATATCTATTTTGGCGTGGAAAATAAATATGCGTCAAAGTTCAAAATTTCAAAAGCCAAGCACGACTCTTATTCTTATAACCCTCTAAAAGTTGTCGGGCAAGGCGATCCTGCAGAACGCTGGGTTAATATGTTTGAACAGGCGACTGATGTTTGTCAAAAATATGGCATCCGTTTGGGCGCCTCCTTGCAGTTTGGGTTTGAAGGTGAAACCGAGCAAGACCGTAAAGATACAATCGACATGATGGCTGA
>Ga0209542_10020315_pt1 | contig 10541 bp, 7 predicted proteins | sample RifCSPhighO2_01_FD_184028 | JGI IMG/M metagenome (GOLD analysis project Ga0209542, IMG submission 184028) | Soil microbial communities from Rifle, Colorado - Rifle CSP2_plank highO2_0.1 (SPAdes) (version 2) | ecosystem: Environmental > Terrestrial > Deep subsurface > Rock core/Sediment ...
CGCCTCTTGCAAGCGGCGGGGTCCAAACACAATATGCGTTTCGTTTACCTTATTCAAAATCCTCACGGTAATTTCTATATCGGGTGCACTAAAGATATAGATGCTCGGTTAAGCGAGCATAACTCCGGTCAGGTCGAGTCCACGAAAAAGGGAGCTCCCTGGAAGCTGGTATATTACGAGGCTTACACTGATGATCCCAAGGCCTTTGAAAGGGAGAAGAAATTAAAACAATTCGGGTCAGCATACACCGCACTTTTGAAAAGACTCGGTTTTAAATAGTCCAGCACGGGGGCGTCGTATAGTGGTAGTACAGCGGTCTCCAAAACCGCTAGCGTAGGTTCAATTCCTACCGCCCCTGCCATCGTGTAATGACCGAGGTTAAAGCCTCGGTTTTTGCTTTGCTCAAAGGCGTTTTATTCAGTTCTAACCTTTTGTATTCTTTTTCCAAAGCGGGGTAGCCTTTATTGATTGGCGCAAACCATTCGTTTGGTTCAATCGTTAGCGTTCCGTTTTGAATTATCGGGGCTTTGCCCAATGCCAGCAGGATTTCTTTCTTCAGTTCTAACCCGCCAGTGATGAAAGCCTTGCGGGCGTACGTGGCAAAAGAAAATGTTTCTTCCGTAAGTACCAGCCACCGCTCGGCTCGTGTTTCTGTTTCTCTGAGTTTTGTTTGCATTTGGGCTATTTTGTCTTGCAATTCGGCTTTCTCTTTGACGAAGGTGACATCGTCAATCAGTTGGCGATATCTCATTTTCGTCAGCTCGTCCAACTCTCGTTGCGTTGCCGTTAAGTTTTTGTGCTGCATCTCGTAAACCTTTGTTCTGTCCTCAATCTCTGTATCGTTTTTCTTGTTTAAAACCTCCAGCGCCCACTGCAAAAATTCAGGCATAATAGTATATTTCTCAATCTCCTTCTCGATTTGCTGCTCTAAGTCAGCTTCACTTACAGATTTTCTCTGCTCACATCTCACCTTATTTGACCGCCTTGTGCAATGGTAATAAGTGTATGATTTAATCTCTCCGGTTTCCTTAATTAGCTTCTTATGGGTTTCGGCTGTATAGAAACAACCACACTCACCGCACCGGATTGAACCGGTAAATGCGTAGTTGTGTTTTTGCGGCCTCGGTTTTCCTTTTCTGCCCAAAATTACTTGCACTCGGTCAAATTCCTCCAGGGTGACTATCGGCTCATGCTTGCCAGGGTATTGCTGACCTTTGTGAACGATAATTCCCGTGTAATATAGATTCGTAAAAACTTTGTATAGCCCGCTCATAGCCAAAGGATTCCCGCCGCTCCTTTTCCTTTTTATACTCCTGAAACCCCATTCGTTATTTAGCTTATCCAAAATTTGCGGCACAACGTAGCTGCCAGTCAGCATCAAATCCCAAGCTTTGCGGATCAGGGCAAACCGTCCCGGGTCTTTTAAAATAGTGTGATTGGCCAGGTCATTGATATAACCGACAGGGGACATGCCAGGACGCCAGCCCTTCTCTAGTTTGCTTTGTATGCCCCTTTTTACGTTTTTGCTCAGATCCAGTAGAAACTGGTTAGCCATACCGCTCTCAACGCTAAACAGCAGGGTATTGTCTTCCGGCTTGTACTCTCGGTCAATTGTCTGTATGGATTTTATGACCCCGCGCTGTAAGAGCCATTGAATTTTGCCGCTATCTACCGGATTGCGGGACAGCCGGTTTATCTGCCAGCATAAAATTCCCCCCGCTTCGCCGTTTTCAATACGCTCAATCATTTCGTCAAAAACCAGGCGGCCATTCGGTTTCTTGGCGGTCTTGGCCTCGGTATAGACCTTCTTGATATCCAAACCCAAGTCACTGGCCAATCGTTTCAATCGGTTCACTTGGTCATCAATTGACTGCACCTGCCGATCCTCGCTTTCCGAGGACTTTCTGGCGTAGAGATAATATTTTATTTTAGAAGTATCTTGTTTCATAAAACTCAAAGGGACGCCTGGTAGCCCAGTCACTTTTCCGTGAGGATTAGCTTCTGGCAGACGCCCCTTAAGAGGCACAAGCTAATAAAAAATCTCACGGGTTTTTTGTGACTTTGGGCTACACTTATATTATACGCTATTTGCGAAGGTTAGCAATGCGTTCACCGCAGATTTTACTTATACTCTTTCCTTAGTTTAACCATACTTTTCGCGTTCTTCTTGAAAGTTGATTTGAATAGGCACAATAGGTGGCGCGGTTTTCGATTTCCCGGCACCTATTACGTCGTGGATTTCTTTGATTGCCCCTATATCGCCCTCTAATGCCTTTTTCTTGAGCACCGACGATAGTTGTGGTAAGGATTCAGCTAAACTTTCTTCGTATTCCTCGATCAGTTCCCTCACAGTACGACGTATCATCTTCTGCTCTGCGGTCAGCTTTGGGGCGCCTGGACTCTTTGGCGCATGACCTTTCAGGAATTTCCCCCTTTCGCCACGCTTTATTACGCTTTTTTCCGCTTTTTGAGAATTTTGGAAATTGGCGTTTTCGCGGTTGGCTTCAATTTGTTTTTCTGTGGTCATAACGATTGAGTTAATTATAGTGATTTTCTTACACCTCTTACATCAAGTCCGTTTTAATCGGTTAATAAACGGCCGTCAGGGTGTATGTCTTTGAATGTATGAGTGAACGGCAAACATAAAGTCTTACACTAAACACTTACACTGAAATTACCTCAATGTTTGCGTCGTCTGCCTGGTCTGGTGCAAGAGGTGTATGTTCCAAGCTGGTTTTGAAATAGCTTTTATAAATTCCCTCGACCTTGCTTTTCTGAAATAAGTATCGCACGCCTTCTTTGGTTCGGGGCTTTCTCTCCGAGGACAGGTTAAACTTTTTGATTGCCCAGCCAACTTTCGCGGCTCGTTGTTTCGGGGTATCCCCAGAATCAAATAAATCGGCGGGCAGTAGTTCGCTGATGGCTCTGGGGGACATGATAACCTCTGCCTGCCCCTGTAGCTGGCCTAAAACCGCCTTTATCACTTCTTCCTCCAATTCCGAGGGTTCATACTCGCTGAAGCCGTATTGGGCTAGAAACCGCTTTTTAGCTTCGGCCACCCGCTCGTCCACCCCGAAGCATTGCATTATCACCTCGAAGGGTAGCCACAGCTCCAAGCTCCTGCCCAAAATTTCCTGATTATCACGATATTCTATTTTTCGGACTGTATAAGTGGAGCTGACAAGCTCATGGTTGGTTAACAGGAGTTTGTAAATCCTGCCCCTTATCTCTCGCCAGTTATTATTACTATCATCTGGGTCAGGGAAATTTTTTTGGCTTCTAATGAGGCCGATGACCAAACACCGGTCCCGCAAGTCTTCTGGGAGTTCCTTTATAGAAGCGAATGCCTTTGGACTGTAGGTTTCAAATTCCAGAATCTCTCTGTTTTTGCCCTTATCGAAGTTGATTATCCTGCGCTTACCACCGCTCTTTTTGTAAGAATCGGCCAAAATGTCCAGTAGGTCTTCAGTGCCCTTTCTACCGAGAGCGTCCGCTTGGTCAATGAGATAAGTCCCTCGCAGGGAATCAACAGTTTCACTCAAGGCAGCTAAACTCGGCCTGGCCTTGATTGCATTGAAGCAAAGCTGGCCGAGAAGGTTGAGGCTTTGGCTTTTGCCTGATCGCTTAGGAGCTTTGATGTGCAAAAAAGGATAAGCGTAAAAAGCAGGGTAAAAGTAAGTTCCGAGAATCCACGCCGCGAGGAGCCAGTAATCTATTTCCTGTTCCAATTCAGTGTAACGCTGGGCCAGCCCGACTATCTCCTCAAATACCGCCCGTGGGGAGGGCGTAGCCGCTTTCAGCTTGGCCAATTCATCCAAAAATTTCTGCAATTCTGCCACGCTCCACTTATCCTCTATACGGACGAGTTTTCTGCGGCCCTTCTCAAAGTAATAGAGTTTGTCTTTTATATTTATAGAGTCGCCGTCAGTAGCTTCCACGTCGCCGTTGCTGGCCACCACAAAAATTTCCTTTTCCTCTTTTTGACTTACCCGATACCGAAAACCGATCACCAACACCCCGTCTTTTATATCCAATGAGGGGTGCAACAGATCGCCGTCAAAGGTCGTGAATTTCACACCAGTTTGCCCTTCTTTTTCAGGTTCAGATTGTAATGTCATGGTCTTGTGATGTTAAGTTTGTAAATCTCCAGTTTGTTTGCGGCGCACCTGCAACTGCTGGAATTCGGCCTCGGACATTGGATGATAGATGAGCTCAACCAGCCGGATGAGGAGTAAGCCCTGCTCTAACGCACGCTCTCGGCTGATTTCTTTGCCGTAGCGGTTTTTGTAAGTCGCCTGATATTTAATTATCTGTTCATCCGAAATCATTTTTTTAACCGAAGAAATAAAAACTACCGCCCCCATGACGAAGCGGTAGCTCTTACCCTATGACGTCACGGGTATAGTGAATTAAAAAAACTCACTAATGTGAGTATTATAAAATGGTAACTTCGAAAAAAGGTGACAGTTTTTATTGAGACACCTTAATGTGCTTTATCCTCTCTCTAATCTTCTTCATTTGGTCTACCTTTTGTTTAACTTGTTTTTTGCTCAAAGCTGGATAGAGTTTATTAATAACATCGAAATCACTAATTCGATTTTTTATAGATGGAAGATTATTTAGAAAATCTGTTTTTTCTCTATACTCATACCTACTGGTTTTGATAGGCTGTAACGCATTTTCGATTAGTTTTCCAAGCTCCTCTTTGGGTTTATTTGTATTCTTCTCGACAACTGGCTTTATTGTGTAGTCGTAAATAAAAGACGAACTGAATATTTCATTACGCTTTCGATAGTTTTTTAATCGGTCATTAGCATTAGGAAAATAATGCGCCCAAAAAAAATTCTCATATTCCATGAGAGCCTTAAAAGACTGCATTGAGACATTTCTCTTTATTGATAAATTACCGACTGGGGAAACCCAACGAAACATTAAGTAAGCAACCACAAAACTAATGCACTTATCAGAGATTCCGAAGTCCTTCATTAGCTGATTTACTCGCAATTGCATTTCGCGCTTTTTCTTTATTTGCACGGCACGAATATACGCAAGGGATATTTTTGCTATTTCGTAATCAAAACTCTCGGCCTGTTCGATCGGTTCAAGGTATGAACCATCAAAAATTTTAATTGGATTAAAATCAAGAATTGATCTTGGGGATTGTCGTCGGTGTTTTAACCAACCTTCAAACCAATCATCAAGTGTTGCATGTTCTGGTTTCAGGGAGGATGCAGCTCCTACAAAAGAGATTAGGTTTCTTTTTGCGTTAGGATTTTTAGCAGAAAGACTCTCTAGAAACTTTGCCAACAAAACGTAGCCATTTTTAAGGGTATTGCGATATTCTTCCGTCATGGGTAACGTTTATGCCTTCAACTTCTAAATCATTACATTTTTCTTCTGGGGCCGTAGTAATTGTAATAGTGATTATTTATATTTTACCATTTTTATTGAGTGAAATATAGTGAGTAGCAGGGTGGGGTTATGGGAGGCGGAGGCCTATGGTATTATTTTAGAAAAAGAAAAGCACAAAAGTAAGCATGAACTGGCTTAAAGAATATTTGTTAAAAGAACTTTCTGGATGCACATATTGACAAATCATTTTTTTAGCGCTATACTTTCCATGTAGTCCTTTGTCAGTTCAACTGTAGCTCGTGCAACAAATTCGAGCCGGTTATTTCTCCCTTCAAAGGGTAGGCAACCCGGGAAAACTGCGGGAAGCCAGATGAAATAATTCGACTAATCACCAAAAGTGGTTGGGAGATTTCATTCAAGGAAACTTGGATATAATCTCTTAACCATTTTTTTGTTGGTTTTGGGAGAAAAGGTGGGTAGCGAGTGGCTGACCAATCCGCCTTCGCGGCGGAGCAGCGGACAAGGCTCTGGCTTTTCTCCCTAGATCAATAAGTAAAGAGAAAGGAGCTATATGAAAGACACAATGGACAATACTTTGAAAAAATTCAGAGAGGTTATTCCGTATTTCGAAGGTGAGAAATATTTTGGCTATATAAAGGACAACATGGATATTTCTCGAATTAGTAATCCAACTGAGGAAGATTACGAAAGACTTGAAAAATATAAAAAAGTACTAAGTATCCTGAATCCATGAGAATTCATTTAACAAACGGAACAAAAGATTCTAAAGATGAATATGGCTTCTTGAAACGGTTCAGGGGTTTTAGTGATGATATGCTGATAGAGACCTTTAACAGAGAGGTCGGAAATACTGGTTGGGGAAACGCCAGAGCTGCATATCTTCGGGGTCTATATAATGAGTTTAAAACCAGAGGGTTTGATATTTCGATGATTGGTGACGACGGTAGTTTTTCGTTAGCACAGAGGATCAGACTTGATGGAAAGAAGGTTGCCATCGCAGTCCCAGAACAGAAGAGTTTGGTTAATGTTTTCTCCGGACTTTTCTCTGACGAATTCGACACGCTCTTGAACTCCGTCGTAAAAGACATTCCCGGAGCAAAGTTAATTGCAACAAAGAAATATCACCGGACATTACTCGCCACAGGCGAAGAAGATATTAAAGATGAAACGAAGCCATTCAAGGTGTACTGCGATGACATGTTCCACTATCAAGACACAGATGCACGATTGTTTATCGGCTCATTCGCTACCGGTGAGGAAGCCGAAGAAAAATGTCGGGCGATTCTCAGGGAAACACTGTTAAGTCTCCACGAAGCAGGCATGACAGCGGAAACTCTTATGACAAAGTGGTGGGCGCTTGGAGACGATCCATGGATTTCCGGACCCAATGACAGCAAATTTTCTGCCGCCACCGAGGCTCCTGCATTTGCAAAATTTATCGTCGAACAGAAAGAGCAGGAATTAAGCAATAACAAGTAATCAATATGATCTACACTAAAAAAATCAAAGACGCTATCAAGTTTTCAATCAAAACGCACGAGGTGCTCGAGAGCCGGGGCATAAAAAATATAGTGAGTTGTGGTGTGGGGTAAGCGAACGTCATTTTTTTTAGCCTATTTATACGAAACTTTGCCGTATGTTGCAAATCTCTCACCTGACAGTGTGTCTTTGAAAACCCCCATCTCTGCTTTACAAGGTTAGTGAATGGTGCGTATAATAAGCTGTTTCTCTAATTTTAAGTATTTATGAGCAAATAAATGAAATTGAAGTGGTTTTTTGGAGCGGCGCTAGTTTGGTTAGTTATCGCGGTTTTGGTAGTTCCCCCGGGTTATGCTCTCGGGCAAGAAGTCGAAACAAAAACCAGAATGAACGAGAACTCGGTTAACCCTCCCCAAAGTGATGAAACGAAGGGGTCCTCCGAGAACAAAATTTTTGATAAATTCCAAAGCTTAGATAAAGGGATTAACCTTTCTGATTTCCAAAAATCGTTTGTACCGGGAGAGGTGATTGTGAAATTCAAGGAGAACCGAGTTGACCTGAAAAGAACGGACGGTCCCGCGAGGCTTCAACAGTTTGCGGCCAGGAAAAATTTGACTACCAAGGACAGTATTAGGCGCTCTAACCTTGCGGTTTATAAAACGAAGGGGGAGGAGTCGGTTGAACAAGTCATTGCACGGTTGAAAGCTGATCCAGATATAGAATACGTCCAACCAAATTATCAGTATTATCCGGCCTCGATTCCGACAAACGATACGTACAAAGACCAACTTTGGGCTTTGGAAAATACGGGTCAGTCTGTCAGTAGTACTTCAGGCACAAGCGATGCTGATATCGATGGTAAAGAGGCGTGGGGCCTTTCAGAGGGCGATGGCGTAATTGTCGCCGTTATTGATAGCGGTGTTGCCTATAATCACCCAGATTTGTCTGCGAATATGTGGGATGGAACGGATTGTACAGATGAGAATGGGGATTTTCTTGGGAGCTGTAATCACGGATTCGATTTCGAAGACAATGATAAAACCCCTCTGCCGACCAGCAGCAGTCACGGCACTCATATTGCCGGTACGATCGCTGCGGCGATGGATAATGGAAAGGGTGTGATTGGCGTTGCGCCGCAAGCAGAAATAATGGCGCTGAAAACAGAGCTGACCACCGGGGAAATAGTTTCGGCCATTGCTTTCGCCGAACAGAACGGGGCAAAAGTTATAAATGCGAGCTGGACCTGCTACGTATTGCCGGACCAAGGCGGTATCCATGCAGACTGCTCGGGTAGTAGCGATTACGGTGACCAGGCGTTGAGTGATGCGATAGGCGGTTTCCCTGGTTTGTTTGTGACAGCCGCGGGAAACGGTGACGGTGACAATGATGATGAAGGAGACAACCACGATTCTGGACAAACAATCCATTCGTACCCATGTGATTTAGCTCTGGCGAACATTATTTGCGTTGCTGCAACGGACCAGGATGATGTACTTGCCAGTTTTTCAGACTTTGGAGCCACAAGCGTCGATGTCGGCGCACCGGGCGTGAATATCTTGAGCACGATTGCTGAATCAACAGTAATGAACGAAACGTTTGAGGGGACCTCAACCCCAAATATACCTGCTGGGTGGACTAAATCAGACTTTTGGGGAACCTTTGACCTCGGCGGGATTGTAGGAAAGGTCTTGTATAGTGACTACCTCAATACCCCCTATGCTAATAACGTCAATAGTTTATCAACCGCCCCAGTACAAGATTTGTCCGGGGTTTCCTCTGCTCGAATAAGTTTTTGGACTCGGTGTGACACGGAGTACACGACAAGCGATTGGTTTGATTATATGGCGTTGGAAGTTAGTGGAGACGGCGTTAATTACACAGAGCTGTTTCGGTGGGACGAGGCTCTGCTAGACTTGCTGAATGGTGACCCACTCGACTCGACGGGTGGTGCAGTGTATTTTTTGGAAAATTTGGGGATACCAAGCCAATACTTTACAGACAACTTTAACCTTAGGTTTAGGTGGGTTACGGATTTCAACAACGTTCCAGACCTTTCGTATGACGCCTGCTGGGTGGACGACATAGCTATCACCCAACTCTCCGATGGTTCGGACGAACTTTATGATTTCTCAGATGGGACATCCATGGCCGCGCCTCATGTCGTGGGGCTGGCAGCCTTGCTGATGAGTCATCGTCCAGACCTGACACCCGCCCAAATTAAGGAGGCTATTTTAGACACAGGCGATGAACTTGCTTCGTTAGATGGCAAAACGGTCAGTGGAAGAAGGATAAACGCTTTTAACGCCCTGAATAGCGTTACGCCACCGATCATCTCGAACGTACAGATCGCATCGACAACCCCGACCTCGACAACAATTCTTTGGTCTACTGATGAGTTGGCTACTAGTAAGTTGGCTTACTCCACCACCTCTCCCGTTGCATCGACCATTGTTTCAGACGACACATTGGTTACCGACCACAGTTTGGGATTACCGGGACTCACCCCGAGCACGACTTATTATTTTTACGTAGAATCGGTTGACGCGCAGGGTAATACTGCTACAAGCACAGAGGACTCCTTTACGACACTCTCCGAACCGGAAGTCGATACGACGCCACCAGTGATTAACTTGCTTGGCGATAATCCGCTTAACATCACAGTGGGCGATGACTTTGTTGAGCCTGGCTACACCGCAACTGATGATGTGGACGGCAACGTTGCAGCCAATGTGGTTGAGAGCGGGGACGTCGTGAATACTGCCGTGGCGGGCACCTATGAGGTTACCTACAATGTCTCAGACACAGCCGGAAACCCCGCCGACGAGGTGGTACGCACAGTGAATGTCGAGGAAGCCAGCCTGCCAGATATCACGCCGCCGGTAATTGCCCAGCCGTCAGACTTTTCGGTTGAAGCGACCTCGGCAGACGGCGCCGAAGTAAATTATGATTTACCAGAAGTGACAGATAACGTTGATAATGACCTGGTTGCTGTCTGTGCTCCAAGCTCCGGCTCTGTGTTTGCGCTTGGCGACACGGTAGTGGAGTGCAATGCCGCTGATTCAAATACAAACGCCGCTGACCCGGTAGAGTTCACGGTAACGGTCGAGGATACCACGTCGCCAGTAGTTACTCTGACTGGAACAACGACGGTGAATGTGATTTTAGATAATGTTTTCACTGACCCTGGAGCAACCGCGTTCGATATCGTTGATGGGGATGTAACCGGAAGCATTGTTATTTCGGGTGATACGGTCGCCACCTCCACCCCAGGAACTTACTTGATTGATTACGATGTGTCAGACGCGGAAGGTAATGCCGCGGATCAGGTTACACGGACTGTTATCGTTTCCGACCTGATTATTTCTGAGGAGGAGCAGGGCGAAGTGAGTAGTAGCAGCGTAACTATTGCTTGGACTACTACCCACCCGGCCACCAGTCGCGTGCTCTTTGATACCGTTTCCCATTCAAATGCCTCAACGACTGAGGCAGGGCCGCTAAATTATGGCTATGCCAACTCGACGGACGAGAACGCAACATTGGTTACCGAGCACTCGGTAACGGTTAGCGGTCTGTCTGCTAGCACGACCTACTTCTTCCGCTCAGTGTCGCATGGCTCTCCCGAGGTGGTCGGGGATGAGATATCTGTCGCAACCAGTGCCGCGCCTGCTCCACAGCCTTCCGGCGGTGGT
>Ga0209542_10020318_pt1 | contig 10540 bp, 11 predicted proteins | sample RifCSPhighO2_01_FD_184028 | JGI IMG/M metagenome (GOLD analysis project Ga0209542, IMG submission 184028) | Soil microbial communities from Rifle, Colorado - Rifle CSP2_plank highO2_0.1 (SPAdes) (version 2) | ecosystem: Environmental > Terrestrial > Deep subsurface > Rock core/Sediment ...
TGAAGGAAAGACACTTGCCGATTCGATAGCTTCAGAGATAAACACTGCTGTTTTTGCAGGCGGCGGCTATTCCAGGAAATTCATTGTTCAGAACGACATATTTGGCATAACTAACTTCACAATCATAGTCAACAATTACGATGTCATAGTCGATTGGGGCTCAAGCTTTGCATCCTCTTCAATAGTGATTCCAAATTTAAACGGAGCAATATCCAATGGATGGGTAAACATAAACAATACAGGAGGTCTGATATATGTATCGTAAAGGCCAGACACTTTCCTATGATTTTTTCGTTAGCATGACCATGTTCATCATAGCATTGACAATAATCCTGTTCTACTGGACATATTCAAGCAAGCAGATAGATGAAACTGTAGCTAAGAATGACATTTCCAATAAATTGTTCCTTGCAAGCCAAGTCTGGTTCATGGAAGGATATCCAAAGTATTGGAATCCGTCGACAGTCTTAAGTATTGGTCTGGTCAATGACGGCTATATTAACAGTACAAAGATGAACTACTTGCCTACAATAGTCTACCAGAAATTCATAAGCATCACAGGCATACAAAGCTACAACATCTATTACAGAGTCTACAATGAAAGCAATAGCACACTTTTCGAGTTTGGCCTTTACCCATCGGGGGAGAAGAACCTTTTGAAGATAAGCAGACTGTCTGTATTGGACAGTGTTCCAGTTGTGATAGATACGTTGGTGTGGAGATGAACGAGAAAGGAATAGTGTTCACAATAGACATGATGATAGGGATAACTTTGGTCATCCTGATACTTTTTTTAATCCCTATAAAGTTCGAAAGCAACCTGCCCGAGCTTTCCTACCAGAAGCTCAGCTATAATTCAGAAGATGCGATAAATGTTTTGTCTACGCTTAAGACATTTGATGTCAAGGACAAGCCGACGATAAAAAATCTTATCGATACAGGTTTTCTTAAAGATGCTGACATGAACAAGACAGTATTGGATCTCATAGGAAGTCTATGGTTCAACACCAACTACACCATAGCAGCCAACATAACAAATGAAGTGCTTGGTAACTTGGTGAAAGATTTCTGTTTCAACCTGACCACAAGTGACGGCCAGACAATATATTCATCATGCAGCACGTCTTCCAACATAGTCACTGTGAAAGAGAAGATAGTTTCAGGCTACCAGATAGGAAAGCCTGTGGAAGGATTCGTTGCAAGAGCCAGAGCCACCCAAGTCGCAAAGAACACATCATCATATGCATACTTCGGAGGTTTCATAGGTCAGGGAAACATTACGAGGAACGTGACAATAAACAATATGACAGCAATACTTGAAGCCTATATGGAAATGTATGCTGGCGGTTCGTTCAACTTATACATAAATGGAAATTATTCGGGTATCTATACCCCAAGCTATCAGCAGATGAGAGCAGATAACTGGACGGTATGCAACACCACCTATAATCCATCAATATGTTCCAACTTCCGCGAGGGAGAGAATCAACTGAGGTTCGTTTTCACAGCCAACGACAGCTACATAGGAGGCGGGTTCTTCAGAACCATTTATAACACTACAATTCTAACCGATACACAAAATAATTCCATCTACTATTTTCCAGGGATAGAAGGTCTGATAAATGTATTTGATTCTTTGTATGTGCCCGGTATCTTGAATTCTATGTCAGCATACATACATTTCAAAAGCAATTACACCACATTTCTCACAATAGCAAATTCTACAATTTGGGAAAATGCATCAGGCGGCATTGATAAATACATAACCATATCCAATGCAGACATAATCGGCAACATAACTCGCGACGGCCTTAGCTATTCAAATTTCAGCAAGACCACCGTACCTATAAGGATAGGATTAAGAAACGTGTCGTTCATAACAGGATCAAATCCGGCTCACGTGGCTTTATCAACAGATGTTTCAGGTTCTATGTCAGGATCGCCTCTTGCAGAGGCCAAAGCGGCTGACAAGGATCTGGTCACGATAGTTCTGGACAATCCGGACAATCTGGTGGCAATAAACAATTACAGCACTTCGATAAGAGGAGTAGAATCTTTGACAACCAATGAACTCTATTTAAACAATTCAATAGACTCGTATATCGCGACTGGCAACACTTGCATCTGCTGCGGCATAAATGCGGGAACTTTTTCCTTACTGGATGGCAGGACAGGATGGCTGAAATCAAGTGGAGGAAGTCTAAGCGGAACCTACAGTAGTTCAGGAGGAACTTTCTCTAGCACAAATTTGAAGGATTCTAAATATTGGTATTTTGGAAGCATAAACAACGATTACGATATTACAGCAAACGCGACATTGAACTTCACCATACCTGATATGGGGATAACATCGAACGCCACTGCAATGGTTGCATTTTTGAACTATTGCCATGATGGATCAGGCAGCTCTCCAGCAGCATGCGATGGCGATTCGGCAGAAGGAAGTGTGCAGGGGACACAGGATGTGTTTGCCTACAACTTCAGCTCGAACAGTTGGATGGATATAGGAGATTTAAGAACCAATGACAACGGCTATACTGTGCTCAGCAACTACTCTGTTTCAGGCAACGTGTCTCATTTCATAGATTCGAGCGGAAACATAAGTGTAAGAATGGAATTGGACTATAGCAACGGCCAGTTCCAAGACAGCTGGCTCGTCATGGACTATGCTGCAATAAACATAACCTATCCGCATCAGCCAGACAAATTCCAAGATTTCACAATAATCATGAGTGACGGCCAAGCCAATGTTCTTTGTGGCGAACAGGGAACAGGCAATTCTGACAACGATGCAATAAATGCGGCATGTTATGCCAAAAACACACACAATATAACTGTGCATGCTGTAGGTTTCGGCAGCGGAGCAGACAATGCAACACTTCAGTCGATAGCTAACTGCGGAGGCGGCCAGTATTTCTATGCAAGCAGCGGGCAGTTGCAGACGATATTCAAAAATTTAGCCGGCGGCATATTGAATGGTTCTTATATAGCACAGCTTTTGGAAGTCGGCCAGGCTGGCGATACAGTACTCTATCCAGATTCTTATGTTTATCTGAATTTCACACCCACCACAACATTGAACATAGGAGAACTCTCCATAAGCATGGAAAGCAGCAGGTTCGGTGGAAATGTTTCTTCACCCAAGAACGGCTGGTTCTCCATACCATCGAATACAAGAGTCGTTGATGCTAAAGCGACTTCATATTCATCAAGCTATTGGACAGACAGGCTGATTGTAAACGGTGTAACAGTCTACAACCTTTCAGTCTATGCAGTCAATAATGCCAACTATACTACAATGGGTGATCCTTACATAGTACAGATACCTGTGGACAAAGTGGTTGTAGGAAACAATTCTGTAAGCATAGACACAGGATTTTCTGCAAGCAATGTGACAGGAGGAAGCCCGGATGATAAGGTATTGTTCACTGTGGCGATAGATGCATCTGTCGGATATGGTGACGTGTTTGAAAATCAGACAGCAGCTGTCGATGACGCCAGAAACAGACTCAATCAAGTCCTAAGCCAGTTCGCCGGTTTGATAAATTTCGATACAGATCTGTTGCCTACAGGTGTAGGAGGAGTTCCCGGATTGTGGGGGCCTACTCTTTTCAAGATAGTGGCGTGGTCAAGATGAAAGGAATAATGTTCAGCTTCATATTGATTGTGACCGTGTTCAGCCTCATAACTTTCATATCCATACAGAAAGGATTGGTTATTTCCAACTCTGAGACACAGGCAGTCAGCACGAGGATAAACAGCATGTTGAATTTTTACAACAGTGTACTCTCAGACGGAGGCAAAGCGACGGAAATAATTACAAGGAGAGCAATGGCTGCTTCTGTCAACTACGTGATAAACGGTTCGACTATAACTCAAGCAGATCAGACTATAGAGGAACTAATTGTAAATGGGACGATAAACAACACATTGCAGGGGATTATGATAAACTCAAAGATGGATGACTGGAAAAACAAGATGGTATCCATAGGTACAAATGAAAGCTTTGATGTGAAAATAAACTTGACCAATATACAAGTCAAGCCGTATGACAGCTGGAATCTTATTGTTTCCATGGACGTGTCTGTAAACATTTCCGACATCAAGGGACTCGCAAACCTTACAAAATTATCTTCAATCAGCCAGCAAGTCAGCATAGAAGGCATAGAAGACACGATTTATGCATTGAACACAGCAGGCATAGCATCCAACATAATAGTCAAGAGTCCTTACATAAACAATTATACCAGCAATCTGATTTCCGCTACAGGAGGAAACAGTTGGTTCAGAGGAACATCTGTAATTTATCCGAGTTCGCAGTCTGGAGCAATAGATGCGGTCACCAACAAAGCACAGAAGATTTTGGTCACAGATAATGTAGTTGGCATAGAAGGCACAGTCAACCAGTTCGGAGGAGTCATTTCAGAAACTGATATAGTTGCAGGAATATCAATTCCTTTTGTAGACAATGCAGCAAGTGCGATGAGCAACCTGCCAGACAATACGAAGCTTCTGGTGGATGGAGCGAATGGAAAAGTCTGGTACATGGAAAACATAGTAACTTCTGCCAACACTTCACAATATTTCCCAAGTCTGACCGGCGGAAGTTTTCTCGACAGGCTTGAAGGCAAGCTCACCGTGCAAGCCAAGTACAGCAGTCAGACACCGAATATTATAGGAATAGAAAGTTTTGTTAACAAGAACATCTTGTCATCTCTTGGAATTTTAGTTTCTGCCAAGAGCAACATAGACCACATCTATTTTTCCAGTGCAAACTATCCCACTTATACAGTCAAAGGAATGGACAGCACTTTCCTAATAGACAAGGAACTGGATTTAAACAATAATCCGCATGATGTTATTTATGGACTCAGTCAGCTCGAGTAAGATTGCAGTAGGATTGGTAATTGCAGTGGTCTTGGTAGCTGCAGCAATAGTTTACTACAATCCAGAAAGCATCAACCAATTGTTTCCGCAAAATCTAGGCAGTCTGAGCAAAGATATAAAAACCAATCCTAACTTCCCAAATATTCCGGTGCCTCCAGCAGATGTCATACCAAATACTACTCTTATTGCTGGTGGCGGCGGAGGTGCTGGTGGAAGCGGATCAGTCGGTTCCCAACAATCAGGCGGAACACCGGCGGGTCCTACGATAAATCTGGAGATTTTTGGCATATGTGCTGGAAGTGTGGTAAATGAAGCTTATCCTTTCGATGATGAGCCTGAACTTTGCCTCCAGCAGAATCCTCCTTACTATGTTATACTTAATAAAAATGCAACTCAGATATTGAGCACGGTATTTTACGATGAAAGTGGTTTTAATGCGACTTATGACATTTCCTTGGGAAGCGTTCAGGTCTTCAATGTTTACATACAGGACTTGGCATCGCTCGGAGAAACACAGGGATTAGGCGATGAGATAAAGTTTGCCGGGGATGTTGGCGATTATTTCAGCACTTCTTCGTTTACCAAGACAGATTTGGGAAACAAGATAATCGCAGCTGCTCCTATCTTCGTGGATTCAAACATACCTGTGACTACAGATTGGAAAAGATTGGAGTTGTATTTCAACACACCACAAGGATATTATTTCATCGGCAACCTTTGGGTATATGTGATAGAGTCTTAAAACAAATTTAATCAAATAATCACATACTATATAGTATGAAAGGCGACAGGGTCGAGTCTGGCGTTCCTGGCATGGATCCTTTGATGGAAGGTGGTTTTGTAAAGAATTCTGTCTACTTGATAGCAGGCCAGACAGGAACAGGAAAGACCATAATGTGCATGCAGTATCTTCTTCAAGGTCTAAGGTTGGGTGAAAGTTGTCTTTATCTGACAATGGAGCAGCAAGTGGATGACATAATGGCTGACATGGAGAAGTTTGGATGGAAGGACGAGTTTCAAGGTTACATAAACAAAGGCAAACTTATCGTGCACTACCAGCCACCAAGCAGCATGGATGAACTCAGGGAGATGACCACCAATCTGGCAAGGAAAAATGGTGCAACTAGGTTTGTTTTGGACAGTTTGTCGATAGCGACAATGGGATGGAAAGAATCATCTCAGGACATGGGAAAGATAAGGATGAGCATTTTCAACTACATAATGGCCTTGAAGAGATTAGGAACTACCAGCTTGCTTATAACAGAGATACCTGAGAGCGAAGTGAAGTCGTTGAGCAGGTTCGGATTCGAAGAATTCTTGGTCGATGGAGTTATTGTTTTGCATTATTTGGAATATGCTGCAGGCGGAACGCCAAGAAGTTTGATAATCAGGAAGATGAGAAGGACCAATCACGGGAACGACATCTATCCTTTCGATATCGGAAAGAGTGGAGTCAAGGTTTCTAGTGTAAAGAGTATCATTTAGATTTTTTCTTTGCTTGTATTTTATCCAAGCCTAACTGTTCTCTTACAAGCGGATTTTTGTCTTTCAGCCAATCCACTCTTGGTTTGGAAATGAAAGTACAGAAAGGTTTTCCCTGTGCTATGCAGCTGACTTCCACCCAGTCTATTTCCTTATCCAATGCAACTGACAAGCCGGCCGCCATCACACCTCTCCATATATGGTCAACAGGTTTATCGTTATGTCCAAATTGTGCTGCTACAGGACTGTTGTACATGTTGCATGTTGCATTTCCAGTCTCCATATCCAAGTTTACAATCTTGATGTTTCCCCATCCTGCCATGTTGGCCATATCTATCCCAGTATTTATGAATTTTGACTTATCCAGTCCGTATTTCTTTTTCATTGTGTTTGCCATTCCTGTCCTGTTAGCTTCTTTTGCCAAGTAGTAAAGTTTATATGATAATTTTGGATTTTTTATAAACTCCCTGACAAGTCCCACATATATCTTAGTAGGAAGCATTGTCCAGCTTTCATTTAGGATAGTGAGCTTTCCCTCCTCCATCTTCAACTCACGGGAAATAAGAAGTTTCTTGAAAAAGTCGTCAAATACCATAATTAACTATTGTAATGTAATCGGTTATTTTAGTGATTTTAACACTTCCAATGTCTTACCGTACGCATCCCTGATTGCTTTGGGAAGTCTATCATCGAAAGTGTTTATAAAGAATTTCACCTGTTTAATCCTGTATTCCAATCTATCATCAGAAAAATCTCCTATGTGCTTATTGAAAATATCTATCATGTTTGCCATGCCTTTGTCTGTTGGAGCATTGTTGCCATGGAAGTTCATCTCACCTAAAATCATCTCTACATCTGAATTATGGTAGTATAGTGCTGGCCCAGAAAGGAGATTGTAAAGTTCCGCCATTTCAGGCATATATTTATCCTCGCATGCCAGCAGATGCTCTTGTACAGTTTTTGTCGTAGTGAAAAATGATAAGGGGTCAACATTCCTCTTGATAATCCTGCCTAGGTTTTTGTCCAAATCTTTAATTGCAAGATCCAAGTGTTCATTCAAATAGAGATTTTGATTTTCTTTGAATTTTGGCATGCTGTGGTTTTTGTTCGCCTGCTGTATCAGTCCACCATAGATTATTCTATGTTCAGCTTTGTACATGCCTGCGGGAAAATTAACTACACTTGCTATATGATGGCAGAAATCTCCAAGTACGCCCAGCTCCTTTAAGACAGCATTCAGATCTTTCCTGACTAATCTTATATTGTTTATTGTTCGATCATCAAACAGGTGCCCGTCCATATAATCATCCATGAAATGCGAGCTGTACGTGGCATATGTTTTAAGGACAATTTCCTCTGGATATTTTATGGATGGTATTGCCAAAATGAAGGATTGTACTTCTAAATCAGATTCAGGATGCACTTTGCTGATATGGTATTTTTCAAATCCGAACTTCTTCAAGTCTGATATGAACATTTCTCTTCCTTCTTCTATACCTTTGAGTATGATTCTACTTTCTGGTACTATGTGATACAGTTTAACCAAACCCTTGAGGCTTATCATTTAGACATCTTTAATAAATTTGGGTTTTTATAGGTAAATTTTTACTTCCAGAATGACTATATTACATTGTTCGAGATGCTTACAGAATACGGGCTTGGAGCAGTGCTTTCCAAGCTGGAAGAGAATCCCAACCCAAAGTATACATTGGAACAGTATTCAATAACTCCCGGCATAGCAGCTCACATACTTTTCCTAGCAAAGAACGACATAAAGGGAAAGACAGTCTATGATCTTGGATGCGGAGCAGGAAGGCTGGCGATAGGAGCAGCACTGCTTGGTGCAAAGACAGTTTTCGGCGTGGACTTGGACAAAGAAGTACTAAGGACAGCAGATAACAATGCAAGGTTTGTGGAAAAAGTGACTGGCATGCCTATAAGACGCAATTGTAGATGGCTGCAGATGGACATAATGAAGATAGCTACCAAGGCAGATGTAGTCATACAGTTTCCGCCATTCGAGGCAGGCTCTTTTTTCTTCGAGAAAGCTCTTACATTAAGCAACAAAGTCTACAGCATACACAAGTCAAGCGAGATGATGGAGAAGAGCGTAATGGAAGCCTGCAGGGAGCATGGGTTCATGATACATGAGATGAAGAAGTTTGACTATACTTTGAAATGGAAAAGCGGCAAGACTTCTGGGTTCGAGATAATGCTGGTGATTGCGAAGAAAGCCAGATGAATTTTTGTAGAAGTATCTATTGTTTACAAATTATGATACACGTGTATCATTAAGTATAATGTAAAACGCTTTACATTTTAAAATAACTATTGTCATACGTATGACATTTTACAGCCAAGAGTTTATGATTTCCAACACGACTTTTGCGTCTCCCATATGCTCCCAGAAACTTTCCTCAGTGCAAAGTTCCGTCCTGTACCTCATACCCTTTTTTAACTGGTAGAATACTTTCAAGGCAGCTCCTGTGGATAAATCAACCCCCCTTACATATTCAAACAATTCAGATAAATCTTCAACCTTGCCCCTCCTTTTAATCACATATGCTTCTGCAATATCGCTGGTGGAAAAGTGCAGCCTATCTATTGCTTTATCCAAATAAGATACATAGACTTCCCAGAAATTCTTCGTTTCTTGATTCGTCTTATCCAATACTCCTATGATTATATTGTCATCTACCGGTCTTTCAAGCTCCTGTACAGCAAGATCATCCATGCCCATGCAGTGAAGAGCAAGAGATTTGTATCTTCTTGCAGCCGTCGCGAAAACCTTAGCGCTGTCGAATTCATATCTAGATTTGACTTTTAGGTATGGCAATGCCTTCTCGACTATAGGTCTTGTCTCTCTTATTTTTCCATAAAGTTCGGTCTCTATCAAAGGTTTTGAGTTAAGGATGAAATTTGATGACAGAGGATCTCCACATTCTAGATATGAGACTATCCCTGGATATTTGTAGACCTTTAACTTGACCACAGAATTTGTTAATTCTACAGCAGATGCGTCTTCATGCAATACCAGTACCATGTCCAAGTCGGAATTTCCATTGTGCGTCCCCTTTCCGTAACTGCCTGCCAGACCAAGATAAATCAACTTCGAGCCATATGTTTCCTGAATCTGTTTCTTGGCATTCTCTATCTCTTTTACAGGATCTGTTATCTTGTCATTGGTAAAAGGAGGTGTCTTCTTCCAAAGCGCACCAATGGAGTGCAAAATGTCTATGTCAAACAGGTCAAATGGTGTGGGACTTCCATACTCGGCGAACGGAGTATCGACCTTCATAATTATGGGATGGAAACAAACTTTATAAGCATTATGAAAATCTATTGTTTAGGAGTTGGTTGTACTCATGGACTTAAATCTTCATGTAATTGCAGATATCGTCCCGCCTTCAATGCGGATCTGTAGGAAAGATAGAACATTACACAAGCTCCAGCTATAAGTAATCCGCCCATAGTCCCATATCTCGTTATAGGTTCCGTATTGACATTTGTGGCATTCCAGTATTTGATTAAAAGAGCTGTGAAAATGGTTGTGTATGTTCCGCCAGGAAGCATAAGCCCTGCACCGTTAGCCATCAACAGAACTGTATGATTCCTTTTTCTTTTGTATAATTTCAAATAATCTGGCCGCTCTTGCCGCATAATAGAAATTGGATGGGAAAAACTATTTAATCTTTGTATTCAGTCTAAAACCATAAAATAAAAAGCTTAAATTCTATACTATTAAGAATAATTTAAGTGAACAATGATGGTAGTGCAGTCAAGCAAAGTTAGAAAGCAGAGGAAGTTCGTTTATGACGCTCCTTTGCATGTAAGAAGGAACATGCTAGCATCGCATCTATCTGAAGATCTGGCCAAAAGATACAACAGAAGATCATTTCCAATAAGAACGGGTGATGAGGTTGAGGTAATGAGAGGAGATTTCAAGGGAAAGAAGGGAAAGATATCCAAGGTGGATCTGAAGTTTTACAGGGTTTATGTAGAAGGTATGACTTTAAAGAAAGTAGAAGGTACTGAAAGGATGGCAGCATTGCATCCAAGCAATCTTAGGATTTTATCACTGAACCTGGAAGACAAGAGAAGAGCAGGTCAATTGGAAAGAGTAGGTGTAACAAATGACAAAGAAGCTTAAGTCGCTCAGTGCTCAAGCATT
>Ga0209542_10020320_pt1 | contig 10537 bp, 6 predicted proteins | sample RifCSPhighO2_01_FD_184028 | JGI IMG/M metagenome (GOLD analysis project Ga0209542, IMG submission 184028) | Soil microbial communities from Rifle, Colorado - Rifle CSP2_plank highO2_0.1 (SPAdes) (version 2) | ecosystem: Environmental > Terrestrial > Deep subsurface > Rock core/Sediment ...
TTATATCTATTTCTCCAATCTCTCCATCAACCATAAGTGCAGTAGGATTTATTCCCAGTAGTCTGATTCCATCTAAAGATCTGACTCTAGAAAGTGCAACATAACCCATTCCATAAGCAAAGGATTTAGATAAATCAATCTCAGCAGCCTCCAAGCTCATCCCTTGGCTTTTATGAACAGTAATTGCCCATGCTAGCCTCAGTGGTACCTGATTAATCTCTGCCAGTATTGAATCATTTTCTTCAAACTTCCAACTAGTTGGAGATGCTACGATCTCCCGGCCTGAATAGGTTTCCACTATTGGATAACTATCATCAGCATCAAAACCGATTACTTTTCCAAGAGTTCCATTAACATAGCCTCTTCCCTGATTATTTTTAATAAACATTACGACTGCTCCTTCTTTGATGATTAGTGTTTCAGGAGCTAAGCAACCCTTTTTTAAAACAGCAACCAAATCTTTCTTACCTTTACTTGTCATTTCATAAATATGTTCAGGTTTGTCTATTTTTGCAATTTCAAAATTATTAATTGCGTCAACATCGACATTATGCGTATATAGCCTGGTTGGCTTAATTTTACTTTGAATGTTTTTATTTAGCCTGCCGGAAAGTTTTTGGAACGTATATTCGCTTACTTCCCTGGATCTGATTTCGTTAAGAACTTTTAAAAATTCGCTGTCTAATTGTCTGTACTGCTCATCAAGGTAACAGATGGTTAAGTCCAGTTCTTCCCAAGCCCCGGATTTAAAAGCAAAACTTGAATCAGGAAATCCGCCCTCATTAATAGGCGGCAACTGGAAGAAATCTCCACAAAGTATTACCTGTAATCCACCAAAAGGTTTTGTATTTTGTCTAATCTTCCTACAGACTTGATTTACCATCTCTAATCTGTATGAATGAAGCATTGATATCTCATCAATAATCAAAACCTTTGCAGCTTGTATTCTGGCACGGGTATTTATATTAGCTGCAATTTTAGATAGATCGTGATCAGTCAGATTATTTTTTATACCAATTGCTGACCATGAATGGATGGTAGATCCATTTAAATGGGTAGCAGCAATACCTGTTGAGGCTGTTATGGCCACACCGACTTTATTTTTCTTTAAAAAATCTATGTAAATATTTAAAAGGTATGTTTTACCACTCCCGGCCTGACCTGTGAGATATATATTCCTGCCCATCATTAATAGATCAAGTGCTTCTTTTTGAGTCATATTCCAAAGTCTATTTTACCTTAAAGTAAATTACTAGAATAAGTATTATTGAGGCAAGAACCAAAATCCACTTAGCATAATTTCTAGGAGCTTTTTGCATCTCAACTGAAGCAAAACTAATAGGTTTCTTTTCTTCTTGTTTATTAAAAGGGTTAGTCATACCGCGATTGTATCAAAGATAAGTTATTCTTTCTTTCACTACCTAGGGGGTCAATGTAATAATAGTTGTTATTTAAGTACTTATATTTCATATCCATCTCTGACTTCTTGAGTAAATAATGAATGAGAGCATTCGGGCAAAAACCTCATCACAAGTTTGGAAAAAAACATGATCCTGAGCTTCTAGATTGTGACCTGCAAAGTTCCTTAAACATCCTATTACTCGTGCGTTTGTTAAATCTAATGTTGAGGATGCTGCCAAAGCGCTCTTAATTTTTGTTGAAAGTTCGGTTAAGGATGATGCATTAGTATATTGACCACTTGTCGGGTTTAGTTGACCAACCTTTTGATCTAATATCTGAATTAAAGTTTTTCCGGACAGGGCAGGACCTTTTCTTTTCAACTCATCCTCAAACCATAAAGCTAGTTCTGCTAAAGACCTGAGAATCTCACTCCTTGAAATAATTGTTGTTAGTTGGTTAATTAATGACCAAGCAAAAGAGAACCGATAAAGAATTATATAGAAAAGTAACTTCTTGTCAGAATTTAAGCCTAATACAAAGTTGGAAAGATCATCTTTTGAAATGGGAGTAGGGAAAACAGAGTTAAACTTAGCAACAACAACTCTAAAAAGGTTACTAATTTGTCGCTCTTCAAACTGAGTAAAAAGAACACTGTTTGCCATATCTTTCTCGGAATCTATAGTGATTTCGGGTAAATGCTGGAGACATTCTCTATCATCTTCATATCCTCTATAAATATTAAACAGTCCTTCAATTACTTTCCCTTGAGAAATTTGTGAAACACCTATATTGGCAAGAGGGATTCCTCTATTAACTCTTTTCCCTGCTTGTTTATTAAAATCCTGGATTTCATCGTCTATATGTTTCCAATATTCTTCCACAATAGGGAATAGACCTCGATTTAGAAGGAACATTCCCATTTGTTGGATCGGAGCAAATATTGGTTTATTTTTGTCATCATAACTAGCTATTATAAAGTCTTCTTCCTTCATGTTTTGAAGATGCCCTCTCAAAACTATCCGACCAAACTCAGTTAAATAGATAATATCTCTATGAACCCTGTCAATCAGGTCTGATCCATTGCCTGGTGTTGTAGCTAGAAGATCATGTTTTGGGTCAAAGTTAGTTGCTTCACTGGGAGTTTGTGAAGATAAGAAAGAAATGACTAATTTTGAATCTTCAGTCGTTTGCTTGATTTCGTCTTTATGCTCCTCTACTTGACTAATGAATTCCTCCAGACCAAAAAGTAAAGGAACAGTAAAAATTATATCGAAACTACCGAGTATCCCACTAGGATTAATAGAAAAAGTAAATTCATTTTGATCTGATGCTTCATTTGGAATTTTCCCGTACAGAAAATAGTAAGCGAGTAAGACATTCGGAATAGGATCTCTATTGGAAATAAGGTTTTTACATCTTTTGGCTATAAATAAAAACTGATCCTTTAGGTAGTCAGATTTTTGTAGACCTTCCTTTATCCAATTCTTGTATTCATCTGAAGATGAATCAGTAAATCCTGGTACGGGAATGCCAAACCTAAGTCTATACCCTCTTACAAGTTCCTGAAAATCGGGATGTTTAATTAGACTCTCAAAAGCGATTTTTATGTTGTGGTACATATTCTTAATTTTATTCTCCTTTCTCGAAACATCCCTTTTTTACCTGGAAGAATTTCAGCTTCAACTATTAAATCCTGATCTAATTTATATTCCTGGCCGAATGCTTTTTTTAAATCTTTGACTAACTTTTGTTTGTTTTTCTCGGAAGAGTAGAAGATCAGACGATTATGGTGAGTAACACCCCAAATAGACATTTCATAAACCATACAAAACTCACCTTCCTTCGCACTCCCTTGTTCGGATGGCTCGTTGATGTCTATGATAAAAACTCCTTTGATGTATTGATAATATTTTAGGAGAATGCTGGGAGCAATTGAGTCAAAACCTCCACCAGAATAACGAGCATTACTCGGTATTGGAAACTGATTGGGATATCTTTCTACTTCATCGAATAGCGAAGGATGGGCTATATCACCATACTTTGATCTATCATCCCAGAAATCTTCAATCCGCTTTTTTTCTTCAGGTGTAATTCCAATCCTAGTGGTAACATCTTCTAATCTTTCATTGAAGGTTGTTCTTTTCTTATTAATTCGTTTCTTACCTAAAGAATTTATAATTATTTCAATCGACTTAAAGTGATCAAGGGCTATTTTTTCTTTACTATCTAAAACTAAATATCCGATAGATGATCGGTAAAGATATTTAAGAGCTCTCTCAAATGTTTCGTCATGGAAATTGTAAATTTCATCAAGAAATTGATTTGTACCAGAATCTCTCCATTCTGTCTGTTCTGGTCTGTTTGGTAGATACATGTGTCCACTTTCGAGTTCGTAGTCAACATCTGACTCTTTAGCATTCTTACCCAGTAAATAAATTTTATTCACCTGATAAACGTATGGTTCAAAACTACCACGATTCCTACCGAATTTTCTTTTTACATCTTCCAAACAAGCCAAAGATAAAAATCTAGTTATTCTATCGATTGTTTTGATTGCTCCGCCCAAAGCATCACCTGGCTTATCTTCTTCAATATCACAAATAATTACATACTCTGATTTAATCTGTACAGGATCGATATAACGAAGTGAAGTAACATACGTTTTGTAATAATCTACATCCTCTCCTTCTGAAAAAACACTCTGTATTGGAGAAAACTTTCTCCGTTCCTGTTCTTCAAAATTTATTTTTTTGATCTCGCACTCAAACATCTTCCCTTCGGGAAGAGTTTCACCATGAATTAAAGCATAAATTCTGTATTTAGACATATCTTTTATGATGCTTCCGTTAGTAACTCCTTTGTGAATTTGCTAAATTGTTTTACATCTTTTGAAATATCACTACTAATAGATAGTCCGTCGTTTGAATAAACCATTTCATCTTCAACATCAGGATATTTTAAGAGGGAGTATTTATTGAGATTTTCTACTTGTGATCTGAATTTATTAAAATCAACATTATCCTTAACGCACTCATTAAGTATTTTTATTAAGTCGTGGCTTAGAGTTTTAAACTCATTTAGAATCTGCTTACCAGATAAATTAGGATAGTGTTGTGGGGAATTCCAAAAAAGAAAAGCTTTTAAGTATTTCTCTACTGCTTGAGCAGAAAGAAAAGCGGCTTGATTCATAAAATCATAGTCTCTATTTTGAATGTTAAACAATACAACCGCCGCTTCGTAATCTCTGTCCCCATATTCAATAAACTTTTCGGCATAATTTATATTTGGTGGTTTATCTCCTCGCTTATATTTTTCGTGAGTTTTTCCAGTTTTTCTTAGACCGAACAATTCGCTTACTTTTATGGTTTCGTTAAGATTAATCTCGATAAAATTATGCCCGCAAGAAAGAAGATTTCGGACTCCCTTATCTATTGGGTTTGAATTAACAACTTCCTTCTCTTCGTTACAAGCTGAACAGAATTTTTTATTCATAAGTTTACTTTCATAGTTGCCTAAACTTCTTCACTCTGAAAAGTTTTAATTCGTTCTATGTCCTTAACGCTAGCAGTGGCTATCTTTTAGCTCATTTCTTAAACTTTGCTTCTATACTTGAACCTAAAATATAACCAGCAACTAAAGATATTACCGGCATTGCTGCTTCCGAGTTAACTTTAGACTCCATCATCAAAGCGACCAACGACAGGATGACAAAAAGACCTATGGCAACTTGACTGTATGTTCGCGTCATTTCAGAAAATGATTGAGACACACTAGCTGGATCCCCTGAACCAGGAAATAAGTTTTTTATGCCAAAGTGACTAATGAATGCAATTATTCCGAATAATATAACTGCGAATACGACAAGACCTACAAAATATAAACTTATCATTACTTTTCACCTCCTTCGATAATAGTTATCTCCTCCGGCGTAAGGCCGTAGAGTTCGTAAACTAACTGGTCAATTTGCTTTTCATAATCTCTAACTCTTGCCTGTTTTTCTGGATTGGTTAAATAATCATTGGACTTTGCAATCGCAAGAATTTTGTCAACAATTTCAGTAATTGGATTAACGAAAACATTATTAATAACAATAGGAAGATTATCAACTTCATATCCATTCACGTTGCTATTCGTACTGAATTTAGAGAAAACAAAGTTTAATAATTTACTGTTAAATATTCCGAGTAAATACTTCAAGTCAAAATCGCGTTTAAGCGTTAAATAATTTAATGAGTTGGCGCAGTAAGCATCTTTAATTATCATCATTTTAAGCCTTGATGATTCATTAACGCCAGTTATCCCTTGCAATACTATTCTTTCTTTATCTTTAAAATTTATTGGCAGATTTTTAATAGCAAATAGTATTTTTTCATTGATGAATACTATTTCTCCTTGGCTCATTCTTGTACGTAATTGGTATCTATCAATTATCGCGCCTTTCAATAGCTTTGCATCTTTAGGATTATCTGTAAAACTCCTTTTACAAAATGTCATATCGACTTCACCCGTATTACACTCGCCAATTTGATCGAATCGTATAGATTCAGAAAATACTCTGCTTAAAAGATTTATTTCTTTAGAAGAGGCTAAAGGTAATGTATAATATTTGGGATCAATTTTACTAATAATTTCTTGCGTTAAATAATTTTTTTCGGCATTTACATCTATAAATCTATCTGAGTTACTTCTAATAAAAAATGGGTTTTCAGTTCTTGTTTTCTTAAGATTTAAAATACATACTGACATTTTTACAGCCTCAAAAACTCTCTTATTTGGGTTATCCCTCTCAGGAAATGCTTCAATGAAAAGAATTCCATTATGATCAAGAATATATTTCCTTAATTTACTGATACTTAAATCACCTGTAAATGCCAGTGGAAATATTTCCGAAAAAATACCGTCTTCTGCAAGGAGATAGATGCTTCTTAATATAAAAAGCCTGAATATATTTATCATTCCACCAGCCGCAGGTTCATAGTATTTACTGTTTTTATAAAACTCTAATTCTTTATCGGAGACAACAATACTTTCTGCTTTATTTTGTTTTTTATTCAAAATACCATACGGTGGATTACCAATAACAATATCAAAGCCATCTTTAACGCCAAACATCCAATCTGGATCAAACCAATCAGAAGCATCGTGTCCAAAGGGGTCCCAGGTTGAAAGTTTTTGAGTAAGATCAGCAAGAGTATGTTCTTGTATCATTTTTTGAAACATTTTGTTTTGAATTTGGACAAATTGTAATTTTAATTGTTCGCGTTCAGTTCCAGAGGCGTTAAAATACATATCTCTAACCTCTTTAAGTTTATTAATTCCTCCTTGATCTTCAAATAAGCCTACTTGACTATTAGCTTGAGAACTAGGCAGTCCTATCAAGGAATTTGCAGTTACGAATTTAAAATCTAGGTTTGGAAGTGGCTCTATCCCTCTATTTTCTTCTTTATCATTAACTCTTTCATCAACGACCAAAGTTAAAAAACATCTAAGTCTTGCGATCTCTGTAGCTATAGGTTGAATATCTATCCCAAAAATACTTTGTCTTATTATTCCAAGCTTTCTTATATAGTCGAAGTTCCGCTCTGCAAATTCCCGTTCAATAATTCTTTTTATTTCAGGTGCAGAACTTTCAATTTGTTGTTTGAACCACAATTTAGCATCCTGATCAATCCGCTGTAGGATAAACACAATTTTCTGTAAAGCTCCTATAGGAAAAGCTCCCGATCCACAAGCTGGATCAAGGATTGTTATCTTGCTTAATGATTCAACTACTTTATCTTTTTCATCCTTATTTAATGGATAATCTTCGTCGTCATTTAAGTCATAACTTACGAGTACTCTTATTTTGCCTTCGTCTATACCTGTTTTATCTTTCAAATATTGAATCAAGCTCTCGTCAACCATGTAATCAACTATGGTTCTAGGAGTATAGTAACTTCCTGTAGCTTTTCTAGCAGTTTCCCCGGTTTCAGGATTAATTTCTGCAAGTAAATTTTCAAATATTCTACCTAGCATTTCTGGGTCAATTGAGAGATCAATATCAATACTTGTGTTTTCGTCTACAGTGAAGTTATACAGTTCCAATACCTCAAATAATTTTCTTATCCATTCGTCAGGAATTTTTAATACACTACGCAACTTTGAGTCATAATAGTCCCAGGTTTGAGGAGTAAATAACCCACCATTCAAATAAGGAGTTTTCCCAAACAAACTATTTCGATATTCTTCAATTCTTGATTTAGTGGGTTTATTCAATACTTCAAAAAATAAAGGTTCTAGAACTGAATGGTAATAATCTGGATTATTATTGGCAGCTTCAAGTGAGAGTATATCTTTAGATATAAGTGGTAGGTCGGTAATACTTTTTTTCTCTCTAAGAAACCAACAGAATATTAATCGTCCGATTAAACGTACTGCAAATTCATGATTTTCTCTACTTTCTTTAGGAACAGAAGGTAAAGCAATAATTCCTGGATACTTGCGTTGATTTCTACCCTCACCTCGAGTACCACCCACTAGTTCAGTAAACAACTCTGAAATTTGTGCGTAAAATTCTTTATTTACTACTTCAATAGAGAATCGCTTTTTTAGATCGTCAAGATCAGATATCTTGCCCTTTTTGATTAAAAAATTAAAAGGGGTATTAATTTTAGTATTTTCACCCAATTCAAATGAATACCTCCGAGGATTGGAGAGATGAACTGAAACTCCGCCTGTTTCATTTCTTGCAGGAGTTGCAGTCATCAATGATAACCGCCATTTATTCTTGTTTGCCGGATTGAAAATAATAAGAACATTGAAAGTGGCAGTAGATTTCATTATTCTAAATCCATCCATTGCCAGAGCGACTCTTTTATTAGCATGAGATTCAGAATAGGAAAATTCGAAAATATGAAGATCTAGCGATTTACTTTTACCTAAATAAGCAGCTTTGGTTATTACTACCAAACTTTCAGAATTAGCCGGTCTAACATCCTTCTCAAAATCAGATAAAAAATCATTATTAAGGAAATTTAAGAAATCTTCTCGGTTATATTTCTCATTTAGCTGGATCATTGTAATTGTTCGGCGAAAAGGAGTAGCTCTTGTTCGTCCTCTGTAAACTTTGCCCTATTCAAAATATTGCGAACAAATATATCTGGAATGATTAGCTTTAGTTTTTTATACGCTTCTTCAATATTTCTAAGGTCAAGCTGAGAGATATCTTTTAAAGATCCGTCACTAATGTCATCAAGGGTTCTAATAATAGAAATAATATCTTCACAGTAATCTTTACCTATAGGTAAGTCTGCAATAATTTTCAGCACATTTATTGCCGTTGCTCTTCTTCCTTTAATCGGAGGTAACTCGTGTTTAGCGAATAGTTTTTCCTTGGCTAGCTTGAAAACGCTGGTGAACTCTTTATCAACAACCTCAGCTTTTTCATCCGCTTTAGCTTCAAAGCAAGGCAACGCCTCTTCTGAAGACACAACCCTTACTTCATTTGTTACATCCCCAAAGGTAAAGATCGTACTTTGACCCTTCTTACCAAATACAATAACGCCGGGAAATTGATTGTCCTTTCTTTTTATTCTGCTTCTACGGGGTACGGCGTTGATCATCTGTATTAGTTTTTCATCCTTTACCGCCTTTTCATACGCTTCCCTATGTTTGGTATCCCATGATAATTGCTCATCTTCCTTACGTGCTTTGTCAAACTCATCCTTAAAGAAGCTCACTAATTCCTCATCTTTAGTCAACGTCTTCGTATCACTTCCTACAACAGCATTTATCAGTCTCATCTTGAGGGTAGAAATTGACTTAACTCTGGTTTCTTCTTCACCTATAGCAGTTGGAAAACAGTTGTAAATATATAGAAAATCAAAAACCTTTTTATTGATACGGTTAATACGTCCCACTCTTTGGATTACCCTAGTAGGGTTGTATGGAATATCATAATTGATAACAATTCCAGCTCTGTGTAAGTTAAATCCTTCGCTCAACGCATCTGTGGCAACTAATACATCAAAGTCGTTTGTTTGTTGTGCATCCGGAATTGAAGCATCAAAATTTTGTCGGATAATCTTTTTATATGCGTCTGTTCCCTCTGAAGCGGTGTATTTTGTAACTCGATCAAATCCACGCACAAGCATTTCTTTATAAAGATAATCGACTGTATCTTTGTAAATTGAGAAAATAACAATCTTTCGTTCCGGATTTTCGGACAATAAGCCTTTTATATGTTTTACAACGTTATCAAGTTTAGGGTCTAAGTCAGCATATTGAGGGTTTGAATACCAGTCTTTGTGAATAGATTGAAGAAGTGCCGTATCATGCCGTACGTCTTCAATGAATTTAGAGTCGAGCATGTTCTTATCAATTTCCAAAAACCCTTTTTTACTACGCAGTAATTCAAGCTCTTCGTTTAATGTATCCACTTCACCATCTTCAACATCATAATCTTGTGGATCTGGTAGCTGCCCTTTCTTCATGATCGGCACAATACCCAGCTCATCCCACCAATGTTCAATAAGCTTGTTTGACTCGATCATTTTCTCAAGAGTAGAACGGAAGGCGTTTTTTGAACTTTCAAATCGCATGACCAGAAGCCTTCTCATGAATTTTGCCAAGTTTGATTGAGCGATTCTAAGATCCTCAACATCATCAAATTCGCTCTTATATTTTTCGATGAACTTTTTGCGGTTTGCATCGTTCATATAAGTTTCTGAAGTTGGTTTATATCTAGCACCAATGAAACCCTCATTATCAGGCTTAATAATCAAATCCAATGTTTTCATATATGGTTCGAAGAGTTGTCCCAAATCATACTCAAGTGGATCTGGTCCACGAACTTCAGCAAAAGCAATGTTTTGCCGTTCCAAATCTTCCCGATAGCGGGTAATATATTTAAGATCTAAGCGTGATCTGCGGATGATGACGGTTTCAATTAATCTTCTTTGCTCTGCGGCAATTTCCGATACTTCTTTATCAAAAATGTCCTGATCAATATCCTTTGTCATGGATCGACGAAGCTTCTTGTAACGTTGAATAAGATCTCGATAACGTAAGCTCAAGTTATCGACTGAACGAATTGTGGATTGCCCTGGTGTTTGGAATAGCTTAATAAGAGCAAATACATCTTTCGGGTCATTATTAA
>Ga0209542_10020321_pt1 | contig 10537 bp, 12 predicted proteins | sample RifCSPhighO2_01_FD_184028 | JGI IMG/M metagenome (GOLD analysis project Ga0209542, IMG submission 184028) | Soil microbial communities from Rifle, Colorado - Rifle CSP2_plank highO2_0.1 (SPAdes) (version 2) | ecosystem: Environmental > Terrestrial > Deep subsurface > Rock core/Sediment ...
TCGCAGTTTTATATATAAATCATGTTTATAAAAAATATAAAAATTAATAGCATAACCAAGTACAGTCACGGTTTTACGACCGCGACCTGCTTCTAAACGGGATGAGAATTCTTGGAATAACAGTACCAAACGAAAAAAGACTTGAAATCGGATTAACCTGCCTTTACGGTGTTGGTATTCCTAAGGCTCGTAAAATTTTGGACCAGGTAGGTATTGAACGCGGCAAATGCGCTAAAGATCTGACTCCCGACGAAGAAAATAAGATTCGTGTTGTCATTGAAAGTATTTTAATAGAAGGAAATTTAAAGAGAGAAATCGGAGCGAATATTAAAAGGCTGAAAGATATAAAAAGTTATCGGGGAATTCGCCACATGAAAAGATTGCCGGTTCGAGGACAGCGGACAAAAACGAATTCCAGAACTGTCAGAGGCAATGTCAGGAAGACAATGGCATCAGGCAAGAGAAAAGAAACCAAAACATAATAGTAATTAAGTTAACGTTCAAAAGTGTAAAATTCAAATGGGAAAGACAAAAATTACAACAGAAATAAATGAAGAGATCAATAAAGAGATAAAAGAAAAAGTTCCCTCTGAAGTGGGTGAGCCAAAAAAATCTCTTAAAACACCGAAGAAAAAAGTAACCTCAGGTGTTTTGCATATTGATGCCACCTTCAATAATACCAAAGTGCTTTTTGCGGATAAGTCAGGAAACACATTGTTTTGGTCAAGCGCCGGGTCTTTGGGGTTTAGGGGGGCAAAAAAAGGAACTCCTTTTGCGGCTTCCAAGGTAGGTGATGTTATCGGTAGCCGTGCGTCTGCGCTCGGAGTCAAAGATTCTGATGTAGTGGTCTTAGGAGTCGGGTCCGGCAGAGAACCTGCAATTAGGGCATTTATGGCTCATGGCATAGAAATTACTGCCATTCAAGATGCGACGCCGGTACCCCATAACGGACCCAAAGCTAAAAAACCAAGACGAGTGTAAAAATATTAGAGTCGCGCTTTAAGGACGGTTGCGCGACATGATTTCGTTAAATCAAAATTTATGATATCCAAACCAAAATTTAAAATTTGCAGAAGGCTCGGTCCAGGTGTTTATGACAAATGTCAGACTCCTAAATTCAGAGCCACGTCCGTTAAAGGTGTTTTGCCCGGGGCTCGTCGTCCGAAAGCGCCCTCTGAATACGGAGCACAGCTTATTGAAAAGCAGAAAATACGCTTTTCTTACGGCATATCCGAACGCCAGCTTTCAAATTATGTTAAAAAGGCTTCTCATATAAGGGGCGCAGGCACTGCAGAAAAACTTTTCGAAGGACTTGAATTTCGTCTTGATAATGCAATCTACAGAATGGGTCTCGGGGCTAGTCGCCGCGCGTCGCGGCAAATGGTTTCTCACGGACATTTTATGGTTAATGATAAAAAAGTTACCATTCCCTCATATGAATTAAAGTCCGGAGACATTATAAAAATTCGCGAGGGGTCAAAGAGTAAGAAAATTTTCAACAACATAGCCGAAAAAATCAAAGATTACAGTCCTCCGGAGTGGGTAACTTTTGATTCAAGCAGTATGGAAGGGCGCATTTTAGACAAGCCTAAAAATACAGAAAGTTTCCTAGATTTGAATGCTGTGCTTGAATTTTATAGTCGTTAAATGTTGTTTTATTTTTATTATCAATTTTTAAAGTTAAATTATAAAAAATATGCCTGAATATAAAATAATTCTGCCTTCTAAGCCTCGCGTGGTTCTAGAAGAAGGCAATAAGGGGGTGTTTGAAATAGACGGTTTATATCCCGGCTATGGCCACACTCTGGGAAATAGTTTAAGAAGAATTATTCTTTCTTCTCTACCCGGCGCAAGCATTACATCCATCAAGATAGATGGTGTTTCCCATGAATTTCAGACCATAGGTGGCATTAAAGAAGATGTCATTGTAATGATCTTAAATTTAAAAAGGGCTCGTTTCAAAATGCTTTCTGATGAAGCTCAGACAGTCACGCTTGCCATTAAGGGCCCCAAAGAAGTTACGGCGGGTGATATCAAGACCGGTGGCCAAGTGGAAATCTTAAATCCGGAGCTCCATATTGCGGAAGTTACCGGAAAAATAAATTTGAATATAGAAATGAAAATTGAAAAGGGGCTTGGATTTATTTCTAAAGAAGTTTTTCAAAAAAATAAAGTTGAAGTCGGCACTATCGCCGTTGATGCTATTTTTACTCCGATTCGTCGGGTTTCTTATGAAGTGGAAAACATGCGCGTTGGCGACAGGACTAATCACAATCGTTTAAGGATTGCAATCGAAACGGACGGCACTCTCTCTCCTCGTCTCGCTCTTGCTCAATCAATCGAAATTATGATTACTCAATTGAAGGCTATTATTGATTTTAAGGAAATAGAAATTCCGGCGATCGAAGGGGCCAGCATCATGCCTAAAAATAAGGACAAAAATGAGGATGAGGAAGAGAAAAAAAGCGACCTTTTTTCGGATGTTTTGAAGACAAGAACTGACAGCCTGGATCTTTCTACTAGGACTTTAAATGCTCTCACTTCTGCCAATATCAGAACCTTGGGCGGATTAGCCAGGAAGAAAAGAGAAGATTTACTAGAAGTTGAAGGTATTGGCGAGAAAGGAATTTCTGAAATTAAAAAAGTGCTTGGCAAATTCGGCCTGAACCTTAAGGAATAATTTACTTTATGCGGCACCACAACATTAACAGAAAATTTGGAAGAGGAAAAACACAGAGGCGCTCTCTCCTTAATTCTTTAGTGTGCAATTTGATTGTACGCGGGAAAATAAAGACCACTCTGCCTAAAGCAAAAGAGCTAAGGCCTGTCATCGAAAAGCTGATAACCCGAGCCAAAAGCGACAACATGGCAAATCGCAGATTGATAATTTCAAAATTAGGAGGCCGTAGCAAAGAAGTTAAAAAACTTTTTGAGGTCATTGCGCTGAAATATAAGGATACCAAAGGAGGCTACACCCGGGTGTTGAAACTGGGAGCGAGAAAAGCCGATGGGGCTCCTATGGCAATCATCGAGTTTGTGTAATTTTTGATAACAGTATGAAAAACACCATGATAATAAAAGACAAAGAAAATAAAATGATAGATGCGTCCGGAAGAACTCTGGGCAGAGTGGCTTCAGAGGTGGCTATGTCCTTGATGGGCAAGACTAAGGCAACTTTTGAGAGAAATAAATATTCCGGTCTGTCTGTCACCGTTATGAATGCATCCAAACTCCGTATTACTCCTAAAAAGTTAGCGAAAATTTATCACACTAGATATTCAGGAATTCCCGGGGGACTACGTATCTTAAAAGGCACAGAAACAGCCCAAAAATTAGGGTACAGAGAATTAATAAAACTTGCAATTTATCAAATGCTGCCTGCGAATAAACTTCGCAGGAGAATGATGAAAAATTTAAAGATAGAAAATTAAAAATATATGGACAAAGATACAAAAAAATCCCTCGGCCGTAGCCCTATGGGCGAGGCAAAAGGAAAATATATTGAGGCAATAGGAAGGCGTAAAACTTCGACTGCCAGGGTACGCATTTTTTCTGCTAGCAAGGCTACATTCATAGTGAACGGTATCGATAGCAAGGAGTATTTTAAAACTGAAGGGGAACGCCGCCTAGTTTTAGACCCGATGGTAGAGGTTGCGGGAGCCGGTAAAACAGGCTTAAAATGGAATGTGGAAGCAAGGGTGTCAGGCGGGGGAACCCATTCCCAGGCCGAAGCCATCCGCCATGGCCTATCCCGAGCTCTTGTATTGTCAGACGGAGAGCTTCGTAAGAATTTGAAAAGTTTGGGATATTTGAAGCGTGACCCGAGGGCCAAAGAACGCCGAAAGTTCGGCTTAAAAAAGGCCCGCAAAGCTCCGCAATGGTCGAAACGATAATTATAAAAATTCTTGCGCCTTCGCCCTCGGAGTCAAAAGGACAGGGAACCCACGACGCTTAAATTTTTTCAATTATCGTTTCTTGCAATTCGTGTTAAAATAAAATTATGTCCGATGAAGAAAATAAAAAGGATGTTGAAAATACAAAACCTGAAGAAGAGGTTGTGGAGTTTGAATTTAATGATGACGGCGAAGAAGATTTGAAAAAGACCCTGAAAAAATTCAGAGCCGATTTGAAGGCGAGCCAAAAAGAAAAAGAAGAGTATCTCCTCGGCTGGCAGAAAGAGCGGGCGGATTTCGCTAACTACAAGAAGCAGGAAGATGACCGCAAAGCTATGTTTTCAGAATCAATGAGGGAGCGGATATTAAGCAGGTTTCTAACCGTACTGGATAGTTTCAGCATGGCTTTTGCCAACAAAGAGGTTTGGGATAAAGTGGATGAAAATTGGCGGAAAGGAGTGGAATATATTTATAGCCAAATGAATACAGTTTTTGAAGAATATGGGGTAAAAGCAGTGGGCGAAGTGGGGGAGAGTTTTGACCCAGTTATCCATCAGCCGGTTGAAATGGTGCCGACCGATAAAAAAGAAGAAGACCACAAAGTTTCAAGTGTAGTTCAAAAAGGATACAAACTGGGCGAACGCGTCCTGCGTCCGGCCCGGGTAAATTTGTATGAATACAAAGACGGAGATAAGTAAAATATGTGTTGATTGCAAAAAAGAATTCGTAATAGATTTAGGTGATTTGATTTTGTATAAAAAAATCGGTTTGAAAATTCCCGAGCAATGCTTCTTTTGTCGATTCAAACAATATTCTGCATTCTGGGTTTTTGGAAAGTTTAGGAAAGGAATTTCTGATTTGTCTGGGGAGAATTTAATAACTGTACTGCCAAATAACGCAAGATACCCTATTTATAAATCGCATGAATGGTGGGGGGATGGGTGGGACCCAATGAATTTCGGACAGGACTACGACTCATCAAGATTCTTTTTTGATCAGTTGAAAGAGCTTCAAGAAAAAATTCCGCGTCCCCATCAAACGGGTGAGAACAGCACTGGCTGTGACTGGTGTGATGATGTTTGGGATTCCAAAAATTGCTATCTTTCTAGATCTCTCTCAAAGTGTGAAAATTTAAATTATAGCTACAGGATTGTAGAGTCCAAGGATTCATCAGATCTTGTATTTTGTTTTAATTTGCAGAATTCTTATGATTGTTTAGCTTGCCATAATTCCTTTAATTTAAACTTTTCTGAAAATTCTAAGGATTGCATTGATTCAAATTTTCTTTTTGACTGCAGAAACTGTCAGAACTGCTTTATGTCTTATAATTTGCGTAACAAACAGTACTGCATTAGAAATAAACAATACGATAAAGAAGAATATGAGAGAGAATTCAAAAATATAAAGTTAGATTCATACAAAAATGTTCAAATCCTTAAAGACGAAATTAAGAACATGGTGAAAAATGAAGCTGTACATCGTGAGAATTTTAATCTCAAGACCACCAATTCTGTTGGTAATTATCTAACCAATTGTGATAAATGCGTGAATTGTTTTACTTGGGAACATTCACAAAATTGTAGAAATTTAGTCCGGGGGATAGACACAAAAGATTGCATTGACCAGCTTGGGACATGGCACGTTGAGGTTTCGGGAGCTAATAGTTGCGCATACGGTGGATATCAGCTTAAAAACTCATCTTGGTCCAATGCTCGGTACTCCGAATATCTTGATTTGTGTGATGACGTAGAATATTGTTTTGGTTGTGTTGGTTTAAGGAAGAAAAAATATTGTATTTTTAATAAACAGTACAGTAAAGAAGAATATGAGAAACTTCAAAATAAGATTATTAAAGATATGGAAAGTCGTGGTGAATATGGAAAATTTCTACCGTATTCTATGGGGCTCAGTGGTTACAATTTATCGAATGGCTTCATTTATTTTCCAGATACGACCAAAGACGAGATAATAAAAAAGAATGGATATTGGTCGGAGGAAGACATGTCTTCAACCGATGGTATTTCTTCTCTTGAATTACCAGATAGTATTTCAGACACAAAGTCTGACATCTCATCTCAAGCTCTGATTTGCCCAGAGTCAAAATACAGATTTAATATTTCACAAGCTGAATATGAGTTTCATAAAAATAAAAATTTTGCTTTACCGCGGCTTCATTTTGATTTACGAATGATAAAAAAGACGAATAAAATCAGGGTTTTGAGAAGTTACCTATATAAATGCATTTATTGCAAGAATGATATAATGGCCTATTATCCGCCGGAATGGGGATACAAGAAAATCGCCTGCGAAGAATGTTATAAGCACAATATAGCCTAATACACATATCAACTATAGCGTATATATGCAAATGAAAGAAGAAACCAAAAACTGCAAAAATTGTAAAAAAGACTTTACGATAGAGCCGGAGGATTTTAATTTTTACGAAAAGATTAAGATACCAGCACCGACTTGGTGTCCGGAATGCCGTCAGCTTCGTAGATATGCCTGGAGAAATGAGCGCACACTTTATAGGCGCAACTGCGATCTTTGCGGTAAAAGTACCGTGACGATTTATTCTGTCAGTAAACCACATAAGGTCTATTGCAATGAGTGCTGGTGGGGTGACGGCTGGGATGCTTCATCTTTTGGTAGGGATTTTGATTTTTCTCGGCCGTTTTTTGAACAATTTGCCGAGTTACAGCATGAGGTACCGCGTATGGCACTTTTAAATAAAAATAGCGTAAATTCTGATTATACCAACCATTCTGGTGATAATAAAAATGTCTACCTTTCGTTTTCTTGTTTTTTTAACGAAAATATAATGTATGGTACCTGGGTTTTTCATTCGCGTGATTGTATGGATTCTTGGTTTATCTATGAAAAAGGGGAACGCTTGTATGAAATTATTGACTCCCGTTCTTGTTATCAATGCCAATATAGTATTTTCTTAAAAGACTGTTCTAATTGTCTGTATTGTTATGATACTCGGGGATGCAATAATTGTTTTATGTCAACGAACTTACGCAATAAAAATTATGTCTTCAAAAACAAGCAATATTCACGAGAAGAATATTTGGAAAAAATGAAAAATTACGAGTTGTCTTCTTTTGTAGTTCGAGAAGGTTTAAATAAAGAATTTAAAGATTTAATAGAGCAAAATACAATTCATCGTTATATTATAAGTGAAAGGAATATAAATTCTATCGGCAACCTGCTTTATGATTGTAAAAATGTAAAAGAATCTTTTGAGGTTAATAAGGGAGAAGATTCCAAATATATTTACGGGAGTACTGAAATTAAGGATTGCATGGATTTGTATCACGTAGGTCTACAGACAGAGCTTTGTTATGAACTTCAAGGTTGTACCAGAGTTTCCAATTGCCAATTTTGCCACCTGTGCTATGACAATATGAATGTCATGTATTCTGACACTTGCCAAAATAGCCAGAATTTATTTGGTTGTGTGAGTGTCAAAAAAGGCGAGTATATGATTTTTAATAAAAAATATTCAAAGACGGATTATGAAGCGCTGAAGGGAAAAATTATTGAACATATGAAAAAGACAGGCAAAGAAGGAGGTGAGTATGGAGAGTTCTTTCCGCCTCAAATGGCGCCGGTGTATTATAACGAAACGCAAGGCGCTCTTTACATGCCAATGACTAAAGAAGAAGTTTTAGCTAAAGGCTGGCATTGGGAAGACAATGTTCCCGGAACTTTCGGTAAAGAAACTATTCAGAGCGCGTCTATTCTGGATAAGATAGAAGATATTCCGGATTCTTATTTAAGCGAGTTTTTTTCTTGTACTGCCTGCTCAAAAAATTACAATATTACCCAAAACGAACTTCTTTTTTACAGAAAAGAAAATCTGCCATTTCCGCGAAAATGCCCCAACTGTCGATACAAGCGAAGATTTGACCTGCGTCTGCCGAGGAAACTTTGGCATAGAAAATGCATTAAAGAGGGGTGTCAAAATGAATTTGAGACCACTTATTCCCCCGAAAGGCCCGAAAAAGTTTATTGCGAGAGCTGTTACAATAAAGAAGTGTATTAAATCAAGATTATATAAATATCAGCATACTAGTATGAGGATATAGGATATGGAGTATAAAATAGAAAAGAGAATATGTCAGAATTGTAAAAAAGATTTCGTTATCGAGCCGGACGATTTCGGATTTTATGAAAAAATAAAAGTCCCTCCGCCGACTTTCTGCCCAGAGTGCCGATTGATTAGACGTTTGGCTTGGCGCAATGAAAAATCTTTATATAGAAATGAATGTAGGAAATGCGAGCAATCTGTTATTTCGGTATTCCCCAAAGATTCAGGTATGCTTGTCTATTGCCGGCCTTGCTGGTGGGGAGACGGTTGGGACGGTACTAAATATGCTTCAGATTTTAATGAAAATGAAGATTTCTTTTTTCAATTAAATAACCTTTTACATCAAGCGCCAGTGCCGAGCTTGTTTGGCATATATCTTACTTTGGTCAATTCAGAGTATACCAACATGGTTACGGATCTCCGAAATTGTTTCATGATAACCCATAGTGATTTTGATGAAAATTGTCTTTATGGAAGCGTAATAGACCGATGCAAAGAATGCGTGGATAATACCATGTTAAATGACTGCGAACTTTGTTATGAAAATGTCGATTGCCAGAAATGTTATCATACTCTCTATTCAGTTGACTGCGCGAATTGCCGTCATCTGTATTTTTCCCAAAACTGCGTCGATTGTTCGGATTGTTTCGGATGCGTTAATTTACGAAGTAAAAAATACCACATTTTTAACGAAGCCTATTCAAAAGAAGAATATCAGGAAAAATTAAAGAAATTAGAGCTCAATTCTTACAGAAAAATCAAAAAAATAGAAGAAAAAGTTTTTGATTTTTGGAAAAAATTTCCTCAAAAGTATATGCACGAGCGACACAATATAAACGTTTCTGGAGATTATATTTATAATTCAAAAAATGTACATGACAGCTTTATTGTTTCTGACACGGAAGATTCCAGATTCTGCACTTTTGTGACACATGGAGAGAAGACGACTGATGCTTACGATTTTACCCACTACGGCATAGCCGCCGAGCTTTTATACGAGTGCTTACAGACCGGTAATCATATTTCTAATATTAAATTTTGTTGGTACACAGCTCTGAATACTAATGATATGGAGTATTCCATGTTTAATATGGGGTGTAAAAATTGCTTCGGTTGCGTAGGATTACACAAAAAACAATATTGTATCTTAAATAAGCAGTACACGAAAGAAGAATATGGAAAGCTTGTATCTAAAATAAAAAAGCACATGAATGAAATGCCTTATGTTGATAAACAAGGTTTGATATATAAATATGGAGAGTTTTTCCCGATAGAACTTTCTCCTTTTGGCTATAATGCCACGACTGCCCAAGAATTTTTTTCGCTTACGAAAGAAGAAATTAATCAAAAAAATTATGGCTGGAAAGAGTCCGAAAACAAGGACTATAAAATTGATATTTTACCAGAAAATTTACCGGATACTACTGATGCTATTGATGAGAGAATATTGTCTCAAGTTATCGGCTGTGAGCATAAGGGATTGTGTAATGAAACCTGTATGACCGCTTTTAAAATTATTCCAGAAGAACTTCAATTTTATAAAAGAATGAATCTGCCGCTTCCGAGGCTTTGTTCAAATTGCCGACATTACCAGAGAAATAAATTTAGAAACCCCATGAAACTCTGGCACAGAAAATGCATGAAACAAGGATGTCAAAACGAATTTGAAACAAGTTATGCGCCTGATCGGCCGGAAATCGTTTACTGCGAAAAGTGTTATCAGCAGGAGGTGTATTAGAAACTTTTTAAAAATAACTTTTTGTAGGGGTTTCGAGGCTGACGAGCCGAGAATTTCAGGATTTTTTAAGCTTCAAAAAATCCGTACCGAAAAAAAGTTCATTTTTAAAAAGTTTCTTTCTTTATTTTCCAAAAGTTTCAAATAAAATCTTTTTAGTTTCTTCGTCTATCAATTGCGTGACGATTATCATCATCTCGGTTGTGAGCCCTAGGTCTTTTTTTATATTGGTAAACAAATGTTCAAAAGGGTAGGGGGAAATCCAGGCGGAATTTTTCAGGCAGACGAAGCCGGCTTTTTTTAAAAGGTAGCGTAGTGACTCACGTTCGCTTTTTCTGTTTTCGGGCAAGTCCAGAAGAATAATTCTCCAGAATCCGTCCCATGTTTGAGGGACCAAGGCATCTTCGCTCTCTAGCGCCAAAGTATTCAATCTATTTTTTCCTTGAGCTGTAATTTTGGCGTAATTTTGCCGTTCCGTTTTATGGATTTCAGCATAACCTCCTTCTACCAGATTCTTGAGTGCGCGGGTTAAAGCATAAGAAGTTTTTACATTTTTGTCTTTTAATTCTTCCACAGAAACTGCAGGCTTTAGAGCCAGCTTTTTAAGTATTTTTTTACTGTATTTTTCTTTTGAACTTGACATGAATATAGGTTATCATATATACTCGTATTATACAAGTTTTTAGTGGTCGCAAATTAAATGTTAATTATCAGATTAGCGAACAAAGTGAGCCTAATTCTGACCCTGTTAAATAGCCCTAACGGGCTAAGACCAAAGGTCTTATTTAACAGGGTGAAGATTTTTATATTCAC
>Ga0209542_10020322_pt1 | contig 10537 bp, 8 predicted proteins | sample RifCSPhighO2_01_FD_184028 | JGI IMG/M metagenome (GOLD analysis project Ga0209542, IMG submission 184028) | Soil microbial communities from Rifle, Colorado - Rifle CSP2_plank highO2_0.1 (SPAdes) (version 2) | ecosystem: Environmental > Terrestrial > Deep subsurface > Rock core/Sediment ...
TTTTACGTGCAACGCGGTGCCAAATCCCGTGCTGTGGGCAGGACTAAATCCTATTTACATTGATTGTGGTGATGATTTTAATATTGATGTAGAAAATTTAAAAAGAAAAATCAATTGGCTTATTCGTGCGAATAAGCCAATTCAAAAAACTGTGCTGGTGGTGCAGCACACGTTCGGTTTGCCGGCAAAGATGGACGACATTATGACAATTGCAAAAGAATATAATATGACTGTTATTGAAGATTGTGCGCATGCGCTAGGCGCAAAATTTAACAACCAGCTGGTGGGGACGTTTGGTAGGGCGGCATTTTTTAGTTTTTCGCGAGATAAAGTGATTTCTTCCGTATACGGAGGCATGGCAGTGACGAATGATGACGAAATCGGCAAAAAACTAGAGCAGTTGCAAAAAGAATTTGGCCTGCCGGGGCAAATTTGGATTAAGCAGCAATTACTGCACCCCGTATTACTTCATTACATTATTTTGCCGCTCTACGCGTTTTTTGATATTGGAAAATTATTTTTAATTGTTTCCCAATGGCTGCACTTACTATCAAAAGCCGTTAGCTGGAAAGAGAAAAGGGGATTGCGTCCTGATTATTTCCCAAAAGCACTGCCGAATGCCATGGCAATAATGGCTCAACGCCAGTTTCATAAGTTAGAAAAGTTTAACAATCACCGCAAGGAAATAGCCCACTTTTATTTTAAGGAATTGCAAAATACGCAGTTTGTATTACCTAAAGACGATGGCATATTTTTACGATTTTCGGTACAGCATCCCAAATCCCATGAAATAATTTATGAAGCATGGCATAAAGAAAACATACTGCTTGGCGACTGGTACACAACACCCATTGCTCCGGACGATACTAAAATGGAGGAAGTTAAATATACTGCCGGAATGTGCTCAAATGCTGAAAAGTTGGCCAAACAAACACTCAATTTACCAACGCATATTAATATATCTCTGGAAGAGGCTGCTTTAATTGTGAATTTTTTAAAACGATGGAAGTAAAAGAAATTACAAGTAAGCAAGAGTGGGAGGAGTTTGTCTTATTATGCGACAGAAAGACGTTTTTACAATCCTGGAATTGGGCAGATTTTCATGTGTCTCTGGGAAATAACATTTGGCGGTTCGGGATTTATGAAGGTACCGACTTGGTTTCTGTTGCATTAGTCATAAAAATTCCGGCTAAGCGCGGGGCTTTTTTGCTGGTGCCGCACGGTCCCTTAACGAATAACCAAAATACAAGATACAATAACCAAATATTAGGAATTTTAGTGGAGAAATTAAAAGAGTTGGGGAGGGAGGAGGGGGTGGATTTTATAAGGATAAGCCCAATTTGGCAGAGAAGTGACCCACCACAACCAGTCCCGCCTGGGCGGGATGGTGTGGGGGCAAGCGAAAATACGCAAATATTCAAAAGCCTGGGTTTTCGGCAGGGAGCTTTGCATTACCATCCTGAGTCATCTTGGAAGCTCAACATTGGGCCCACAGAAGACGAATTACTGGCAGGCATGAGAAAGACCACCCGGTATTTATTGAAGCAAGCGTGGCAGAATAAGGACATTGAAATAGTAAAAAGCACTGATGTAAAAGATCTGGAAACATTTTATACTATCCATAAGGAAGTGGTGAAAGTGCAAAAGTTTGTGCCTTTTTCCTTAGAATATCTACAAAAAGAGTTTTTGGCTTTTTCGCAGGATAATGCTATTTCATTATTTTTAGCAAGGTATCAGGGCACGGTTATTGCTGGGTCTTTTCAAATTTTCTGGTCAAATATGGCATTTTACCACCATGCAGGATTGCTGCCGGAATACAAAAAAATCCCTGTGTCATATTTGATCCAGTGGGAAGCCATTAAAGAGGCAAAAAAGCGTGGCTGTAAGGTGTATGACTTTTGGGGGTATGCTGATCCCGTAAAAAATCCAAAGCATCCGTATTCCGGCCCCACCTTATTTAAAATGGGGTTTGGAGGATATAAAGATGAATATGTGAAAACGCAGGATCTGCCGTTGTCTAAAAAATATTGGATCACATACGCCATAGAGACGCTCCGTAAAATAAAAAGGGGATTGTAGTAAATTTTGCTCGGGCATTCTCATCGCACCAGGGAATTAACGTGCAATGAGAATGCCCGATCTACATGATGAATTATCGTAAAAAACACCTCCAGCCAAAACTGAAAAAACTACGGCCGCAGCGGAAATTCTTCCAGAGGCCGTTGTTTTGGAGTATTATTGCATTTTTGGTGATTTGTGGTATAATATACTTTAGTGTGTTCTATGGCAAATTTTATGTTTCAGCCGTTGAGATAACAGGAAATAATGGTGTTTTAGCCCAGGATATTAGCCAAAAAGCGCTCCAAGCAGCCAATACGCCATTAATAAATGCAGGGCTGCTGCGGATCTACAGTAAAAGCATTATTATTGCCAGAAAAGGAGCTATCGAAGACAATATTTTGCAAGCATTTCCGGAGATTGATTCAGTCAATGTAAAAAAACAATTTCCAAATAAAATATTGGTCCAAGTAAAAGAGAGAGTTGCTTTTGCCAACGCATGCGAGAATCAGCAGTGTTTCTTGATGGACAGCAAGGGTATATTGTTTAAAGAGGCATTCCAAGAGGACTTAATTTCAATAACAAATGAGGCGGGTCTTGCGCCATTAGCTTTACGGGCCACAACCATAAGCCGGCAAGCCATTGAATTTATTGATGCTATTTCCAAAAATTTAAGAGAGCGGTTTAATGTCACGGCAAAAAGCGCCATAGTTGCCGACACGCTTGTTATAACTACTAACGAGGGCTGGCAAGCGCACTTTTCCATGCAAGAGACGGCAGAGCCCCAGATTACCAAAATGAACCTTCTACTAGAACAAGAAATCGTCCCGGCGCAAAGAAAAAATATAGAATATATTTATTTACAGTATCAGGATAAAGCCTACTACAAATAAATTTTAATCAAATATTAAGATTGTCTGCGTACCATAAGAAATGAAAGAAATTATTGCGAAAACAAAACAGTTTCTTTTTCCCGGCCAAGAGAATAATTACATCCCGGGTATTTTGGCCCCGAATGTTTTAACGTTTATGGCATTGTTTGCCATAGGGTTAAAGCTGGTGAGCATCGGATTTTTCCTGCCCTTTCCCAAGAATATTTTTTTTGCGGACATTACTAAAATTGAATTGGTAAGCCAATTGAACGCAAAGCGGGCAAGCGCGGGCTTAGACCCGCTGACGGAAAACAGCGCGTTGGATGAGGCGGCGCTGCTGAAGGCCGAAGACATGGTTGCTAACAATTACTTTTCCCACGAAAGCCCAATGGGGGTCACACCATGGTTTTGGTTTGGGCTGGTGAATTACCAGTACCGGTACGCCGGCGAAAATTTAGCAGTGGGATTCGCTGACACCGAAGATATTTTCCAGGCCTGGTTACATTCTCCATCCCATCGCGATAATTTGCTCAACCCCAATTATACCGAAGTCGGGTATGCGGTAGTGCAGGGTTTTGGGCCGAACAATGCCATATTAGTGGTGCAATTATTCGGAAATCCCGGAACGACAAATACTTTTACCGGAAGTGTAAGTGCAAGCATTGCGTCAACTGATGGGGAAAAGGGCGAAGAAGCGGTTAGTGCCGCCTCGCCTGATGGCGAGGCGAGCCCCGTCCCTAAAAAGGGGTGGGATGAGGCGGAGCCAAATTCCCAATCAAGCGCCCTGTTTCCTGATGATTTCACCGATAGTATGGTTTTGGGCGGACAACAGTTTCCGGAATTAACGGTGGCGCAAAAAGATTACAAAACCGGCCCGTATTACGCATTTGTAAATTTCATTGCTTACGATCACGCCAGTTTGTTTAACTACGCGTATTTTTTACTGATGGCCATGGTGGCGGTGTCATTTGCTATCCATACCCAAAAACACGCGTGGCATGTCCGGAGAGTTGAATTTTTCAGGTCAGTGGTTTTGGTGGTAGTATTGTACGGGTTTACCTTTATAAACAAAGAAGTTATTTATTCGCTAATATCAGGGAATATCCAAATATGAAAAAAGAAAGTGTTACAATTTTTCTCTTCCTGTTTGTCTTAAGTTTTATTGTCATTAATTGGGACAGTGTTTCCTGGCTGTTTAGTTATCGGGCCATGGGAAGCTTGTCAGAAAGTTTTTTGAATCCATATCCTAATAGTAAGGTATTGGCGCAGGAAGAAGAAAATATTTCCAAGAGCACCGGGCAAAATATACAGCCGATTGCAATAAAGCAATATCCTGCCAGCGCCAAAGAAAATTCCATAGAAATACCAAAAATTAATGTCCAGGCCCCTATTGTCTTCACACAGACCACGGACCTCGAGCAATTAACAGGAGATCTGGACAGGGGAGTAGTTTATTATCCGGGGTCGGTCTGGCCGGGACAGAGCGGGCAGACTGTCATTTTGGGGCATTCGGCTCCGCCGAATTGGCCGCGTATAAAATATGACTGGGTGTTCAGCGAAACTCAAAGCTTACTGCCCGGAGATATTATTGTGGTGCATTTTAATCAAAAGCAATATACTTATACGGTGCGCGAAACAGAAATTGTGAATATAGGCCAGGAAATCAAGCCATCCATATCTGACAAAAATACCTTAACGATTGTCAGTTGCTGGCCGCCGGGAAAAAATTACCAACGTATTGCTGTGCATGCCGACTTACGGTAATATGTTAATCATTTTTTAATGATACGACGGTAATATTAATTCATATATATAAAAAATAAAAGTCGAAATTCTCTTGTGGTTTACGCGTAGTAAAAAAGTAAAAAATAAAGTAAATATAAAAAAATTCACCTGATCAAATAAAATCTAAAAGATTTTAATTTTGCTAAGCAAAATTATTTGACCGGGTAAAAAATTACCATATGAAGTACTTACATTTGTCCGAGATTTCAGTAAAACCAGTTGCTGTTTTGGTTGCAACGGCTTTTATTTTGCTTTCTCTGTTTTTAGTTGTGCAAACTGCTCCAAAGGCAGGCCAACAGTTAGCGTTGGCAGAAGTGGGAAGCTGCTCTCCGTATGCCAATAGAATTATTTCAAGTTCACAAGTTTCTAATCAGGGCCCCGCAAGCAATATATTTGGCGCTCCTGACCGTCAGCCCACCGACTTTGACGACAGCAACGGAACGCCGGGCTACGTAACCGTGGGGTTTGACTCTAATCTTATCATTACTGATGGGCCGGGTGACGACATAGAAGTCCATCTGTATGACTTTTACACTCCCGACAACGAAGGGTTTGAAGTATTAGTAGCAGGCACTTCCGGGAATTTTATCTCACTGGGTTCACGTTCTCCCGCAAGCAATGACCGCAATGCCCCCGTCCAGCTTGGTTTTAATTTACAAGGATCGGGCATAAGCCAGGTTACCATGGTGCAGATTAAAAACCTTCGTGGAGATGATATCAATGATTCTCACGAAGGGCCGGATATTGATGCCATTAAAGCCGTCAATTTTTCCTGCGACGCCCCGACTCAAAATCAGTGCTCTGACGGAATAGACAATGACGGAGATGATGCTACGGATTATCCAAATGACTTCAGCTGCTCAAGCGCGACTGATAATGATGAAACAAATCCTAAAGCGCAGTGCCAGGACGGATTGGATAATGATAACGATAATTTGATTGACTACCCTAACGATCCGGGATGCTCAAGTAAGCAGGATAATGATGAGTTCAATCAAACTCAACAGAATTTGCAGGTTTCTTGCCAGGCCAACCCCAACCCCGCAAACACTAACCAGCCAGTAACATTTGAAGCTACGGCAACAGGAGGATCGGGTAATTATTCTTTCACATGGGCACAGGCCTGTACGGGGTATTCGCAAAGTTGCACTAACACCTTCCAGAGCCAGGGAACGCCCACTGCATTTGTAACCGTGACCTCTCCTGGCAGTCAGCCGGCAAGCTCTTCTTGCTGGGTAACCATAAATCCGCCACAGAACATCGCCTGCAGTTCGGATTCACAGTGCGGAGGAACCACGTACGGTAGCCAAATCTGCCAGGGCAATGCAGTTTACCAGAATGTTACTACCCACACCTGCGTCAATCCGGGTACCACCACCTCATATTGCGCGCAACCTCAAACTACTACGCAATGGGTGCAAAACTGCGGCACTAACCAAACCTGCCAAAGCGGCCAATGTGTAACTCAGCAGCAGAATTTGCAGGTTTCCTGTTACGTAAATCCAAGTTCTGCGCAAGTAAATCAAAATGTTGCCTTTAATGCTACGGCCAGCGGGGGCACGGGAAGCTACTCTTACAACTGGAGCGGAGCATGCACGGGTTCTGCTCAGAATTGCTCGCGGCTATTTACCACGACCGGCGCCCAAATGGCAACCGTAATGGTAACTTCAGGGTCAATGACGCAATCCGCCCAATGTTCAGCAAATATTACCGGGGGCGGGACAACGTGTACGCCAAATCACTCCCAGCGCTGTGACGGCAATGCAATTTACTGGTATGATTCCTGCGGAAACCGGGATGGCCTTATCCAGCAGTGTCCAACCAGTCAAACCTGTTCAAATAACAAGTGCGTTAACCAGGGAGCCGTGGTGGTAACTGCCACCAAAATGGCGCGGAATCTTTCAAAAGGACTTCTGACATTTGCGACATCAACTTCAGCTAGTCCCGGAGATGTTATTGAATTCCAGGTGACGGTGCAAAATAATTCAAGCCAGGCGATTAATTACATTACCGTCAAAGACACGCTTCCTACCAATTTAACTTACTACGATAATGTGAAAGTGGACGGCGTGTTAAACTCCGGAAATCTGACGATTGGATTAAGTTTGGGCAGTTTGAATGCCAGCCAGTCCCGCGTGGTTACTTACCAGGTCCAGGTTGCACCGGCCCAAAACTTTAATTTTGGAACTACAACGCTGACCAATTCGGCATTCGTTGCCGGAACTGATTCGCAGTTTACTTCCCAAACGGCCAGCGCGTCAGTTGTTGTCACTAAAAGCAGTGTTGAGGGTGTCACCAACGTGCCAACGGGATGGGGTGATAATGGGCTTGCCGATTCATTCTTCCTGCCATTGCTATTGGCTTTAGGCGGAGTGTGGGCATGGAAGTCAAAAAATCTTAAACTGCCACAGTTAGTCCAGAACGGCATGGCGCGTCGCCACGAATCCTCTGTGCAAAAAACGCTTGCAGAAAAGATTAGCGAGATACGGAATAGGGAAAGTAGATAGAATGAAATAATAAAACAGCCCCCGCCTAGGCGGGGGCCGTTTTAAGTTGACAAATTAGTACGGTTTGCTATTATGGGCTTAGCGCCACGATAAACCGGCTAAGCCGAATGCTCTCAACGCTGGGCACGTTTTCTTTCCGAGAGGTTCGCTTAGCCGGTCCAAAAAGCCGGTTGAAATTCCAAAGCTGTTAATGGTCTTGGCCCCCCGCCAATCCCCACAGCAAGGAATTCTCAACCGGCTGTTTTTTTATTTTACTTTCAAATAAAAAATCAATGAAAAGTAAAATAACCCTGAGCCGGGTCGAAGGGTTTATTACTTTCTCCCCTCAAAGGCGCTGCCAAGGGTCTCTTCATCGGTGTATTCTAATTCTCCGCCAACGGGTAGCCCTTGTGCTAAATGGCTTATTTTGCAATTCTGCAAATTCAATTCCTTAATAGTTTTTTCAACCAAATAGGCAACAGTTTTGCCCTCCAGGGTTGGATTAATGGCAATAATAATCTCAGAAAATTGGTTTTTAGCAATTCTTTCCTTCAGTTGCTGCAGACGCAGATTATCTATGTCACTTTTTCTAAAGGTACCTGACCCCGCTAGGACGAAATAAAGGCCGCTATACTTTCTGGCATTTTCAATAGACAGTAGATCGGCTTCTTTTTCAATAATACAAAGTGTCTGTTGATTCCTGGCAGGGTTTTTGCAAATATCACAAACGGCGTCGATCCCCTCAAAAGGATTGAAACACAATGTACACAATTTCACATTGTTTTTTAATTGAGTAATGGCGTTTTGCAATTCTTCAATTTGCTCTTTGGGTAATTTCAGCAAGTAAAAAACAAAACGGCTCGCCGTTCTGGAGCCGATAGTGGGGAAGCGGGAGAACAATTCTGTAAGGCGTTTTATGCTGTCCATGGTTGAGCTATTTTAGCATCCTTGACAAAACGGCTCAACTATTGACAAGGTTTCTTGCTTATGCTATAATAGAGGTATGGTAGAACCTAGTCAATTTGCGCCCTTTTTTAGAGGAGAAAACAATGACCGGATTTTGCGAAGCGTGCAAAGAGGAGGTTGAGATCCAGGATCCTTGGTTCACGCCTGACCACAGAGTGTCGGGCCAAGGCACGGTCCATGGTCCGTGCCCTAACGCCGATTGCGGGACCACGGTCACCAAGCTTCAGGTGAAGGCGTCGGATTTCTTTCGAGAGAACCCTGACGCTTAAAGAGTGTTAGTGCTCCTCACTAACCGAACCACGGGCTATATATTAGTCGCGTGGTTTTTCTTTGCAAAAAAATCCGCTTATGCGTATTAATTGGGAATTGGTAATTGGGATTTGGGAATTTTGTTCACTACGCCTCCGCAAGCACCTCGCCGGCGTAATCTGACTGTTCAAGGTTTTTGAAGCTGACGCGCTGTTCGTCAAAGTAGAGTTTCACTGATCCAATGGCGCCGTTTCTGTGTTTGCCAACAATAATTTCTGCAATATTTTTCTCAAGAGAGTTTTCGTTATACCTATCTTCGCGGTAAATAAATAATACTACGTCCGCATCCTGTTCAATGGCTCCGGACTCGCGCAAGTCAGAAAGCATTGGCCGATGGGGGGTACGCTGTTCAACGGCTCTTGAAAGCTGTGACAAAACTAATACGGGAATATTTAATTCTCTTGCCAGTTGTTTTAATGCCCTTGAATTCTCCGTAACTTGTTGAATAGGGGAGGCGTATTTATTATTTGAATCCATGAGCTGTAAATAATCCACCACAATCAACCCAAGGCCATGTTCTGACTGAAGGCGCCTGGCCATTGCTCGCATCTGCAAAATGTTGGTAGTTCCAGAATCATCAATGTAAATGGGAGCTTCTGATAAGCTTCCAATGGCAACCTGAAGGCGGGAAAAATCACTGTCTGAACCGCCTTCTTGCAACCGGCCGGTCCGGAGACGCCATGAATCAATGTTGGCCTGGCTAGCCAGCAAACGTTCCACCAGCTGATCCTTGGACATTTCTAAACTAAAAATACCCACGGGCAAATTTTCAAATACGGCCACGTGCCGGGCAATGTCCAGCGCCAAAGATGACTTTCCCATGGAAGGCCGGGCGGCTAGAATAATCAAATCAGACCGCTGAAGCCCGGAAAGCATGTTGTCTAATAATTTAAAGCCGGTGGGCACGCCCCGATACATCCCCTTGTGTTTTGACAACTGGTCAATTCTTTCAAACGTTTCGCCCAGCATATCTTTAATAGGCACAAATGTCTGGCGGAGCGATTTTTGGCCAATAGAAAATATCTTTTTCTCCGCTTTGTCCAGCAAAAAATCAACATCCTGTGACTCGTCAAAAGCGTCCAGGCCGATTTGGCTGGAAGCGTCGATTAAGTCGCGCAGTATTTTCTTGCTTTTTACTTTGGTGGCGTAGCTGGCAACGTGGGTGGCTGTTGGCACGGAATTTATTAAAGAAGACAAATAAGCAGAGCCGCCGGTGATGTCCAATTTGCCGTGTTCTTTGAGTTTTGCGGAGACCGAGACAATGTCTATCGGCTCCATTTTTTCAAATAGGGAAACCATGGCCCCGTAAATTTCTTTATGGCCATCCTTGTAAAAATCATCGGCAGAAACAAAGCTGGCTACTTTTATAATGGCGTTTTTATCCAGCATTAAACAACCCAGCAAGCATTGCTCGGCCTCTAAATTTTGCGGCGGTTTTTTATCAGGAATTTCGTTTGCCATGGATAATATTTGTATACCAAAAACACCATTCCATAACAACATTGACTTAAATGGATTTAGATGATATAATTAAAATATAGAAAACGCGTTGGCTCTTTCCACCCCTTAACAGCCCAAAGGAGGCATCATGAGCGAAAAAAAGTATACCCGTGAACACTTGCGGATCCTCCGGTTTATTATCATGCTGGATGGCATTTCACCGCAATTGAAAAAAGTGCTCCTTGCCACGATGATCGCGCTCTTTCAGAAGAAAGAAAATGAGCACCGTTCTGCCGGGGAAGTGGCCAATGACTACTTTTCCGAAGATGAATTTGAATTCAGCTATGGCCCGCCGGGGGAGTTAGCAAAGCAACTGCATTTTACCGATGAGCACATGGAAGCCATTTTAGCCATCCTTGGCACCAAGAAATTGAAGGTTGCGTCAAAATTGAGCGCTATAAAAATGCTCATCGCTTATTTCCTTAGCGACGACCCCCAACCGGTTGAAGTTCTTACGAATTTTGTTCTGTTACTTCATGAGAAAGAACTCAAGCCGAAAAAGGACCGATGAATAGCCATTACAGTGAAAAAGCCCCAGAGAACATCGGGGCTATTTTTTTT
>Ga0209542_10020324_pt1 | contig 10536 bp, 13 predicted proteins | sample RifCSPhighO2_01_FD_184028 | JGI IMG/M metagenome (GOLD analysis project Ga0209542, IMG submission 184028) | Soil microbial communities from Rifle, Colorado - Rifle CSP2_plank highO2_0.1 (SPAdes) (version 2) | ecosystem: Environmental > Terrestrial > Deep subsurface > Rock core/Sediment ...
AATCCCAGGGAGCGCCAAAAGAATCAGCGCAGTGAGCAAAAATCTCTTCATACTACAATAGAGTAAATAATGCCAAAATTTATAATGTCTACATTTTCTCATACAACGAGAGAAGAGTGCAAGGTTCTTGTCTTTTTGTGGTACTATATAAACATGCTACGCGCCCACTCCTCCAACGTCCGGGGATTCACGCTCCCAGAGATGATTGTCGTGATTGCCGTGATTTCCATTCTCGCCGGAATTACTCTTGCTAACGTAAGTGGCTCTCGTGAACAGGCGTCCGACATCAGCCGCGTCAAAACCATTGAAGCTTACGAGACCGGATTCTATCTCGCCGCAAGAGATTACGGTGGGTTCCCTCTTTGCGATACGGCAAATTGTTGGAATGGTGCCACTACGTATTGTTTGGCAGATACCGATTGTGAAAGTGGCGGCGCTCCAAAAAACTCAGGATTGGTCTCTCTTTTGAATCCTTACGTAAAACTCCAAGCACCGTTTGGTGCAAATGGACCCTTGGTGAGCGCGGCGAATCCTCATGCAAGCTCGGTTGACTCTTCCATAACCGTTTCTAGCTCATTGACCATCACCTACCCTCTCAAGAACAGCGGCGCTGTGTGTCCACTGGGTATCGCCAAAAGCGCAACCCCCTCCCCCTTATCTCCATCGGGAACCCTTTGTACGATCATTCTCGATGCCCCTGCGGTCGCATCCACAGAAAGCCGCCCGACGCCGTAGATTAATGCTACCGCTATGAATACAAAATATGGGTTCACGCTTGTGGAGCTCATGGTCGTAGTTTCAATCATCTCGCTACTTTCAAGTGTGACACTTGTGTCGCTCAACTCAGCGCGAGACAAGGCCGATACTGCGTATCGAATCAGAACCATGGAAGAGTACGTCAAGGGCGTTACGCTTTATCGAGAAAATACAGGAGCGTACCCTTGGGGATATCCAGCTTTTGGCTATGTTTGCATGGCATCAACAAATTGCGGAGCAATACCACCAGGAGCAACCTTCAACGCCCTCATAGATCCTTATGTAAAGCTTCAACCTGCTTTTAAGACCCTGGCTGATCCATCCGGAAACCTTTACGGACCCTATTACTTTTGTGCTTCTGTAAATCCTACTAATTCATGTGCGCAAGCTTATATCACGTGGTCGCAGAAAGGAATTCATCAACCATGCAACATTCTTGGTGTCACTTCCACAGAGATCCTCAGTATTTATTCTACGCTAACTATCTGCAAAGCAAATTTCGATAACCTATAACTATAAGACTGTCTGGTGCATGACGCTATTTTATAGTCTGGTTGAATTAAAATAGACCTGAATCTGATTTTCTGATTCCCTCAAAAAATATACTCAAGCGTTTACCGCTTGAGTATATTAAGAGATGGATTCTCTGTTTTCTATTCATCAATAGTCATAAGCTGACCGCTCCTTGATCTCGTAGTCAGGCAAGAACGCCTTCACTGCGGCTTTGTTTGCCCTACTGTGCGTAAAGGGCTTGACGATCCCCCAAAGTCCCTCTTTCTCTGTGGGAGCATTGAGCCCTGAGCTGATTCCTTCCAAGTGCTTATCGGTTATTGTCAGCAAAAGAGAGGGCTTCTTCTTGCAACTTGAAGCGGGATAACTCCAGAGAGATACATAGAGTACAAACCCCCACAAATCACCAAGTGTAAGTATCACATTACCTGACGAAATTACCTCTTTCACCTTACTCCATTTTACTTCAGACAATACTCCGTCTTCTTCTCGATCAGGGTGCCTTCCAAGCCTGTCGTTATAAACAACAGGTCTCCAAATGAGAGTGTCCAGGTGGGCAAGCCAGCGAGCAAGTTCCGGATCCAATGCTTTCGAAGGTCTTGCGCGTGCCAAAGACCGTGGTTGATTAACCAAAAGCTGTGGGTTCATTTCAGTATCTCCTCTACGTGTTGAGCCAAATTCTACTACCCTACCGCACAGACTACGGGAAAAGAGGGCTTTGTCAACATCAAAAAACCGAGGCACCCCGCCTCGGTTTTTTGTGTTTATATAATTTAGTATCCTTACTTCCTCGCCTCAATAATTGTCTGTGCCACGTTGGTCGGCACGATCGCGTAGTGGTCAAATTCCATGGTGAATGATGCGCGGCCTTCGGTCATGGAGCGAAGTGCGGTGATGTAGCCGAACATTTCCGAGAGCGGAACGTTTGCTTTCACCACTTTGTACATGCCCCGCTCTTCCATTCCTTCGATCTGTCCACGCTTGGATGAAAGGTTGCCGGTTACGTCCCCCATGAATTGGTCCGGCGTAACAACTTCCACCTTCATGATAGGCTCGAGAATAACCGGGGATGCCTTGCGGGCCGCCTCCATCATGGCCTGCGATGCCGCGATCTTAAAGGCAATTTCTGATGAGTCCACGTCGTGGTATGACCCATCGTAGAGCTCCACGGAGATATCTACCATGTTGTACCCGGCAAGAACCCCACGCTCCATACCTTCCCTGATGCCTTTTTCAACCGCAGGAATGTACTCCTGAGGAATAACACCTCCTTTGATATTGTTGATGAATTCAAAATTCTGCTCGCGCTTCACGTTCTTGGCAACTTTCGCTTCAGGATCAATGTTCTTCTCGATCGGCTTCACGCGAATCTTCACATGGCCATACTGACCGCGACCGCCAGACTGCTTGACGTATTTGTTCTCAACGTCAGCCTCTTTGGTGATCGTTTCGCGATAGGCAACCTGCGGCTTGCCAATATTGGTACCGACGTTGAATTCGCGCTTCATGCGGTCAACGAGGATCTCGAGGTGGAGCTCTCCCATCGGCAGTCTCGGTGTCAGTCGTCACGCGGAAGGTCGGGTCTTCGTCAGAAAGACGCTTGAGCGCCATGCCCATGCGCTCCTGATCGGCCTTGGTCTGCGGCTCAATGCGCATAGACACCACGGGCTCCGGGAAGACAATCTGCTCCAAAATAATTGGGTTCGTTTCATCGCAGAGGGTGTGCGAGGTCTTGGCGTTCTTAAGTCCCACCGCAGCGGCGATCTCTCCGGCGAACACCTTCTTCACCTCCTCGCGATCATTCGCTTGGAGTCGCACGATGCGGCTTAGGCGTTCCTTCTCTCCTGTTGTTGAATTGTAGACATATGATCCCGCTTCAAGTGATCCTGAGTAGACACGAAAGAACGTGAGCTGGCCCACGAATGGGTCTGTCTGGAGTTTGAATGCAAGCGCAGAGAACGGCTCTGAGTCGGACGCGTGGCGGACGATATGCTCGTCGGTATTTGGGTCAGTGCCCCCGATTGGAGGAATATCGAGCGGTGAGGGAAGGTAATCCACAACCGCATCAAGTACCAACTGAACGCCTTTGTTTTTGAGTGCGGTACCGGTAAACACGGGAAAGATCTTGTTGGCAATGACCGCCTTGCGAAGGGTCTCCTTGAGTTTGTTCATCGAGATCTCTTTCCCATCAAGATACTCGCCCATGAGCACTTCATCATGCTCCACAATACGCTCCACGAGCTCGGCGCGATACTTCTCCGCCTCGGCACGCAGATTCTCGGGGACTTCGCCCTCAACAACCTTCTCTCCCATCTTGCCGTCATGGCGATACGCCTTCATCTTGAGGAGGTCTACGGCACCTTCAAAGTCGCCTTCGGCGCCTATCGGGATCTGCATGCGTACAGCATTTTTGTTGAGACGGTCAAGGATGCTCGCGTAGGAGCGCTCAAATGATGCACCCGTACGGTCAAGCTTATTGATGAAACAAATGCGCGGCACCTGCGCCTCATCCGCGTAGCGCCAGTTGGTCTCTGATTGCGGTTCAACACCTGCAACACCGTCAAACACCACAACGGCGCCGTCAAGCACGCGAAGCGAGCGCTTCACCTCCACCGTAAAGTCGATGTGCCCCGGGGTGTCGATAATATTGAAACGATATTTTGTCTTTGTCGCATCGTCCGTCTTTGCCCAAAAACAGGTGATGGCGGCGGCGGTGATGGTGATCCCGCGCTCGCGCTCCTGCTCCATCCAGTCGGTGGTGGTCTCACCCTCGTGCACCTCGCCGATCTTGTGCGTCATTCCTGTATAAAACAAAATGCGCTCGGATGTCGTCGTCTTGCCGGCATCAATGTGAGCGATGATCCCGATATTGCGCACTTTTTCCAACGGATAGTCTCGTTCCATAAATTAGTTTCTAAGGTTACTAAAGTTCTTAAAGTTTATAAAGTAAATGTTACAAAGTTTTTATCAACCCTGAAAGCATTTTGGAAATTTCAACAGAAAGTGCCGACATTGAATCACTTTGTTTTTTGTCGACATACTTCAATGAAGTTGCGATATACAACATTGACCTCACTTCACCGCACGACCCCTTGGCAACAAACAAAAACTGCTTGAATTCTTTATTTGACCTTCTTTCAAATCCTTCCGCAATATTATTCATTACAGAAACTGCTGCTCTTTGGATCTGATCTTTAAATCCTAAATTTCTATTCCCCTTCATCCGTTCATATATTTCCTCGGTAAGACATTTCGCCTTTTGCCAAGCAATGATATCTTCGAATCGTTCTATCTTCATGAGCTCCTTTATGAACTTGGGAACTTTCTACTTTACAAACTCGCTTCCTACCACGCGAAGTGAGCAAAGGCCTTGTTGGCCTCAGCCATCTTGTGCGTGTTCTCGCGCTTCTTGATCGCCTCACCCTCGTTCTTGCTTGCAGCAAGGAGTTCATCGGCAAGCTTGATGTGGATCGGTGTGCCTTTCTTGCTGCGTGCCGCCTCAAGGATCCAGCGCATCGCAAGCGACAAGCGGCGCTCCGCGCGCACCTCACGGGGAACGAGGTAGTTTGCACCACCCACGCGACGTGAGCGGATCTCAACGACCGGGCCCGCGTTCTTGATCGCGAGATCAAAGACCTCAAGAGGGGTGCTGGCTTTCTCTTTCTCTTTTATAAGGTCGAATGCTCCATACACCACCTTGCGGGCAGTGTTCTTTTTCCCCTCCTGCATCACATAGTTGATGAACTTCTCCACCGTAGTAGAGCCGTACATGATGTCAGGGGAAACTTGGTTTCTATTTTTAACGGGTCGTCGCATAAAAATTATTTCTTAGCAGCTTTAGGGCGCTTGTTGCCGTAGAGCGATCGGCCCTTGCGGCGCTTCTCCACGCCGGCAGCATCAAGCACGCCGCGAACGATGTGATAGCGGACTCCGGCGAGGTCTTTGACACGACCACCACGAAGCATGACCACCGAGTGTTCCTGGAGATTATGCCCCATTCCCGGAATGTAGGCGGTCACTTCCATGCCGTTGGTGAGGCGTACGCGAGCGATCTTGCGGAGCGCTGAGTTCGGCTTTTTAGGAGTCGTGGTCGTAACCTTGGTGCACACACCGCGCTTAAAGGGTGATGCGTAGTTGATAGGGCGGTTTTTGAGTACATTGAAACCACGCCGCATCGCAATGGAGCGGCTTTTTTTGATCGGATCTTTTCGTCCGCGGCGGACGAGCTGGTTGATGGTTGCCATAGTTAAAGTCTCAAAAAGAAAATACCGTCGAAACGACAGTAGCGCTACTGTACTATGGGTCCACTAAAAATGCAAGACTCGGGGCTTGCACCGAGGAACCTTTATAACCCTATCGGCCACGCATATCCGGTAAACAGCGTGTAAAGAAGCGACATGACCGGTAGAATTATCTGCCAACCGGCAAAAATAACAACGATAATAAGGACCATCCAGTACTGCTCCATAGCGGCTTCTATATACTGAAATCGTTGAGGAAGGACACCAAAAAGCACTTTGGCGCCGTCGAGTGGCGGGAAAGGGAGCAAATTAAAGACCGCCAAGAGAAGATTTACGACAACGATCATGTTGGATATGGCAAAAAATTCCGGCGGGAGCCCGTACATCGGCCCGAACCTGACCACCATGCCAAAGACAAACGCCACGAGAAGGTTGGAGAGTGCCCCTGCCGCACCCACAAGCGCCGAGCCCCACCGTTGATTGCTCAAGTTGCGGGGGTTATAGGGGACCGGTTTTGCCCAACCAAAAAGAAACCCGCTGTGGGTAATAGACAATACGAGTGGTACCAGTATCGATCCAATAGGGTCAATGTGTGGAATTGGGTTTAGGGTAAGGCGCCCGGCGAGCCGCGCCGTTCTGTCCCCCAAGACGTCAGCCATATAGCCGTGCGACACCTCGTGGATGACGACTGACATAACGAGCACCGCAACATAGAAAAGTGTATCTGCTTGCATATTTTGTTGTCTATGATACCATGCGAAGCACTATGGCAAAAACATGCCCAACATGCAACAAGGGATCGCGTATGGTCGGCGGATACTCAAACCGCGTCCGCGCAACGAAATTTAACCCTACCGGCAAGCGCCGTTCATACCCCAACCTCCAATGGGCGCCTCTTTCCGATGGCACTCGCATCAAGCTCTGCACCCATTGCATGAAGGCAGGAAAGCACACGGAGATCAAGGTTAAAGCTCCCAAGAAGGCCGCTGTGGTAGCGTAAATACTTTAGAAAAACAAGGATTTAACAAAAACCCCGCCTACGGCGGGGTTTTTGTATTTATTTTACGGGGGTCTCTTTTTGCGGAAGTCCGACCTCCGGAGATTAATTTATGACAAATATTGCACCTCAAGGTAACGTGTAACCTGCTACAAGCAAAATAACCGCCAACATGCCGAGGAGAAGCATCCATGTAATAACATTTATGATATGCGCAGATTTTGATTTTTCTTGGGACGTATTCACCATACTAGCGCTTTTTACTTGTGCAAGTAAGATTGCTCCAACAATTGCGAAAATTGGAACTACTGTAGACGTCCAAACATTTATAGATTCAGGAAGTTTTACGATGTAGGGAAGAACAACTAGCACAATAATTGCGCCCCCTAAATACACACTCCGTGGTCTAACCAACTCGCGAGTAGCGGAAAGTGGTATTGGTGAATAAAACAAAAGTGCCACACCAAGAGCACCCAAGGCAATTTCAATCATACAAAAAATAAAGGCTACTCGGGGCAAGCACCGAGGTATTAACCTATATTAGCTCCTCGGCTCGGAAGTGGAAAAGATTACTTTTCCACTTCACTCGCTCTACGTCGCTAATAAAACTATTAATGCTGCTTTAGTTAAGTAAACCTTTCACCATCATCATTGACTATCCCCCTTCTTTACGGAGGTCCTACCTCCGAAGTCATTAGAGAGAACTATTCTAATTCATCCAATGATACGACATTAAACCTCCTCACCGTCGTCATGCCATTATTCGTAGCGATCACGTCCGCCGTTCCCGGCTGTTGCGCTGTCACCTTTCCATCTGCAGAGACGCTAATTACTGGTGAATCGCCCGGTGTCGTTTTAACGCCATCAAAAACGATTCCCTCGCTGTAGACTGTTCCCATCGCGGCCTGCGTTAAATCACGCTTAAGCCCATCATCAAATAACCCCATGAGTCGTAACTGTTCGCTACTGCCAGGAAATAATACTTTTTGTTCACCCGGTTCAAAAGTGAGTTGCCGAAGTGTCGATAAATCCGGTTTAACGGTCACCGTAATGGAATTTGACTCTACCGGCTGACCATCAACTATAGCGACAACTTTATAAGTTCTCTGGCCGCTGGCAGTTTTTGATAAATTGATCGTCCAGGCATAGGGCACCGCATCATCCTTAGGCACAAAATTACCAAATTGACTGCCACCAATAAACTCTATTAAATGCGCCTCTATATCTTTCCCTTTTATGTCGCTCGTGAACACGACAGATGTACCAGGAAGAGGACTGGCTGTGTTCACTTGCAGCGCAACCGTGGGAGATGTGACTGGTATTACTGGGTGTTGTTCTTCTTGCGCACCAGAGACAGTTTGCGCGGTTTGTTCCTCATCACTTATTATTGATTTCTGCCACCAATAAACCCCTCCTGCCACTGCCGTGGCAGCCATAAAAATCAGTGCGAGAACCAGAACAGCAAACCCCTTTTGTTTTGATTTCATCAAGCTAATTCTACCTACCCCCTCAAAATCCGCAACAACGGTTGTCCCCACATGCTACAATGCGATGAATGAACGAAACGACGATAGAAACGATCCTTGCAGGTGCAAGTTATTTGGGGATCTTCCTCATGATGATCGCGAATGGCGCCATAAGCTTGCCCTCAAGCCAGCTTCTCTTTATCGTCGTGGGCTACTTCATCGGCCAGGGTAGCATTGCCCTTGTGCCGGCCGTCGTCGCAGGGGCGGCAGGCAACATGATCGGCAACATGATCCTCTACGAGCTCGCGCGGCGTAAGGGGATCGAGTACATCACACGATTCAAAGTCTTCCCCCTAGAGATCCTCCGCCGCACCGAGGCGGCATTTCGCAAGCGCGGTGCGTGGTTCGTATTCGTCGGCAAGCTCTTGCCGGCACTTAAAGTATTCGTTCCCATCCCCGCAGGTGTCGGCAAAATGCACCGCGGGCTCTTTGCCTTCATTATGTTCGTCGCAACATCAATCTGGGTGCTCCCCTTCATTGCGGTCGGATATTTCTTTGGCAAGTCGCGTAATGTGTTTGGGGCATACGCATTCGTGCTTGCGCTCATCGCCGTCATTGTTGTTGCCATTTTTTATCGCTACCTCAAAAGTGCCGAGGTGGAGCGAGAACTTGAGGTACTGGAAGATGATGCTCCGGCGCGCGACCGCAAGTAGATCAGAGAAAATAATACAAGATAGGTTCCTGCGAGAAACGGCGCCGTGAACCACGGAACATCAACTTGCGCGAAGGGCAACGCGCCGAACCATGCTGAGACCGTGAGCACATATTTTGCCAGCACGTACCCAAAGAACGCGAACGGTAACGCAACCATGGCGTGGATGAACATACCCGCGCCCGCGAGAAACCCCGCAAGCATTGCCGCGGGGATGGCGGGAAGCACGAGGAGATTGGTCACCACGCCAATGACACTCATCTTCCCCATTGCAAAGAGGATCAGGGGGAACACCAGTATCTGGGTTGCGATCGTCGCGGACAATATCCCCCGCAGCCCAAACCGCGCCGTAACGCGCGAAAACAATTTTTCAAACCACGGCGAAAGGTAGATGAGACCGAGTGTCGCGAGAAACGAAAGTTGAAACGAGAGATCAAACACCAGAAGATGCGGGTTGACAGCGATCATGGCGACACCGGCAAGAAAGAGCGCTCGCGCCATGTCATACGGCCTGCCGGTCGCGCGTGCCAAGACCACAATAAGCGCCATGATCGCTGCACGCACGATCGTTGCCCCGGCTCCGGTCATAAGCGCAAAAAGAATAACACTTGCCACGCCCAACGAGCGCGCGAGCGCAATGGGAAGAAACGCCAACATCTGCATGATGGATTCAGCGACGATCGTCACGTTGTACCCGGAGAGCGCGACAATATGAATGACGCCGGCCGCCCGCAGGGCATCGGTGAGCGTGGTGCCGAGCGACTGCGATCCTCCAACAAGAATGCCACTTAAAAGTGCACTCTCTGGCTTTGGTACCGCGCGCGACAAACGATCGGTAAATGATTCTTTAATATTGAACAACGCGCGCATGATAGGGTTGCCTTCGTTCGATCCCATCAACTCAACGCGCGGATAGCGCATTTGATACACGATCCCGCGCACGGCAAGATATTGAGGATAATTGAACGTACGGTTACCATTCTCTATCGGCTGCGGCAGCTCAAGCACGCCCTTTAAACTCACACGATCGCCATACGCAAGGCGCGGATACTCTCCCGCGATAACCAGTATGTGCGTCTGTGTTGCAAGCGGTGTCGTATTGATATGATCAGGCAGCACGCGAACAAGAACCCTCCCTTCACGGACATCCGGCTCTTCGTCGATGATACCTTCCAGGGTCACCCGTGCGTTCTCGTGTAGGGCAAGTTGCGGTGAGACGATGCGCTGCTCTGCAAAAGAAAAACGCAGCATCCCTGCCGCGCCCGCGACAAACACTATCGCCATGACAAGTGGTGTACGCGCTCGGGCCACAAGCGCGATAAGCGCAAGAATTATAGCAACGCACAACAGTGCTGTTATCGCGATCCAGCCGAGGTTGATGAGTGAACGCAAAAAGATACCACCCGCAAAACCACCCGCAATGCTCCACCAGACGCGCTCGCCCATGAACTCATTTTTTACCTAAATGCTTCCACTCCGCAACAAGCACTCTCTCTTCCTCCGCTGAAAATACTTTCTTGAAGCGCGTATTGGGAACACCCTTCACGCGCTTTTCACATTCGCCCCACGACGCGTGCGTCATCACCTTCCCATCAATAGCACTAACATATGAATATGCAGGGCCTGTTTTTTTGGTGCGCGTTTTTTTTGACGCATCGTGTGCCGCTTTCTTCTTGGGATCATGAGAAATATCGGAAACATTGATTCCGTATTCGCCGGCTGCTCCGCGAAATAATTTCGGCTGAGTGCCTTTGGTGTACCCGGTTGCGATCTCATCCGCGCGCTCATTCCCCGGCACCCCCGAGTGACCCGGCACCACTTGCCATTTGATATCTTTCCCCTCCACTACCGCAA
>Ga0209542_10020325_pt1 | contig 10535 bp, 8 predicted proteins | sample RifCSPhighO2_01_FD_184028 | JGI IMG/M metagenome (GOLD analysis project Ga0209542, IMG submission 184028) | Soil microbial communities from Rifle, Colorado - Rifle CSP2_plank highO2_0.1 (SPAdes) (version 2) | ecosystem: Environmental > Terrestrial > Deep subsurface > Rock core/Sediment ...
CAAATGCATAGAAGAGCGCGACAATATTCCGGTCGGTACTGCCATCCTTTATGAGCGGCTCGGCGGGATGCGGCTTGCGGTTATTCGCGAACGGATCGTTAACACAGATGGAATTCGCTATCGCGTTTCCCAAGAAGCGCGGCAAAAGGAGATTGACGATATACTCTCTGATACAATAATCGCGGTCTACAAATAATATGCAGGCGCAACGCGGTATTTCGCAGGTAATCGTTATAGCGGTTTTGGGGGTCGTCATTTTTGGTACCGCAAGCAGCGCGATATTCTATTTTAAAAAGCGCGTAGTTACACCACCGGAAGTAACCCAAAAATATTCCGAACCAACGCCACAAGAAACAACAACCAAATCGTCAATACCCAGCCCCGTTCCAGAATCAAATTTTTCCAAACCGAACAACACGAATACCGCACCTCACTCTTCTTCGGCAACAGCTACAGAATCGGCTAAGAAACAATCTCCGAAATCATCCGTCTCTATGCCCGACCCATCTGCAGCGGGTGTGCCTGCCTACACTCTTGTGGCTTACACCGGAGAGGTATTCGGCGCAAAAATGCCGGCCAGCTGGAAAGTTACTTCGAACCAAAGTGGGATAGAAATCATTGATCCTGCCGATACCGATACTGGCGTGTCTGGAGTGGTTGCAGTCGGCTGGTTCGGCAGTCAAACACCAGACGGCTTTATTGATTTTTTGCTTCAATCCATAGGCGCGTCAAATGTAAAAACCGAAAACGAATCAGCTGAAGGGACATATAAGGATCCATCTACCAACCTCCCCTGGACCGTAAAAACTAAAACATTTACCTTTGAAAAAAACGGAAAAGTTCTGAAAGCCAAAGCAAGCGCCGGCGTCCTAAACGGCTACGGCCAGTATGTTGCTCTGATGACCGCATTCCAAACAGTTCCGTCGAAATGGAGCCAGTGGGCCCCAACCCTCGAACGCATTGCCAAGTCAATTACCATCATAAACCCATCAATGGCAGGAGGTGCCCATACGGTCCGGCTGCCGACTGCTGCTGACCTTGTAAACGACTCTTCGCCTTTGATGGAGGTATGGGAGGAACGGAACCAAGTGCAAAAACGTACATCACACGAATTTTCTGATGCTATAATGGGACAAGAAACCGACCTTTATTCGCCCTCAACAGGAAGTCGCCATACCCTGCCCCTTAACGCTTATGATCCGGTTAAGGGCGGCTACCATAATCCAGATAAATGGGAAGAAATTTTAATTGATCCGTATCAAAGATAGCATTACACCAATATCAACGAGCTGAGCTTAATAGAAGAGCTTGCGAATTTAATGGACAGAGTGAATTTGGATAAGTTTGGAATACGAAGCCGGATAGAGGATGAAATAAAGCGCTTCAACAAATTCAGGACCGGAGTGCTCGGCCAAAAACAGGAGGAAACATCAATTGATGTCGATATGCGAAGTTACGCCAAGTACCTTCTTAAAGAAGGCACCCTCATTGAAAAGCGCGAACTGCTGTCATGCCTTAAAAGCAAGCTGACGCTGAAAGACAAAAAGATTTCTCTTGTCTAAACGAAAAGCCGCTGATTGCTCAGCGGACTTTTCGTTCTTGAATACGGCGCTCAGCCGGTATGACGTGGGTGGGAAGGAATCGTATGCGGTGCCAACCGAAGGGCAGGCACCTCAATCACTTGACTTAGCATATAACGGCTGCGAGGCCTGGATTCGAACCAGGATACCGGCGTCCAGAGCGCCGTGGCCTACCGTTAGCCGACCTCGCAAAACAAAAACGATCCTATTCGGACCATTTATCCATTATACCGTATTTTCTCAGCAAATTCCAGCTTACACCTGCAGATACCGGCGGATGGCGATCCATGAGGAAAGTACGCCGATTATAATTCCTCCGCCGAACATGAGTATGGCAAACATGAAGAGGTTATTCAAAAAGTATTGGAAAATGTCGAATTCCGGCACAAGAAGCGCGAGGCGGGGCGAGATGAGCCAGATAAGCGGGAAGAAAACCATGAGCGTGATTAGGGCCGACGTCGCGCCGTAAAGAATTCCCGATACGATAAAGGGCCCGCGGATGAACCACTTTGACGCGCCCACAAGGCGCATGATGCCGATCTCCTCCCGCATTGTGTAGATCGCGAGGCGTATCGTATTGAATGTCACCAGAATTGCGATGAAGGCGAGGAAAAACGCGAGGAATGTTCCCGAGCCGCGGAGCGTCTTGAAAATTGCGCCCATGCGCTCGATCACCTGCTGATTTTCGAAATAGTTAATTTTGTCGACTTCGCGGTAATTTTTCTGGAGCAAAAATTCGCTTATCGCGGCGTAGCGGGACGGATCTTTTGCGCGGATGTTTAAACTCGCCTGAAGAGGATTTTCTCCGATTTCTTCGAGCGCGGCCGCGATCAGCTGATTCCCCTTATGCCGGTTACGGAACAATTCAAGCGCCGCATCTCGCGAGATGTAGTGTATGTCGCGGACATCCGGGAGCGCCTCGAGCTCCTTTTGTATTGAAATGATTGAATTCTCCGACGCATCGGGCAGGAAGTAGACGCTTATGTCCACTTTTGATTCAAACGACGAGAGGATGACGCTCGCAAGCGCGCCCGTGAACACAAGATTCCCGATGACAAAAAGCATCAAGACCATGACGAGCACTGTTGCCGTCGAAAGCCAGCCGTTTCGCTTGTAGTTGAGAATTCCCGTTTTTGTTATTCTCCGGAGGTTTGTGAAAAACATGGGGGTCTATTTGAGGCCATCTAAAAACCCTTTATATAAGAAGATACTTCCCTTTTTCTTTGTCGCTTATAATCTCGCCTTTGTCGAGGACAATAACTCGCCGGTCAGCGGAGTTTACGATTTCTTTGTTGTGAGTTGCGAGAACAACCGTTGTCCCGAGTTCGTTTATTTTTTGCAGGAGTTTTACGATCTCAAGCGTGTTTATCGGGTCAAGATCCCCCGTTGCTTCGTCCGCCAAGATAACATCCGGCCGGTTTACAAGCGCGCGCGCAATCGCAACGCGCTGTTTTTCTCCTCCGGAGAGCTGGTTGGGAAAATTGTCGCGTTTGTCGGAAAGCCCCACGAGCTCGAGTACCTCGGGCACGTCTTCCTCGATTTCGGCGTCCGCCCTACCTGCGGCCTCCATGACAAACGAGATATTTTCATACGCGGTTTTTGTCGGAAGAAGCTTATAGTCCTGGAATACCGTTCCGATTCTCCGGCGTACCTTGTGCATTTCCCCGATGCCGATATCCGTGACCTCGATTCCGTCGAGAAAAATTTTTCCGTCGGTCGGCATTTCTTCACGAATCAAAAGTTTCAAAAGAGTCGTTTTTCCCGCGCCAGAAGAGCCCACGATGAAGACAAACTCCTTTGGCTCCATTCGAAGAGTCACGTTTTTCAGCGCGACGGAATGATGATTATAGATTTTTGAAACGTTGTCGAAAAAAATCATGACTCGATAATATAGTTTTTCGACACGACTCACTCGCTCCAGCGGCTCGTTCGCTAAGGGTCGGCAGAATTTTCACGCTTCGTCGAGCTCAGCTCGACTTTGCGTGAGCCAATCAAATTCTGCCTCCCATTGTCGAAAAACTATATTATGCTCGTTTACGCATATACCCATTGTAGCACCTACGGTGCCGGCTTATACTGTATTTCCGCTTCAATGAATCCGTCAAGTTCTCCGTCAAGCACTTTGTCAATTTGTGATGTTTCAACGTCGGTCCGGTGGTCTTTTACCATTTGGTACGGATGCATGACGTATGATCGGATCTGGTTTCCCCATTCGATTGAGACCTTTTCCTGTTTTATCCCTTTTCGCTCTTCGTTTTGTTTCCGGAGCGAGAGCTCGTAGAGTTTTGAACGGATGACTGACATAGCGGTCTCTCGATTCCGGTCCTGCGACCGTTCTGCTTGTGATGCAGCTTGTACCCCGGTTGGCAGGTGCGTGACGCGGACCGCGGTTTCGCGCTTATTTACATTTTGCCCGCCCGGGCCGGATGAGCGGAAAAAATCTATTTTCAGGTCTTCGGGTTTTATCTCGACTTCATCGGGCTCCACAAATTCCGGGAGAATATCAACGAGCGCAAATGACGTATGGCGCAGAGACTGGGAGGAAAACGGGGAGATTCGGACAAGGCGGTGCACCCCGGACTCTTTTTTAAGATACCCGTATGCGTAGGGTCCCACAATGGCGATGGTCGCGTTCTTTATTCCCCAGCCCGCGGGTCCCGAGTATTCACCCCAGTGTTCATGAATTATTTTTGTGTTCCACCCGCGTTTTTCCGCGAATCGGGAGTACATCCGGACAAGGAGCGCGGTCCAGTCCTCAGAGTCCTTTCCTCCGGCGCCCGCATAGACCGAAAGAACGGCGCTTCCTTTGTCGTATTTTCCCGAAAAAAACCGTTCCTTTTCCAGTGTCGAGAGCGCGCGCTCAAGAGCCGCTATTTTTCCCGCAAGTTCTTTTTGGAGGTTCGGGTCGCCTTCGGCAACTTCGGCGATTTCCGCGATTTCGGCGTTTTCTTTTTCAATATTCTCCCAACGCGCGATCTCGCGTTTTACGTCTGCGAGCTCTTTCGAACGCATTTCGGCGCGGCCGCGATCGGTCCAAAATTCCGCATCGGCCATTTCATTTTCAATTTTTTCAAGAAGCGTCCGTTTTCCCGAAACGTCAAAGCCAGTCCGCCAAACGGCGGATGTTATCTTCAAGCGCTCTGATTTTTTCCTTTAATTCATCCATAGAAATATTTTATCACGAGTAGCGCCTCGGTACAAGGGATTTTGTCTGTGACAACTCGGTTGAATTTACGTCCGCCGCAAATTTCATTCCGGAGAAAAAAGTGACTTCAGCGCTTCGTATCCGTCTTTTGTTCCGATCGCGCGGAAAATATTGAGCGAGACCTCGAGGTCGCGGAATTTGGGGTTTCGCGCAAGCTCAATGAATTCGTCGAGCGTAAGAAAATGCAGAGTTATTTTCTCGCCCGCGTCCGGCGCGGGATCGAAAATTTTCTTGCATCCTTTTGCGACAAATGAATAGATCGCCCAATCGATTATTGAAGACGGCTGTGTCGCGCTAAAAAGGACGAATTTTTTCGCGGTGTAGCCCGATTCTTCCAGGAGCTCGCGCCCTGCGCACTCGATAAGCGACTCGCCATCTTCGCGTCCGCCGCCGATCGAGCCCCAGAACGGAACATGGGCCGGCTGTTGTTGTTCGGTCACGATGATTTTTCCGTCATCAGTGATCGGAAACACATTCACGCTGTCGCGGCGTTTGAGTTTTTCAAAAACCGCCTTTGAGCCGTCGAAAAGGTTTTGCTCCCATTGGTATACGTCGAAAATCTTTCCCTTAAAAACGCGTTTTGCGTCCGGAGGAATCAGAAGTCGCGATTTCGGGCGTTCGATATTCATTGCTTTTTCTATTAAGCCGGAGGCGGGCAGGCACGCGTGGCGTTGCGGAAATTCAATAGGCGGCGACCATCGCCGCCTATTGAATTGTGCGGTAATTACTTTATTTCTCTTTCAATATCTTCAATTTCTTTTCTGACAAATTCCTCGGCATTGTTTAAATTTTGTTTCAGTTGCGCTATAACTTTCTCCTCTTCTTCGGTAAGCTGCCGCTTGGTGCGGGTTTTTTCCAGTATTTTGACTTGTTTGCGTATATCTTCTTTTAATGAGTCAAATGCTTTATGCAAAGCAGATTCCACTTCGCTGACTTCTTTTCGAAGACGCTTTCTCATGTGTAAGAACTTATACCACCCGTACCAAAGAATGAAGAGGAGCGTAATGATGAGCAGAACAAGCGGGACTATCACGGCAAGGAAATTAACTGCCTGGGTTCCGACACGAAAGATCGCCGATTTTGCCACAGCAACGATTATTTTCTCGCTGGGCAAGCTTCTTGCGCCTCGGCCATCAACTGCTTCTGCCCATAATTGATAAATGCCGTCTCTCAATTTTTCGTCAGCCGTAAAGGTAAATTTTCCATCCGAGTCGCTTTCAACTGTAAAACTTTTTGGATTATCCTTTTCTTTCTGGAGCCAAATACCTATTTGAGAATTCGGATACTGGCTTAATCCCGTAACAGTTAGAATTTCACCGCCTTCCAATGTTTTTGGATATTCGGTAAAAACCGGCGCTTGCAACGGCTTGATCGTAAACTCTTCGATAGCAATGGAATAATTTTCCGCTTTATCAAAGGCCTGAACTAAAATGTTTCGCTTGCCGGGATGTTGAGAAGGCAGCGTGTAGGGATTACTTTTCACAACTTCCGGCACCGCAGAGAAGAAGTCGCCTTCGCCGATCTTTATTCTGTAATAGTTAACACCGGATAGAGAGTCCGTGGTATCGAAAACTACCGTTGGTTTCGGATTTTCTGTTTCGTTGCCATCAATGAATTTTATGATAAATGGTTCTGGCGGTTGGGTATCAATCTGAAATCGGAAGTGTGTGATTTCTCCCCAGCCGCTGGCATTGCGAAACTGAGCATGGAAATACCATACCCCATCAGCCACGTTGGTTATCTCTTTTTCGCTGATTGCTGGCGCGTACACCACCGTCGGAGTGGCACGCGGAATTTCGCCAACAAGTAATCGGACGCCGGTAACGCCGGGGGGCAAGTCCCAAGTAAATTTCGCATCTTTTTTGGCATACCATTTATCTGGGTCTTGATGGGTTGGAGAAGAAATTTGCGGAGCTAAGGAGGCCCCGTCAACAGTACGAGCCGGCGGCAATCCTTCTTCTGGCAATAATGGTTTTCCTTCTGAAATTAAATTAAATTGAGCTTGAGCGCCGGTTCTAAAAACATTGGTTCCGTAGCCGTCATTAGCCCGAACTGCTGCAGAAGAAAAAACTAGCGATGCCGAACCTCCTTTTTTAACCCTAAAAACCGCGTTAATCATTTTACCTGCAGTACCAGTAAAGCCCGGGGTCGGCAGCCCCCCATTAAGAGACAGGGTGCCAGCACTATTGGAAAAAGTCGGCTCTTCCACCCATAAAGAAAATATTGACCCCGATTTAGTCACCGAAATTAATTCCAAAAGGTCTTTAGGGAAATTTATGACAGCTTCGGCGTTATTAATAGCTACGCCTTCGGTATTAACTAAAACGTTAACGGTAAAAACATTTCCTATGGTAAAATTGCCGGAGGACGGACTAAAATATGAAGTTGCCGCTTTGGCATTTTGACTTGCAGAAATTCCAAATAAAATTAAGGATAATAAAAATAAGATGTTAAAAACAAGTTTCTTTTTGTTTCCATTTTTGATTTTTGAAATCTTGCTGGTCAATTTAAACATTCTTTTTCTTAACCAATTTAAAAATCCTAAATACGACATAAAACAGGGGAAGAGCGATAATCAAGATAATAATTAACTTCCGGTAGTCAATCTTTGGCTTGCCGGGTTCTAATGAAATTTTACTATAATTCCCGGCCTTGTCATAAGCGGTTATGACAATAACCGATGATTCGCTCTGATCCTGCAAAACATATGTTGCGCCGCTCTGGACTGCTGGCCGGTCGCCCTCTTTTACTTCATAGTGATCAATCCCGGATTGATTATCAACAGCAGAAATAGTGATAAATTTTTTACCCTCAAAAATTGAGCTGTCTTGGCCGACAGTAACTGCTAGATCCCTTGGGGGTTGATTGTCTTTAGAAATAATTTCGAGCCACTGATTTTTCGGCTGGGCGTCTTTTTTAGAGCCGATAGTAATAGTTAAGGGATTACTAGAGACCTCAATCGGCGTGGCTTTTCCATCATTGTCATACGCTTTTATATTGGCTGGCAAAAACACCACTTGACCCTCTTCCTTAGCTAAAAAGATTATCTTAAATAACAATCCCGATTTTTGGTTAAACCCGCCGGGCACTCCTCCGGTAAAAGAAATTTTTGAATCACTTTCTAGAAAAGGGGTTCTAATCCAATGGGTTAAAACCGAATCAGCCAAGCTAAATTCTGATATGTTAATATTCTCGGCGCCATTTTGTATTGAAATATCGCCTTCGACTACATTAGGATTTTTATCCAATGTATCCATTTCCAAATTTACTATGATGGTGTCGCCAACGGCAATCGCTGGATCGTCAACGGTTAGGTAGGCGCTAGCCGCCAAAGCCAGTTTTGGAACCAGAACAAATAACGCCAAAAATAAAATTTCGGCCAATAAAGTTTTAATCACTATGAGTTTGAATGTAGAACTAATCATATATTATTTTTTTGTTCCCCATTGATACATGAGAATGGAAAAATCAACGGAATTTACTTGTTTGTCACTGTTGGTATCAACACAGGAATTTTTAAATGGCCAAATGGTTTTCCAAAAAGCCAACAAAATAGAGAAATCAATAGAATTCACTTTTTTATCATGATTAAAGTCCGCGCCATCGCAGGTTGTCGTAATAGAGGGAAGCGAAACGGCGGCGACGCCTCCTCCGCCACCACCACCACTACCACCACTACCTCCTGTCCCACCGCCAGATGGAGTATCTGAAGTTTCTGCGGCAGCGGTAAATGACTGGCTCGCTCGTGAAGAATCTGAACCGTATTGTACCTCGATATGGAACCAGTAGCTTCCGGCAGAAGATACGGTAGAACTTAGTGTTGTATCAAAATTTTCTCCTGATTGAATCAGTTTGGCAGCGGTCGAGCTAAAAATATCATTGCCTCCTCCGCACAGATTTGTATCAGAGTTAGTAACACACCATGTATATTGATATTCATAAGCAACTGATCCTTCATTGGTTATGCGCACCGCGGTAGCAATACTGGGGATAATCAAATCACTAAAACTTTGAATGAGCACTTGCGCGGGTGGTCCGGGCGTTGCGCTGGCACTTGACGAGGTGTCTCCTTGGCCAACGGCGTTTACGGCAGATACACGGAAGTCATAGGAATTATCATTGGACAGGCTTGTTACGGTCGTCGTAAGTCCAGTTCCCGCTCCATCACTAAACACTGACCATGTGCCGCCGGTTGTGAGTTTATATTCAACAATGTAGTCCGTGAGCGCTGATCCGCCATTAGACGCGGGAGCCGACCAAGAAAGACCCACACTGCTATCTTCAGCAGTTGCTGCAAGATTTGTTGGCGCGTCAGGAGTCGTAGCCGGAACCACCGAGTTGCTTGTTCCCGAAGAAATACTTGTGCCAACATCATTGGTGGCGGTGACTGTAAAGGTGTAGGTTGTACCGTTCGTGAGACCCGTGACCGTGATCGGTGACGAGCCGCCGGCGCCGGTAAATCCTCCGGGGCTTGAGGTGACAGTGTAGCTGGTGATGGCTGAGCCGCCATTGCTGCTTGGAGCGCTGAATGTAACTGTTGCTTCGCCGTTTCCACGAGTAGCAGTGCCGATGGTGGGAGCGTCAGGTGTCGTAGCCGGAGTCACGCTGTTTGAAGCAGATGAGGCCGACCCTGTGCCCACGGCGTTCGTTGCGGTGACTGTAAACGTATACGCGGTGCCGTTGGTAAGACCAATAACCGTGATTGGGGAAGCGCCGCCGGCGCCGGTAAATCCTCCGGGGCTTGAGGTGACAGTGTAGCTGGTGATGGCTGAGCCGCCATTGCTGCTTGGAGCGCTGAATGTAATTGTTGCTTCACCGTTGCCTCGGACAGCGCTCACACTGGTTGGAGCGCCGGGTGTAGTAGCCGGAACCACCGAGTTGCTTGTTCCCGAAGAAATACTTGTGCCAACATCATTGGTGGCGGTGACTGTAAAGGTGTAGGTTGTACCGTTCGTGAGACCCGTGACCGTGATCGGTGACGAGCCGCCGGCGCCGGTAAATCCTCCGGGGCTTGAGGTAACGGTGTAGCCGGTGATAGCAGAGCCGCCGTTGCTGCTGGGAGCGGAAAAAGTAATCGTCGCCTCACCGTTACCTCGGACAGCACTCACACTGGTTGGAGCGCCGGGGACAGTAGCCGGAGTCACGCTGTTTGAAGCAGATGAGGCCGACCCTGTGCCAACGGCGTTCGTTGCTGTGACTGTAAACGTATACGCGGTGCCGTTGGTAAGACCAGTAACCGTGATTGGGGAAGCGCCGCCAGTGCCAATGAATCCTCCGGGGCTTGAGGTAACGGTGTAGCCGGTGATAGCAGAGCCGCCGTTGCTGCTGGGAGCGCTGAATGTAACCGTGGCTTGGCCATTGCCCCCCGTAGCAGAGACGCTTGTTGGCACACCAGGGACAGTAGCGGGGGTTACGCTGTTTGAAGCAGATGAGGCCGCGCTCGTGCCATTAGCATTCGTGGCAGTGACAGTAAAGGTGTAAGCTGTTCCGTTAGTTAAACCGGTGACGGTAATTGGTGAAGCGCTACCAGTGCCGGTAAATCCTCCGGGGCTTGAGGTAACGGTGTAGCTGGTGATGGCCGAACCGCCCGTATTTACCGGAGGCGTGAAAGTAATCGTTGCTTGACCATTTCCTCGCGTGGCAGTGCCGATGGTGGGCGCATCGGGAACAGATTGAAAATTAAAACGTGGGTATGACGTGCCTTCTGAAATTGCCCAAATTGGCGATGCAAAATCCCAACCAGAGAAAGT
>Ga0209542_10020326_pt1 | contig 10535 bp, 13 predicted proteins | sample RifCSPhighO2_01_FD_184028 | JGI IMG/M metagenome (GOLD analysis project Ga0209542, IMG submission 184028) | Soil microbial communities from Rifle, Colorado - Rifle CSP2_plank highO2_0.1 (SPAdes) (version 2) | ecosystem: Environmental > Terrestrial > Deep subsurface > Rock core/Sediment ...
TCTGTTGAATATTCTCGGCCTGCTTGCACTCGTCGTGGGGCTTCTGGTGACGGTGCCCGTGACGATGCTCGCGGTCGTACACGCGTATCGCACCCTTGAACATTCCGCGAATGAGGTTGCTCCGGCGCCCGCCGTTTGAGCATGCAGAAGATAGTTATTTATACAGATGGTGGAGCGAGAAATAACCCCGGACCAGCGGGAGCAGGTGTTGCTATGTACGAAGGTGACCCTTCGACAGGCTCAGGGCGAGAAATTTCTAGCATAAAGAAATTTCTCGGAAGCCAGACCAACAATTGGGCCGAATACGAGGCGGTTGCCATTGCTCTTGCCGAGGCAAAGCGGCTCAAGCTCACAAACCGCACAATCGAGATACGAATGGACAGCAAACTCGTCGTTGAGCAGGTCATGGGCAATTGGAAAATCAAAGAGCCGACGCTCAAACCGCAGTGTGCAAAAGTACGCGCACTTCTCAAGGATTTTGCCGCACACTCGTTTGTCCACATTCCCCGCGAAGAAAACGCCGAAGCCGACCGGCTTGTCAATGAGGCGATAGACGAAGCTCAATAGCGGTCATGGGGTCTAGGATTCTCTGGGCGATAGTCGGAGGATTTCTTGTGGGGGTTTTTGTGAGGTCGTTGGTACAGCTCTCATGGCCGGTTGCGGCTTTTTTCGCATTGCTCGCCACTGGAGCGCTCGCGTACATGTTTGTTGACAGAGAAAAGAAGTACGCGCTCATTATTGTTGCAATCGTCTGCGTGGCGTTTGCCGTCGGCGTGTTGAGAATGGAGGCGGCGGGGCAGGCGGGCGACGAGAGTCTGACTTCGGTAGTCGGCAGGAAAGTAACAATTGTCGGAACGGTCTTTGATGAGCCGGACGTGCGCGAGAACGGTATTCGTCTGCACGTCCGCGCGACAGAGCTCGTCACCGCGCAAGCGACCACTTCGGTGAGTGCAGGCGTGCTCGTGCTTGTGCCACCGCACAGCGACGTCGCCTACGGCGATATAGTCCGTGCGACGGGAACACTGCAATTGCCGGAAGCGTTTGATACCGGCGAGGGTCGCACGTTCAACTATCCGCAGTACCTCGCCAAAGACGGAATATTGTACACGCTCTCGTTCGCGCAAGCGGAACACACCGGAGAGGGAAAAAAGAATTATCTGAAAGTCGCGGCCCTGCAAACGAAACAGCTCTATCTGCGGGGTTTGCGGGCGGCGTTGCCGGAACCTGAATCAGGGCTTGCCGGCGGCATTACCGTGGGAGATAAGCGCGGAGTGGGGGACGAGTATTCGGACCTGTTTATCGCCGTCGGGCTGATACACATCATCGTGCTTTCCGGATACAACATAACGATTGTGATGAATATGGCGGGAAAATTGCTCGCGGGGACATCTCGCGCGGTGCAAATCGCCTCGAGTGCGTTCATCGTGGTGTTTATCGTGCTCATGGCGGGAGCGGCTCCAAGCGCCATGCGCGCGGGCGCCATGGCGCTTCTGCCGCTTGTCGCCCGCATGACAGGACGCATATATCTGGCACTGCGCGCACTCGGCGTCGTCGCATTTGTGATGGTGCTTTGGAACCCTCTGCTCCTCGCGTTTGACCCGGGGTTCCAGCTGTCCGTACTCGCGACGCTCGGACTCGTGCTCTTGTCACCGATATGCGCCGAATGGCTCCACTGGGTTCCGGAGAAATTTGCTCTACGCGAAATCGCCGCCTCGACGCTCGGTACGCAAATGATGGTACTGCCACTGCTCTTGTATCAAAACGGACTCCTCTCACTCGTCGCACTGCCCGCAAACCTTCTCGCGCTCGTAGTAGTGCCGTGGGCGATGGGTCTCTCGGTTGTTGCCGCACTTGTGGGAATCGTTCTCGGTCCCTACGCCGCGATTATCGCCTTTCCCGCGTATGTCATTCTTGCGTACATCATCGGCGTTGCACAATTTTTTGCCGCGCTTCCGTTCGCATCAGTTTCTATCGCGGCGTTTAGTGCGTGGTGGATGTTTGCCGTATATGCACTCCTCTTTGGGAGCCTCGTGTTACTCCAAATAAGAAAAAGCCGGACACAAGGCCCGGCGATTTCTCAAATAGACTAAGTCTGTGACTTACATCATCGGCGAGGGAGACGAGGAGCGGCCGAGGTACCAGCCCACGAGGGCGGCGGGGACGATCCAGTAGATCGCCAAGACGAGCGTCGAGTAGCTCGCAAGGAACGGCCAGAAATTCGGGACGATACTGGCCATCTGCGAGAGGGAACCGGTCTGCGTGAGCACTCCCGCAAGTCCGGAAACAAACGCGGTCGCAAGCGCGACGAGGAACCCGATGACGCCGAAGGTGATGCCCGATTTCAGGTTTTTGCTCGTTCCTTTCATGTACCACCACGTAAGGATGGCGACGACGACGAGCGCGAGTACCACGTAGCTGATGTACTGCGGCGTGAAGACGCCGGGGGTGGCACTTGCAGGGATGAGGGCGACCAACGCCGCGACCACGGTATTGGTAAGGTAGTTGCCCAAAAACGCGATTAGTATAGAACGTTCAATGTTCATAATTATTTGTAGACCGATAATCCATTAAGGATATCACGCCTGAAGGGCGTCAAACCGCTTCTCCACAACACCCCAATTCAGGTTCTTGAAGAAGGCATCTACGTATTTGCCCTTGCCCGCGGCGCCATAATCGAGAATGTAGGTGTGTTCCCACACGTCGAGGGCGAGGATGATGGGGAGCGTCGCGAAATGTCCCTGATGCTGTTCGCCGGCAAAACCAGTCTGAAATTGCCCGCCGACCGTATCGTAGTAGAGAATCGCCCAACCGGGGCCGCGCATTGCCGCAATTGCTTTCATGTACTCAACGAAATATCCGTGATACTCGTTCTCCAGCGCTTTTGCCAATGGCCCGCTTGGGGTGAGCGCAGTCGAACCCCCCTCGAATTGCGTGAAGTACAGCTCGTGCAGACGCATGCCGTCAAACTCAAACGACTTGCGACGGACTAATTCGCCAAGCGCAATCGCGTTCTTTTCCGTGCCCTCCTTTGCATACTCGACCAACTTTGCGGAAATCGCGTTGAAATTCTTGACATACCCTTCGTACAAGCCGATGTGTTGTTTGACCGACTCGTCGGAAATACCGTCGAGCGACGGAAGATTGAATTTTTGTGCCTCGTAATGCATATGTGTTCGTGAGCCGTTAAGGATTTCTAGTATAGCACCGGGTTCATGAAGCATCTGTGAGGCTATAATCTTCGAATGAGGAAAAGTTCGCGACTTACCGGCGCAGTGCTTCTCGTCCTCTTGTGTATTGTTATCGTCATCTGGTACGCGACGCTTCGCGAAGACAGGCACGGCCTCCTTACCGTTTCCTTCCTCGACGTCGGCCAAGGCGACTCAATATATATAGATGCGCCGTCAGGCAGGCAGGTGCTGATAGACGGAGGTAAGAATTCGATAGTCATGCGTCGTCTTGCCTCCGTGCGTCCGTGGTGGGACCGCACGATAGATGTGGTCATCCCCACGCATCCCGACGCCGACCATATCGGCGGGCTGGTGGATGTGCTCGCACGCTACAAAGTAGGCATGATTATCCGGTCAAGTGTGGAAGGCGACACGCAGACCGCCAAAGCACTGGTGGAGGCGATGAAACAGGAAGGTTCGCAAAATATTGTCGCGATGCGCGGGCAGATTGTCGACCTTGGTGACGGTGCGTATTTGCAAATTCTCTATCCCGACCGGCTCCTTCCGCGTGTCGCGACCAATGACGGCTGTGTGGTGGCGCGTCTTGTGTACGGGGATACATCATTCATGCTCTCGTGCGACGCGCCGCAAGGGGTCGAGGAATATCTTGCCGCACTCGCCTCGACCCCGCTTGGTACAAGTGACGGTTCGCTCCGCTCCGATGTGCTGAAAGCCGGGCACCATGGTTCGAAGTCTTCATCGTCGCTCTTGTTTTTGGGTTTTGTAAACCCGTATTTGGGTGTGTTCTCTCGCGGTTGCACCAACACATACGGTCATCCCGCGCCGGAAGTCGTCGCGCGATTTGAGCAGTTCGGTATCCCGACATACGACACGTGCGAAGACGGCACAATCACCTTTGTGTCCGACGGACAGACCGTCGTCCGCAAATAAAAGAGGAAAGAATTTCACCATTCCAATACTTAACGAAAATATTAAGTATTGGAATATCCGATGGACAAACGGTAATTAGGAAATAGTGTCCCACTTGATTTACGACCGTGAACAACGTGGAGCACTAGCAAGGCAAGGCGCTGTGCCTCTATCAAGAGGTGGCAGCTGTTTTATTTAACAAGCCCCGCTTTCTTGAGGGTTTTGTAGGCACCTCGCTTCTTCATTGTCTTGAGGCCTTTGGCGGAAACGCGTACGGTGATTTTCTTGCCGAGTTCCGGGATGAAAAGGGTCTTGCTCTGGAGGTTGACCTGACGGCGGCGCGCGCCTGTCGGGTTGAATTTGGTAGCACGAACACGGTTGGAGTACCCGCCTCCCACTTGAGACTTACTTCCGGTTATTTCGCATACTCTGGCCATAGTTCGGGCATGCTAGCATGGGGAAGCTTAAACGCAAAATAATTTTCAATTTCTGATCTTCAATGAAAATTGAAAATTAGTATTCTGGTATAGTATCCCTATGGAACTTGTCGACACACTGTTTCTTGTCGTTGTCATTATTTTCTCCGCCGTCATTCACGAGGTGATGCACGGCGTTGCCGCAGACAAACTCGGTGACCCGACCGCGCGCTACGCGGGCCGCCTCACGCTCAACCCCATTCCGCATCTCGACATGGTGGGCTCCGTGCTCCTGCCTCTCGTGCTCGCCTTTACCGGCTCATCTTTTTTCTTCGCGTGGGCGAAACCGGTGCCGTACAATCCCTACAATCTCCGTCCGGGGCGTTTCTCCGAAGCCATCGTCGCCGGTGCAGGACCCGCATCAAACCTCGTCATCGCGCTTATCGGCGGGCTCATCATCCGCATGGGGTTCGTTGCGGCCGCGAACGACATCATCTTTCTCATCGTCGTGGTGAACGTCATGCTTTTCGTCTTCAACCTCTTTCCCATTCCGCCGCTCGACGGTTCCAAAATTCTGTCGGCACTTCTACCTCGGTCTCTGGCGGGGGGCTACGATGTCTGGCGTTCCAGAATGGAAATGAATCCGTTTATGGGCATGGGAATCGTTCTACTCATTATCCTCGTTCTCGGCGGCACCTTCGGCAACCTCGTTTTCTCGCTCGCACGGGCAATTGCAGGCATGTAGTTGTCCCCACGGATTGGGGGTCAGGTACTTACACCTGCTTGTGTACCGATATAATCGCCTAGTGATATCTGCTCGACCAATACTGTACGGAATCATCGGCTTTCTTGTCGGCGGAATACTCGGCGTTGTCGTGTTGGCATTTATTTTTCCTGATAGCAATAGCACTGTCGTCGCGGTCGCGGTCATACTATTTTGCGCAGCTCTCGGCGCGTACGCGCTCGGGTCATTTGGAAAGAAACTTTCGAATATGCAGATGCAGTCGGAAGCCAACAAGACCGACTTTTTTGTCGCAAACCGGCTCGCGGCCGCCCTCGTGATTTCCTCCGTTCTCATTTCACTTGTATTGAACTTCGTTGTGCCGACGCTCGCGCAAAATGGTTTTATCGGATTCTTATTGTCCACGGTCGTTAACATAGCTTCCGCTTGGCTCGGTGTCCTCTATGTGACGCGACAAAATTACCTCATGCCGACGCATAATCCTGCGGTGATAGCCGGGTGGGTCGTCGGCGTTTTCGGCGCCCTGATTGTCGTCTTTTACGGCCTCTTCACGCTGACGGGCCAAAGTTTCCTAGGGGGAGGTTTCGCGGCCTTCCAGGTTCTACTCGGCGGCGTCGTTGTCTATGGGTCAATCTATTTCTTCTTGCAAAGAGCCATCGCGGGCATGAGGATGATGTAGGGCTACTTTCTTGCAATCGTCGCCTATCAGTAGTACACTCGCGTGACTCCCGTTGGGAGTTTTCATTTGCAATGTCTACGATAAATCAACTCGCACGCAAGGGCCGCAACCCGCGCGTGTACAAGACGAAGACCGGCGCCCTCGGACGCGGGTTTAATTCGCTTGAGAACCGCCCGACCTTCTACAGCTCGCCCTTCAAGCGCGGCGTCTGCACCCGAGTCACGACCAAGACCCCCCGCAAGCCGAACTCCGCTATCCGCAAAATCGCCCGTGTTCGTCTTACCAACGGCATGGAAATCACCGCATACATTCCGGGCGAAGGACACAACCTGCAGGAGCACTCGGTTGTGCTCGTTCGCGGAGGTCGCGTGAAAGACATCGGCATCCGCTACACCATCGTGCGCGGTAAGCTTGATGCGACGGGTGTCGAGAAGCGCCGCCGCGGCCGCTCGCGCTACGGTGCCAAGAAGCCAAAAGCCGCAAAGTAGTTGATAGTTATCAGTTGACAGTTTTCAGCAAATATATTTTCTAACAACTAACAACTACGAACTAACAACTGAATTTATATGCGTCGACCGACAAAAAATAGAAAACAACCACTTCCGGACGATGTGTACGGTTCGTTCAAGGTTGCCAAGCTCATCAACTACGTGATGGAACGCGGCAAGAAGGACACCGCCCGCAAGATCGTCTACAAAGTGATGGAGGAACTCAAGAAAGACGGTGACCCGCTCACCATTCTCGAAGATGCGCTCGAAAAAGCGTCTCCCTCGGTGGAAGTGCGCTCGCGCCGCGTCGGCGGTGCCAACTATCAGGTGCCGCGCGAGGTCAACCCAGCGCGCCGCATGTCGCTCGGTATGCGCTGGATAGTGGAGGCGGCCGAAGGCACCAAGGGCAAGCCGATGCACGAATCACTTCTCGCTGAAATAAAAGCCGCACACAAAGGCGAAGGCGTCGCCGTCACCAAAAAAGAAACGACGCACCGCATGGCCGAGGCCAACAAAGCCTTCGCCCACTTTGCGTGGTAGAGTAGAGCGGTGAAGATTTACTGGGCTATAGTGGGGCTTTGTTTTGTGCCCATGTTGTTATTTCTTGGCATGGCTCTCGGAGGAGTCGTACTAGAGACAGTAGGTATGCCGCTGAGGGGCGACTCAAGTGCGCTCGGTTTCGGGCTCTTCTTTACTGCCGCAGGAGGAGTAGTGATAGGAATTCCACTTGCACTAGTGGGTATTTTCTTGAATTGGAACAAAAAATAATTGCTCCAATCTCACTTTCCTGAAGAAAGATTTCGCGTAACTAAAGTCAATCAAGCCTTCGCCCACTTTGCGTGGTAATTCACTATAAATAGACAAACGCGGCCGGAGAATTTCCCGGCCGCGTTTTTCGCGTGAGGTGAGATCATCAGCTTCTCGGCTCACGTCCTGGGGAAGACGCCTACCTGAAGTTTGTCGTTCTGGTAGATGATCTCGTTTCTGAGTTTGACAATCCCATTACCGACGCCGAACCATCCCTTGCGGGTTTTGAGCAAACGAGTGACATCGACGTGGTACAAAATCTTTCCGGCTGTCGGAAGGATTTCTCCGACGAACTTACCCTCGCCGTGTCCCGTCGCGCGGCCCTTTCCAAGTGCGCCGCACCAGCCAATGTAAAAGCCCAACAGCTGTAGCAGCGCGTCCAGTTCGAAAGCGCCGGGCACTACGGGGTCGTCCTTGAAGTGGTCGTCGAATACCCAGAAGTCGGGCGGGACATCGAACTCCCCATCAACGAACCCTTCGTCTTTTTTCTTTCGTTTCTTTGTTCATGCGAAAAGAATAGCACACCCCATTAGATATGCTTACTATCCGGAGTTCTTCCAAAAGAACGAAATGTCATTTAACGGGGCAGGCTATTCAAACGGCTTTACCTCGAAGGTGAAGAGGGCATCGCCGACGTAGCTCACGACCGCGCCGATGAGTGCGGCGGCGATACGCGCCTCGATATAGGGAAGTTGTATCTGCGAGACGCCGACATAGGTCACAAAGACGATGACGCAGAGCGTGCCGAGCCCGACGAACAAAGAGATGGCGACGCGGCCTGTGTGTACCCATTTGCGAAACGACCACATGCGGTTCACAAAAAAAGAAATAGCGACCGCCGTGAGAAAGCCGAGTACCGTCGCAAGGAGGTAATTCACGTTGAACACGAACATCAGAAGGGCAATGACGGCGAGGTCGGCGAGGAACGTCCCAAAACTCACCGCCTGATATTTAATAAATTGTGCATGAGTCTGCCGCATATGCCGATTATAGTCCCTATGCTATAGTCCGCATATTAGAAGTGGGCCTTCGGATAGGTAGTTCTCCCCTCGAAAGGAGACCTAAAATCTGGAGGTCCGTTAGATCCGTACCAATATGGAATCGAAAGTGTATGCCGTCGAAATCGGCGGCAAGACCTTATCAGCAGAATTTAACGACTGGGCCGACCAAGCCAACGGCTCGGTCTTGGTCCGCTACGGCAACAGCGCCGTGCTTGCGACGGCGGTCATGGGCCGCGAGTCCGACAAAGATTATTTCCCGCTCTCCGTCGAATACGAGGAGCGCTACTACGCCGCGGGCGCCATTTTGGGTAGCCGCTTCATGCGCCGCGAAGGACGCCCTTCCGACGAGGCGGTGCTTAGTGGTCGCATGGTGGACCGCACGATTCGCCCGCTCTTCCCGAAAGGGCTGAAGCGCGACGTGCAGGTCATTCTGACAGTCTTGTCGTTGGAAGAGTACGACACCGACATTCTCGCAATCAACGCCGCATCGCTCGCACTCGCGACATCCAACATCCCGTGGAACGGGCCGGTCTCTGCGGTGCGCATCGGACAGGAAGAGGGGACCAACGAGTTCATCGTCACTCCGACCTACAAACAGCGCGACGAAGACGGCACGCCCCGCGCCATCCTCGACCTCACCGCCTGCGGCAAAGACGGTCTCATCAACATGATTGAGGTGGGCGCAAAAGAAGTGTCCGAAGAGACGCTCGAAAAGGCGCTTGCACAGGCAAGCGAAGAAATCGAGAAAATCCAAACGTGGCAGAAGCAAATCGTCGCCGAACGCGGCGCAGAGAAGACGGAATTCGTCGCGCCCAGCGCCGACGACGCGACCCGCGCGGCGTATGAATCATTCCTCGCACCCAAACTCGCCGCCTACAACGGCAAGCTCGACAAGAGCGACCTCGGAACACTCAAAACCGAATGGGCAAAACACGTCGCCGAGAATCTTCCGGAAGCGAAGCCGCAAGTTGCGGGCAATTACCTCGAAGACAAGCTCGACGAGTACGTGCACGAACTCGCTATCGCCGAAGGGAAGCGTGTAGACGGTCGTGCATTCGACGAAATCCGCCCGCTCTTTGCGCGCGCGGGAGAAATTTCTCCCGTCCTGCATGGCGCCGGACTCTTCTACCGCGGACAGACGCACGTTCTCGCCACACTCACGCTCGGCGGCCCGGGCGACGCGCAACTTCTCGACACGATGGAATCTCAAGACACAAAGAAGCGCTTCATGCTCCACTACAACTTCCCGCCGTTTTCCGTCGGTGAGACGGGACGCGTCGGCGGCATGAACCGCCGCATGATAGGTCACGGTGCGCTCGCGGAGAAATCACTGCGCGCAGTGCTCCCTACCAAAGAAGTGTTCCCGTACACCATACGTATCGTCTCCGAGTGTCTCGCGAGCAACGGCTCGACCTCGATGGCTACGGTGTGCGCGGGCACACTCGCGCTCATGGATGCGGGCGTCCCCATTGCAAAACCGGTTGCCGGTATCGCGATGGGCATGATGAGTGACCCGAAGAGAAACAGGTACAAGGTGTTCACCGACATTCAGGGTCCGGAAGACCATCACGGCGATATGGACTTCAAAGTGGCCGGTACCAAGGACGGCGTCACCGGCGTTCAGATGGACGTGAAGGTGGAAGGTGTGCCGCTCAATGTGCTGACCAAAGCGTTTTCACAGGCAAAAGAGGCGCGTCTGCAAATCCTAGACGTGATAACAAAGGCTATTCCCGCACCGCGCTCCGATATCTCGCCGCGTGCGCCGAAAATCCTCACGACGCAGGTCAAAGTCGACCAGATCGGCCTCGTCATCGGCCCCGGCGGCAAGACCATCAACGGCATCCGCGAAGAAACGGGCGTTGACGACATCACTATCGAAGACGACGGCATGGTGTACGTGACGGGCCGTGGCGGCGCGGCGGAACTTGCGCTCAAAGCCATTATGGACCTCACGCGCGAATACATGGTCGGCGACCGCTTCGAGGGTCCTGTCGTGCGCATGATGGACTTTGGCGCATTCGTGAAAATCGGCCCGAATGTCGACGGTCTCGTTCATGTATCCGAAGTCGCACCGTTCCGCATCGGCAAAATATCGGATGCGGTGCAACTCGGTGATACTGTTCCGGTCGTCATCAAAGAAATTGACGAGAAAGGACGGTATAATCTTTCTATCAAAGCCGCTGATCCGGATTGGGCCTCGAAAAAAGGTTTGAAGCCGGCGCAGGGTGGAGAAGACCATGGACGAGAAAGACGCGATGACAGGTCCCCTAGACGCCGAATCTAATTCGGCGTCGGGCGAACGTCC
>Ga0209542_10020327_pt1 | contig 10535 bp, 9 predicted proteins | sample RifCSPhighO2_01_FD_184028 | JGI IMG/M metagenome (GOLD analysis project Ga0209542, IMG submission 184028) | Soil microbial communities from Rifle, Colorado - Rifle CSP2_plank highO2_0.1 (SPAdes) (version 2) | ecosystem: Environmental > Terrestrial > Deep subsurface > Rock core/Sediment ...
ATCACCACGCGCGGACCCAAAAATTTCCTCTGCCCTTCTTGTGCACGATTCAAAAGATAGGCAAGCATTTCTTCCGTGACCTCAAAGTCGGAAATAACGCCCTCGACCAGAGGACGGATTGCGACGACATGCCCTGGCGTTCGGCCAAGCATATCTTTCGCCTGTTTTCCCACGGCGACCACACGCCCCGTCTTTTGGTTTATGGCGACCACCGAAGGCTCATTTATCACCACCCCGCGCCCGCGCAAATACACCAAGGTATTGGCCGTACCGAGATCGATCCCGATATCATGAGAAAAAGCGCCGTAGATTTTGTTTAAAAATCTCTTTAGCATACCAACCCGAGACTGCCGATTATAACGCAAGTAACTCTTCTTCGCTCACACTCCGCCGCTCACCGCTCTTTCGCTCCGTGAGCTCCACCGCCGAAGCGGCGATGGTTTTTGCGCTCACTACCACGCGATACGGGATGCCGATAAGCTCGGCATCGGCAAACTTCTCCCCCGCAGAAGCAGTTCGGTCATCATAGAGAACCGCGATCTGTCGGGCGGTTAGTTTTTCATAAAGCGCGTCGGCCGCTTTTCTAACGCCCTCATCGCCCCCCGAAAGCTCGACGAGGTGAATAGTAAACGGCGCAACCGCTTTTGGCCACACAAGGCCTTTTTCATCGGAAAGCACTTCCGCAAGTGTCCCCATAAGCCGTGAGGGACCGAGGCCGTAGCTTCCCATAATCACCGGCTTCTTGGTACCGCCTTCATCGGTAAAGGTAAGATCAAGCGGGTCGGAAAAGCGCGTACCGAGATTGAAAATGTTGCCGCTTTCAATTGCTTTTTTCTCGACAAGATCACTCTTCTGAAGACCGAGGTCCTTGAGCACCTCATCCGTGTAAACTTCTTTATTAACCGCAATGCGTTTTGCTTCATCAACATAGATGATATCTTCTCCTGCATCAGAGAGGGTTTGAAATTCTTCACTGTACTTGCTGAAAACCCCGCCGGAAGCAAAGGTTACGAAGGTTTTTTCTCCAAGTTCAACTCGTTCAAATATCTTAAGATAGGCGCTCTTTGCCTGTTCGTAAAGCATGTGGTGTTCCTCGTCAGTACGCGAAAAGGAATAGAGATCTTTCATCAAGAATTCGCGTCCTCGTATAATCCCGCTTTTTGCGCGTATCTCATTGCGAAATTTTTCCTGAATCTGATAAGCCAATACGGGCAAATCGCGATATGAATGCACAAATTCCCTCATGAGGAAGGTGAGCGGCTCCTCGTGCGTGAATCCTAGGCCAACTTCCCCGCCGCCCTTAAGCTCCGTCTTAAACCAATTATCGACTGATTTGTCGCTCCAGCGATCGGTCTTCTCCCACAATTCACGGCTCTGAAGCGCACTCATCTTAAGCTCGCTTGCGCCAATAGCGCCCATTTCTTCGCGAATAACGTTGCAGATGTTATTAAGAACCAGAAGCCCGAGAGGCAAAAATGAATACACGCCGGCCATTTCTTTATTGATAAAGCCGGCGCGGATCAGGAGTTGTGCGTTTTTAGCTACCTCGTCTTTTGGGGCTTCCCGCCGTGTTTTCGTAAAAAGTTGTGACTGTCGCATAAAGACTACCCCATTGTATCGCGAGAAGAACACGGCGTAAAACGGGCAAAGTAAGTCCACCAAGCAAACACGTCGTCCCTTAAATTACTGAATACTTAGTGCCGTGGAAAAAAATTGACACTACGCCGTTTCTATGGTAACATTGCGTTAGATCAATTCGGAGGACGCCTGTGAAGAAAAATACGCAAAACGATTTTGAAGGTGCCGGCCGTGAAAGACTGCTCGACGGGGCCTTCAGCAGAAAGCTGGCCGTAGCGGCTACGCTCTTCTGTCAGCAGACCTTTGGCCGCCAGCACATTGCTGACGCTTCCACGCCGCCGCGGATCGTCGCAATGTTCGGGCGAACCGAGACGGCGGTGGACTGCATGGACTATCTTCTTCAGCGTATCGTGGAATCGGGCGCAGTCTGCGACGCCTATAAGTCGTACGAAGCCATGTATGACATTTGGCAGGAATTCAGCAAATTCCATACGGCCGGAGTGAAGTTCGCGTTCGACCGTGTGCCAAACGAGACATTTCGTGGCCATCTGCGGCTCGTCACCAACAAATAATCACGCCTCGCAAAGGGACCGCCTTGCCCTTGCGAGGCGATTTCTTTTTCATGGTTTATTTTTTTTACGAAACGAGATGTGCTACAATCCGTCATTGTTGTTACACCATGCTTGAAAAAACACTTAAAGAACTCGGAAAAATATTTGTGATTTCTTCGACCGCCTTCGGGTTCGTAATGATGATCAAATGGATTCTGTAAGAAAAAGCCCCGCGAGCGGGGCTTTTTCTATGACGTCGCTAATTTGACGATATCGTGATAAGTCACGAAAATCATAAGAAGAATTAAAAATACAAACCCAACGGTATTTAGGGTATTCGCGACTGCGGGGCGAATTGCCGAGCCCTTGATTGCTTCAATAATGACAAAAAGCAGTCGCCCGCCGTCGAGAGACGGAAACGGCAAAAGATTAATAATGGCGAGATTAATGGAGATAAGTGCCGTAAAACTCAAAAGATACATAAAGCCGAGAGCTGAAGCGTCGCCCACCAAGCCGACAATGCCAACCGGTCCGGTCACTTGAGAAAGATCACCCGCCCCAACAAGAGCGCTTCCAACAAATTGATAGAGGCCGACGGCCGTGGCTGTGAGAAGATGGGCGGTAGCTTTTGCCCCTTCGATTGGGGCTAGATAGAACGGCAGGCGCAAATCGCCAATTTCTCCAAGAGCGATGCCGATTGCCGGCGTTTCAGGTTCCGCCGCAATGACTCCTTTTTTTGCGTACACCGTCAATGATTCTATTTTTTTGCTGCGCATCACCTCAACCATGATTGGCCCTTCATGGGCAGCGACAAAAGTGGAAACGTCTTTCGGTGCGCGCGGCTCAATCGTGTCGGTGCCTGCCGCGAGCCTTACAATAGTGTCTCCCCTTTCGATTCCCACGGTTTCCGCGGGAGAGCCTGGAAGTACGCCGGAAGCAACCAGACGAATGTTTTCAAGCGGGCGATTATTCATTGAATCAACGGAGGTTGGCATACCGACAACGAAGCCGAGCGTAAGAAGGACCCACGCAAGCAAAATATTCCCCGCCACACCGGCAACAAGCACTGCCGCTTGAAGCGTTTTAGGCTTATTTACAAAACTTCGAGTACTGCCGGGGCCGGAAATAGAGGCCGTGTCAGGGTCTTCGCCGAAAATTTTGACAAAACCGCCGAGTGGCAGCGCATTCACCGAATACATCGTTTCTCCTTTACGCACGCCAAAGAGCCGCGGTGGAAAACCGATGCCAAACTCATCCACGCGAATACCGCCGGCTTTCGCGGTAAGAAAATGTCCAAACTCATGCACCACGATGAGTGCAACAAGAATGACTAGAAAGAGAATAATTGACATGCTTACAAAATCCTTAGTTGGTAGTCTTTAGTCTATAGGAAATACAAAAAGATTCATTTACTCTTGCTAAGGGCCAAAAACTACTGACTGATCTCAAGGTCCTTACGTCTTGACGCCTCTTCAAGACGTTTGTTACCCTCGGCAATAATTTTTTCCATCTCTTCTTTGTAGCGGAATTTTTCGTCCTTGCTTATGGCGCTCTTCTTTTCCTGCGCCTGAATGTCACTCCATATTTTATCCCGCTCCGCCCGAAGCGCCACCTTTGCATGTTCAAGGCGTTCTTTAACAATTTTCATAAGCTGGGCACGACGTTCAGCGGTAAGCTCCGGAAACATGACCCGTACCCCCTGATCGTCAAGCGCAACGGAAATTCCTAAATTGGACTGCGCGATAGCCTTCTCAATGGCCTTTGCTTGTGACCTGTCCCAAGGCGTAATGCGCAGCGTCCTTGCGTCTTCCGTCGTAATTGCCGATACCTGGCTCACGGGAAGTTTTGCGCCATACGAATCAACAGACACAGAATCAAGGAGTGTCGGGGTCGCGCGCCCGGTGCGAATCCCCTGGAATTCTTTTTTGAGCCAGTTCTCCGTATCGGTTATCTTTTGCTTCAGTGGCGCAAAGTTATATGCCATAGGCGTAGTATAGCAAATCAGGCTACGGGCGTCCGAAGCGCCACGTACTCGAGAAGCATTTTCATCATAGCGCCCGTGTCCCCCAAGTACCCGCGCGCCTCTTGAATCGCCGCAAACGTATCGGCGTTTTTCTCTATTGCTCCTTCTTTATAGAGATGCACTTCAAGCGCATTTAAAAAAGTAATCGCTCCAGCTTTGTCTTTTTCATCAAGTATTTTTTTGAAAAGCTCGATGCGTTTTGCCGGTGCCGTTTTGAGAAATTTTTGAACCAGTGGATGTATGCGGTCGCGGTTTGGCGCCCCAACAATGTGCAAGCGCGAACGAAGCGTTGGGAGGAGCGTCGCGGCAGAGCGCGTCACAAGAAAAAAATGCGTACCGGGATTAGGCTCTTCGAAAAGTTTAAGAAAGGCGTTTTGCGCTTCGCGCGTTATAAAATTAAAGCAGATGACGAAAATCCGCCACCCCTCCTTCCCTACTGCTCGCGTACTCTCAAGCCCCTGCACATAGCGCCCCTCATCAATACCGAAAGTATCATATTGAAAAATCTGTACATCGGGATTGCCGCGAATCGGAATCCCAAGTACCTCTTTTTCAAGAAATGCCAAAAGTTGAGGTAAGAGCGCCGCGCGCTCCCCTTCGAGAAGGATGGCATGGTGGAGTTTTCCACTTTGCTTGAATTGATCGATAAGCCCTTGCATATAGATATTGTATCAAATGAAAAAGGACGAGTCGTTGCCGACTCGTCCTAGTTGATTCGTTTGTGCCGCGTAATTACTCGCGCGGTGTACACCTGCCTTGGGTTACACTGCGGACAATCATCGCCGAAATCGAGAATTGCATCTACGGCTCCGGCTTTGAATGCTTCCGCAACCTGTGCCTCAGTCTTCGGAGTCAGACATTTTCGAAATGACTCCTCGGAAACTTGGTAGGTACGGCAGGTGCGATTTGTACATCGGAAGAAAAACTGCCTGGGGGGTGGGATGCCTGTTATGGCCATCACACCCTCCCCGGCAGTTGCGAAATTGAGGCGATCTCGCGAGCAATCCGTCCGGCAAGACCCGCAACATCTTTGAGCTCTTCGCTCTCGATGCGCATGTGAGTCTTCACCGGCTTTTCGGGAATCATGGTGAAGTCGAACGTCACCACCTTTCCCTCAAGCTCGAACCACCCGTCCACCTTGTGCCGCTCGTCCAACATGGAGCGAACGGCAGTGAAGAACTTAACCGGTTTCCCGGTCCGCTGGCACACCTCTTTCCAGAGACGCGCGGCATATGGAGCCTTGATGGGCGGCTGATTCTTGCGAACCAGCTCCATCGCGGCCCCGAACGTGAGGTGCTCGTCGCTTTCGCTGTGACGGGCATCAACGCGTACTGCGCCCCACACCCTCTCTTCGAGGAGGTGGCCGGTTTCTCCCTCATGGTTGCGATTCACGGCTTGCCCCCTTTCAGGCAAAAGGTTTATCTCTGAGTGTATTATAGCAAATCTACAGTTAAATGTCAAGCATTTTTGCAGAGGCAAAAAACCAATGAAAATGGCGGGTTTCCCGAAAGGAAACCCGCCCTATACACCGACGAACAGTGCGCGAGAATTGGACAGAATACTGAACATTGCGCCACAAAGAAACTTAGCGGATTTTGAAAAAACCCGCCCTGCGGGATACGGAAAAACACTCAAGTCCACTCCACACGACCAAAGATTAACCGCTGGCGGAATCTGAATGACCCCGCCCTTCACACTAGGCCAACCTAGGTTACCCTGCGGAAGCACGCAGTACTGGGCTACGCAATACACTGCTTGGATATTGACGGACTTGTCCGACAAGTCCGTCCTATAGCCAAGAAAAGAGAACTGGAGAGAACGCCACATTGCTACACATGACGGTGCACAACTCTAAAATTAGCGGGACCAAACGAGCCCCGCTCTGAACACTGGACGTCTTCAGACGAGATAACGCTAGACCACCCAACGTGGCTTCAAATTGGCGGAACTGGGTGAGCTCCGCCCTCCAGACGAGAAGGCCATACGTGAGTCATCCATACTCAAGAACAGCCGAGTTCGCGTTACACCAGCCCGCTTTAAGTACGGCGCACAACTCAGGGGTTGCGCGCCCTTCACTAAACGCTCGGTCACTTGAGCGTGAGGCGGTTAACTGTGCAACACAGAATGTTTGGCAGACTTACGCGCAAGCCTGCCCTTTAGCGAATATGACGAAACTGAACTTCATGCCAGAGCGCCCTAGGATGAACTACCCTAGATTTTCTAAAGCAATAATAACACATCAGTGTAAAAAGTAAATGGCCGGGTTCTTTTGAACCCGGCCCTTCAGTCGACTGGACTACACATCGGTATGGACTACTGGCAGAATGCGCAAGAGTGCCGCGCTCGACCATACGCTATTGTGACGTGGATGTTTTGTGTCCACGCCCTCTAGATTTCCGAACAGTAGAGAACTGCAGAATACCGTGCCGCGCGAAAGAACGGGTCGGTGCAAATGCAGCACGAGAACGATTGCTCGGACCCATGCCCTCCACAGAACGCCATGCCACGTGAGTTTAGCGAACCCTACCATAGGATACGGCGGGTCTACGTTATATTCTAGAACACAGGAACTTGCCTATCCCGCCAAAGGCGGGATAGGCCTGCAGATTAGTCTGTGGCACATCACAATTCAAGAGCTCACTGAACACAAGAAGACTGAAGATTGATCCGCAGTAATATTTAACCTTGTTGAAGAACTTCTGTTTCGTCCTTTCGCTACGCCCGCCGAAGCGTCGGCGGAGGCGGGGACTCATCAGGCAGGAAACATATCCTGCGACAGATGGCGGGAATCTACTCACGATTCCCGCCCTATAGCAAACGTATACAGAACTCTTGATGGCGGTACAAAAGTAGACTTGACTGGACGCCAGTTTGGCGAACTAGAAGGCCGACACGAGTGAGAGACTTAAGTCTCTCACTCGTGTCCTGCAGTTCAGTCATGTCTATAGCACAAAACAGTACACCGCTTCAGATCACAAAGCGCCAGAAGAGAAAATTAGAGGCGGCGCAAGTGAGAGACTTGTTTCTCACTTGCGCCCTGCAGCGTACTTATACGTTGGTTAAGCATGCGCTAACAGACTTTGCCGTACTATGCGCTGCCGAACAACATTACTTTTCGAAGAGCTTCATCGTATCTTTCACACACTCATCGAATGTCAGGTTCCCGCGGTACGCGGGCTCGAGCCATTCGGGGAGTGAGCCCCACGCGAAGCGTCGAAACTGCTGTGAGATTAGGAAAGTAACCCCCAAGTCCTTCTCCGAACGGATATTCCGTCCGCGGGCCTGGAGGAGCTCCACCATCACGCGCCAGTTCCAGAGCGCCCAGCGCTTGTGCCGAAACCGCCGTTCCTCAAACTGGGTCTGAGGGTCGTCCGGTCGCGGATACGCGGGACGCAAGCAGAAAATGACCGGTGCCGTTTTTTTCGGCAGATCAATACCTTCGCCGAAGTTGGCGACGGTGCCGACCATACAATCACCTTCGCCGTCACGGAAGCGCATGACGCACTCACGTGGTGGCATGCCGTTGCCGTAAGAAATGACATTGAGCCCTTCCTCGGCGGCGAACTCGAGAAACTTAGCCCGCTCGGCATTTGACACTACGATGAACAAAGAACGCACGCCCTGGTCAGCGAATTGCTTCGCCGTCCGGGCCACAAGCCGGATCATCTTGGTTTTTCCCCGACCTTTTTCGCCCATCGCTTTCACGGCGAGATTCGCCGTGTCAGTGGGCAAATAGATCCGCGCGTTTTCGATCGGAAAATCGGAAGGGATCGACGCGTAGTCGCCCTTGATCCCCGTCTCAAACGCGAAGAGCTCCGGGTTGATGATCGTTGCCGAATACGCCAGCGTGTGCTCCGGCAGCACTTTTTGGATGAGCGGCACCACGTAGTAGTCCTTCACCACAACCTTGTACTGCACCTTGTCGCGCTCCCCCATTTCGCTCTTGCCGAAGGCAATGACGAAACTTAGGGGAAACCCGCGCTCGGTCTCGCCACTCATGGCGAACTTAAGCGCGTGCTGGAAACGCCTGACGCTCCTCGCGATATCCTCGATCTGCTTCAGGACCTCGCGGTCCGCCCGCTTATCGAGTTTGCCCCGCGCGATAGCGCGGCGCGTCTCGTCTTCGAGCCCTTGAGGACTAACCGTCATGAGCGCCTGGTAAAGACGCTTAATCTGGTCTTCCTCAAGAAGCACTTCCTTGTCCATTGCGTGACGCTTGACCAAGCGCCTCATGCTCGCGAGAAAGTCGGAGAGATTCGCACACTGACGAGGGGAAACCTCATCGAGAACCTCAACCGCACGTTCCACCTTCCAATCGGTGATTTCGGTTGAGAGCACGGAGCGTATGGCTTGCGCGAGACGATGTGCCTCATCTATCACGACCCCTTCCGGCGCGAACTCTTTCGAAAAAAGCACCGTGAAGAGGAAGAATGCGTCCGTGCAGACGACGATTTCGTCCATCTGCTTGGCCTCGAACTTCTGCTTGAGGTACGGACAAGGTGTCGCGCCCTCTTCGAATGTCTCGCCCGTCAGCTGGTCAACCCGATGCGGACAGTCCGTGAGCATAGAGCACGGAATCTGATCCGCCTTGAGGTTTTCTTCCGGGTAGTAGAGGCAGGGATGTTCGTTTCTGCCGAACGCCATTTTGGTGTCCGGATGAAGCCGATGTACCTGCTCCACCAAGGCCTTGTTGGGCACGATGTAGAAAAGGCGCTTTTTCCCCTGCTTACGTAGAGCGTCGAGGTACGTTTTGCCGATGGCGGTTTTACCCGTACCGACCGGCAGTTGCAGGACAACCGTGCTTTTCGAGTTTCTGATCATTTCGAGCGCAATCCGTTGTGGATTACGCATCGTCGTGTGGCGATCGTAGGGAAATGATCCCATGAGATCGAGAGGCATGTGCTTCTCCTGATGTTGCGATGTTGCGTCCTTCCTCGGGTTGCTTTGCAACTCGAGGAAGGACCTAGACTTAGCATTAGCCTACTTCTGAGGACAACGGGATTCTGGACTTTACAGTATTTTTAAAGAACTTCCGATTTCGCTCTTTCGAGCTCATCAGGTCGGCTCATCCGCCAGCTGGCGGAACATCCGACGATCGGTGTCGGGGAGCGGCTCTGCTCCCCGACCTACAGAAAAAAACAGAACGGCTCACATAGCGCCAGAGAAGACAACGCCGCGACACCAGACTAGGGATTAAGGTGGCTAGAGGCATAGAGACCTCCAAACCTGTGCTATGGACTGCCGAGGTATACAAAACTGGACAATGCTCCGCAGGAGTCTAGCTAAAGTTGGCAGACGGCAGTATGCCGCCCAGCCCAGCACAACAGAAGGTTATACATCACGCTGAAGCACGACAGAGTGCAATTGCCTGGAGCATGGTTGGCGACTCGCCTGAGCGGGTCGCCCTGTAGTCAGCAACGCATCACACCACGCCACTCTGCATCAGTTTGCAATGCGGTATAGTGCAATACCTTAAGCGGTTTCCGCCCATCGCCACTTAATTTCCAAAGCGATCTTGTCGGCCGCTTTAGATTTCCGCGTCGTGGTTATGGTAATTTTCTGGGCAGCGTTCTTGCTAACCAAAAAGAGTCTGATCTCATTTTTCACCACTTCACAGATAATGCGAGGTGTGAACATACCGCCGTAAGCGCTTGCCATCCGCCCAAGGTCAACTCGCGCTACCTCGGCCTGGTCAACGAGCCAATCAACAAGTGCGAATGCGTCCTTGATGACGGTAAGGTGCTTGCCGAGTTTGTAGTATCGATGCACATGGACCGCACGCGCACCGCGATAGTTCTTGTCTATCGTAAGCGGCATTTATGCCTCCATATTGAGTCGGGGTGGCGGGCGGCCGAAGTCGCCTGCCCATTACAATTCCGTACAGCTCTCAAGACCACGATTGGGCAGATAGTCACAGAATGTCGCGGCGAGCAGCTTGCACCCCTCGCCCTGAACCCTAGCTTGCAATTCCGTGCAACACGCGAGCGCGCGATACTTAGGCCAACGATAGCGAAGTGAACAGCATCAAAGAACTTCCGATTTCGTCCTTTCGGACTCGTCAGGCCGGATACACATCCGACGATCGTGTCGGGAAGCGGCTTTGCTCCCCGACCTGCACATTGCCCTAAAAGAGCGGACTGAACATTAGCACACGAAACTATAGTTAGGCATGGCGTGTGTTTGCCCGCGCCGTAGGCCGCGGGCCTTTACAGGACTTGAACGTACCCTGGTGAACCTGAGCCTGCATAACCTGAGTTAACCGCGCAAGACTATAATATGCGGGATGATGGTGGGAGCCTGCGCCCCTACCCACAAGTATACGGCGAAGCGGAACACATTTCTCTGCTGAAGTAAAGTAAGGCGTGCTACACAAAGAAATAGCG
>Ga0209542_10020328_pt1 | contig 10535 bp, 14 predicted proteins | sample RifCSPhighO2_01_FD_184028 | JGI IMG/M metagenome (GOLD analysis project Ga0209542, IMG submission 184028) | Soil microbial communities from Rifle, Colorado - Rifle CSP2_plank highO2_0.1 (SPAdes) (version 2) | ecosystem: Environmental > Terrestrial > Deep subsurface > Rock core/Sediment ...
CCGGCTTTCGGGGTGTCTCGACTTCGCTCGACACGAACGGAAAATGAAGGCCGGGCTGGAATCCACACCCAAGCCGTTGCACTTCAATCCCCGTCGAAGGCGATCAACGTTTCGCACGCCAGCCCGGCGGCCTCCAGCCGCTGTGACCCGCCGAGATCGGGCAGGTCGATCACGAACAGCGCCGCCGCCACCTCCGCCCCGGCATTGCGCATCAGTTCGGCAGCGGCGAGGATCGTGCCGCCGGTAGCGAGCAGATCGTCGACCAGCACCACGCGGTGGCCGGGCAGCACCGCGCCTTCGTGCAGTTCGAGCCGGTCGACGCCATATTCGAGTTCATAATCGACCCCGATGGTGACGCCGGGCAGCTTGCCCGCCTTGCGCACGGGCACGAGGCCCAGCCCCATCGCGGTCGCCATCGCGGCGCCGAACAGGAAGCCGCGCGCCTCGACCGCAACGATCAGGTCAGGCGCATGGCTTGCCGCGCGAACGGAAAGACGCCGCACGGCTTCGGAAAAGCCGGCGGCGTCGCCAATCAGTGTCGTGATGTCGCGAAACTGGATGCCCGGCTTGGGAAAGTCGGGAATGGTGCGGACCAGCGACGCGAGGTCGAGGTCCGGCTGCGGCGGGAGGGCGATCATGGGACGCGCCCTCCCGTATCCGCTCAATGCTTCTTGTCGGCCCAGATGTTCCGGTACGACAGATAGGCGAGCACGCTGAACATCGCCAGGAAGATCACGACGGCCCAACCGACCTGCACGCGCTTCACCAGCTTCGGCTCGGCGGTCCAGACGAGGAACGCGGTGACGTCCTTGGCCATCTGGTCGACCGTCGCCTTGGTGCCGTCGGCATAGGTGACCTGGTTCGGAGCCAGCGGCGGCGCCATCGCGAGATTGAGGTTCGCGAAATAGGGGTTGTAGTGCAGCCCGGTGCCCGGCTTGAGTTCGGCGGGCAGGTTCGCCGGCGGGTTCTTGAACCCGGTCAGCAGCGAATAGACATAGTCCTTGCCACCTTCGCGCGCCTTGGTGATCAGCGACAGGTCGGGGGGCAACGCATTGTTGTTCGCCGCGCGCGCCGCGGTTTCATTGGCATAGGGCGACGGGAAATAGTCCGACGACAGCCCATCGCGGGTTGCCGGTTCGCCGGTGTCGGGGTTGATCGACGGAACCTGGAAACCCTTGGCGAAGGTCTTCACCTGGCCTTCGCTGTAACCCAGCGCCTCGATGTCGCGGAAGGCGACGAGGTGCAGGCTATGGCAGGCCGAGCAGACCTCCTTGTACACCTGCATGCCGCGCTGCAGCTGCTGCTTGTCCCAATGGGGCAGCAGGCCGTCGCTGGCGAGCTTCAGATGCTTGGGATGTTCGTGAAACTTGTGGGCGACATTCTCTTCATTGCTGAGCGGCGTCGTGAGAATCGCGAGCACCAGCGCGGCAATGAAACCGAGGCCGACGAGGAATCCGAGCGGACGAACCATGGCTGTATCAGCTCCTATTAAAGTCCGGCGCTCAGGCCGTGGCCGCCGACGGCGTGTCGGCATGCTTGGCGAGAACCGCCTCGGTGATCGAATTCGGCATCGGCAACGGACGTTCGATGCGCGACACGATCGGCAGGATCACCAGGAAGTGGGCGAAATAATAGATCGCACCGATCTGGCTCATGATCACATAGGGCTGTTCGGCCGGCTGCATGCCGCAGAAACCCAGGATGAACACGTCGATCACCAGGACCCAGAAGAACCAGCGATAGATCGGGCGATAGGTCGACGACTTGACCGGCGAGCTGTCGAGCCAGGGCAGGAAGAACAGCACCGCGATCGAAGCGAACATCGCGATCACGCCCCACAGCTTCGCGTCGATCCACAGGAAGTTGAAGGTGAAGGCCTTCAGGATCGCGTAGAAGGGCAGGAAATACCATTCGGGAACGATGTGCGCCGGGGTCGAAAGCGAGTTCGCCGGGATATAGTTGTCGGCATGGCCCAGCATGTTCGGGCTGAAGAAGGTCAGCGCGGCGAAGATGAGCAGGAAGATACCGAGTCCGAAGCCGTCCTTCGCGGTGTAATAGGGGTGGAACGGGACGGTGTCCTGTTCGTCCTTCACTTCGATGCCGGTCGGGTTCGACGAACCCGGGATGTGCAGCGCCCAGATGTGCAGGATGATGACACCCGCGATCACGAACGGCAGCAGATAGTGCAGCGAGAAGAAACGGTTGAGCGTGGCATTGTCGGGGACGAAGCCGCCGAGCAGCCATTCGCGGACCGGTTCGCCGACGAGCGGTATCGCCGAGAAGAAGCCGGTGATCACCTGCGCGCCCCAGAAGCTCATCTGGCCCCACGGCAGCACATAGCCCATGAAGGCGGTCGCCATCATCAGCAGGAAGATCACGACGCCGAGCAACCACACCATTTCGCGCGGCGCCTTGTACGATCCGTAGAAAAGGCCGCGGAAGATGTGGAGATAGACGACGATGAAGAACATGCTCGCGCCGTTCATATGCGCATAGCGGATGAACCAGCCGGCGTTCACGTCGCGCATGATATGCTCGACCGAATTGAAGGCGACGCCCGCATTGGCGGCATAATGCATCGCCAGCACGATGCCGGTGATGATCTGAATCGCCAGCGCGGCGCCGGCGAGGACGCCGAAATTCCAGAAATAGTTGAGGTTGCGCGGCACCGGATAGCCGGCACCGATCGCGTTGTAGACGAGGCGCGGCATTGGCAGCTTCTCGTCCAGCCACTGCATCAACGGATGCTGCGGCTGATATTGCTTGGCCCAGGGAAAGCTCATCTTATCTCGCTCCTCAGCCGATCGTCACGACGGTGTCGCTGTCAAAATTATAAGGCGGCACAACCAGATTCTTGGGTGCCGGACCTTTACGAATGCGCGCCGCGGTGTCGTAGTGCGACCCGTGGCACGGGCAGAAATAGCCGCCGAAATCGCCACGATTCTCGCCCTCAGCAGCGCCGAGCGGCACGCAGCCCAAATGGGTGCAGACGCCGAGCGTGATCAGCCAGTTTTCCTTGCCGGGTTTGGTCCGCTGGTCGATCGTTTCGGGATCGCGCAAGTCACCCAGCGGCACCGCTTTCGCCTCGGCGATTTCCTTGGCGACCAGGTTGCGAACGAACACCGGCTGCTTGCGCCAGCTCGTCTTGATCGCCTGCCCCGGCTGGATTGCCGAAATATCGATCTGGGTCGTCGACAGCGCGAGCACGTCCGCCGACGGGTTCATCTGGTTGACCAGCGGCAGCACGACCGTGGCCGCACCGACCCCGGCAAAGCTGACCGCTGCGATATTGATGAAATCACGGCGGCGCACCCCGTCTTCGATTCCGGCGGCGTGTTCGGTTTCACTGGCCATTCGATTGCCCTTGTATGGCTGAACTGACAATTTCCCCGGGCTGAGGGCCACCCTGATTGCGCGCGCACGAAATGGCGCGCCCCGGCGGCCCCTCCGGGAATTGCGGGCCTGATAGCCGCACAGTCGGGGCTTGCCAACAGGCAATTTCCGCTTCTTTGACCGGATCATGTCGCGGCGCCGAAACGCTCGATTTGCGACGCCGCGCGCCCTAAGGAAAGCGCATGGAAATCGCCCTGTTTCAGCCCGACATCGCGGGCAATGTCGGTACCACGCTGCGCACCGCCGCCTGTTTCGGCGTGCCCGCGCATATTATCGAGCCGTGCGGCTTTCCCTTCTCCGACGGCGCGCTGAAGCGTGCAGGCATGGATTATGCGGTGCGCGCCAATGTGCGGCGCCACCCAGACTGGGACGCGTTCCGGATATGGTCGCAAATCGGCGGCCAGCGGCTCGTGCTCCTGACGACGACGGGGGCGACGCCCCTGCCCCGGTTCGATTTCACCGCAAGCGACATCCTGCTGTTCGGATCGGAAAGCGCGGGCGTCCCGCATCATGTCCATGCGGCGGTGACCGCGCGGGTCGCGATTCCGATGAGCCAGGGCTTTCGCTCCTTGAATGTCGCGGTCGCGGCTGGCATCGCGCTCGCCGAAGCGCTTCGGCAGACGAAAGGTTTTCCCGCATGATTTCGCTCGATCCCCAGCAACAGGCCGCGCGCGACTGGTTCGAATCGCTGCGCGACCGGATCTGCGCCGAATTCGAGGCGATCGAGACCGAAGCCGGCAGCGACGCGCGCTTCGCCTATACGCCGTGGGACCGCGAGGCCGAAGGGCTCGACTCCGGTGCAGGCGGCGGCGGAGTGCGCGGGGTAATGACCGGCCAGGTATTCGAAAAGGTCGGGGTCAATGTCTCGACCGTCGGCGGCCAGTTCGCCCCCGATTTCGCCGCGTCGATCCACGGCGCGGCCGAGGACCCCAGTTTTTTCGCGACCGGGATCAGCCTCGTCGCGCATATGGCGAACCCGCATGTTCCCGCTGTGCATATGAACACGCGCTTCCTCGTCACGACGCGGCGCTGGTTCGGCGGCGGCGCCGACCTCAATCCGCCGATTCCCTATGCCGAGGACACCGACGCCTTTCATGCCCGGCTGCGCGCCGCCTGCGCGCCTTTCGGTCCCGAGGTCTATGAACGCTATGCCAAATGGGCCGAGGATTATTTCTATATTCCGCACCGCGGCGTCCATCGCGGCGTCGGCGGCATATTCTATGACCATCTCGAAACCGGCGACGATGCCGAGTTCGACCGCAATTTCCAGCTGACCCGCGCGGTCGGCGAGGCCTTCCTCGACATCTTCCCGCAGATCGTGCGGCGACGCATGGGCCTGCCCTTCACCGACGCCGACCGCGAGGCGCAGCTCATCTGGCGCGGCCGCTATGCCGAATTCAATCTCGTCTACGATCGCGGCACCCTGTTCGGGCTCAAGACCGGGGGCAATATCGACGCGATCCTGATGAGCCTGCCCCCACTCGCCAAGTGGAGCTGATGCGAAAAGGGCGCCCCGTTTCCGGAGCGCCCCTTCTTTTGCCTTGATCGGCTCACCTCAGGCGAAAACGTCCGGCGAACCCTGCACCCCGATGCAGCGATAGATGCCCGCCGGCATCGACACCGACACCAGAACCACCGGCACATAGATGACCAGCGCCATGATGAGCGCGCCGATCATCGCGCCCATGCCCGCGTCGGGCGTCATCATCGCGCTCGCAACCCCGCCGAAGACCATCGAGACGATGAAAAAGAAGACGAGAAAGAGGAGGATCATCAGGAAATTGAAGCCGACGATCGTCCATTGCGATGCGCTCGTCAGCCTCCACGATTCGGCGAAGGCCGAAAAGGGATTCGACGAACGGTTCACCGCCATCACAGGGCCGGCGACCGTCAGACGGCCAAAGAACCACAGGAAGAAGACGATCAACGCGACATAGAAGATCACGCCGAACAGGATGAGTCCGGCCGATGCACCGCCGGTCGCGAAACTCTCCAGCGACATCCCGCTGGCACCGAAAATGCCGAGCGCCAGCAGGCCGACGATGAACAACACGATGTAGAAGAGGATCAGCAGCGCCAACTGCACGACGAAATTGCCGAGCATCAGCGCGGCGCCCGCGCCCAGGCCCCAGCCGATATCGCTGGCAGGCTCACCGCCGACCAGTCCGGTCCGCCAGATCAAAAGGCTCGCCGCATAGACGATCGTCCCGGCGATGAAACCGAACAGAATGATCGACCCGAAGGCTCCGAATGCGGCCGACGGATCGCCCTGCGCCATCATCATGGTCATCATCGCATTGCGCAACAGCAACCAGCCGAGCAGGCAGGCGATCACCACCGCGCCGCCCAGCCACAACAGCATCTGCATCCAATTGGTCTTCAGAAACCCGAAGGTCTCCGAAAAAGCGGCACCGATACTCATCTTGACCATGATTTTCCCCCTTTGTTGAACTTGCCCTTGTTCCTTTTTGTGCGCCCAATGTCCCTCATTAGCGGGCCGTCGTCCGGTTTGCGATCACTTCATGACGTCACGGACAAAGGCCTCTTGCGTTTCCCTCAGGAAAATATGGCGTTGCCGCCGGTGAGCGCCAACTGACGGTAGGTCGCGGCGCTGATCGCGGCCGAGACGATGCCGCCGACCGCCGCGACGCCGCCTTCGACGAATCCGGTCAGCATCCGTCCGATACCGTCACCGGTCCCCACGACCGCGCCAATCACCCCGCCGAGGAGCAGTGCGACGATGATGATCACGAGTGTGACGAGAAACAGAAAGAGCGCAATCCGCCAACCATTGCCCTTGGTCAAACGCCAGCTTTCCTGGATCGCGACGACCGGATTATACTGGGTGCGATCGGCAACGACCGGCGAGGTCACCGCGAGCCGCCCCCACAAATAAGCGCAGATGCCGAGGATCAACAGCGCGCCGACGAACAACAGCAGCGCGCCGACGGCGCCGCCCCCCGCCGCGATTCCCGGCATGATCGCCAGAACCGCAATCAGGCCCAGCCCGACGCCGAGGATCAGTTGGATCGCGATCATCGTCGGGATCATCTTGAGCGCGAAGACGAGCGCGTCGCCGCCGCTGGTGCTGGTCCGCGACAACCAGAGGCGCAGGATACCGACCCCGCCGATCGCCGAAATCACGCTGACGAGCAACTGATACGGCACGGCCTGCCGCGCGCTTTCGCGAAACGTCATCATCATCTGGTCGAATGTCGCGCCAGCGGCGGGCTCGATCGGGACCGGCCCGAACCAGGCGACCGCGAGCGTCGGCAGAAAGAGGAAGACGGCGGCGATGGTGCCCGTCAATACGCTGTGCGACCGCAGCAGGACCAAGCTGTCTTCCCACGCCGCGCCCATGTCGAATTTTGGCATCTAAATCCCGTCTCTGGTTGACCCGTTGACGCGGGAGACTGGCGGTCTTGCTCCCCGATGTCCAGCCATGTTAACGATTTAGCGCGCGCCCCTTGCACTCGCTCGCGCGTGGGAGCAGGAGGCGGCACGATGAGCCATTTGCCGCCACCTCTATGGACAGTTTCGCCGGGCCTGAGCGACTATCCCGCCGCGCTCGCCGACATGGAGGCGCGCGCGGCGGCGATTTTCGCGGGCGAGGCCAGCGAACGCATCTGGCTGCTCGAACATCCGCCGCTCTACACCGCTGGGACCAGTTCGGATCCCGCCGAGCTGCTCGACCCGCGTTTCCCGGTCTATGACGCCGGGCGCGGCGGGCGCTACACCTATCACGGCCCCGGCCAGCGCGTCGGCTATGTCCAGCTCGACCTTTCCAAACGGGGCCGCGACGTGCGCGCCTATGTGTCGGCGCTCGAAGGCTGGGTGATCGATGCGCTTGCCGAATTCGGCGTCGCGGCACGCCGCGCCGAAGGCCGCATCGGCATCTGGACCGACAACGAAAATGGCCGCGAGGCCAAGATCGGTGCGATCGGGGTGCGCGTGAAGCGCTGGGTGACGATGCACGGCGTCTCGATCAACATCGCGCCCGACCTCTCGCATTTCGGCGGCATCGTGCCGTGCGGGATCGCCGAATTTCCGGTGACCAGCCTCGCCGCGCTCGGCAAGGCGGCGGATTTCCCTCAAGTCGATGCCGCGCTCGAACGCGCGCTTCCCGCCTTTCTCGACAAAATTTCGGCCAGCGACTAGGACATGTCCATGACCCGCACCATCCTCCCCTCGCTTCTGATCCTCGCCCTTGCCGCTTGCGGCAGCGAACCGTCGGGCAAGACGACGACCAAGCTCGAAGCGGTCGAGGTCGAGCCGGGTACGATCAGCGATTCGATGATCATCCTCGACGATGCGAGCGGCGACGGCACCGCGGTCGACAACAGCGTTCCCGACGATGGGACGGCGAAGCCAGCGGCAAAGAAGGATGGGCAAGCGGCCGACGAGGCAGACGCCGAAGAGACGAGTGGCGAAGGCGAAGCGATCACTGTCCCCGTCAGCAAGAAGGCCGACACCCCGGCGCCTGCCAAAAAGGCCGGCGAATAACGCTGGGTTAGCGCAACCCCAGGCTCTTGTGTGCCTGGAGCGACAGACGCCAGCGCGGGTCTTCCATCACCAGGTCGATGCACGCCTGGACATTGGCAGCGGCATTCGGATCGTCGAGTGGCTGCACCAGCAGATGCCCGAAATCGAGCGTCGCGAACCGTGCAACGTCGCTGCCCGGCTGCGGCCATACTAATTTCAGTTCGTCGCCGCTCGTCTGCACCAGTTCGCTGCCCGCCTTCGGGCTGATGCAGATCCAGTCGATGCTGCGCGGCACGGCAAAAGTCCCGTTGCTCTCGATCGCGATGATGAACCCCTGCGCGTGCAGCGCGTCGATCAGCGCATCGTCGACCTGCAGCATCGGTTCGCCGCCGGTCAGCACGACATAGCGGTCGGCCTCACCCTCGCCCCAGCTCGCGGCGATCCGCCGCGTCCTTGTACTTGCCCCCCAATGTGCCGTCGGTGCCGACGAAGTCGGTGTCGCAGAATTGGCATATCGCCTTGGACCGGTCCTTCTCGCGACCCGTCCACAGATTGCAGCCGGCGAAGCGGCAGAAAACCGCGCGGCGGCCTGCCTGTGCGCCCTCGCCCTGCAGCGTCAGGAAAATCTCTTTGACCGCGTAGCTCATGGTCGGGCGTAGCGCGTCGGGTCGGCGAGCCCCGCATCGGCAAAACCCTTGCTGCGCAACCGGCAGCTGTCGCACGCGCCGCAGTGCAGCCCCTCGGGGGTCGGGTCGTAGCACGACCAGCTCATGCCCGCGTCCATACCGAGCCGCGCCGCCTCGGCGGCGATATCGGCCTTGGTCATATGCTGGAGCGGTGCGTGGATGCGGAAATCGACACCCTTGTCGCCGTCGCGCGTCGCGAGCCGCGCCAGTTTTTCGAAACCCGAAATGAATTCCGGGCGACAGTCGGGATAGCCCGAATAGTCGAGCGCATTGACCCCGATCACGATGTCCTGTGCGCGCCGCGCCTCGGCGAGGCCGAGTGTCAGCGACAGGAAAATCAGGTTCCGTGCAGGCACATAGGTGACCGGCACCTCGTCCCCGACGCCGTCCTTGGGCACCGCGATATCATCGGTCAGCGCCGAGCCGCCGAAGCGGCGGAGGTCGAGCGGCAGCACGATATGCTCGGCCGCCCCGACATAGTCCGCGATGCGCGCGGCCGATTCCAGTTCGACGCGGTGACGCTGATTATAATCGATCGTCAGCGCGACGATGCGTGCGCCGGCCTCTTTCGCGAGGCCCGCGCAAACCATCGAGTCGAGCCCGCCCGACAAGAGGACGATCAGCGTTTTTCCGGCTACGTCTTGCATCGGCGCCAGATAGGCCCGCGTCGTCGGGGGTGCAAGTGCTGCGCTGCACCAAAGAAACGGGCCGCATGACAGGTCACACGGCCCAGTTCGGCATGAAAGCCGTTAGGGAGAAGGACACACATCGGTGCGTCGTGACACCCGGCTTAGCGGCTTTTGGTTAACGGATTGTTACGGCAGGGTGCGGCTCAGTTCGTGCAGGCGCCGCTGCGCCGCGCCTCATAGGCCTGCGAGAAAGGCTTCCCGTCGGCGATTCCTTGTGTGTCGATCTGGACCAGGCGGTTCGTCTCGGAGCGGATCGTGGTGCGGCCGTGGCCCGCGCCCGGACAGGTGTAATGCACCGTTACCGACTTAGGCGTGTCCTCGATGACATAGCGCGAGCAGTTCGCGCGCGGGTGGTAGATCTGGATCATCCGCCGCGCGTCGCCGAAACACATCGTCTGGGCGACGGCGTTGTTGCCGCGCTCGCGCAGCTGCCAGCTGCCTTTTTCGAGGCCATCGAGCATCGCCAGCGACGGCGCCTGCGCGGGCACCGCCGTCGCGCCGGCCAGCATCGTGGCCGCAAGGACCCATTTCATCGGAGGAGAGAAGATCGCCATGTACACCTATCCAACGATTGCCCCCGTCGCGGGCAAACATGCGACCCTGTGAAGACAAAATAGCGTTTCGGCGCCGCGATTTCAACCGCTTGGCGCTGAAAAACGTCCGTTCGTCGTCAGCCGGCTCAGTTGGGGGTGGCGATTTCGCCGAGCGGGATCGGGAAAATCCGCGAACAAAAGGCGCAATCGACGACGATATTGCCGGCCTCGTCGGCCATGTCGACGCGCTCGGTCTCGGGAAACTGGCGCAGCACCCCGGCGAAATAATCGAGACTGCACCGGCAGCCGCGCGACACGGTGATGCCCGATTCGACGCGCACCTCATCCTCGTGGAACAGCCGCCATGCCAGCGTCTCGAGCGAATGCGCGGGGTCGGTCAGTTCCTCGGGTTTCAGCGTCATCGCGATCGTGCGCGCATGCTCCCATTCGGGATGATCGTGGCGCGTGTGCAACCGGTCGCGACCGACCTCGCCCTCGGGCAGGTGCTGGAGCAGCAACCCGCCCGCGACGCAGCCGGCTTCATGGTCATGGCGCGCGGCGAGCCTGATCAGGCTCGGGATCTGCTCGGACTGCTCGAAATAATGTTCGGCGGCGTCGCCGATCGACACGCCTTCGAGCGGCACGATGCCCTGATAACGCTCGTCGGTCGCCGGCTGGTCGAAGGTGATCGCGAGGAAGCCCTCGCCGAACAGCGCGAACAGCGTGGGGTCCGGTCCGACCTCGGCCAGCCG
>Ga0209542_10020330_pt1 | contig 10532 bp, 13 predicted proteins | sample RifCSPhighO2_01_FD_184028 | JGI IMG/M metagenome (GOLD analysis project Ga0209542, IMG submission 184028) | Soil microbial communities from Rifle, Colorado - Rifle CSP2_plank highO2_0.1 (SPAdes) (version 2) | ecosystem: Environmental > Terrestrial > Deep subsurface > Rock core/Sediment ...
ATCTGCATGCCTTGGAGGCCGAGGCGCTGGGAATTATGAGGGCATTGAAAAATACGCGATCCCTAAAAACAAATAAAAAAATAGTATGCATGGTGGATATCGGAATCCAAAGTTCAACCATTAATATCGTTGACAAGGATTTCTTGAAAAAAAGCTACAGTTTTAATTTTAATAGCGGCCAATTATCCCGTGTCATTTCTTCTTCGTTACAGATAGATAAAAAGGCTGCCGAAGCTATAAAAGATAAGGAGGGCCTCATGTATTACCGCAATGACGTGGTCAAAGCATTATACCTTTTGCTTGATCCGCTTTTGATTGAAATAAGAAGCGTGTGCGCGGAATTTTTCCAAACAGAACAAAAGCAAGTCGAGGAGATCTATTTAACCGGTGGTACTGCCAACTTACCCGGGTTAAAAGAGTATTTTTCAGAAAGCCTTAAAAAAACCGTGTTAGTTCCGAATTCTTTTTCCGGGTTTCTGTATCCTCCCATCCTTGAAGAGAGTCTGCGTTCTATGAGTCCCCGTTTTTGCGCGGCCGTGGGAGTCGCGCTGGGAGGGTTGGAGACATAAATTTTTTATTGTTGTATAATGAGTAATATCACAGCATATAATATGGTACGCTAACAAAGATTTCGTTGTTGTTTGAAGTTTCATGTTATATGTTTTACAAAGAGTGAATTTTAGCTTCCTATCCCGTTTTAAAAATAGTCAATCTTTCTGGATACAGCCGGCATTTTATTTGGCATGGGCATTATTAATAGCTTCGGTGTCTTGTTATCTCGTTTTTATGTTTAAAACGTATCTTCAAAACCAGAAGATTGCAGAATTAAATGACAAGTTAGTCTTATATGGAACCAAGGAGGAAAAGACTGCTGAAGATAAATTCCTTGATTATAAAAAAAAGATTGAGGATTTTAACACTCTTATCGATAAACATACAACTTCTTTAAAGGTATTCAATTTTTTGGAGAAAAAAACACTGCCAAACATCTGGTTTTCAAGCATTAATATTTTAGAAACCAAATATGAAATCAGCTTGGTGGGCGAATCAGAAACCGTGGCGGTATTAGGGCGCCAGGTTGCGCTTTTTGAAGAAAGCAAGGGTTATATCAAGGATGTTACCGTTTTGAGTTCTAAAATGGGGACCCAGGGCAGGACCCAATTTAGCTTGACCCTTTCCCTAGACCCTAGCATCTTTGCCTATCCGGGCCAGCCCAATCCAATATAAATTCTACTTTTGTCCCATGGAAATAAATAAGCAGATTTCTATTGTTATTATCGTCATTATCACCGTAGCGGTTACGTTTATTTTTGTGATGCCAAAATATCAGGAGTCGTTGAGTTTGCAAAATACCTTGGGCCAGAAACAGGCAGAATACATAGGCAAGTCCGTGTATTATGCCACGATCTCCGACCTCACTAAAAAAATAGAAAGCAATGCCGATTCGTTGCAAAAAGTAACTACTGCGGTGCCGTCGGACGTTTCACTTTCTTCGTTGGTATATTTTTTGCAAAAAAAGGCATCTGAAGCCGGATTAGTCACAAAATTAGTCGTATTTTCAAAAGTCACCCAAGCGTCGAAAGATAAAAAATTAAAGATTGTTACTATGACGGTTAATGTATCGGGCAACTACCAGGGGTTAAAAGCATTTCTTTTATCATTGGAAAAATCCTCACGACTATTCGAAATAAATGCCATACGTTTTAATTCGCCCCAGCCCCTAAGCAGACCAAATCAATTGCAAAACCAGCAGCAATTATATGATTTTAATCTGGAGATGCAGACCCAGGTGTTTGAAACTTTAAATTAAAAATTATTTAAGAATTAGAAATTATAAATTTCCGCTATGGCTATTGTATTTATTTCAGCGAAGAATAAGCAAGGAGCATTTTTTTGGGGCATTATCATGCTGTTGGTATTGTTTTTGGCGGTTGTTTCTTTAATTGTTTTTCTCCCTGATTTTTTAAATACCCCGCCTAAAATCCCAAAAGAGGTGACTTTTGTAAGCCCCAATACCTCAGTAGATTTGGGTGTTTTGGATTCTGACAAGATTAAAAATTTAGAATTGTTCACTCCCGTGGAAATTGCATTTACCTATGTGGTCTCCGACGCAAGGGGCAAAAAAATTACGGGTAATATTTTTGCGCCAACCAGGCTGGAAGCAGAAAAAGTTTTAGAAGCATCAGGTTTTACCGTAGAAAATTTGGAAGAAATGGGCACCGGCAGAACCAATCCTTTCGTTTCTTACTAATAGAAAATACGAATTCTGACGAATCTATGACGAATTAACACAAATCACGAATAGAACCTAAAAATTCGTGTTTCGTGAAAATTCGTTCGGTATTCGTGGAAATTCGTTTTACATATGAAGTTGCTCCAGGAGTTATACGGCAAAGGAATCATCAGCGAGAAAAGAAAGAATGAACTGTTTGATGTGATGAAAAAAACGGATAAGACCGAAGAGTCTTTGATATTGGAAAATAAGATTATTGCCGAAGAAGCTTTATTTGCATTAAAGAGCAAGTTAAACAATGTTCCCTTTAAAAAATTAGACCGAAAAGAAATCCCACTAGAAGTGCTGGAATTGATGTCAGGGGCAGCGGCAATGAATTATAACATGGTGCCGTTGTTTAGAAAGGACAATGTGGTGGGAATCGGGATGGTGTATCCAGAAGATATGTCGGCCCAAAACGCCCTGCGTTTTTTAAGCACCAAAGAGCATTTTACTTCTGAGATCTACCTGATAACTTTTTCCGATTTGCGCCAGGTACTAGGGCAATACAAAACTTTAAAAATAGAAACAAAAAAAGCTTTAGAAGAATTAGGCAGTGAAAAAAAAGAAGTCATTGATGCATTGGAGCAAGAAACTTCGACGTCACGGATTATTGACGATGCACCCGTTATAAAAATGGTGTTGGTTATTTTGCGCCATGCCATTGAGGGCAATGCCTCCGATATCCACATTGAGCCGGTCCGCGAAAAACTTAACGTCAGGTTCCGTCAGGACGGCATCTTGCATTTAAGCCTTTTTTTACCAAAATCCGTCCATACTTCCATTGTTTCAAGGATTAAGATTTTATCTAACCTAAAAATTGATGAGAACAGGATTCCCCAGGATGGTAGGTTTTCCGCTAAAATCAACGGCAAAGATATTGATTTTAGGGTGGCTACGTTTCCTACGCTTTACGGGGAAAAAGTTGAAATAAGGGTACTGGATCCAACAGAAGGGTTGAAGAGTTTCGACAAGATGGGTTTTTCAAAGCGGAATCTAGAAATTATATCAAAAGCGTTGAAAATGCCTTACGGTTTGATTTTGTCTTCCGGGCCAACCGGGTCTGGTAAAACCACCACCTTGTATGGCTTGTTGCGCATTTTAAATAAAGAAAGCGTCAACATTGTGACCATTGAAGACCCGGTCGAATATTCCATAGACGGGGTCAACCAATCCCAAATCAAAGCGGAAATCGGATACAGTTTTGCCGAAGGCCTGCGCCAGATCTTGCGCCAAGACCCTAATGTTATTATGGTTGGAGAAATAAGAGATGAGGAAACCGCAAGTCTGGTTACTAACGCCGCATTGACGGGACATATCGTGTTATCCACCCTGCACACCAATTCTGCTGTGGGGGTTATTCCGAGGCTCATTGATATGGGAGTAAGGCCGTTTTTAATTCCTTCCACGCTACGGGTGGTAATTTCCCAAAGACTTATAAGGATGCTTTGCATGGCATGCAGGAAGAAGGTATCGCCAAATGAAAAAATCAAAAAATATATCATGGAGATTATCAATAGCTTGCCCGATTATGTAAAAAAAGAAATTTCCCTGAAAGATTCCCTCTATATTTTTGAGGCAAAGGGCTGCCAGACATGCAACTTCAAAGGATATAAAGGCAGGGCCGGCCTTTATGAAGTGTTGGCCATGACCGAAGAATTAATTGATATCATTTTAAAAAATCCCGTTGAGTCTTTGATTTTAAAGGCGGCCCAAAAAGAGGGGATGCTTACCATGAGCCAGGAGGGCATTCTTAAGGTATTGGCCGGAGAAACTACGATAGATGAATTAACGCGAGTAACCCAAGAAAAATAGTAGAAAATACGAATTCTGACGAATCTATGACGAATTAACACAAATCACGAATAGAACCTAAAAATTCGTGCTTCGTGAAAATTCGTTCGGTATTCGTGGAAATTCGTTTTACATATGAAATCTATTTTATTAGTTGAAGACGACCCTTTTATCTTGGATATTTATAAGGAGCAATTTATAAGAGAAGGTTTTGGGGTGGAGGTTGCAACTGATGGCGTTATGGCTTTGGAAAAAGTAAAAAATGCCATTCCCGATGTGATGGTATTGGATATTTTACTGCCTAAAATGGACGGATGGAATGTTTTGAGGGAGATGCGCCAAGACGTCGCCCTGAAAAATGTAAAGGTGATTGTCATTTCAAATCTTAACCGTGAGGATTTTGAAAATGATATTTCTCAGTTGGGGGTGAGCAAATATTTTTTAAAGATAGAAAGTACCCCAGAAGAAATAGCAAATGCGATAAAAGAAATCTTAAAATAACGAATTCCCACGAATTGACGAACGAATCACCACAAATCACGAATACGAGTTCGTGCTTCGTGAAAATTCGTGACACCGCGGTGTCTGATTCGTGAAAATTCGTTATAATGAAATGGATTACTTGCAAACGTTAAAAAAATTCTTAGAGACCACCATTAAAGAGGAGGCTTCTGATTTACTTATTTCAATAAACCACCCGCCGATGATACGGATTACGGGGCAGCTAGTACCGATGCTTTCTGAAAAAAAAATCACCGCCGAATCTTCAAAGGGTTTTGCCTTTGCATTGATGTCAGAAGCAAAAAAACAGAAATTCCTGGAAGAAAAAGAGATGGATTTTTCCTATGATTTTGACGGTAAAGCAAGATTCCGCGTTAATATATTTTTCCAGAGGGACGCCATAAGTTTAGCGCTGCGCCTGGTGCCTTCCCATATTAAAACCATTGAAGACTTATCATTGCCACCGGTGCTCCATGAATTTACCAGGAAATCCCAGGGGCTCGTATTGATTACCGGAGCTTCAGGACAGGGGAAATCCACGACCTTGGCGGCCATGATTGATGAAATAAACCATACCAAGGCAGTACATATTATCACTATTGAGGACCCCATAGAATACATGTATGAAGGTGATAAGGCCATTATTGAACAGCGTGAAGTAGGAGCCGACACCGCGACTTTTGCCAATGCCCTAAAATCTACGTTCCGGCAAAATCCGGATGTTATCATGGTGGGTGAAATGCGCGACCTGGAAACTATTTCTACCACCATTACCGCTGCCGAAACAGGGCACTTGGTATTTGCTACCTTGCACACCAACTCTGCCGCCCAATCAATCCACAGGATCGTTGATGTATTCGGAGCCGAACAGCAAAACCAGATACGATTCCAATTAGCAGGATCGTTATTGGGAGTGGTATCCCAGCGACTGATCCCAAGAATTAAAGGGGGATTTATCCCGGTATGTGAAGTGATGATGTGTAATAATGCCGTTTCAAACTTAATACGTGAAAATAAAAACCATGAAATACCGGCGGTTATTGAGACATCGGCAAAAGAGGGGATGATTTCGCTCAACCGGGCATTAACCGATTTGGTGCGCCAGAAGGAAATTTCCCTAAAAAGCGCCATGGATTATTCTATAAATCCTTTAGAGCTAAAAAACCTGGCCAGTTAGCTACGAAAGACGAATTTTTTACGAATATACGAATATACGAAATGCAAGAACTAAGAAGAAAAGATTTAATTTATGCTGATGTTTGTTATAAAATCATGGGCGAATTATTCGCTGTGCACACTGAATTGGGTTCTGGACATAAAGAGAATTTTTACCAAAAAGCAGTTGCAGAAGAATTTAGAAATAGCGGATTAAAATTTCAAGAACAGTTGCCGGCTAAAATTACTTATAGGGGTAAGATTATTGGTATATATTATTTTGATTTTTTAGTAGACGATAAAATTGTATTAGAAATTAAAGTAAGAAATTATTTTTCAGAAAAAGATATAAAACAATTGTATGCATATTTAAAAGCCAAAAACTTAAAATTAGGAATAATAGCGCATTTTACTAAAAGTGGAGTAAAATTTAAAAGGATAGCAAATATAACATAGCTGGTCAAAATGTTTGTTTTCGTATATTCGTAAGAAATTCGTATTTCGTAGTTAAAATATGAAGTTTAATTATAACGCTCGAAATAAAGAAGGTGGTGTTGAAAGCGGTACCATTGAGGCTTCTTCTAAGGAAGCCGCAGCTGTTTTGTTGCAAAAATACAACATGTTTGTCACTTCTTTGCGTGAAGTGGCAGAAAAAAACCCTATTTTGCAAAAGGTAAGTTTTGGTACCGGCGTTTCAAAAAAAGATTTGGCGATTTTTTCCCGTCAGCTGGCGGTGATGCTTGAATCCCGCGTTCCGGTTATCCAAAGTCTTTCCAGCCTCGCTGTCCAAACCAAAAAACCTAATTTTAAAAAAATTATCGTTGAAGTTTCCAGTTTAGTAGAAGAGGGCGTTCCCTTATCAGAAGCATTTTCGCGCCATCCGAAAGTATTTGACAGTTTTTATGTAAGCCTGGTAAGGTCGGGCGAAGTCTCCGGTAAAATTTCCGAAACCTTATATTATATCTCAGACCATTTGGAGCGGGAGCATGATATCATTGCCCAGGTCAGGCAGGCGATGATTTATCCTGCTTTTACTATATCTATTCTTTTTATGGTGGTAAACATTATCATTATATTCTTATTGCCAAAAATCAGGGAACTTATTCAGGAATCCACCGAAAGCCCTTCCGGATTTACGCTGTTTACTTTGAAGTTTTATGATTTTTTGGGGAGTTATTGGTGGATTATCTTGTCGATTTTTTTAGTGTCCATCGTGGCAGTTATTTTTTATTTCAGGACAAAAGAAGGTAAAAAGGTGTTTGATGCATTATCATTGAAACTGCCGTTTTTGGGCGATATCTTGCGCAAAGTGTTCCTTGCAAGATTCTGCGGCAATATCGCCACCTTGATGACGGCGGGAATTTCAATTAACCGGGCATTACGGATTACGCAAGACACCGTAAATAATACGGTTTATAAGGTCATTATAGGAAATATTGAAAAGAAAGTTTCCGAAGGGGAAAAAATAAGTTCGGTATTGGTGCAATATCCCGATTATTTCCCTTCGTTTGTCGTGCAAATGGTCAGAGTCGGAGAGGAAACCGGCAAGCTTGATAAAACTTTGTTGGAAGTGGTCAATTTTTACCAGAAAGAAATTAAAGCGGCGATAGATTTGTTTTTAACGCTCTTGGAGCCGATGCTGATTATCTTTTTGGGATTTATCGTGGGTCTGCTCGCCATTTCCGTGTTTGCCCCTTTGTATGGAACATTGGGAAATATTTAAACATCGATATTAATATATTTAAAAACAAAAAGGTTTTACCCATATTCCGTGAAAGTGGTGCTAAGAAAATGAGGGTTTACCCCGCACCACTTTCACCACAAACTCTCTGTATAATATAAAAATTGTATTACAATGAATAATATATATAGTGCTAAAAATATCAAGGGTAAAAGTGGTGCTAAGAAAATGGGGGTTTACCCAGCACCACTTTCCCATTGTAGCGTTAATTTAACTTATGATTTTTCAACATAATAACAAGGTAAAAAGCAATTTCAGATGGCGTGAGGAAAGTGGTGCTGGGTTTACCATCATTGAATTATTAGTCGTGGTAGCAATCGTCGCTGTATTGACGGGAATTGTAATGGTAAACGTGACTAAATATGTCAATAAAGGCAAAGATGCGGCGATCAGGAAAAATATAACCGGTATTTTATCTAGCTCGGTTTCATGGGTGGATGCTAATGGGAATTACGCCACTTTTTCTTCCAGCCCAAGCTATACGATACCCGCCGATGCAGTAAAAAAAGCTAACGGAGGCATCGACCCGGTTTTTATCACTAGTGACACTAATGATGCCTGGTGTGTTGCCTCTCCATTAAAACAGTATCTCCCCACCCAATTTTTTTGCGTTGATTCAACGGGTGCCCAGATGAGCGGTGGTTCGGTAAATTGTTGTACTGGCGGAATATGCAAAAATAGCGCGTACTGCGTTGATCTGCCGTAACTTATCCACAGCATTATTGTTGCGTATCAGGTGGGTAAATATTATAATACATTTATAAAGATAAAAAATAATCTTTAAAAGGTCGAGATTTTAAGGTTGTTTTATTAATATATATTAAGATTTTAATAAAACAAAAATTCAAACAAAAAATATTCTGATACTATCATGTTATAGATCATAATATTGAGAGTTCGCGGTGATAACATCATTGCGATAAAAATCATCTATCTATATGAAAAATACATCAAAAGGTTTTACCATCATTGAATTATTGGTGGTCGTTGCGATTATTGCCGTGTTAACCGGTATCGTATTGGTTAACGTGACTTCCTATATTAACAAAGGAAAGGACGCTGCCATAAAAGGAAATTTATCTACTATTTTAACTAATTCAGCAGTATACTTTGATTTACCTGCCGGGACATTTACTGATTTTTGCACTAATCAATACTTTACCGGTCCTCAAGCAGCAATTACTTCTGCAGGTGGAACTGCTATTTGTCAGGTTAATACCAATGTTCCCGTCGGTATTGCCGTTTGTGCTTGCTCAACATTAAAAGTTACACCAGGAAATACTTTCTGTGTTGATTCTACTGGTTACAAAAAAGAAACAGCTGCTGCTTGCGCTACTAGATGTCCAGCAGCTACAGGAGCTTGTATTGATTAATATCTAGAGAGAATGGGGCTACCACATTCCACCCATTCCACCGCCCCATCATAAAAACAAGCATTTCAATGCTTGTTTTTAGTTGGTATAATGTACTATGCTTGAAAATTATTTTTTATTTTTATATTCAGCTTTTGCATCGGCAGTTTTTTAAATCGTGTCGTATACAGGCTTGCCTTTGATAATTCTTCTTTGTGGAAAGATTTTGGCGAGGTTAACAACCGGTATACTGCCCGAATTACAAGACGCGCCTTATGTGGTTTCATTCGATTCAAATGGAACTAAAAAACAGGGAAATAGTTATCCCTGTGCTAATGCTCGTTCCCTTATTACCGGTCTTTGCGCATAGAAAATTATAAAAGCGTTTTTTCCAAAAACTTAACATTAGTAATAAAAAACAGTCCTGGCTGTTTTTTTGTTGTTATCTGATGGAATATGGCAAGAAACGCTATTTAATTGGGTAAAAAAAAATGATAGACTAAACCCATGTTTGCATTTTTTTTAATTAAATTTTTTGTTTTTATATTCGGCCTCTGTATTGGTAGTTTTTTAAATTGCGTCATATACCGGCTCTCTTTGGATGATTCTTCCTTATGGAAAAATTTAGGAGGGCTTCAAAATAGATCATATTGCCCTCATTGCAAGCATCCGTTAATGTGGCTGGATTTAATTCCAGTATTCAGTTTTTTATTTTTAAAAAGTAAGTGTAGGTATTGCGCCCAAAAAATTTCAATACAGTATCCAATAATAGAAATATTAACTGGTTTAATATTTCTATTAATTTTTATTTTCAATCCGCCAGCCGGCGGATCAATTATCAACCAATTTATAATTTATCAATTTATAAACTTATTTTTTTTATTTTATATAGCAAGCGTATTAATCGTGATTTTTGTATATGATCTAAAATATTATTTGATCCCTGATAAAATTTTATTTCCCGCAATAGCAGTTGCGTTTGCATATCGTTTGTTTCATTTTCCCTCCATTATCAATTATCTTGGCGCAGTTTTAATTGCTTTTACTTTTTTTGGAGTAATATATCTTATTTCCAGAGGGCGGTGGATGGGTTTTGGCGATGTAAAATTAGCGGTTCTTTTGGGTTTACTCTTGGGGTTCCCTGTTATTTTAGCAGGGCTATTTTTGTCTTTCTTTTTTGGTGCTATAATAGGATTAGGATTGATTTTATTCGGTAAAAAAGGCTTAAAAAGCCAGGTGCCATTTGCCCCGTTTTTAATCATAGGGACATTTGTGGCGCTTTTTTGGGGAGAAAAGATCATTAATTGGTATACGCATTTTTTAATATTCTAGAAATGTATTATGTTTATATTTTGAAAAGTGAATCTCGTGAAGAAATTTATATTGGTTCAACAAGCAACTTAAATAGAAGAATTAAAGAACATAATGAAGGGAAAGAAATTTCTACAAAAAGATATGCACCATGGTTTTTATATTATTATGAAGCATATCTTATGGAAAAATCAGCAAGATTGAGAGAGAAGAGGTTAAAATATAATGGTAATGCGATTAGGGAATTAAAAAAAAGAGTCGGGCTATAATTTTTAAGCAAAAGGGTTTACCCAGCACCACTTTCCCGTTTTAATCATTAAATCTTATCTGTAATGTTCGAGTATAATAACAATCTAAAAAGCAATATACGATGGCGTGGGGAAAGTGGTGCTAAGAAAATGAGGGT
>Ga0209542_10020331_pt1 | contig 10532 bp, 11 predicted proteins | sample RifCSPhighO2_01_FD_184028 | JGI IMG/M metagenome (GOLD analysis project Ga0209542, IMG submission 184028) | Soil microbial communities from Rifle, Colorado - Rifle CSP2_plank highO2_0.1 (SPAdes) (version 2) | ecosystem: Environmental > Terrestrial > Deep subsurface > Rock core/Sediment ...
AAAATAGGGTCTCTTAACCAAATAGTTATCCTGACCACAAAATAAAATAGTAATGCTATCAGTATATTTCGAAATAACGCTCCAAGGACAAACGCTAATAATGGAAGCAATCCAGTATAGAAGATAATTTTTCTCCCGTTGAGTTTTGATTCTATTTTGTTGATATTCTGGTTTAAGAGAAAAATAATGAGCGAAGAGACCGCCGTTAGTATCCCGAAGAAAACAATAGGAACTTTCGACGTTTGTAGATATGGTTGCCATAAAATGACAAAAAGGTGGCTTCCCGGAATGAGTATTAATGTTTTATTCATAAACATCGAAACAAGTTTTGGAGAATTTCTGATATGTTGTATAGACATTTTGAATAATGCGAAGGGAGACCTGATTTCATGCGGGCCACTCTCAACTTTTGGTTCTACTAACGATAATGAGATGAAAAAAGCAATTATGGCGAATAGCAAATTTCCAAGAATTAATAACGTAAATTGGAATGAAGTTAAGTCCTTTGCAATTATTGAGCCGATAGGGGCGATTATTACGAGGGGTAAAAATCTAGCCGACACTATTCTACCCATATATTTTTGCATTTGTTTTTCTTTTTTACCCTGTTTAAGTGAATCATAGATCATAGCTTCATCACTACCCGAAGCAAAGGTTAGAGTTATCCCCAATAAGATAAAAAGAAAGAAAAATTCCCAAAAGGTGTTTGCAAATAACAAGCCGATGGTAAATATTATGCAACCAACTAAACCGGCGACAATAGACATCTTTCGGCCATATTTATCTCCAAAAATACCGGTTGGAACTTCAAAAAGAAACATAGATATAACTATAACAGTGTAGAGAATGAAAATTTGCTGGTAGTCTAAACCCCTCTGTACATAAAATAAAGTAAGAACCGGAGCAAGAAAACTAGACTTTTGAAACAACGTTATCCAAAAGTATTTCGTAGGGTTACTTAAAACATTACTCATTCAAAAAGAGAAGATAAAGAGATATATAAAGCTTACAGAACCTTATCTTTAACTCCAAAAAAATCCATCAACAATCCCGTATACTCTTTCGTTACCCGTAACCCTTCCCGAGGCAGACAAGCGTAATAATTCTGCCAAGCAAACCGTTCATCCAAATAAATCACTGCACCCTTGTCAGTCTCACTTCTAATACACCGACCGGCAGACTGAATGCACTTGGACATGGCGGGATAGGTATACCCATAATCCCAGCCCTTGCCAAACTTCTCTTCGTAGTATTTGATAATCTCTTTGGTGTGCAAGTCAGGTTTTCCTAACGGTAAACCCACTACCACTACTCCGTTCAATAAATCGCCAGGGAAATCTACTCCTTCCGCAAAATTAGCTCCGGAAACACCTAATAATATCCCTCCTTCTTTTTTATGTGCTTTAAATTCAGCCAGAAAGGTATTCTTGTCTTCGCTGGACATTTCTTTTTTTTCAAAAAATAATTTTTTAGCGGGGCGCATATGGTTAGCTATAGAATCACGCAATTGATAGGAGGGAAAGAAGAAAGCCACATTCCCAGGAATAAGAGAAGCTAATTCCACACACATAGTAGCAATCTTCTGAAACATCGCTTCTCCACGCAAATTGTATTTAGTGCTGGTCTCAGGAATGACTAAACTCAATTTGTTCTCAGGCGGAAAGGGTGAGCCATACTCTTTCTCTACTGCTCGAGTGATGCCTAAGATATCCTGATACATGAACAGCGGCGTTAAGGTTCCGCTCATGATCACCCCGGTAAAAATCTGCTCGAAGATCGGTTCGGTGATGATACGGGGGTCAAGACATTGATAGCTCAAAGTTGTAACCGGGCCATAATTGCTCTCCTTTTCCGCAAGAATACGGGCAAAGCCCTTATCTTCTCCTTTCCAGGCTTTCAGGAAAGCAGCGATTCCACCCAGATAACTTTTCTTCTGCTTAAGACGAACTTCTTCCGCTCCCAGTTCTAATTCATTGATCAATTCATCATAATTAACTACCGCAGCGATTTTGGAAATAAATTCTTCTTTGGCAACCAGCTTTTCTTTCACATTAAACTCTCCGCTGCTTATTACTTCACTAAGTACATTAAGAATTCTGATCAACTCCTGCAGCCAGAACAACAATCCTCCCAAACCAAACTTTTTTGCTTCCAAGATAGCATTTTTGAGAGTTATGCTGCTTAAGTCAGAACTAAGCGCATCGACGACACGGGAGGGAAGATTATGTCCTTCATCCACGATTACAATAACATCTTTCAATTCCAGATTCAGTTTATTGAAAAAGCCCTGCTGGATGTGAGGATTAAAAAGATAATTGTAATCGGCAATGATCACAGTTGCTTTCTTGGCCAACTCGATGGCCATTTCATAACCGCACATCTTTTGCTCCAGTGAAAAATTCATAATTTCCTGATTATGCATGGGAGGATACTGCTGCAGATCGCTTATTGCTTTTTTTGCTTCTACCGTCAATTGCTGTTTGCTGCGCACATTATTGTAGAACTCACATTCACCTCTGCCTACAATAGTCTTGCAGAAATCGTTGAAATCATTTCCAAACAAACCGGCGATCTCCTGACTGCACATGGAACGCTTGCCCACTAAATTTACACTAGAGAAAGAAACTCCTTTCTGTTTTACCTCTCGCAGTGTTTCTACTGCGATTGCGTGTTGGGTATGTCGGCTGGTGAGAAAGAGCACCCGTTTTTTCTTTTCTAAGGCGTGATACAAGGCAGCTGATAAAGCAGTCGCAGTTTTCCCTAAACCGGTAGGGGCATGGACCAGAATAATTTTTTCCTGCTGGAAAGCAGTATCGATGTCCTGCAATAACTTTTCTTGTTCGGCACGGATATGTTGATAGGGGAAAAAATCTCGCGCGGATTTAGTGGTAGAAGCATCCATTACGATAAGGCAAAGGCCAACTCTTAAAAATCATTCTATTTTTTAGACTATAATTAGTCTATTTTATACCACTGGCATTTACTACTCAAACAGGTTACAAAAAGTTTAAATACATATACTGCAACAGGTGTTTTACAATAGATAAATGTTTAAATATAAGATTGAAGCCTCAGTTTCTGAAGAGGCTGGTGGAGTTTAGGAAAGTGTAAAGACACACTTTCTAGCACGGAGAGAGGTGTTTTACTTCTTTGTGTGTAAGAGATAATTTGGGGGTGTCCAATTTGAAAACGAACAACAAGCCTATCTTCGACGTGTTTTTTCGAGAGAAGCCGGCCATGATGCTGGTAGAGTTAAAGAACGCCGATGAAAATGTCTATGCTTCTGTGCTGGCGAAACAGATTGACTGCACTTATTCGCATGTAGTCAAGATTTTGCAGGAGATGCAGAAATCTGATCTGATCAGGTTCAAGAAAGAAGGAAGATTAAAATTATTGGAATTGACCAAGCGCGGTTATGAGATCGCTTCCAACATTGAAAGTATACGAACTATGTTGTGAGCTTTTTTTTTATTTTATTATTCTATTTTTGAATTTTCTTCCATAGAAAAAGAAGGCAATTTTTCTCCTTTAGATTCATGAAAAAGCGCATATCCATAATCCTGAAAGGGAAAATCTTTTGTTTTTCCTAAGGTTGGATCTACTTCTACCCAGCCATAAGGAACAAGATGTGACGCGACCCAAGCGTGATGACCACCGTTATCTCCTACTTTCACATAACCACTTACCTTTTTAGTAGGTATACCTAAGTAACGTGCTAAAGCGACATAGGCATTAGCCATTCCTTGACAATTACCTTCTTTACGATCAACAGTGGCCGATGCACTTACTGCACCCCTACCAAGCCACGCTGACATAAAGTGATGATCAATATCTATGGCCTGATACGCAAGGTCTTTCGCCATTGCCCGTGCTTCTGTTTTATCAAGGTTAATTTTAATTTGCGGGATGATTGTTCTAACATAATCTTCTTTCAAAATCAAACTTAGAACTTCAAGAGGGCTCCATTCTCCTTTTTTTATTACTGCCTCCATTGAATCCAAGGTCTCTGAAGGAAGAGGTACTCCTTTTACATTATCTCTTATCCAGGAAACGATCCCTTCTATCTGCGCATAATGATTATTCCTATGCTGAACAGGAAGCTGTGAACAAATCTCTCGTGCGATTTGCTGAACTGCCTCGTGGCTATAATCGTATTTCTTTGTCTCTTGAAGATGTCTTTCCAGACCCTCTGGTGAAATAGAAATAGTGTCAATATCGATTTCGCTCCTATTAAAGTGAGAATGCAAGAGAAGTTTTGCCTGACTCTTCAAAGGAGACGTAAATTCTATTCCTGAACGATGTTGTTCAGCATTCACTCCATTCGCTTCCACTATTTTGGTAGTGAAGTTATCATACCTAATAGTAAAAGAAGAACCAGGAGTAAAATCTACGTTTACAATTCTCTCTGCTTGAGGAAAGGTAAGGTAAAGTACTTTTAATCCAAACATTTCAGATTCTATGATCATTGGTTACCTACTTCTAACTACCACCCCACTAAAATATAAAAAATAAAATTAAAAATTTATTGAAGGAAAATTCTTCAAAGAGCATTTTGAATATTCTTTCAAAATCCTCTATTCCAGATAAATCTTCAACCTATCCATATCTAGCTTCCACTCTGCAGGAAGTCTTTCAGTTCTCTGGTAGTACTTGACCAAACGTCTGATTTTGGAATTGGTCAGCAACAATCCGCGCTTGGCAGTTTGATCCTGCTTGTTCTTTTCCATGTGGCGCTGGATGTAAACCATTTTCTTGATGAGATTTCGCAAATCTTCCGGCATCTCCTTGGTTAATCCTTTTTCGTTGAGGATTCCAGATACTTTTTTTCCAGTTGATGCTTTGACGCTCCCTACTCCGTGTGCGTCTCGCAATAGCAGGCCGATCTCAGAAGTGTTCTTTCCCGCTTTTGCGTACTTAACAATTAGTTTCTCTACATCTGGTCCTTTGTAAGGCGCCCAGCTTGGAACTTTCTTAAGTGGTTTGGTACTTCCGCTTTTTCCTCGCGCTCTTGAGTGCATTTTTGCCATAGTGTTTTACCTTCTTAGTTTTATTATTCGGAGAATAAGCAATTATACTTCTCTCCAGTACAGACAAGCCTAGACCGATCTGTCTCTCGAATAGTATTTAGTTCATAGGTTTATTTAAAAAGGTATTGGCTATTTTTTTAGAAAAAAGAAAAATAGCCCCGAGCGGAATTTCGTCCAACTTTCTATTCGTCGCGGTGGGTTACGAGTAACCCGCCCAACTCGCCTAGATTGCTGGCATTCGAACCGCTGTCAAAGCCTCCAAAGGGTTATAGCTGAGTGTGTACTTAACAGCTCAGGCTCTATCCTAGTCCGCTAGACGACGGGGCTATAAGTTAAGCTTAAAGCCCCTGCCCTCTTTATAAAATTTTTGACTTTTTAAGATAAGTTCTGACCGCAAGCTATAAATATCTAAAAACATTAGTTCTCCACAAAAGAGGAGATTAGATTGAAAAAAAGTATCTTTATTTTGGGCATCTTACTTTCACTTAGTTCTATCCTAGCTGCAGCAGAAACCATGCCGGGAACAGGAGAATTGGTCTTACCAGATAATTTTCTCACCAATGCTCTTCAGCCGATTCTGCAAAAAATAAGCTTGTTAGTTGGCGGAATCTTTGGCATTTATGTCATACTAGCTGTAATGCAGATTTATAGGGAAAGGAAAAAAGTAAAACTGTTACAAGACATACGCAATGATCTGGATCTTCTTACCAAGCATTTTGGGGTTAAACATTCTCATGAGAAGAGAGGAATACTGCAAAGATTACTCGGAATTTTCCATCCTGATGAACAGCATAAGAAACCTAAAAAATGAAAATAACTGTTAAGCCGGAAGTGTTCAAGAAAGTTAATCCTCAATTAAAAGTGTATGTTATACATGCTACCGGTGTCGATAACAAAACTCAGGCCAAAAAAGCAAACCATCTTCTCGCGGAGATGCAAAAGGTAATCCTTCTTACTTTTAACCAAGACACCGCGAAAAGCCACCTTCTGGTTGCTCCGTGGACCGTAGCCAAGGAAGAATTTGGAAAGAAGGCAAAACATTACCATACTTCAGTAGAGTTATTGTTGCAAAAAGTATTACGTAAGCAGAGCATCAAGACTAAAGATACCATCACTGCACTTTTACGCTATCTGGCCTTGAAGCATATTGTTCCTATCGGTGCTGATGACCCTACCAAAGTGAAGGGAAACATTATTTTTGAAGTTAAAAAAGATGATCTTTACTACCGAGATGCCAAGAGAATATTGGGAAAGAAACTGGACTACTGGAAAAATGCAAAGACCGCTATAACTTCTGCATCCTGGTGCGCCTTGATCCATTTTGAATTTCTTCCTCCGGTTTCAACTCAAAAACAGAAAGAGATTGTGAATGAAGCGGCTGGATTACTGCAAACATTCTGCGGTGCAGAAACGAAGATTGTAGTGCTGGATAAGAATAGAAATTCTGCTGCCATTAAATGATCTGATCTTCCCAGCAAAATATATAAAACAACTTGGTTTCTAATAGTTATGGATTTCAAAGAAGAAATTATCTCCTTATTAACAAAGGAAACCAAACTATCCAGGGAAGATTTTGCTAACCTCATTGCTGTTCCGCCAGATCCAAAACTGGGAGATTATGCCTTCCCTTGCTTTAAATTAGGCAAGAATGCCAAAGAAGAAGCAGAAAAACTGAAGGCAAAATTAAAATTACCTGATTTTGTGGCCAAAGTGGAAGTTGCCGGTCCGTACCTGAATTTCTTCCTGAAAAATAAGATAGTGATGGAAGAAACCCTCTCGCATATTTATCAAGAGCAGAAAGAGTTTGGAAAACAGAATTTAGGGAAAGGTAAAAAAATTCTGGTCGAATTCTCTTCTCCTAACATCGCCAAGCCTTTTGGCATAGGCCATCTACGTTCCACCGTTATTGGCAGCTGCCTCTATAAACTTTATCGTGCTTTAGGATATGATGTTTTTGGGGTTAATCATTTAGGAGATTGGGGAACGCAATTCGGAAAACTTATCGTTGCTTATAATAAATGGGGTTCAGAACAGGAGTTGAAACAAGAACCGATCAAGCATCTTCTACATTTGTACGTTAAATTCCACCAAGAAGCAGAGAAAGATAAAAGCTTAGACGATGAAGCACGGGCTGAATTTAAGAGATTAGAAGATGGCAATAAAGACTCTATCACTTTGTGGGAAAAATTCAAAGAATTAAGTTTACAGGAATTTCACCGCATCTACAAAATACTAGAAGTTAATTTCGATTCTTTTCATGGCGAAGGATTTTACAATAATTTACTTGAATCAAGCATCAAGGAACTGCAGCAGAAAGTGAAAACGACAGTCTCGGAAGGGGCACTTATTGTTGATCTAGAGAGATATAACATGCCCCCATTCATGCTGCGCAAATCTGATGGCGCTTCTACTTACCATACTAGGGATTTAGCCGCGGCATTGTTTCGTTTGAAGAAATACAAGCCTGAAAAAATTATCTATGTGGTCGGTTCCGAACAAAAACTGCATTTTCAGCAGTTGTTCAAGGTATTAGAGTTAGCTGGATTTGATAAAGATAAATTCATTCACGTCGATTTCGGCCTATTTAGATTTCCGGAAGGGAAGATGTCCACGCGGAAAGGGCAAGTTATCTTTTTAGAAGAAGTGCTCAATAAAGCCATAGATCTAGCAAAAAAGATCATTGAAGAAAAAAATCCCGCCTTGCAAAACAAGAAAGAAGTGGCAGTGATGGTTGGCGTAGGGGCAATTATTTTTGCTGATCTAAGCAACGATCGTATCAGAGATATCGATTTTGACTGGAATAGGATGCTTTCGTTTGAAGGAGAAACTGCTCCTTACTTGCAATACACACATGCCAGATCCTGTTCAATTTTGCGCAAAGCAGTGAAAGAGCATAATCAAGGGGTTTCTCCGCATGTCAATTTCGAGCTATTTCAGGTAGCTGAAGAGATCGCGGTAGTGAAAAAGTTGTATGCATATCCTGAAGTGATCGAAAAAGCCGCGCTGAGTTATAAGCCGCACCATCTGGCACATTATTTGATCGGGTTAGCGCAAGCATACAATGAATTCTATCATAAGTGTCCGGTGTTGTCTGAAGATAAAAACCAAACCAAGGCAAGATTGTTATTGGTGGATTGCGTACGGCAAGTGTTAGATAATGGCTTGAATCTACTGGGCATCCAGGCACCTGAAGAGATGTAGTTAACGAAGCTCTTCCGGGAGATAGGTATACTTTTGGGTTGAGAACAAGGTAACTGATTCAAAGTTTTGAATGTGCTTACCAAACTCCTTTTTCATGTCTAGCACGAATTCCCGCAAATCTGCACTATTCTTAAGATGAACGGTGAGAGTGAAATCCCACGAGCCAACATATCGGCCCAGATATTCAACGTGGGCATTTCGTTTTGCGTATTCCAGAAATTTTGCAATCAAAGCTTCAGATAAATCAGGACAACGGATAAATATTTCATATCGATCATATCCTAGTTTAGAAGAATCTAAAATCAAGCGATAGCGTTTGATGATCGCCTTTTCTTCCATCTTTTTGAGACGGTACTTTATGGTATCAACTGGAATACCTGTTTTACGATTTATTTCCGTAAGTTTAGCCCGAGCGTTATTGCGTATTATTCTAGCAATTTTAGCATCCTTATCATCATAATCAAGTTGCAACGGATCATTTCGTCGTTTAGAAACACTCTCCTTCACTCTCTTCAGAAGGTAAGTGTGCCCAAAAGTATGCCCTCCCACGCTGACCGCTACTTTGTAATCATGCAGGTATTTTCCTATGTGCCCCATCATCTCGCGGAGAATTTGCTCCAGATGTACGGGATTTTTAGCCATCACCGCCAGCACCATATCCCAATTGCCTGAACAAGGAGTTACAAAATTAGTATAGGGTTGGTTTACTAAATACTCCACCACTGTTTGTTCCTCATCACTATCGATATTCTGAAATTGTAAAATTATTTTATAGGCCCAATAACCAAAACCAAAAATAGTAATAAATTCCTTGATTATTCCTTTTTCCAGTAGCCGTTGGATACGGTAATGAACTACTTCTTTGGAAGAACGGGATTTTTTGGCGATACTGGTAAGACTTAAACGCACTTCATTATTTAATTCACTCAAAATCTTCTTATCCAAAACGTCAAGCTCTAAAATTTCATTATCTTTAACCATTCTTTAACAAAACAGCTTTTTATTTATATAATTTCCGTTTTTATTAAATTATTTGATGGTTAATTTTAACTCTGTGCTTAACTGCTCTTGATTCAGGTGAGAACAAATGGAAACAAAAGTCGTACCCTTAAATCAAGCCAATAAGTCCTTGGAAGAACGTATCGGCCATCGAATAAAAGTGCGTGGTATGAGTGCTGATGATTTTGTGGAAAAGCACGGATCAGGAACCTTGCGTAAAAACAGGCACCTAGGCATGTCTTGGAAAGACCAGTATCTCTCCGAACGTATTGCCTACGAATTCGGCTGGGAATTCAGTTATGCTCCCCGATCTAGAATAATGACTGGAGATGCGTACACGGAAGGTGACTGTTCAGCAATTACTGAAGCAGGCTGGCACATGGAACGATATCTGAACCTTTCCTTATTCCCCGAAGACATCTACAAAGCGCAGAATATTCACGTCGAAGAAAGAGACGGCACCAGAAGAGAAGGAATTGGATTGGTAGTAGAACAGACTTCCGCTCCCTTCATCCCTTGTGGGTCAGTAGTCTACGCGCTTATCGCCGAATATCATCTCAACACTAAGCAATGGGGAAAGGCAAAAAACCCATTTTAACCAACGGAGGAACAGAAAATGAGTAAAACATTTATCATTGGCATCAGCGGAAGTGGTAAAACCACCTTAGCCAGGAAAATGGCAGAGAAATGGAATGTACCCTACATCAGCGCCAGTGAATGTTTAGCTGATGTGCCTCTTCCTCCCGGCTGCAGTAGGCAGGAACGAGCAGAATATCTTTCAGATTATACCACCAACATTTTACGCAAGAATCCTGGCTTTTGCAGCAATTACCTTCAACAAAAGCATGGTAAAGATACATTAATGTACGGAAATGAGCCAGTAGCTAATCCCGAAAGCCGTTGTTCGGCAGTGATAGAAGGGATACGCAATCCTTATGACTTTATGCAGCTCTTTCGTCCGGAAAATGGCGACGAAGTGGTTAGCATTGAATACAACAATAATCCTTGCCAGAAAACATATTTTGAACAAGGTTTGGAAGTAATTGACAGCTACCTTTATTGGCTGGTTCAAAACAATGTTATGGATCCTTGGCAATACCAACGGATTAGTTTCGATCGTTTTACTGACCAAGAAAAACAAAGCCCTTTGGAAAGATCTTTGCAGGAGTTCCACTTATGTTAATAAATATACAGGGTGAAAAAAATTATTCATGCAAATATTCCGGCATTTAACGCTTATGTGGAAAAAAAGTTCTTGTTCGACATAAGCGTTAAATGCCGGAATATTTGCATGAATAATTTTTT
>Ga0209542_10020332_pt1 | contig 10532 bp, 10 predicted proteins | sample RifCSPhighO2_01_FD_184028 | JGI IMG/M metagenome (GOLD analysis project Ga0209542, IMG submission 184028) | Soil microbial communities from Rifle, Colorado - Rifle CSP2_plank highO2_0.1 (SPAdes) (version 2) | ecosystem: Environmental > Terrestrial > Deep subsurface > Rock core/Sediment ...
TAAAACGATGAGGGTTTACTTTTACTCTTTTGAGAATATTGTAAAAAATTTTGAGCTCAATGATTTAAAAGTAATAAAAGTATGGAGTACGGTTGGTTTCCTTCCTTTTTATATGAACTTAGGATATTCGAAGATTTTCAGGAATAAATTTAGTTATAAAAAAATAGAAGGCTTTGATCCTTCAGCTCATACATGGAGTTTTCTTCTAAAAAAATTATAGAATTATGATGGATGCCATTTTATAATATATTTTTCTAAAGCAACTAGTAGACGAATTATCAAAACAGAAATGAGCGATATTATAAAAACTCCAACTAGCAATTTTGTCGTGTCAAATGTCTGTGCTGAATACTGAATCAAATAACCAATTCCAGCCGTTGATGCCTGAAATTCAGCAACAATTGCTATAACAACTGCTCTCCCGAACGACAATCTCATTCCTGTGAAAATAAAAAATAATGAACTTGGTAGAGCGACTTTCTTGACTATTTGGAAGTTCGAAAATTTCATAGATCGAAGCAGATTTACAAAATCTTTTTCAACAGTTCTTGTGCCTTCGTATGTCTGGATGGTCATTATCGGCAAAACTGCTATCACTACTGATGCTATTTTAAAAAATAAGTCGATTCCTACCCAAAGCATCAGCAATGGCACGATTGCGACGTAAGGAGTACTGTAAAGAAACTGAATGTATGGTAGGAAAATTTTTGCAAGAGTTTGTTTCCATCGGAATAGCAATCCCATTCCTATTCCAGCAAAAATTCCGATGAAGAATCCTATAAAAACTTCCTGCAATGTGATTGTAAGATGATTGATTAGTTCGCCACTTTTAAGCAGATTTAGAAATTCGTGCAAAATCGATGACGGTTTGCTGAAAAAAATTATATTTAGATAACCTGAATTAACTGACCATTCCCAGGCAGAAAGTAATAGTACTAGTGAAATTAAAAATAATGATAGATCTTTCATTTTGTTTTCCTTTTTTGTTATATTTTGTGACATTTGTTAAATCTCATCCTTCAGATTTTTCATTATTTTTTCCTCCAAGCCTTCTTTTCCCATCTCTCTTAAATCAAAAATTTTCTTTATTCTTGCCGGTCTCTTCTTGAAAATGACGATTCTATCAGAAATCGAAATCGCTTCACTTATGTCATGCGTGACAAAAATTATTGTTCTTCCTTCTTCTCTGAGTATTTTCTCCAAATCCATTTTAAGATCATATTTTGTCATAGCATCTAAATTTGAAAATGGTTCGTCAAGCATTATCACATTAGCTCCAACGATTGTGCTATATATTAAAGTCCTTGCCAATGATGTTCTTTTTATAAAACCCCCTGATAATTGGTAAGGATAAAATTTTTTGAATGCAAGAAGGTTTAGTTTTTTCATATATTCTTTTATTAATGAATTTGTATTTGCTGCGTTTTCTTGAACTTCTGTGACTAGTTTCAGATTATCAAAGACGTTTCTCCATGGCAAGAGAATATCTTTTTGCGGCATATAGCCTAATTTTCCACTAATTTTACCTGTTATGTCTTCTTTCTCCAAAATTATTTTGCCTGAATCCGGAACCAAAATTCCGGCCAGTATGTTTAATATTGTAGTTTTTCCGCAGCCATTTGGTCCTACTATGGAAAAAAATTCTCCTTTTTTTACTTCGAAATTTAGCTTATGAAGAACTTTTAGTTTATCAAACGATTTTGAAATATTTTTAATTTTGAGGATCTTCATGATTATTTTTTATTGTCTACATTTATATCTGTAATTCTTTAGGCAGTTTATCGACAAAATTTGAATCATAAAAGTCTGTTGCAGGAACTGCATTTTTTCCTGTCGATTCGGCAATTTCTTTTATTTCTGTATCAAGATTTTCCAAATCAGTTTTTGTCGTATAATAATGATGAGCTAAAATAAATTTGTATATATCCATTGCCTGCTTTTCATTAGCATTCAACCCAGATTTTATGAGTTCTGTCGTTCCTTCTTTATCTTCATAAATATACTTTATCGTTTTCGCTATGACTGTCGTGAATTTCATTACTGTTTCAGGATTTTCCTTTAGATATTTTTCTGTTGTTACAATTGCACCTACCATTGTGGTTTGAGAATCGCTGCCCAAATACAATATCATCTTAACTTCATTTGGTTGGAATGCAATGCTGGGAGGTATCGGGGAAATTGTTGCGTCAATAAAACCTGATTTGAAAGCGTTGATTCTTTGACCTGCATCAGGTATAACAGTAATTTCTACATCACTGATTTTTAACCTTTCACTCTTCAATAAGTTATACAATCTTGTGTATGAAGCTCCACCTAATGATGCTACAGCAATTCTTTTTCCTTTAAGTTCCTCAATAGAGCTAAAATTTGAATAAAGAAAATTGTCATTGTTTGAATAGATCATGATGACTTTGATATCAGCGCCGCCGAGTTTTGCATTTATAGCGGCAGGAAGATCGTAACTAAATTCTATATTACCTGAAATCAGAGCATTTGTAGACATTGTAGGACCTAGTTGTATAAAGGTAATGTTTAGTCCTTCTTCTTTTAGGAAGCCCTTCTCTTCGGCGACATATATTGGAAAAAATGAATTGAGAGTTTTGCCAGCTTGTATCCCCATTTTGAGATTTTTGACCGGCTTATATTGATCGGTATATTGAACGTAAATGACAACTACAAATATTGTTATTACTGTCACAAAGAGAATTTTTGTAAATTTTTTTTGAAAATCCATTTAGTTCACATTAATATAATAAGTTTAGTTATAAATATTATTTTATGCCAAATTTTAATGTTGATCAAGAGGTTACTAGTGCTTTATTGAAGTTGCTTCCTAAAAATTATTACCGAATTCTGTCAGCTTCACAGATAAGGCAACTCAGACTGGGATACATCGACCAAGAATTTAATTTTTTGCAAAGGTCTCAATGGTTTAAGTTGCGTGAACTGAAAAATTTTCAACTAAAGAAGTTAAAACAGGTAGTATGGTATGCATACAACAACATTCCGTTATACAAGCGGAAATTCAAAAAAGCTAGAATAACGCCTTCTGACATTAAATCACTTGAAGACGTATCGAAAATCCCGATTCTATCAAAGGATGAGGTAAAAAAAAATTTTCAGGATATAATACCTCCTAAGGGGACAATTTACAGAGTGGCTTCTACTTCCGGTTCAACAGGAAAACCTTTAAGATGTCTTTTGAGTATTGACGCGGTCAAATGGAGGGACGCTATTCTGCAGCGAACATACATGTGGGCTGGCTGTGATCCAGCAAAAGATAAAATAATGGGAATTGCATTTCCACCTTCCTTCACAGGTGCATTCATAAATACGAAATCTCTGGTCTTCAGAGGTTTAAAGTACTTGATTTCTAATAGGTTACATTGGACTCCTAAAGTTCTTGATACAAAGGAATTACTGAAAATATTTTATGCAATGACAAAATTTCAACCGAAACTGATTCGTACTTTTCCTTATATAATTTTATATCTGTCAGAAATTCAGGATCATTTTGACGTAACCTTTCCAAAATCTTTACGTTGCATTACATTGACTGGAGAGGGATATCCAAAAAAAATTATTCAGAAGTTGGTGGATGCTGAAGTTTTCAATCATTATGGTGCCGCTGCAGAGGTTGGAACTATTGCCAGTGAGTGCAAACAAAATGGTTTGCACATACATATGGAAAACCACATTGTTGAAGTTGTAAAAAATAACGAAATTCTCAGCAACGGCGAGAAAGGGGAAGTAGTAATAACAGATTTTACGAACTTTGATATGCCACTGATTAGATATAATATCGAAGATATTAGCTCGATAGAAAACGATGGATGCTCATGTGGTAGAAAACTTACAATGCTTGAGGAAGTTCATGGTAGAAAAAGTGATTTACTTGTATCGAAAGATGGTAAAATCATAACTGATATTGCGGCCATATTGCAGGCTATAGACACAGCAGAAGGTGGCTTTAATAAAGCTGTTAATCAATTCAGGGTAATCCAAGAAAAAATCGATAAGATCACTTTGGTTATAGTGCCGACGTCGCTTTTTTCGGAAAAAACTAAAAAGGTGATTGTTTCTCGTGTAAAAAATCTTTTGGGAAACGATGTTGAAATAAAAGTTAAACTTGTTGATAAAATATCACATGGAAGAAAATTTAGACACGTGGTTTCTAATGTGAATAAGAAATTATTTGAAAGTTGACTTTAATCATTTCAAAATTTCAAGATTAATAAGGTTTGGAAAACATTTCTTATTAATGCAGAATTCTGTCTTCTCGAAGAGAATTTTTTGGAAATCTTTAATTCCAATTTTACTCGCTAATTTTGGTCGTAAGACACCGCTGAATGTTACTCATATGATCAATTTTGCTTGCAACCTACGTTGTAAATATTGCGGTTTGCCAGAAGTCAAAATAAGGGAATTGAAAACCGATCAAATCAAGGAGGCGATTGAAGATTTTAGCAAGGCTGGAACAGTTTCCTGGAGTTTTACTGGTGGTGAACCTCTGCTACGAAAAGATTTGGGACCTTTGGCAGATTTTACAAAGGAATGTGGCATAAATTCAGTCGAACTGAACACCAACGGGTTGCTTTACAAATATAGGCGAAATGAGTTAGATTCAGTGGATAAAATTTTTATATCTCTTGATGGTCCGAGAGAAATTCACGAAGCGATGAGGGGCATAGGAACTTATGATAAAGTTGTTGAAGCGATTGATTTGACAAAGGACGATGGCAAACAGGTATCTGTTATTTCTGTTTTGTCAGAGCAGAACATGAAAAACGATTTTGAAGGTTTGAGAAAACTTTTTGATTTTTCTATCGAAAATGAAGTAAAAATAAGTTTCAACGTAATTTATACGCATGATTTTAACAAGGATTTCATTCAAAAATATGAAACTGAAATCGGAAAAAATATTCAGGCGTTAAAATTGATTATAGACTTCGACAAGAAGACAGAATTACTTGACAGATCGTCCTCACTTTATATCGAAGCAATCAAACAATTGGAAGGTAAAAAAACGAAGGTAAAAAGTTTTGCTGGGGTTCTTTATTGTAGATTGCTACCCAATGGAATTGTTGCGCCTTGTTTATTCAATTTGAATGAAGGAATAAACGGGACGAGATTTGGTTTCGTGAAAGCTTTCAAAATGCTAAATAAGAAGCACACATGTAATTCTAACTATTCACATGACACTAACAATGATTTACTTTATTCTCTTAACTTAAATTCGATTTTCAAATTAATTAGCAAATAAGAGGTTTATAGTTGAAAATTTAATAATTAACTTGGGATCACGATGTTGCCATTATATAGAAATCTCTTCATTAAATTAGCGAAAAGATTTTTTTGGTCATTTGAAAATTTTGACCGCCAGAATAAGGAAATAAGATCAAATCTTCTGGAGGAATTAAACACTGTTCTATCCTTTAAGGATTTTTTTGAGATTGAGAAATATGAAGATGATTTTGCAAGAATTTTTGCAAAATTTTGCAATAAGAAGTACGCTATAGGAATGTCGTCAGGCACGGCTGCTCTTCAATGTACGCTTCTAGGTTGTGGAATTGAATCAGGAGATGAAGTGATCACAACCACTAACACAAATATTTCTACAACCATCGCAATTGCAAATGTTGGTGCAAAACCGGTTTTAGTAGACATTAACTCCCAAAGCTACCTGATTGACGAAATTCTGATGGAGGATAAAATCACTGATAAAACAAAAGCTATAATGCCTGTCCATCTATTCGGAGATGTTTGTGAAATGGATGAAATTCTGAAAATTGCCAGAAAGCAAAATCTGGAAGTTATAGAAGATTCCTCTCAGGCTCATGGAGTGACTTACAAAGGAAAAAAAGTACCTATTGGCGACATAGGATGCTTCAGCTTTTATCTGAATAAATTATTGGGCGGTTTTGGCAATGGGGGTATTGTTGTTACGAATAATAAGGAATTAGTTGAAAAAATAAGAGTTTTAACTGACTCTGAGACAAATTACGACAATCCATTCATGTTGAAAAGCAAGAGAACTCCTGCATATTTGGATGCGATTCAAATAGTTTTCTTGAAAGCCAAACTTCCATTTTTTGAAAAGTGGATTGAAAAGAGGAGACACTTGGGGAAACTCTATTATGAAATTTTAGGCGATACAAACATAGTGTTGCCAAGAGTTGACAAAAAAGTGAAACATGGATTCTACAGATTTGTGATAAGAACAAAAAAGAGGGAAAAATTGAGAAACTTTCTGCTGAGAAATAGAATTCAGACATGGGTTCATTATCCATACCTTATTCATTTAACAAAATCCTTCTCCTATCTTGGGCATAAACCAGGAGATTTTCCTGTGGCGGAAGCATGTCAAAGAGAATTCCTTTCACTTCCTTTGAATCCATGGTTTAAAGACGAAGAAATTGTTAGGGTTGCAAAATTAGTTAAAAAGTTTTCTGAAGGATGAATAAACTTTACTTTTTAAAATAAAATATGCCGCAGAAAATTGAACAACGACAAATGCTAAAACATCAAAGCAAATAAAAGCTAGAATATCGAGATTGCTTTTCCTATAAACAAAAATTCTATAGTAAATCCAAAACAGAAAAATTGAGGCTATTATTGCGTATATTCCAAATTGGAAATATCGACTCATTAATAACGCATAAAAAAGGAGAAGCAAATCAAATATAAGAAATTGCGAAAATCTAGTTTTTACGTAATTGGAATGGATGTATTTAATTGTGAAATAGCCAAGACCCTTACCCCATCTAATGAAACTGCCAAGTAAAGTCTTAAGTTCTGAAGCGCTAAAGGTTTCAACATTGGCTGATGGAATAATTAATATTTTGTGTCCTTTCCTTACAAGTCTATAAAAAAGTTCAAGTTCATCAAAGGATGGAGTTGCCTCATCAAAAAAACCAGCTTTTTTTAATACAGATTTTTTAATAAAAAAATTCCCTCCACGTGGAATCTGTAATTTATGGAAATTTTCTGCTGTAATTATTTGCTCTCTCTCAGGTTCAAGTCTTAACGACATCAGAGAGTAATTTAGGTATTTAGAAAACATATTTGTTCCTTTTGCTTTCAATGCCCCTCCGGCGGCATCTATTTCAACATATTGTGCATAATCATTCAGCCAATTTTTACTAACAGTGCAATCAGCATCAAGGAAAATAAGGTTGTCATATTTGCTTTGTCGCGCTCCGATATTTCTCGAGATATTTGAATTCCTTCCTACTTTTATCGGATTATTAATTATTCTGAAATTTTTACTTTTTATTTTATATAAAATATTTTTTGTATTATCATCTGACGAATCGACTATTATTACTTCGAATTTATTTTTAGGATAATTCATTCCTTGCAATGATTTAATTGTAAATTTTATCGTTTCTCTATTATTTCTGCATGGTATTATTATGGAGAAAAAAGGTTTCATTATCGTTTGACTACCTCCGGTTTATTTTCCAAATAATGAACAAAATTTTTTATTCCTTCATCAACTTTTTTGGGTTCTATTTCTAGAATTTTTTTCATCAGTATAGTATTTGCTTTAATATTTTCCGCGTAAACATTTTCTGTAGCTTTATAGACAGGTTTGATTTCCTTTGCAACAATCTTTTGGATCAAATCAACTAGTTGTGAAAACGATATTTCTTCGCCAGTTCCGATGTCGATTATTCCATTAAAGTTTATTTCAGCGGATTTTAATATTGCATCTACTATGTTGTCAATGTATATGAAGTCTCTTGTCTGACTCCCGTCGCCATAAATTATTGGACTTTTTCCTTCCATTATGCATTTTATGAACGTATAAACGACACTAGCATATCCTTCCTTCTTTTCCTCCCTAGGACCATACCCCGTGAAGATTCTCAGTCCAATCCAATTAATTTCTGCGTAGGAGATAGCTAGTGATTCGCAGGCGATTTTTGCCAAGGCGTACAGATTTACTTTTCTCATATCCTGCATATTCAGGTTGGATATTTTTGTGAATTCTATTCCATAGACGCTTCCAGAGGACGGAAAAACGATTTTTCTCACATTGATAGCTTTCGATAGATCTAGAACATTTTTCATACCTTCTATGGTTTTCATGAAACATTTTTTAGGAAATCTGTTAAAAAGAATTGATGATGACGGTGACCCGAAGTGAAAAATGAAATCTATGTCCAGGTTTTTTAACTTCTCTAAATCTGCATTTTTTGAAACGTCCGCTTCGAAGAAACTTATTTTATTTGAGATTTCATTTAGCCATATTTTATTTGAGTATTCAAAATTGTCAACGCCAATCACATCAGCATTTAAATCGAGAAGACGTTTGGCCAAATTTGAACCGATGAATCCATTGATTCCTGTTATCAATACTTTCTTATCATCCCATCTCATAGATTTTATATATGCAGTCTATTTTTTATAGCTGAAGCTGAAAGGACTTAATCAAGTTGGCGATGTTTCTTATTTCTTTGTCATTTATGTTTTGATATAGAGGAAGTTTGATTGCATTTTGAATAATTTTTTTTGTCGCGGCATAATTTTCAGGTAATTCCCATGTGCAATTCTGCATTATATCGTTTCTTATTGGCGTAAAAATCTTATTTTTCCACAAAAATTCTGCAAGTTTCGATGCATCCTCGTTTAATAAAACGACAAAATTGTAATATGAGTGCTTTCTATCCTTGAAGTTTTTAGATATTGTCATTCCAGGAACATTTTTTAATAATTTTATGTAAAGCAGAACTTTTCTTGACATTTCAATATTCGTATTGTCAATTTTTCTTAGTTGCTTCAAGCCTAATGCTGCTTGCAAATCTGTGAAGCGCAATTCCTTTGTTGAATGGCTTCCATGCGTTCTGTCATAAAGAGTTTTTATTTTTTCTTTCAACTTGTTCGATTTGTATAGACTCAATGTTAAATAGTTAATTTTTGTATTTAATGCAAAGTGGGCAATATATCCAGCTAAAATTTTTCTGAGCAAGCCGACTGTTGAGGATTGCATTTTGCTAATTTCCCTTCTCATTTTGTTTGCTAATTCATCACTATCAGTTGTTATTACTCCTCCACCGAAAGTGTTGATTTGCTTAGTAATGCCTAAACTAAAATATCCGGCATCTCCAATTGAGCCAACTTTTTTTCCCTTAAATTCAGAACCAAGCGAGTGAGCGCAATCTTCTATCACGTAAAGACCATATTTCTTTGCAATTCGCTTAATTCTGCTCATGTCACAAGGCAATCCAAAAAGGTGTGTAGCGAGTATTACTCGCGTATTTTTCGTGATTTTTTCTTCTACTTTCTCAGGGTCTAAGTTGAACGTGGTTGTGTCAATATCAACAAATACTGGTTTCAGACCAATTCTTTTTATGATTTCTGGCAACTGATGAAATGTGTAGGAAGGAACGATGACTTCCGATCCTCTATCTAGATTTAGCGACTTGAGTATGAGCTGCATCGCGTACCTTCCCGAAGAAACAGCAAATGCATGTCTTACGCCAATATATTTGGCAAATTCTTTCTCGAAAACTTCCACATAAGTTTCTTTTGAAAACCCCTCTTTAATGAAACTTCTTAAAATATCTGTAAATCTTACTGGTGGCTCAGTTATATTGATGCTCGATATAATTTTTTTCATGCATTCTCACTATTTTTAGCGCATATTATTATATGATAGCCTAAAGATTTTATACTTCGACTTAGAAAATTTTCGAAGAAATTATATATTTTTGGAATAATTTTATACGAAGGTATTAAATAACGCTTCCCTGTGAAAAATGGCGGTAGAAAAAAAGATCCTCTTACATCAGTTACAATGAAACCATGCTTGCTCAAAATTTCTATCAGCAAATTTTTATCGTACCATCTATGTATGGGCGGAACTATTGATCGATCGAACCATTTTGGCTTATTCCAAATATTTTTTGCTAGTCCGTAAAGGCTTTTTTCATTTGGGGCAGAAACTACCAATCTGCCGCCCGGTTTAAGAACCTTTTTTATTTGAGATAAAACTTTTTCTTGATCGTATAAATCTTCAATGACATCTATCAACAGGACAACATCAAAAAGATTTTTTTTGAATTTTATCTTTCTCGCATCCATGCATAATACTTTTACTTTTGGTGATTTGTTTCTCTTGCGGTTCAATTTTATAGCACTTTCCGAAAAATCTATGCCAACATACTTTTTGCATTTTCCAACTATTAGTGGTATTTGGTAGCCAATTGCACAGCCAACTTCGAGAATAGTATCAGTTTCATTTATCTGTGCCATTTCTATTGCATGCATATATCTTCTTTCTTTTTGGTATCTGTGCAAAGGGTGTTGAAGATAGTGCAATTGCCTTTTTATATCTTCCTCAAAAAACCTTCTTTGTAATTTATTTAATTCAGGTTGGCTGTGGTTCATATATGCAATTAAAGTGAATAATATATTAATTATGTATCTATGAAGTCTAATACAAGGAAAAAGTTATTGAAAAATGACTTGCTTTTGGCTCTTGTATTTGTCGTCTCGACTGTCATGCTAATTTTAGAAATTGTATT
>Ga0209542_10020333_pt1 | contig 10532 bp, 8 predicted proteins | sample RifCSPhighO2_01_FD_184028 | JGI IMG/M metagenome (GOLD analysis project Ga0209542, IMG submission 184028) | Soil microbial communities from Rifle, Colorado - Rifle CSP2_plank highO2_0.1 (SPAdes) (version 2) | ecosystem: Environmental > Terrestrial > Deep subsurface > Rock core/Sediment ...
TCTGCTTTGATGATTTCTTGTCGTCCATGGCGGCCGCACGCGGGCCATTCAACCACTGCGCGCCGGGGAGGCCATCGAAATAAAACGTTTTCCCCTTATACCATGCCCTGAAGTGGCACGTAATACCCCACGGCCCCGTTAAGGCTTCAAACGTCATCCCGCGCCGCTTTCCTTCCTCTATAAAGAAGAATGAGCGCTGTTGAATATCAGCCACAGTAAAATCGCTCTTCCATCGTGCGATGCCGACCGCCGTCAGAAAAGCAACGAACGCGCGTTCAACAAACGCTTCAAGCCGCCTGGAAATAAACTTGCGGGGCAGCTTCGGAAGGAAGTAGTCTGTCAGTTCTTCAAACCAGGTGTGGAGATGATAGCGCGAGGGCTGGTTGCACTCATTGCACCAACCCCCTTCGGCGGCCTCGGGCATGACGTTCTAACTATACCCTACGCCCTATCCAGTTCTTCCAATTTTGGTTTTATGGTAGTTCCTTCCCTCGGATGAGTAACTCCTGTTACTTTCTCAAAAATATCCCGCGCCGCGCGCGCAACCGAGCTCAATCTTGAATCCCGGGGCAGCTCCCCGCTATTCCTTTCTCCCGGACCAGGCTGGGGCTGGGCATCCATAAAATCCCGCACTCCTGTCTTGAGCCGTTCCAACAGCCATGAAACCAACTCGTCTGCGTCGGGCGTTCCTTTAACCCTGTTTATATTCCCCTGTACCTTTCCTGCCTTCGATACTACTTCTCCTAAAACTGCCGAGAGGCGCACGGGTTCATCTGCGAGCAATGTGCGCAAGTTGTCTTCCAACATTGAGAGTTTGCCTCTTTCGCTCCTTGAGGCCTCAAAAAGGTCTTCCTGCTCAAGAATAAAATCGAGCGCCGCCACCTTAATAGGTTCTCTGAACTCACCTGCCACCGCCTCGGATAACCATCGTCCGCTCTGCTTCAAGCTTTCTCTTACTTTCCCTAAGCTCTCTAATGCCCCTCCTATCAAAGGAGGCGAAGCTTTCCTGCCAGCTCCTGCCGCCTTGGTTTCTTCCGCTTTATTTCGGCGAAATTCCTCTTTTTCTTTTAACAACTCCCTTCTGAATACATCTGGGTCTCTCTTGCTTGCGTTATATAAGGAAGTAATTCTATAGCCATATGCACGGGGACCAAGTTCACCGAGTACTTCGTCGTATACCTTCGCCACCACCTTACCCAACGCTTCCCATGCGCCGGTTACTGCAGTTTCTTGTTGCTTTATTTCCCCAAGAAGTCGCACTTTGTATTGCGCACCATTTACAATTTCCTCCGTGATCTCATCAATATCCTTGCCAAACTTCTGGCGGCCTTTTTCGAGTACCTCGTCCGCACGGCGGACTTTTTTAAATTTCTCAGCAACACTCCCATCGCTTAAAATGTCCGCGAGTTGTTTCTCGGCAGTTTCCTTCTTCTCGCGTAACGGTTCCACCACACTTTTTAAATACTCGTACTCTCGAACAAGGTCATTGTCCTGCTCCGTGCGGGGTGCGCGGACCCTGGGACTGTCGAAAAATTTAACGAGTAGTTCCTCTCCCTGTTCCAAGAGTTTCTCATACTCTCGCAGCTTTGACGTTAAACTTTTCGCTTCCTCGACGCCGCTTGAAACTTTCTCCTGTTGTCTTGAAAAAGCAGCAAGTATGTCCGCTCTCAAAAGAGCCGTACCTTTGACAAGCGTTTCGTTTTTGCCTTGGGGAGATTCTTCTTTCACCTCATCGCTTGGTGTTCCAGCCTCAACGGTGCTATCGACTGAAGCGAGGGAGACTTCCGGCGCAAGACTCGATAGCGCTCGTGTTTTGCCTCTTCCGGTTATCTGCGCACTTTCGCCAGCATCCAAACTCGCTGTTCCACGTTCGTTCAAAGGACCTGTTGCGCGCGGAGATTCGCTGCCGGTGTCGACGACTTGCTCTGGGGTTTCTTCAAACTGGGGCTTTGGATCAGGCATTGATTAATGAAAAGATTTTAACGACTTAAAGCTTTATAGATCAAATTATACATCAAATCTATAAAAAAGTCAAATCCTTGTGGGCGCTGAGGGATTCGAACCCCCGACTTCTTCCGTGTAAAGGAAGCACTCTACCGCTGAGTTAAGCGCCCACTTTAAGCGGGATTGCGATTTGCCTCTGAGCTAAGGGTGCTTTCGTACATACCCCCTTACACCATCTTCGCCATGTAATCGCATTTTTTCAAGTCCGTCAGTTCCACTTTGACCACCCTCCTGTGCTCTGTCGCATGTAGCATACTCCATGTCGCTCTTTGTTCAATGTCCGAAAAAGCCCCGACAGACAGTATCGGGAAGCGTGTAAAAAATGACGCTCCGTTTCGCAAGCGATTCCTGAACCTCGCTGTCCCGCACCGAGCCGCGCGACGCGAATATCAAAGAAACACCTGCATCAGCCAAGACGCCGGGGCCATCGGGAAACGGAAAGAAGCTGTCGCTGTAGGCAACGCTCCCCTCCACATTGTGTCCCCCGTCGCGTGCCCGTTTTATCGCAAGCTCGCACGCGCTCACTCTGTCTTGCTGCCCTACGCCGTTTCCTATGAGCTGTCCGTTTTTAACAAGCGTTATGGTATTGCTGTTTGATGTTGACCCCACAGCCCACGCCAGAACTATGTCCTGCTCTTGCGTTTCCGTTGCATTGGATGATTTTTCAAGTTCAGGATTCGCAAGGTCCAGTACAAATGTATAATTCGGCTGCAGTAAAAATCCTCCGCGGACATATCGGAACCGCGAACGAGCGTCGAGCGTTTTTTGATCCAGGGCAACGAGCGCTTCATTTTTAAGAAGCCGGCATTTGCCTCCTTTTCTTGCAAGCGCCGAAACCGCTTCACTGCTAAAAGACGGAGCAATGACGCTATCAAGGAGCCGCCGCTGTGCGTTTTCCATCTTATACGAAACAAGTGTTCTCGCTTCGGCTTCTGCGATCGGGAAATTGGTCATCATCATTCCTCCAAATACCGCCCGAAGGTCCCCCTCGAGCGCTTTCGTAAGCGCCTCTTGGGCCGAGGTTCCAACTGCACCGCCGCATGGATTGCCGTGCTTCACCGCAATGGCAATAAAAGGCACTTTCCCGCGATTTCGCTCAAGCCCAGCTGCGATATGCGTCGCCGTCTGGAGCAACCGGTCAACGTCGCACCAGTTGTTATAGCTTAGTGCTGCACCAGTGACAAGTTGGAATGAGACAAGCGACAAGGAATCCGCAGTGTCAGTCGAAAAAAGCCCCGCGGGTTTTTGCCATGGATTCTCGCCATATCCACATGCACTCGCTTGGCGTCCCACCATGCCATCGTAGGTCCTCTCGCTATGATAGCGCGCTGAGGCAAGGCAGTATGAGGCGACAACCCCTTCTGCTTTCGCCGCAAGCTCACCCAAAAATTTCCCCTGTTCGGCACATCCTCCTTTGAGCCAATTGATGACCCTCTCCCAGTCGGCGCGATCGGACAAAACAATGCGCCTGCCTTTTGCCGCCGAGCGCAGAAGCGCCGGTCCGCCGATATCCGTTTTTTCGATTATCGAGGCAAGTGTTGCGCCCGGAGTTTCTACTTCCTTCTCAAGCGGGTAGAGGTCAACGCATACGAGGTCAATGCGCGGTACCCCCAGCCGCGAAAGTTCGGTGTTATCTTCCGCGGTACCTCGTGCGAGGATAGCAGCGTGAATTTCCCGCGACAACGTCACGACACGATGATCTAAAATCGCATTGCCTCCAACAAGCGACGCAACATCCCGCACTTCCACGCCTGCTTCCGCAAGCGCCCGCGCGGTACCGCCCGATGCAAGAATGTCCCACCCGAGCGACACAAGTTGCTGCGCGAACTCGACAATGCCTGTTTTGTCGTATACCGAAAGGAGTGCTACTTGCTTATTCGTCATATTGAACGTAAGTTAAAAATCTTCTGCGCCCCCGCGAGTCTGCCAGCTGGCGGAGAACCTCGACATGTCCCCTCGGAGGGAATCGAACCCCCATTAAAAGGTTAGAAACCTTCCGTTCTGTCCGTTGAACTACGAGGGGAATATTGTTCTTGTAAACTCCGACGCTCTCACGCTCTCCGAGGTCGGAGTCCCGACTTTACGTCGGGATTGATAGTACCCCAAAAATCCGATAGGTTAAAGGGTGTCTCTCGTCTCGCGCGAGCAAGCGGGTTTACCCGCCGTAGCTCGCTGAAGCGAGCGAAGGCGGGCCGTAGTATACCGGTAGTACACGTGTTTTGGGTACACGTAGACCGGGTTCAATTCCCGGCGGCCCGACAAGCTTCAGTTTTTCTTTTCGAAGAATCGCGGTTCTCCGACTCCAGCGGTCGGAGTCCGCTGCGCTCTCGCTCCAGCGACTTCCCGACATAGCGTCGGGAAGGCCCAGCTCGCTGGAGCTGCGAGAGCTTCTTCGAAAAGAAAAATTTCCGCTAAAGGAGTCAATGCCCAATAATGCGCGCTACTTCAACCAGACCCCACACGGCCAGCCCCACAAATGCGATACTGCCCAAAAAAGAAATTGCGGGGTTTTTCACTACGCGTATAGTGCGAGAAGGTGAAATATAAAGAAGCATATTAAGTGCCATATGGCCCGCAAACACACCTATCGCAAATCCGAAAACGTTGATGACGGAGAACAAGGGAACGTATCCGGCGAAGTCGTCGAGGCCCAAAATAAACGGTACGCTGAATGAAAGAGAAAAAAGAGGCCAAAACGCAAGGTTCGCTCCGCCTTTCATCGAAAGATTCGGAATGATGTATTTCAGAACCGGCATAACGAGCGAGTTGATGAACCCTAGTATTTTCTCAAAAGCCGTGACCGCATTCCTGAACCACCGCGGGTATTTCTTGTCTTCATCCTGCGCATGCTCAAGTCCTTCCTCGGCAAGCTTGAAAAGCACAAGTGCCGCAACGAGTATCATAAGGGCAAGAAGCCATCTGATCTCCTTGAAAAACGCCCACAGGAGAAGTATGGCGAATGTTCCTGCGGCGTTTCCAACCGCCGTTCCAACTTCAATCGCCACACGGCTTCGCCATCCCGTGTTTTTATCCATAAGCCGGGCGATGTAGATGGCAAAATCAATTGATGTCTTGAGGTAGATGGTCAAGCCGATAAGCACATCCCACCAGCGCACCTGCAACGCAATATCGTCGTTTGTGAATTGGTTAAGGACGACTACTTCAAGCCACAAAACGCCAATGAGCGCCGCACACACGACCACGGTGAGCGCGATGGGTACTCCCTGAGTCAAAAACAGAGAGTCAGGAGAAGATAGCGTTGATCTGATTCCGTCTTTTTGCATGCGCAGGAACAATTCTAGCACAGGGTAAAAGCACCCACGATGCATATTGTTCCCCAGAGCACTATAATGGTTCTTATGTTCTCCCAAGAAGGGCTCATTCTTCTCATCCAAACCGTCGGGTATCTCGGCATCCTCGGTATTGTCTTCGCCGAGTCGGGTCTTTTTGTAGGATTTTTCCTGCCCGGCGACAGCCTTCTTTTCACAGCAGGATTCCTCGCATCACAGGGCTACCTCAATCTTCCCCTTCTTATCCTCGTGACACTTGTTGGCGCCATAGCGGGCGATAACTTCGGCTACACGTTCGGCAGAAAAGTAGGCCCTCGCATTTTTAAAAAGGAGAATTCTATTCTTTTCCATAAAGAGCACCTTGAGCGCGCGAAACGTTTCTACGAAGCGCATGGCAAAAAAACGATAATTCTTGCGCGGTTCATGCCTGTTATACGTACGTTCGCTCCAATTCTCGCTGGCGTCGGCCGTATGGAGTACAAAACGTTTTTTGCCTACAACGTCATCGGGGGTATTTTATGGGGAGCAGGGCTTACCTCCCTTGGGTATTTCCTGGGAAACGTTGTCCCTAATATCGATAAATACCTCCTGCCCATTATTGCGTTTATCATCATTGCTTCAGTAGCTCCCCCTGTGATTCACGTACTGAAAGAGTGGCGGGCGAACCGGAAATCGCATAATTGAGCACGCTTGCGCCCCCTCGAGGTGCCTGCATACAATTGAACTTGATATGAAAAAACTTAAGCTTCTCGGTGCGCAGATGCAAGGATTCCACGGCGGCATTTTCCTTACGGCATTCGTTATCCTCCTTGCCGCTTTCCTTCCATACCTCGACTCGCAAAGTGCTCCCGAACGTGTTCCTTCCGATCCAGCGCGCCTCTACGAATTTGTTCTGCAGCAGTGCCCCGACGCCGCCTCGGCGTGCCTTGAAGAAGCTACAAAAAAAATTACGGCAAAGAACGGCCCCGAAGCCGCACTCTCCGTGCTTGCGCGATTCCAGGAAGCTGGGACACTTCCTACGTCATCGGATGACCATCAATTCGCACATGAAGTCGGGCGGCAAACCGCCAAAACCTTCGGCATAAGCGCGAAAAGTTTTCTCTCGTGTCCCACCACGTTCAACTACGGCTGCCAGCACGGCTTTTTTGAATATGTTCTCGGACGGACGAAGTCGACCAAAGAAGCGGCGGCTTTAATTTGCGGCGCTGTCGAGAGTGACCCGTCGTACTCCGACAAGTTCAAGTTTTATTGCTACCACGGCCTCGGCCACGGCGTCATGATGGCGCAGGCGTACGACCTCGATGCCGCACTTGCAACATGCGATTCACTCGGAAGCGACACTGCCCAAGGCGGCTGCTGGCAGGGAATGTTCATGGAAAACGTCAATGCCGGCATGCGAGGCGAAGCGCGAGAAGGCGTGTTTTCCGAAAAAGACCCTCTCGCGCCATGCGACCGTGTTGCCGACCGCTATCGCTATCAATGCTATATCAATCACTCCGGTTACCTTATGACGCTTTTCCACAACTACATCGGGAAGGCCTCCCTAGCATGCACCAAGGCGGGAGAGTTCAAAACGCCCTGCTTCCAAAGCATGGGGCTTCTCACGACAAACCCAAGCTGGCAAACGGCGCTTGGAAACTATGATGTGCTAAGAAACGTCGATTTCGCCGTTTCTCTTTGTGGAAAATTCCCGAAAGAAGGGCGCACCGACTGCTTCATCGGCGCACTCGACAATATCACCAACTACGACGAGATGAATCTTGAGAAACGAGCGATTCCCTTCTGCGAGGCGACCGCCGCTTCGTGGGGAGAAGATGCATGTTACCGGCAAATAGGCATCAACGTCCTGCGGCAAGTAGCGGAGAAATCACAGCGCCGCGATATCTGTAACGCCCTCCGCACCGACAAAGGACGCATGGCGTGCGCTTCGGGAGCCGGGTTATGACGCTCGCTCGAAGCCCCAAAAGAACCGCCGCGAACATTTTCATTGTCGCCTCTTTGTGGGTGATGGTTGCTACCAATCTTTCCCTCCCATCGCCGCTCTTTTTCCACGCTCTCTACCCTCCTGATAACTCCTCCCACACATTGAGCAAAATGAACTGGGGCATACGATACGCCGATTGGATGCTGCAGCGGGCGGGGTGGACGGCGGGGCTCAAAAACTACTGGCGCATGTTCTCGCCGGCCGACCGCTTCAACTGGACGATGCGATTGAGCGGTGTAACCGAAGACGGCAGCGAATTCCTCCTGCCGCTGCCGCACCAGGTACAGCGAAATTTTCTCGAGAGGAACCTCATAGATTTTCGTGAGGAAAAGTTCTACGTGAATATCTACAGCAATACAATGGCACAGCAAGCGTATGCTCAGCATCTTTGCAGCCGATTCGCCACCGCCGAGCATCCTTTACGTGAAATCCGCATCGACCTTGCCTGGCAACCCATCCTTGCTCCCGAAGAAGCTGCGGCGCGAGGGGAATTTCTTGACCCGCTCTATGTTCGCCCGTGGAACACATTCCCCTGTCTGGCGCTCATGCAATGACGCTGTCTCTTTGGAACAAATTTTGGTTCGCGCCCCAAAAACCTCACGCGCTTGGATTATTTCGCATCGCTTTCGGATTGCTGCTCCTTATCATCCTTCTCATAAGCATCCCCAACTGGACGCGCTTCTACGGCGCAGGCGGCACGCTTCCCTTTTCATACATTTTCGAGCCGTTTGCAGGATACTCATGGTCGCTCTTTGCCGTTAGCGGCGCGCAGGCGTGGACATGGGGACTTTTTGCGGCGGGCGCTGCAGCCGCAATTCTTTTCACCGTAGGGCTTTTTACACGAAGCGCGACGATTGCGCTTTTTGCGGTATTTGCTTCCATGCTTCACCGGAACCCCTTCCTCATAAACGGCCAGGATGAGGTCGCCGTGATGCTGCTTTTTTTCATGTGTTTCGCTCCTGCGGGAGACGCCATGTCGCTTGATGCTGTTATCAAACGCTTCAGGCATCTCTCCCGTTCGCAAACGATGCCGGAGACCGAAGAAAAACCTGCGTGGGCGGTGCGTCTCATGCAGGTATCAATAGCTTTCATTTACCTTTTCTCAACACCTTCAAAGTATCTGGATGATGTCGCATGGCGGGATGGGAGCGCTATTTACTACGTAACTCTTTCGCCCCGATGGTTCAGATTTCCGAACGTTCCCCTGCTCCACAATAGGCTCCTCAGTTCATTCGCAACGTTCGGAACACTTATCACCGAGATGGCATTCCCCCTGCTCGTGTGGTTCAAAAAAACGAGGTATCCCGTGCTCCTCGCGATAACGGCGCTGCATACGCTTCTTCTTGTGTTCATGGGAACAAGCGTGTTCTTTTTCAACCTCACGATGGTCGTATCGTTCATCCTTTTCGTGGAACCGCACCGGATAGAAAAAGCGGGAAGGCGGCTTTTTAAAAAGCGCGCCGCGGTGCTCTACGATGGCGACTGCTCGTTCTGCATAAAAACCATGCATATCTTCCAGGCGCTTGACGGGAAAGCCAACCGGCTCACATTTGAAAATCTCCGCGATGAAACGACATATAAAAAGTTCCCTTCCATATCGCCGGAGGACGCACGGCGCGAAATGCATGTCGTAGGAAATGACGGCACTATACATAAGGGGTTTTTCGCATTCCGCTACCTTGCGGGTGTTGTGCCCGGACTGTTTCCGGCACTGCCGTTCCTCTTCGTACCCGGCGCTTCTTTGGTCGGGCCAGCCATATATCGCTTCATCTCATCGCGGCGTCTTGGGAAAAACGTCTGCATCGAGTGCGGAGCGGGACACCCTACAACGGCACATCCTGAAAACAACCGCCGCTCGGACGCATGAAGAAATCTCTTATCGCCGCAATTGCCGTCGTTGCCGTAGGTATCGTTATAACCTTCGTGGTGATGCGCGCTCCTGCAGAAAAAGTTATTGAGCCCGTCGTCACCCCTACCGGCCCTCCCTTCGCGCCACCTACTTCATCGGCCATATCCCAATCGAGGATACCCGCTGCCGAAATCATAATGCGTGACAATGGTTTCGAACCCGCGTCGCTCACCGTCGCCGCCGGTACAACGGTTGTTTTCAGAAATACCGGGGATAATGACCACTGGCCAGCGTCAGATGTCCACCCCACGCACGAGCGGTACTCGGAATTTGACCCTCGAAAACCTATTCCGCCGGGCGGCACGTGGAACTTCACGTTCGAGAAAGAAGGGGCTTGGCGTTTTCACGACCACCTCCACCCACGCTTCACCGGTTTGATTACCGTCACTCCGTAAGCGCGATAAAGCAAACGCCCCCTCGGTTGTCGTTGGGGGGCGTTTCTTATCTCGCGCGAAGCGACCGCGGTCGCTTACTGGTTCCCAAGAAGCCGGAGAAGGCCCTCAACCGCTTCAAGTACAAGCGCAGTCTGCGAGAGCACCGCAGCATTCGAGTTGCTGCCGCTTCCGGACTTGGCGATCGTGAACGTCCCGTCGCTTGAATCAGAACAGGAAGCACCGTCCCTGCACGTCACCCGGACCCGATAGCTGCCCTGCGAAACGGACGAGGGTACGATCCACCCGTACGAGTTTACTCCCGCCGCCGCATTCGTCTTCGGAGCAATTGCCGAAACGACATTGCCGGAGGCATCAACGAGATCAATGCTTGCCGAGAACCCAAGGGGCGGATTCACCACGTTCCATTGAATCGTCCTGCCTGAACCTACCGTCCACACTTCTCCGCCATTCGGCGACACTACTTGCACCGACGTGCCCGAAGTGACAGTAACAGGTGGAGGGGGTGGTAGAGGCGGTGGTGGGGTAGAAGGAGGCGGAGTAGTAGAAGGAGGTGGCGGAGGAGGCTGCAAGAATCCCGGCGGTGACGTCAACGGAGCCGGCGGTTGACCTGCCTGACCTCCACCAGTCGTACCCGATGACGGTGCGTTGCCGGAACCTGTGGCGGCATTACCACCGCTCGTATTTACGTTTACATTCCCTCCGCTCTGCGGTGCGCCGCCAACAAGTGAGAGGAATTCGGTCGCAACAAACCCGTCAGGGCCGCTGCTGAAATTGACAGGGGTCCATTCTCTTTCCGGAGTGGAAATAGAGGGGCCGCTCACCGTGCCAAACGCTCCAGCTGCCTGAAGGCCAAGCGTCAGACCTGCAGCGTCTGCCCGCACCCGCACGCCATCCGTCGCCCGGACGGGATTGCCCGTTGAGAACGAACCTGTGAAAGGAGGAGGCACCGT
>Ga0209542_10020336_pt1 | contig 10530 bp, 8 predicted proteins | sample RifCSPhighO2_01_FD_184028 | JGI IMG/M metagenome (GOLD analysis project Ga0209542, IMG submission 184028) | Soil microbial communities from Rifle, Colorado - Rifle CSP2_plank highO2_0.1 (SPAdes) (version 2) | ecosystem: Environmental > Terrestrial > Deep subsurface > Rock core/Sediment ...
CCTTGTTTTTAATGTAATCATTAAAAATTAGAACATCTAATTATTCGTAAGCTCGTTTCACTCGCAAACGAATAATTGATAACCTTGTTTTTAATGTAATCATTAAAAATTAAAAGTAAAAAGCCTTGTTGGCGTTTGCCGCGCAGAATCTTGGCAAAACGCCAAGTGGATGTCCTCACCTATGTCCCACAGGGCATAGAAATTTGAACTTCCTTTTTGAAAAATGTCAAAATAATGCACGTATTTCGCTCAACAAAGCCTATATAAATATTTTACTCTTTTTAATTTTTTTGTCAAAAATTATGAATAATGAAATAATAATTTACACAGATGGAGCTTCAATAAACAATCCTGGACCTTCTGGCGCTGGGTTTGTTATTAACATAAACAAAGAAAAAAAAGAATATTCAATTCCGCTTGGAGTAAAAACAAATAATCAAGCAGAGTATATGGCTGTAATACTTGCTATAAAAAAGTTAAAACAATTGCTTGGAAAAGAGCGAATTAAAAAAGCGCGTATTCAAGTTTATTCTGACAGCCAGCTTTTAATAGAGCAAATAAATCATCGTTATAAAATTAAGGACGCGAAAGTTAGGGATGTATTTTTTGAGCTTTGGAATGAAACAGTCGCATTAGATATTTTATTTACGCATATTAAAAGAGAAGAAAATATAAAAGCTGATAAATTATCAAAAGAAGCAGTTTTAAAATAAAATTATAACTCTAAAAATATCTAAATTATTAGTATTCGCTAAAAAATGTTTTATGATTTTACTCCAAGTGGATTTTTTCTGTGAATTCACTTAGCTCGGATAATAAGTTTGGATATTTTTTTAGATTTTTAGATTTTTTTAATATTTGTTCTGCTTCGCTTCGTACTTGTTTTATAAGATATAAATTATCTAAGGAATTCATGGCAATATCTGGAATACCTGATTGCCTTATGCCGATTAATTGTCCCGGGCCTCTTATTTCCAAATCTTTTTGCGCGAGCGCGAATCCATCGTCAAATTTTGCCAGATATTTAAGACGCTCTGTTGTTGCGCGAGAACTAGAACTTGTAAATAACATGCAATAACCTTGCTTTCCACGGCGGCCAATTCGTCCCCGTAATTGATGAATTTGTGCCATACCAAATCTTTCAGCGCCTTCAATTACCATAATATTGGCATTAGCAACATCAACGCCAACCTCAACAACAGAAGTCGCGACAAGTATTTTATATTTTCCTTTTAAAAAATCTTGCATTATTTCTTCTTTTTCTTTTGATTTTAATCTACCGTGTAAAAGAGCAACGCCAAATTCTTTAAAAATATCGTTTTTAAGTTTTTTGTATTCTTCTTCAGCTGCTTTTGCATCCATTTTCTCTGATTCTTTTATAATAGGGCAAATAACATAAGTTTGATTGCCCTGTTTTATTTTTTCGCGAATAAATTCATAAGCATTAAGTCTTTTTCTCGCTGGAACTACAAAACTTTTAATTTTTCTTTTGCCTGTTGGAAATTCTTTTAAAATAGATATGTTTAAATTACTATACACTGTAAGCGCCAAAGAACGAGGAATAGGAGTCGCGGTCATAGATAAAAAATGAGGAGCTTCATAATATTCATTTAAAAGTTTGGCTCGCTGTTCTACGCCAAAGCGATGCTGTTCGTCAATAACAACCAAAACCAAAGAATTGAATTTTACGCTTGGCGTTTTTTTAGCGCTTGTCGCAATTAAAGAATGCGTGCCAATAATTATGAGCGCTTCTCCTGATTCAATTTTTTTCTTTAATTCTATTTCTTTTAATATTCTTACTTCTTCTACCCAAGGATCGTAAAATTTTGTTAAGCTTCTTGTTAAAAGAGCGATTGGCAATTCAAAAGTTTTAAGAATTTTTAAAAATGTTTCAAAATGCTGGCTTGCTAAAATTTCTGTAGGCGCCATAATTACCGTTTGTTTGTTTTGTTTAGCAACTAATGCTGATATTAAAATCGCAACAGCTGTTTTGCCAGTGCCAACATCGCCCTCAAGAAGCCTGTGCATTGGGTAGCTTTTTTGCATATCTTTTAAAATTTCCCATGCTACTTTTTTCTGATCATAACCTAATTTAAAAGGAAAACTTTTAACTATTTTTTGCGTGAGCTCTTTATTAAAAGGCAAAACAAAAGATTTTTTGCTCTTTATCGCCTCATGCTCTAACAGCATTTTTAATTGTAAAAGCAAAAATTCGCTAAATACAAATCTATTGCGGGCAATATTCGCTTGTTTTAAATTATCTGGAAAATGAATATTTTGCAAAGCTTCGCATATAGGCAAAAAACCATATTTTTTCTTTAAATCCTCTGGCAGATAATCAGTAATATTTTTTGCCAAATATAAAAAAGAATGTATTCGCCAGCGCAACCATTTGGAAGAAAGTCCGCGTGTTTCTGGATAAATAGGAACAAGTCGCGATGTATGAACTAAATTATTGCTCCAAAGTTCGTAATTAGGGCTAATAAAATTTATCTTGTTTTTTACTGCTGTTGCTTTGCCCGCAATAGAAATTTTTGTTCCTTTTTTAAAAGTATTAGTTAAATAAGGCTGGTTAAACCAAGTAATTTTTACTTCTCCTGTATCATCGCCTATTTTTACCTCTGTAATAAATTGATGGCGATAAAAGCTCCTGCGCATTTTTATATTTGAAACAATGCCGTGAACACTAACCATTTCTTCTTCTTTTAAATCAACAATCTTAGTTACGCGCGAATAATCATCATACCTATGCGGAAAATGCATTAACAGATTTTTAATGGTTTTAATGCCAAGCTTATTTAATTTTTTAGTATAATTTTCTCCTATTCCTTTTAAAGTTTTAAGTTCTGTTTTTAAATTTGCCATAACAGATTTTTAATATTTTTTAAGGTTCTCAACAAAAAATTTATTAATTGAGCATTATTGAGATTAAAACTAGATAATAAATTTGTTATTTGTAGATGTTTTTTAATCTTAATTTCTGCTTTATTTTCTATAAATATTCTTGCGTAATTTCATAAAAATTGATAAACTAAAATCAATAAACTCCGTTAGAAGTTTGAAGATTGGTTTGAAGCAACCAATATCTAATCCGCAAATGCGGCTTTGCTTTATTGCAAATCTGAAAAGAAAGAGTTTGAATGAACTTCTGGGTAAATGATTATTAACAATTCTACTAATGATTATACCATTAAATTCGTATAAAAATGAATTAAATGTAATTTAGTTTAAGTTTTATGACAACATATATTTTTTTTATACTTGGTTTTTTTATACTTATTAAAGGAGCTGATATTTTAATTAACGGTTCTGTTTCAGTCGCTAAAAAATTTAAAATTTCGTCTATTGTTATTGGTCTTACAATTGTAGCGTTCGGCACTTCTATGCCAGAACTTATTGTTAATATTTTTGCGAGCGCCCAAGGTAAAACTGAAATTGCAATTGGCAATATATTAGGAAGCAATATTATAAATATATTATTTATTCTTGGAATCTCCGCTGTTATTTATCCAATAACCGCAAATAAAAATACTGTTTTAAAAGAAATTCCGTTTAGTCTTTTAGCAATTGTTGTATTGGGAATTATGGCTAACGACATTATTATTGATGGACAAATTTTTTCTAGTATCACGAGAATAGACGGTCTTATTCTGATATCTTTTCTTATTATTTTTCTTTACTATATTTTTGGAATTACAAAATCTGTTGAAGATATAGTTGTAAAAGATGAAATTAAAGTTTTTAGTTATTCCAAAGGAGTATTTTATATTATTTTAGGTATTGTTGGTTTGATTGTTGGCGGAAAATGGATTGTTGATGGCGCTGTTGAAATAGCAAAGTTTTTCAATATTAGCGAATCATTAATTGGCTTAACAATTATTGCTATTGGCACTTCATTGCCAGAATTAGCAACTTCAGCAGTTGCCGCGTACAAAAAACAATCAGATATCGCGATTGGAAATATTGTTGGTTCAAATATTTTTAATATCTTTTTTGTTCTCGGAGTAAGCGCGATTATTCGTCCATTGCCATTTAATGACAATTTAAACAAAGATATAGCAATGACAATATTCGCGAGCGTTATATTACTTTTAATGATGTTTATTGGTAAAAAAAGAATTATAAAAAGATGGCAAGGAATATTTATGATTATTGTATATATAGGATATATTGTATTTTTAGTTTGGTCTAAATAAGAAGTTTTTTATTATGTTTAAAAAAATTATACTTTGGTTTGTGGTTATATTTGTAATATTAGGACTAACAACTACATTAGCAGTGCCGTTTTTGTTTTAAATCATTTTAGAAAACACTTCTTTTGGAATTTTCACTTTTCCAAATCGTTTTAAGCGTTTTTTGCCTTTTTTTTGTTTTTCTAAAAGTTTGTTTTTTCTTGTAACATCTCCGCCGTATAAAGGAGCTGTTACATCTTTTCTGCGAGCTGACACATCTGCGCGAGCTATAATATTTCCTTGGGATATTGCTTGAATAGAAACAGTAAACTGCTGCATAGGCAGTATTTTTTTTAATTTTTCCACTTTTATTTTACCTATATTATAAGCTTTATCAGCTTTAACTATTATGGAAAAAGCGTCAACTAAATCTCCAGCAACTAAAATAGATAATTTTTGAGCGTTAGATTTTCTGTATTCTATGAATTCATAATCAGCAGAAGCAAAACCAGATGTTGCGCTTTTAAGACGGTCAAATAAATTTTCTGTAATTATAGCTGAAAGAGGTATTTCATATTTAAGCAAAACACTGTCATGGTCTAAATATTCTAAATTTATATATTTATTATCAATATTTTCAAAAAGTTTTATTACATCTCCTAAATATTTTTGAGGAACAAAAATATTTATTTTTACCCATGGCTCTTGTATTTCGTATCCTTTAGTGTTATCAGGAAAATTATTAGGAGAAGTAATAATAGAATTATTAACTTTATAAGCAACCATTGGCGAACCTAAAATTACATTGGAATTTAACTCGCGCTTCAAACGTTCATCAACTATTTCTAAATGAAGTTTGCCTAAAAACCCCACTCTAAATCCTCTTCCAAGCATTGGGCTTTCTGTATTTTCCCATGATAAAGCAGGATCGCTTAATTTTAGTTTTTGCAAAGAGATTTTTAGTAAATCAAAACCGCCTGATTCTTCTGGATAAAAACTTGCAAAAACATTTGGGTTAGGCTCTTTAAATCCTAATAAGGCAATTGAGCCTTCACTTATAATACTATCTCCGATTTTTACCACATCAGCTTCTTTTATTCCTGTTGCGATATAGCCTATGTCGCCGTTTTTTAATTCTTTTATTGGTTTTAAATTCGGACTAAAAATACCAACTTCTTTTACTTCAAAAACGCGATTATTAGAAGCTAAAATTAATTTTTGTCCTTGTTTTATAGTTCCTGAAAATATTCGCACATAAGCGATTATTCCCTTAAAAGAGTCATAAGAAGAATCAAAAATTAAACTTTTTTGTTCTGTTGCATGTTCGCGGAACAAAATTTTAGGTTGTGGAACTAATTCTATAACTTGTTCCAATAATTTTTTTACGCCAAATCCTGTTTTAGCGGATATTTCCAATATTTCATTATTATTGTCAGTTAATTTTTTAATTTGTTCTTTTACTTTAATAATATTAGCTCCGGGCATATCAATTTTATTTACAGCTGGTATTATGTATAATCTTTGCTCTTTTGCTTTTTTAAAGTTAAAAACTGTTTGAGCCTGCACTCCTTTTACAGCATCAACAAGTAAAATCGCTCCTTCAACAGCAGAAAGCGCTCGCGATACTTCATAAGAAAAATCTGTATGCCCGGGCGTATCAATTAAATTTAAATTATAAATCGCGTTATTAAAACTATAAGTCATTAGAACAGGTTGTAATTTAATTGTAATGCCTCTCTCTTGCTCTAATCCCATAGTATCCAAATATTGGTCATGCATATTCTTTTTTTCTATTGTGTTTGTTAATTCCAAAAAACGATCCGCTAAAGTGGATTTTCCATGATCAATATGAGCGATAATGCAAAAATTTCTAATATTTCTCATATATTATTGATAAATTTTAATAAAAATATACCGTATTATTATTAAATTCAAAAACAATTCGATATTTAGAATAAATAGAAAAAGACAAAAAGTTTTTAAATTTGCTGAAGAGCTTATGAGTTTTTAAAATATGATTAAAAGTATTTTCGCGAAAATTTTTTCTTTTATAATATCATCATTGCTATCTTGATGTCAATGTTGTTTTATGTTATTATTAAAGATTAAAATCTCTAACAAATTCTAAACTCGCTATCGCTCGTTAAGCATTTGTTGATAACCTTGTTTTTCCAAAATTAGAACATCTAATTATTCGTAAGCTCGTTTTACTCGCTAACGAATAATTGATAACCTTGTTTTTAATGATTACATTAAAAATAATTATGGAAAAATTAAAATGTGAATAAAATTTTACAAAAACTTTTAGTTATTGTTTTATCTGTTGCGATTATAGGTATTAGCGTTCAATTATTTAAACAATTATATAAAAAATACAATCTAAAACAAGAATTGAATAAAATAGAAAAAAGCATTTATGAATTGCAAGAAAAAAATAAAAGCTTGTTAAATAAAGTTTCTTCTTTGGAAAATGATGATTTTTTAAAGATGGAACTAAAAGAAAAATTTAATTTAAAAGAAGAAGGAGAAATAATTGTCGCTTTAAAGCAACAACAAAATCCAAAATCCAAAATCCAAAATTTTAAAGAAAAAGAAAAAAAGAATTGGGAAAAATGGATGAAAATTTTATTAGGTTGGTAATTTTGTATTTTAAATTTGAAATATGCCAGTGTAGCTCAGTTGGAAGAGCAGCGCACTCGTAACGCGCAGGTCGTTGGTCCGACTCCAACCACTGGCTCGCCTTATTAGAAATATATTCGCGAAGCACGAATTGAATATGTATTAACAGGAAAAGGCTGTAAAATATTAACTAAATATTATTATTCTTTAAATTTTATTTAGGATTAAAAATATATTATTATGGAAAAAGAACAATATGAAAATTTGAAAGAACGTTTGATAAGCTTAGAAAAAGCCCTTAAATTAGAAGATAAAAAAAATAAAGTAGCTCAATTGGAAATGGACAGCACTGATAGCGAGTTATGGCAAAACCCTTATAAAGCGCGAGAAATTACAATCTCCCTTGCTCATATGCGCGAAGAAGTGTTACAATGGGAAGCATTAGAAAAGAGGATTTTGGATTTGAAAGATGTTTATGAAGTGGCAGATGATAAAGATTTAGAGCAAATAGAAAAAGCATTAAGATTAGTTGAATTAAAAACATTTTTAAATGGTCCTTATGACTATGGAAATGCTGTTATTTATTTTTATGCTGGAGCTGGAGGCGATGACGCGCAGGAATGGACAGAAATGTTAGTAGAAATGTATAAAAAATACGCGGAACAATCAGGATGGAAAACCGCTATTTTACATGAGAGCAGGGGAGAAATAGCTGGATTAAAAGAGGCTGTATTGGAAATAAAAGGAAATTCAGCTTATGGATTTTTGCGAAATGAAAGCGGAGTTCATCGTTTAGTGCGAATTTCTCCTTTTTCCGCAAAAAGCCTTCGCCACACATCTTTTTCATTAGTAGAGGTTTTGCCGGAAATACAAGAAGTGAATGAAAATTTGCGCATTAATCCGCGTGATTTAAAAATAGAAACAGCAAAATCAAGCGGTCCAGGAGGTCAGAATGTGAATAAAAGAATGACAGCCGCTCGCATTGTACATTTGCCAACAGGAATTTCCGCGGCATCTCAATCAGAGCGGTCGCTTGAACAAAACAAAGAAAAAGCGATTAAAATTCTTACAGCTAAATTATATAAAGTTTTGCAAGAACAGCATAAAAAAACAATGGATGATTTAAAAGAAAATGTAAAACCAGAATGGGGAAGTCAGATTAGAAGTTATATTCTTGATCCATATAAAAAAGTAAAAGATCATCGTACTTCATACGAAGATAATGACCCAGAAAGCGTTTTAAATGGAAAAATACAAGGATTTATTGAAATTTCTATGAAAAGGGCGTGATTTGTTTCAAAAATATGATTAAAATTAAAAATTTATCAAAATCTTATGGAAATATTTCAATTTTAAAAGATATAAGCTTAGAAGTGGCTTCTACGGAATTTGTTTCTTTAGTTGGTCCGTCTGGAGCTGGAAAATCAACATTGATTAAACTTTTAATTCGCGAGGAATTCCCAACTTCTGGAAATATATTTATTGAAAATGAAGATATTACGCTTATACCTTTTTCATATTTGCCAAATTTGCGAAGAAAAATAGGAATGATATTTCAAGATTTTAAGTTATTGCCAGATCGCACTGTTTTTGAAAATGTGTCTTTTGCTTTGGAAGTTGCTGGAGCTCCAGATATCCAAATATTTACAGATGTTCCAAAAGTATTAAAAATAGTGGGATTATATAATAAACGCGATAGTTTTCCATTAGAGCTTTCAGGCGGAGAACAACAGCGCATAGCAACAGCTCGCGCTCTTGTGCACAGGCCAAGCATACTTATCGCAGACGAACCAACTGGCAATTTAGATCCATTTAATACTTGGGAAATTATACGTTTGCTTATTCGTATTAATGAATTAGGCACAACAGTTGTTTTAGCTACTCATGATAAAGAAATAATTAACGCGCTAAAACGGCGAGTGGTTTTTATTAAAAACGGAAAAGTAATTCGCGATGATCAAGAGGGAAGATATATGCTTTAAAAAATTAAAATTTAAAAACAAAGTTATCAATTATTTATTAACGAGCAAAGCGAGTTTAGAAATAATTTAATTTTACTTTAGAATATATGATTTTTTTAAAAAGAACAACTAAAGCAGGATGGCAAAGCTTTAAAAGAAATGGTTTAGTTTCAAGCGCTGCCATTCTAATTTTATTTATTACTGTTTCTTCTGTCACATCTGTTTTTTTATTTAACGCGCTTTCAAAAAAAGTTGTAAAAACGATTCAAGATAAGATAAGTATTGGCGTTTATTTTTACACTAATGTTCCAGAACAGCAGATATTTCAATTTAAAGAGGAGTTGAATAAATATCCAGATGTAAAATCTATTATTTATATTTCAAGAGAAAAAGCATTAGAAAATTTCCGAGCTCTCCGTCAAAACGATGATACTGTAAAAAGGGCGTTAGAAGAGCTTTCTGGACAAAATCCATTACCAGCATCGCTTCATGTTAAAGCAGGCGATCCAAATAAATACAAGAATTTAGTAGAGGACATTGAGAGCAGTCAATTTAATAGTTTAATTGAGAGTGTTGATTATTCTGATAGACAAATTGCAATTGCAAATTTAAATTCTTTATCCAAAAAAGTAACGCAAGCTGGTTGGTTTGTAGTTATATTATTTACAATAGTCGCAATTTTAGTTAGCTTTAATACTATTCGTTTGGCTATTTATAATGAGAAATCAAAAATAGAAGTTATGCGTTTAGTAGGAGCTAATAATGTGTTTATTAACGCTCCTTATACTATGCAAGGTATATTATATGGTTTAATAGCGAGTATTATAGCGTTTTTCTCATTTGCCATTATTTTAAGATTTATTGATCCTATTCTTCAGGGTTATTTTTTAGGATTAGGCGAAGATATTAATTTATCTAATTATTACGCTTCTAATTGGTTCTGGTTTTTACTTCTTCAAATAGTTATGGGTATTGCTATTGGAGTAGTATCAAGCATAATAGCAGTGCGAAAATATATCAAAATTTAATTTTTCCATAATTATTTTTAATGTAATCATTAAAAACAAAGTTCTGCGAAGCAGGTTTTTATTTTTAATGTAATCATTAAAAACAAAGTTCTGCGAAGCAGGTTTTTATTTTTAATGTAATCATTAAAAACAAAGTTCTGCGAAGCAGGTTTTTATCTTTTAATGTAATCATTAAAAACAAGGTTCTCAATTATTTCTTAACGAACAAAAAGAGTTTAGAAATAACTAGAGGTTTTTATCTTTTAATGTAATCATTAAAAACAAGGTTCTCAATTATTTCTTAACGAACAAAAAGAGTTTAGAAATAACTAGAGGTTCTTATAAACTTAACATAAATTTATATTAACGCAAAGTATTGACATAAAAATAATTATAGTATATTATTTAAATTATTATTTTGAACTTTGAAAATTTTTTTTAGGAAAGGGGGTGATAAAATGAAAGATTTAATGTGCAGATCCTATGATTGTAGGACCTGCTTTAGTATAGGTTGTTATGAAAGCCTTTTAATCAAGGCTTTCATAGAAAAAAGAAGGAAAAAAAGAAAGAAAAAAAAAATAAACAAAAAATAAACAAAAAAAAGAAAAAAATAAGGCAGATACATTTGAACTACCAATGTATCTGCTGTTTTATTTAGATTTTGTAATTTGTGTTTTGTAATTTGTGTCTTTTAATATGTATCCTTGTTTTTCAATTTGTTTTCTTATTTTATCAGCGCTATCCCATTTTTTTTGTTTACGAAAACTATCT
>Ga0209542_10020337_pt1 | contig 10530 bp, 9 predicted proteins | sample RifCSPhighO2_01_FD_184028 | JGI IMG/M metagenome (GOLD analysis project Ga0209542, IMG submission 184028) | Soil microbial communities from Rifle, Colorado - Rifle CSP2_plank highO2_0.1 (SPAdes) (version 2) | ecosystem: Environmental > Terrestrial > Deep subsurface > Rock core/Sediment ...
TTCTTCCGATAGTCTCCGTCTGGGGTAATTCACGCTGCGCTACGCTTGCAATGATATGATCTGCCATTCTTATCGCCGTCTCAACCGCACCATTATGCCCTTTCACTTCACTGATACGGTATTCATGAAGAGACTTTGTTTTGAGCGTGCGTGCTAAATATGTTTCTTCGCTCTCACGTTTTCGTGATAACAGTTGATAATCATCAGGACTGATGTGTGCATAGTCTCCTAATCCCCTCTCTGTCTTTTTGACAGGATACCATTGAGGAATAAAAATGGTACCCTCATGATCCACGGCAGCATCTGAACCATAAAGAGGCCTGCAGTATCGCCTAACGTATTCACGCAGATCCTGCTGTTCTCCTCTACGACCGACAAACACTTCCCTTCTTACTCCCTCTTGCTCGGGGATCTCCTCCGGCTCTACTGGTTCTATTGGTTCTACTGGCTCTCCTTCAATATGATTTGGCATAGATAGCGCCATTATACCAATTGCGTTCTACCCCAATTTCAGGTACTATGTGCATCACTATGTCGGAACATGCCGAAGAACACATACAAGCCTCGTTTGATTTTATGAACCGGCAAGACCCTCTTGCTATAAAATCAAATACAGGGAGCGCAGGCGATAAAATGAACGACGAACAAGACTTTCTCCCGTTTGAACATTGTTTTGCGGAATCTGATAAGGATGTTGGCTATAAATGTTCTTGTTGCGGAGGAAATCTAACCGAAGATGTTGGTACAACGTATTGTCCCCATTGCAGTCATGAATTAAGCTGGGATACGTCAGATGGAGAAGAAGGACTGCCGTGGGAGTCTGACGTATCGGTATCGGATGATTGGCAAACATGGTCGGATAAAGACTGGGAAGCATGGTGGAACAAAAACGATCCTTTGTCCACTTAACCACACAGACCGGATTTACCCCGGGCGCACTGGGTACACCCGAATCGTACGCATCGGCCGCAAAGCGCAATAACACTTCCATCGGAATAGCTGATACTGCTCCTGACGCATGGATACCTTTTGAAACCGCATGCCGGCAAGCGCAAGTTACTCCGCTTTTCGGCGGAGTGGTGTATCCGCTCATTGATTCAGTTAACCGATCCCGCGTATCACTTCATGCTTTAGATGCGCGCGGTTTAACAAATATTATTCGGATATTAGATTCTCAAGATACCCGAAAAAATACTTTCGACATTGCTGATATTGCGGAAAACTCTGACGGCCTTATTGCTATAGCCGCCCAACCTGGCTACCTGGCAATGCGTATGACATTTGACCCGCAAAGATTGTTCTATGAACTTACTCATGTCGGGGACTTTGAATCGGATTTGCAGATTAGACAGGATGCTTTGGAAGTTGATGATCTGAATGCTCAAACGGTTGTGACCAATCGCCCATGGAGAGCACACCCGAATCCTTTTGATCAATTTCATTCACTCACTCGTATAGCTCAAAAAGCCGGCCAACGTCTCCATCAGGAGGAATTTTCGCTCACAGACATTTCAGACAATATTGTTGTTCATGAATGGATCCGGGACCGCGCACGCCCGGGCAATGTGTTTGAAGCCGCTGCCTCGTATCATCCTGAACAGTACCTGAAATCTCCCGACCAGATGCGCGGGCTTGTACCGGTGTCCGCAGCAGAGCACGTTATTTGGCAACGCGGATGCGACGAAACCGGCAATATTGCAAGCAACCTCATGCAGGCATTGCCGCGGCCAAGCGTTCCCCGCTATCCCGTACCCGAGGGCAGGACTGCGTATTCAGTGTTACAGGAACGCGTTCAGAAAGCCATACCAAATCGATATCCTGACTGGAATAGCATGGGCGATCGTGCCCGTCAGGAAATAATGGAGAGGACTATATATGAGCTGGAGGCTATTGGCAATCGAGGATTAGAGGATCTATTCCTGATTGCATCTGACACCGTTTTGTTCGCAAAAAAACAAAATCCGCCGATTCGTATGCACGGTGCCGGATCAGATGCAGGCTCGCAAGTTTGTTATTTATTAGAAATAACAAACGTTCCACCGATCCCCAATAATCTTTTATTCGAGAGATTCTTAGATCCTGAAGGCGTAAAAAAGCCGGATATTGATTTTCATGCGGACGCGGAGCATCGGGATGAGATATTTGATTACTTATTCTCTCATTATCCGCACTATGGTATTTATCCGGCTCGTATCGCGACATTTCCTACATGGGGAATTCAGGGAGCGGTAAGTGATGTATTGAAAGTGTTTGGCTTCAGTAACACAGAAATAAAAACCGTAAAACAAATCTTATTTCCCTCAAGATATAGTAATGATTTTGATGGTGAAATAAGGCAAAATGCGAAAAACCAGCAAATACAGACTGGTGTGCAACCACAACTAATAGAAGCGGCTATTGATTTAAAAAAAAGGGGAATATTCAAAGCGCACCTCTCAACCCACTTTAGCAAAGTGGTGTTTCACGGAAGCTCACCGCCATTCGTTACCCTTGTTGATGGAAAACCCCGCGTTTCAGAAGACAAAGATGACGTTGAAGATAGATCTGAATTAAATATCGATCTCGTATCGTCGAACGTACTTACCTTACTTGAGCACGTACTGCAAGCAACCGGTTTTGATGAGAAGGATATTCCTCCGGACGATGAAGAAACTATTCGCGAAGTATTCTTAAGTCACACGACCGGTGTTCCCGGTATAGAGACATCCTATATGAAAGGCGTGCTTTGGCCCTATGGAAAATCTACAAACTGGAGAACATTACTGAAGAAAGATCTGCTCCTTGCGATATTGGCTTCTCGTCCGGGTGTGACACCCGAGCACCGCGAGTGGCTGATGGACCAACGGGGTAAAAATCAACCCTTTAAATATGACTATCCGGTCATAGATGAGATATTAGAGGAGTCATACGGCATAGTTGTTTCCCAGGAGCAGATTATACGGCTCGTTTCTCAAGCGGGAGGATTTTCCTCCGCAGAATCAGAACAAGTTCGAAAACATATCAGCAAACAGCGGGAACCTGAAAAATTGATGGAATATGCACAACAGTTTTTCCATCGCGCAGTAGAAAAGGGAATACCGCAAAATCAGGCACAATTGCTGGCAGAGCAGATTGTGCATTTCTCACGGTATGGATTCCTTAAAGGACATGTCATGGAGTCAATCCTCGACGATGCGTATAAGCTCATGTTTCTTAAACTTCGGTTTCCTGAAGCCTATGTGCGGGAAGTGCAAAAACTAGGAAAAGGACACTTCTTTAAAACCGGCCATCCGGAGGCGTATGAGGAAGAATTGCGCCGATTATTGCGATAATAGCGTAAACGTCGTAGAAATGAAGTTCTACGTCTCATCTTGTATGACGTGGTATTTCTGTGGAGAGCGGAATCCCTCGCCCCGCCGGCATAGCCTTCCGCAGCGCACGGCCGAAGCAAAAGCGTATTCATCCACGATCCAACAATGTACCGTGATCCTCTACTTAGAGGGATGATAAATTCTTCACCGTCCATCAAGTATAAAAAAATCTGACTAGCTTCGATATAGTAAAATATAGTCTCTATGCTCGAACAATACCGACACCAAATAATTCTTGAAGCTCCCGATTTTCTAAACATTCAAGAGCCGGAGGAAAATAAAGAACTCCTCCCTCATACCCGTGAAACGGCATGGCTTTTGAGCGTATTATCCTTCGGTGCAACCATTGAAAGAGAAAAAGGGATGATCGAATTTAAAGGGAAGAGAAATTTGCCGTTCATACAAAGTGAACAAGCACGAGAAAAACTGGAGAGAACATTACAAACCCCTGGTATTCGAATTGAAGAAAAAGAGGGAGAACGGCTTATTTTTCAGCCACAACAGGAAATCCTCGATGCTATAGTATGCGCTGACAAAAATTCTTGGACATCAGCTGTACAAGAAAAGCACCCATGGGTACTGGAATCGGAAGAGAGTAGATGGGGTTTAATAGAGGGAGTATTTGACGTGAAAGGAGGTTTAGATAGCAATATTACTAAAGGCCATATGTATTTCTATATTAATGACCAGACTCAAGCACAGTTAATGTTAGAAACCTTGGAAAGAAATAACGTCGACAAAGTGGCATGCAAATATACATATCCAACAGAAACTAATAGATTAACACGTAAATATCTCAACGGAATTCATATTCAATCTTATAAAAGTAGGCACTATATTGCAACCCATATTACCTCTGTTATAAATGAGAAAGAGCAAAAACTAGACGAGCTGCGTACTTCAAAAATAAAAGAAAATGGTGATCAGAAGAACAACCAACAAATAGAACAAAATCTACAATTATTAATACCTTCGGATGATCTCGCATGGCTATTAGGGGTAATCTGTACGGGAGGCACTCTAACTGGCAATGCTCTAAGTATCGATACACACCACCAACCATTATTAGTAGATAAAATAAAATTGATTGGCGAACGTGTTTTTGGAGTAAATGCACACGTCTATGACGTAAAAAAGAGGAAAGATGGCACAATAAGCCAAAGAATAGCATTTATGGATCGCAACATAATGAATCTACTAGGAAATCTAAAATCAGGACAATGGACAGAAACTATTCAGCAACAACATTCTTGGCTACAAAATCAAGAAAGCCGAATTTGGAACTTTCTTACCGGGATATATGAAAAAAGAGGGAATTTCACACTTCATACAAGGATAGATATATATCCTGGTTCGCTGGAAACAGCAGATTTTATCATATCCTTGTTAAACAAGGTAGGAATCAAACACGCAAGACTAAGTCCAAAACAGATCAATACTACTGAACGTGTTTCCATAAGTAACCATCAAGACGTTAAGTTCTTTTCAGAACATATTCATTCAGTTATACCTATTAAGGAGGAACTCCTTGTTGCCGGTCGAAATCTTGCCAATATTGAATACAAACAATCTGTCAAAAACCGGCCTTCAACTATAGATGAGGTAGTCGAAGAGGCATTGCTACTAATTAGAGAATTCGGAACATTACCTCCTTCATCTAAAATTGATGCGCTTCGAAAAGAAAGTAAGACTAGATTTTCCCCCCGGGTATACGTTAGAAGATTTGGTGACGGATCAATGAGTTCGGCGAGAGAAGAACTCATGCGGATATATCGTGAACGAATGGGCAATGAAGAAAATCCTAATAGTACAAGCGGATCAATCTATCCTTAAGTTGCAAAACAGCTTATAATATAGTATATTACAGGTCCTATGAGGAAAGAGCCAGAACATCCATCAATACCGGATCGAGAAAATATTTTATACTTAGATCCTCAAGAACTCCTCAGAGATAATCCTGCCGCGGATATTTATAACCCTGAATCCTATAGGCTTATGGAAGGTCGATTCGACTGGGACATGTTTGATAACGTTAAAGTTGCAAGAGTTATTACCTACGATCCGGAAAAAGGAGAAGTACTTAAGCTCTTTGTCGTAGACGGCCACACTCGTACAAAATATGCTGCAGATCATCTTAATGTACTCATTCCTGCAGTAGACATGACAAGCCACTACTTACAAAACCCCGTCGTTTCCTACTACAGACAAGAATCAGACGAAAGAGAAGCACTGACCATATCAGAATACTTACGGGCGATTATCCCGCCGACAAAATTGCATGAAGTGATCGCTCGACCTCGTATTGCTGCCCATATCGTGAACGCGTGGAGAAATATCGTAGGGGAGGACATAGCAGAAAAATATCCTACCAGCGTAACTCTTCGATTGCTCGGGGATAGAAGAGTTCCTACGTCGACAAGTGATATGTTGAGCAGATTTCTAAAATCACAAGAGTCTCTCATGCTTGAAGAAACACCTGAACAGCGTGACCGACTCGAACAAGCAATACTTCAGATAAACGGTGTCATTAACGAAGCAGGACTTTTTCCCCAAGAGGTAGCGCAGGCTGCATTTGAACTCATAGCCAGTGAATCTCCGGTTATAGGAGGGAAAAGAGAATTGGAGAAACAGGTATTTGCATCATTGAATCAACTCGAAGTAGAGAGAAAAATTTCCGCGGTACATCAGGACGTGAGCCGGCGAGAATTACTCCGAGATAAATTAGCGCAGCAGATTCTTCAGGCAGTAAGGAGTCGTGAGAACTCCGCAGAAAAACGTGACGTATTAAGCGCAGTACATGATTCCTTAATCGATCCTAACTTCTCATATGATCGAGTAGTATCGGTCATACAAGCAGAATCTCCAAAAGATCAGTATGATTTATCAGTCCGCGATGTAAATTACGGCAGATTGAGTGAGGCATATTCATCTTCACAACAAAGAAATACCCTGTCGGGTTCGGAACAGGCATTATTGCAAAATCTGGGAAGAATAAGATATCTCGCAGATCGTGATATATCGGGTCTTGTTAGTACTGTTCAGAGAGCTCATAGTGAGATACAGGCTGCAAATCATGAGCTTTCGAGATTGACAGAGCAGCGTGAAACGTTAGTTGAACAGGGAGTACGGGCAGATACGATAGATGAAATTATAGAAACTTTGCGGAATGAAAGTTTGAGAGTAATATCTGCACAAACACAACAAACTGCAAATCGCTTAACAGCAGATTTAAGGGATTTAGTTCTGAAAGGTCAAGCCAGAATACAAAATCAAATCCATGTTCACGCAACTAATGCTGCCATTGAGCAAGTGTATGGAGATAAGCCTACAGTAGGATTTGGAAGACCGGATATTATAAGGCACATATTGGATCAGATTGAAACGCATGAATTGGTTCCCGCAGATATTGCAAAGAGGATAGTGCAATTACAGTCTCTTGATACCGATTTACAAGAACGAGTCGTAAACGGCTATATGCGTATAGGTGTAGCGCTTCAGCGTCAAAAGCAGCGATCAGAACAACCACAGGCTATTCAACAAGATGTTTTGGCAACAATAGTAGAAGAGGAATTACCCACAAAAGAGGAGTCTGAACCTGTTGAAAAGCCTGCCAGACGAGAATCTTTGAGTAAAAAAACATTAGATATCCTTACCCGTATAGAACAAAATAATGAAGATTTGAGAAATAAACTCATATTCATGCGGAACGCGCTGTCTAGACTTGATCTCGAACCACATGAAGTTGATGAAAGAAATAAGGAGATCGGAAGAGAAATCATAGACGTTTTGGGAATTGCAGTACTTGGAATCCCACATCTATCAAGAATAGGAGAGGATTATCAAGAAGCTGTTGAGAGAAAAAAACGAGAACTAGAGACAAAAGTACAGAAGGATATGACTCAGATAGAAAAGGACAAGGATAATACTAAGATATAATGCTTAAAGCATTGTAAGCTTTGAAATATTTGAAAAAGTAATTCTTATAACTTTACTACCTCTTTTCTATACTCACTAATCAGCCTTCTGCTTATCGTACCTACTTCCCCGCTGCCGACTTTTTTCCCGTCAATTCTCACCACCGGCATGACTTCTTTGTTTGACGCGGTGATGAACGCTTCGTCGAACAATTCAATTTGCGAATACAGAAGATCGCTCTCGATAACGGGGATTTTCAATTTTCGGGCGAGTTCGATGACGACGGCGCGCGTAATGCCGCGCAGGATTCCTTCTTTTGGCGTAATTAACTTACCGCCAACCACGGCAAAGAAATTGCTCGTCGTTCCTTCAAGAATATGGCGGTTACGATCCAAATAGAGCACTTCAATCGCGTTCTCTTTTTTTGCTTCAGAGAGGACATTAACCGCCGTTAAATAATTAAGGGATTTTGCGTGAGGAAACGACCTTTCAAACTCCCGCGAAATAATCTTGACTCCCTGTGTGTAATACGATTTCGGATAATCTGTCGCTTCGGTAAATAAAACGGCGAAGGTGGAATTTTCATTCTTCGAAATACCATCCGGGCTGACGCCGCCGGTTACGACAATGCGCGCAATGCATTCTCTATACGAATTCTTTGTTATTCCTTCAAGGACAATCTTTTCAATCTGCGATTTTGTTTTGGGAACGGTTATGCCGAGTTGTTTTGCGGAATTAAAGAGGCGGTCAATATGTTCTGATAATTTGAACGGTTTCTTATGATATGTTCTTAAGAAATCGAATATCCCGAATCCGCGTATGACGGAAAGATCAAAGACGGAAATAGTTGCCTTTTCGGTGGTCACCCACGAATCGTTCAGGTAATGCATGGCATTCTCCATAGTAATAATTAGTCGGGAATACCGGAAGATTCATTCGACGTTTCAGCTACGAATTTTTTTATTCGTCATTCGTAATTTTTAACTGTTGCCTTTCCGGTGAAACCGCTCGTGGATCTTCTTCAGCTGGGGATTGGTCACGTGGGTATAAATTTGCGTTGTCGCAATCGTCTTATGCCCGAGCATTTCCTGAATTGCCCGCAGATCCGCGCCGGCAGATAACAGGTCGGTTGCAAACGTATGGCGGATACCATGAGGAGTGATTTTGACCGGCAGCCGGGTTTGCTTGGCATATTTTTCCACGATACGCTGCACCGTACGCGTGGTTAACCGTAGCGGCGCATCCTTCCTGCCGCTTGTGCGGATGAACAGCGCCGGGTCATTGTCTTCACGTGTTTCCAGATAGTTTTGCAGCCAGTGGATCGCATTATCCGAGAGGAATACGACGCGGGCGCGTCTTCCTTTGCCGATGACGCCGAATTCCTTCCGTTCGAAATTGAGCTGGCCGCGGTCGAGGCTTACGAGCTCGGAAACCCGCAGGCCGGTCGAGAATAACAGCTCAATCATCGCTTTATCGCGCGCATTGTCCGGAGATGCCAGAAGGCGCTCCATTTGATCGCGTTCGAGGAATTTCAGCGAGCGGCTTTCTCCTTTGGGGATATCGATCGATTCTGCGGGCAAGGATGTTATTTCGCGTTTGGTGAGATATTTTAAAAAAGACCGAAGGGCGATGATGTGATATCCCTGCGTCACGCGCTTGAGCGTCAATCCATGCCCGTCAGCGTATCGCGATAAGAATAACCGGTACCCGCGCATAACTTCCTGATCGATATCGGCAGGGGAGACGGCGCCGGGATAGCGTTTTTCGAGGAAGGATAAAAACCGCTGCAGATAATGGTGATAATTCCGGATCGTCAGCTGTGAAACATTGCGGTCTATCTCAAGATGCTCAAGGAATTGTTTGATAAGTTCGGATAGGGAAGGGGAGTTCATGTAACATGGAACACATAACATGAAACAATAGTTTTCCGTCATCCTGAACTTGTTTCAGGATCTGGTGTTGCGTGTTTCATGATCAATGTTACGTGATAATGTGCGACATTGTCAAGATCAGACCAAATACTATTCATCCGAGCAATGCCAACAGTCCAAACTGTTTCGTACCACATGAACAATATTATTAACTACTTGATCACGTGAATTATTTTGCGTATCAATTTGTAAAATTTGAACATCAGGTGCCCTGTCACGAAAATCTTCTACCAGCACTTTGAATCGAGAATCTAACATGGTTAGTCCTTCAATGTTCTCATGCATATGCGGCCATTTTGTTTTTTTGTCTACTTGTGACTGTCCAGTAGTTCTTTCAATGGTTATACGATCATCTATACGTTTTACGGCAGTATAAGGATGTAACGTTAAATAAACTAAAATATTCCTATATGGCTGTTGCGTTACATATTGCAAAAGATTATATTGCTGGTCTACATTTAACTTTGAAAAAGCTCCTGCATATAACGCACTATATGCAATTGGATCTAAGTAATAATCGCGAAAGCCAAAAACAGCATCAGGACGGAGTCGATTTATTAAATTTGGTTCAATCACACGACCCATAAAAGCAATTTTAAATGAGTTTGCTATTCCTACTAACCTTGGATTAGTTGTCTGATCTGCATGTTCGTGTATTCTATCTATCCATTCCGTCCAGCGCGTGTAATGGAATTTTTTGTTTCCATTTATGATTGAGTATGTAGGATGACCTACTGCAACAATATTAAACGTCTCACTCAACTGTTGGGCTGCTAATCTGAGTGATGTGCTTTTTCCTGCTCCATCAATTCCTGTTGCACCAACAAGTAAAGGCTGTCTTTCTGCACGCTCAATCATACTATTTATTGTAGTCTAAGGTGTCAATCCAAACCCATGACCATAAAAAACGCCCCTAAAACGCGCGCAAGAGATGTAAGAGGTATATCTCGTTATTAGCAAAGAGAGATGAGATAATAGCGGATAAGAAATTTGTAGTCTGTTAAATCATAAATCTGTCCCGCGGAGCGGGATCAGGCTCCGCCTGACAATCATAAATCATAAATCCCAATCCCACTTCTCCAGTGGTATTTTGGCAAGAGTAGGGAATCGGCGCAGGAAAATCCTCTAAATAAGCTGTCATAACAGTCTATATCCCCTGAATGCCGAATAAAATCTGGCAAGAACATTGACGGCCAGCCTAACGGGTGAGCCAAAGACGGCGTATAGAAACAGAAATTTCTGCGAAATAAAATTCGTATATTCGTAATGATTCGTAATTCGTAGAGATTACACCTCTTCTCCGCAGAGTAAGCGAGGGTAATGTCGTAAAAGTA
>Ga0209542_10020338_pt1 | contig 10528 bp, 8 predicted proteins | sample RifCSPhighO2_01_FD_184028 | JGI IMG/M metagenome (GOLD analysis project Ga0209542, IMG submission 184028) | Soil microbial communities from Rifle, Colorado - Rifle CSP2_plank highO2_0.1 (SPAdes) (version 2) | ecosystem: Environmental > Terrestrial > Deep subsurface > Rock core/Sediment ...
GGATGAACAGAACTGCGAGCAGATGTTTGGCGCGGTCCCCATACCCGTCGGGCTTGCGGGCCCTCTCCGAATCCAATTCAGCACAGGTGAGATGAGCGACGTATATCTACCGCTCGCAACGACCGAAGGTGCGCTTGTCGCGAGCGTGAATCGCGGATGCAAAGCCGTGACGCAGGCGGGTGGACTCCGCGTTTCTTCCAAGTACGTAGGCATAACCCGCTCCATCGCGTTTGAAATAAAAAATGCCCAAGAGGTCTCCGAAAAAATTCGTGAACTGGAACCTGAATGGAGAAGAATCGCCGAAGCGACGAGTAGTCACTTGAAGATACTTTCTTACGAGATTGATACGAAAGACAATGTGTTGTTTCTAACGATTGCCGCAGATACCGACAAGGCGATGGGTATGAATATGGTGACAATCGCAGGGCAGGCAGTGGGGGAGTTCATCTCAAAAGAGTTGGGCATTCCGTTTTTGGCGGTTGCCGGAAATGTTGATAGCGACAAAAAACCGAGTGCGCGAACGAAGGCGAGGGGTCGCGGGTATCGCGTGAAAGCCGAGGTTACTCTCACGGAAGAAACTATCCGTACTGTTCTCAAGTCGGAGCAGGGTGCGCTCGTGAAGACGGCTCGGGCAAAATTGCAGATAGGGTCGGAACTCGCAGGTGCTTTGGGAAAGAACCTCCACGTGGCCAACGTCATCGCCGCTCTGTATCTGGCGACAGGACAAGACGCGGCACACGTCGTAGAAGGTTCTCTTGGAGACACGGCCGCGGAGCACGACGGAGAGGGTGTTCGCTTTTCCGTAGAGCTTCCGGCGATACTCGTCGGGGTCCGCGGAGGCGGCACCAATCTACCGGCCCAGAGACAGTGTTTAGATATGTTGCTCAAAGAGAAAACGAAGCTTAGGCCGTCTATGCAGCTTGCGGAGACCGTTGCAGGGGCGGTGCTTGCAGGCGAGGTCTCGCTGCTCGCCGCACTCTCGGCGAATGCCTTGGCGCAGGCGCACCGTGCGCTAGGAAGGAGGAAAAACTGACGCTTCAAGTTTGCCGGAAAATTTGGTATATTCAAGATTCAATGCTTCATTCAGCAATTCTCGGCTTTGGCGTCTATCTGCCCAGGTACCGCATCCGTACCTCCGATATCGCGCGTCACTGGCAGCAGGACGAGAGGGCGCTTGTCGCGAGCCACGGCGTACATCAGAAATCCGTCGCAGGCCGCGACGAGGACACTTTTACAATGGCATTCGAAGCGGCCCGCCTCGCGCTCGATATGTCGGGCGTCCCTTCCTCCCACGTGTCGGCGGTCTTCGTCGGGTCCGAATCCCATCCGTATGCGGTGAAGCCCACGAGCGGCATGCTCGTTTCCTCTTTGCAGCTCGACCCGCTCTCGCATGCCGCGGACCTCGAATTCGCATGCAAGGCGGGTACGGCAGGCCTTCAGATGGTGGACAGTTTCGTGCGAAGCGGTCAGATCCGCTTTGGCCTCGCTATCGGGACGGACACCGCGCAGGGCAAACCCGGCGACGCGCTCGAGTACACGGCGGCAGCGGGTGCGGCGGCTTTTGTGGTAGGTTCCGCGACGCACAAGAACGCACTCTGTCGTATCGAAAAGACGCTGTCATTCACTACCGATACACCCGATTTCTGGCGTGCAAAAGGTGAGCAGTATCCGCGCCACGCGGGCCGCTTCACGGGGGAGCCGGGCTACTTTGAGCATGTGCGCGAGACCATCCGTGCGGCCAAAGAGGCATGGAAGCTCGACCTTGCGGGGCTCGACCACGTTGTGTTCCACATGCCGAATGCAAAATTCCCCATGCGCATCGCCAAAGAATTCGGAATTACGAAAGAGCAGATGAGCGCGGGATTTGTAGTACCCCAGATAGGCAACACGTACAGCGCGTGCTCGCTCATCGGGCTCGTTTCGGTACTCGAGAAGGTCAAAAAGGATCAGCGGATACTCGTCGTTTCGTACGGGTCCGGTTCGGGATGCGACGCCATCTTGATGACGGCACTCACAAACGGGAAACCGCTTCCCATCGACCTACGCGAACCCACGTACTTGGATTACAGCCAATACCTCGAACACACCGGAGCACTCTCCGCGTAATCGTATGCCCGCACACTAAATTTGAATATGCAGCAAGACATCTTTTTGGTCGGATCCGGGCTCACACGGTTTGGCGAATGGTGGGATAAAAGCCTCCGCGACCTCATGAGCGAGGCGGTCGGGGCCGCGCTCAAATCGTCGGGTCTCCACGCGCAAGATATCGACCTCGTCATCGTTGCGAACATGCTTGCCGAAGTGACGAACAATCAGGCGCATATGGCCGCGCTTGCTTCGTCGCTTCTGCCGCATCATCCGCCCTCACTTCGCGTCGAGGCGGCGTGCGGCTCGGGCGCGCTTGCGGTCCATACGGCGTGCGCGTTTCTCGAGAGCGGAAGGGCAAAAACAGTACTCGTCGTCGGAGTGGAAAAGATGACCGACGCTTCGGCCGATGCCATTTCGCAGGCACTCATGGGGGCGGCCGACAGCGAGCTCGACGCTCCGTCGGGGCTCACATTTCCGGGGATTTTCGGCCTCATCGCGAAAAGGTACATGTACGAATTCGGCCTCACGCGCGAGCAGTTGAGTCTCGTGAGCTCGGTACACCACAAGCACGCGACGGAAAACGCTTTTGCGCAATTCCGGTATGAGCTTTCACCCGAAGCGGTAAGCGCGAGCCCGCTCGTGTCCGACCCGTTGCGCCTGCTTGATTGTTCGCCCATAAGCGACGGCGCCGCCGCATGTATTCTCTCGACCTCGCACAGAAGCGGCATGCGGCTTGCCGCGAGCCAAATAGCGAGCGATACTCTTAGTATTACGGAACGTCCTACGATAGTGAGTTTTCCCGTGACGCGCGCGGCGATGGACAAGGCGCTCGGCGAAGCAGACGTCACGCGAGAGGACATACGCGCGCTCGAAACACATGATTGTTTCTCCATCGCGGCGGTCATTAATATGGAAGACCTCGGGTTCGCGAACGAGGGCGAGGGTATCCGCATCTATGAAGACCTCTACGCGGGGCGCACGCCGCTCTTCGTCAATGCGGGCGGAGGGCTGAAGGCCTGCGGCCACCCCGTCGCGGCGACCGGCATCAAGCAATTGATAGATGTGGGCAAGGGGCTCACGCGCGCGCACGCGCGGTACGGTCTCGCGCACAACTTCGGCGGTGCGGGTGCGACCTGCGGCATCCATATCCTTGAAAATACACGCGTATGAACAGTTCCGCTCCCATAGTGCAGCGTGCGCAGAAGCGCGAACGGGATAAATTCCTCCCTGGCGTAGTCGTTTCCTTCACGACGCTCTCGCATCCGCCCGCACGGTTCGGGCATCGGCCGCGGACGGTAGGCCTCATCGAGCTCGAGAACGGACGACGCGTACTCGCACCACTCGTTGCTGATGCGCCGTATATCGGACAAACGGTACGTCCGCGCATGCGCCTTTCGCACGTGACTGCTGAAGGCCTCCGCGTGTACGAAGTCGCCTACGATGCGGCGGCCGCAACCGCCATCCAAGAGGCATTCTCCCGCTACCTAGTGGCCTTTACCGGCCCTTCCGGCGTCGGCAAATCAACGATAGCGAAAATGCTCGCCCATGCGTGCTCCGACTATGCGGCGAAAGTTCCCATCCTTACCACCCGCGCACCGAAACCGGGCGATGACGGAGAATACGTGTATACGAATGCGGCCGAATTCGACCGTTTGAAAGGAATGGGGGAAATTGTCGCAATGACGGAGATACCGTCATCAAGCGAAGAACGCCGATATGGATACCGCGCCGCCGACATCGAAGCAATCTGGGCGGCGGGCAAAATACCGGTCGTCGTGACCGAAATAGAATTGCTCCAGGGGCTCGCTCGTCACTATGGCCGTCGCGCGGTCCTTTCCTTCGGGCTCCTTCCGCCCGGCAAGAGCAAGCGCGCGCGGCTAAGCCAGCTGCTCCACCGCCTTCGTTCGCGGGGACGCGAGTCGGAAGAGCATATCCGTGACCGGCTCAAAAATGCGGAACGGGATCTCGCATTCTTCGGTGAGCGCAAGGACCTTTTTGACCACATGGTAGTGAACGAAGACCTCTCCGCCCTCGTTGCCTCTTTGAAAAAGAAAGTACACGGACTCTCGGGCGCATAAGCCGCGTAGATGCATCTGCTATGACCGCTCAATCCACGGAAGAAGAAGTCGTTCTCGTGGACGAGAAGAACAACGTACTCGGCACGATGCCGAAATCCTTCGTACACGGCGCTACGACGCCTCTTCATCGGGGTTTCTCGCTCTTTCTCTTCGACCGCGACGGACGACTTTTGCTCCAACGGAGAAGTCATACGAAAAAGACGTGGCCGCTCGTCTGGTCCAACAGCGTCTGTGGCCATCCCGCCCTGCATGAGTCGAATAGCGAGGCCGCGAAGCGTCGGCTCTCATACGAACTCGGCATGCAGGCAAAGCACATTGAAGAGGTCGCGCCGTACCGGTACACCTTCGTCCGCGACGGGGTGATGGAGAATGAGGTTTGCCCGATACTTGTCGGGTTTACCGACGACGAGCCGCGGCCAAATAAAGATGAGGTCGAAGCGGTACGTTGGGTTGCCTGGCCGGAATTTCTCGCGGAACTCAAGGTTCGTCCGGGCTTCTATTCGCAGTGGTGCGAGGAGGAAGCGCGGATACTCGACGGATTGCCGCGTTTCCACGAATTGCTCGGGAAGAGTCACTGACCTCGCCCGCGCGTGCTCGCGCGTGCATAACACTCTCGCATCGGCCTGCGGCCGACTCTCGACCCGCTGCGCGGGCACCCTCACGGGTGGTGTTATACTCACGGGGTGAAAAGAGCCAACCGCCAAAAAAAGACGGACGCTCACAAAAGGCTGGTTATTCGGATGGAGGAAGCGGGAATAGACGATGTCGCTTTGGTCGGAGGCAAGAATGCCTCGCTCGGAGAGATGCTCTCCACTCTCACGAAAAAAGGCATCCGCGTGCCGAGCGGCTTTATCGTGACGACCGATGCGTACCGTCTCTTTATCAAAGAAGCGGGGCTTGAAGACCTTATCCGCTCAAATCTTGCGCACTTGAAGCGGCATGACATTCACGCGCTCGAACACGCGAGCCGAGTCATCCGAGAGGCGATAGAGGGCGCGCGCTTGCCCAAAGCGCTCGAACACGAGATTGCCGAAGCGTATGCCGCGATGGAGAAAAAATACGGCAAGCACATTGACGTCGCCATCCGCTCGTCCGCCACAGCCGAAGACCTCCCCGGCGCATCCTTCGCCGGCCAGCAAGATACGTACCTCGGGGTGCGCGGCCGCGACCACGTGCTAAAGGCCGCGCGCGCCTGCTTCGGTTCGCTCTTCACCGCGCGCGCCATTTCGTACCGGCATGACACGGGATTCGACCACATGGACGTCGCGCTTTCGGTCGCCATTCAGCGGATGGTTCGCAGCGATGTGGGCGCCTCGGGCGTCGCCTTCACGCTCGATACCGAGACGGGCTTCCGCGACGTCGTCCTCATCACGGGCACGTGGGGCCTCGGCGAACTCCTCGTGCAAGGGCAGGTCATACCCGACGAATTTCTGGTCGCCAAGAAAATGCTAGGGGTGGCGCCGCTCCCCATCATCGGCAAGCGTCGGGGCAAAAAAGAATTTAAGATGGTCTACAGCAAGCGCCGCGGCACCGATAAGCCGCTCGAGGTCGTGAAAAATAAAAAGGAGGACCGCCGCCGGTTCGTGCTGAATGACGCGCAGATTATCGAGCTCGCAAAAGCGGCCGCGCTCATCGAAGAACACTATACCCGCGTGCGCGGCACCCCATCGCCCATGGACGTGGAGTGGGCGCTCGACGGAAAGACGGGCGAGCTTTTCATATTGCAGGCGCGGCCCGAGACGGTGCAGGTGAGCCGCGACCTCGGCAAAATAACCGAGTACATCCGGCGCGAGGAGGGTACTCCGATAGTGCGCGGGCTCTCCGTGGGCAACAAAATCGTCACGGGCAAGGCGCGGCTCATACGCGACGTGCGCGATATGAGCGCGCTCGAGCCCAATGAAATCCTCGTCACCGAAATGACTGACCCCGACTGGGAACCCATTATGAAAAAGGCCGGGGCTATCATCACCGAAAAAGGCGGCCGCACTTCGCACGCGGCCATCGTTTCCCGCGAGCTGGGGCTCACCGCCATCGTCGGCGCGGACAAGGCCACGCAGAAAATATCCACGGGCCAGCTTATCACCGTCGATACCACCTCCGCCGAGGGGCTCGTTTTTGACGGAGCACTCGGTTTCGAGATACGCCACACGGATATCGGCACCATTCCGAAAACCAAGACGAAGATAACGATGAACATCGCCACCCCCGACACCGCATTCGAAAAATCTTTTCTCCCCAACGACGGGGTCGGACTTGCGCGCGAGGAGTTTATCATCGCTTCTTCCGTCGGCGTGCATCCGCTCGCGCTCATCCACTACGACGAGCTTTCCGAAGACATGCAGCGGCAGATACGCAAGAAAACGCGCGGCTGGGACGACCGTCTGGAATACTACGTAGACAATCTCGCCTACGGCATCGCAAAAATCGGCGCGGCCTTTTACCCCAAGCAGGTCATCGTCCGCTTCTCGGATTTCAAGAGCAACGAGTACCGCTCACTCTTGGGCGGCGAGCTCTTTGAGCCCGTCGAGGAAAATCCGATGCTTGGCTGGCGCGGGGCTTCGCGCTACTACGACCCGAAATTCAAACAGGCCTTCCTGCTCGAATGTCGCGCGATGCGCAAGGTGCGCGAAGAGATGGGGCTCGACAACGTCGTCCCCATGGTGCCTTTTTGCCGGACGCTCGAAGAGGGGAGGAAGGTGTTGGAAACGATGAGCGAAGCCGGGCTCTATCCGCGGCTTTCCGCGAAGGGCTCGCAAAAAAAGACGGCGACACCCGTCATCGTCATGTGCGAGATACCTTCCAACGCCATTCTTGCCGAAGAATTTCTGAAGCTGTTCGACGGCATGTCTATCGGCTCCAACGACCTGACCCAGCTCACGCTCGGGCTCGACCGCGACTCGGGCATTGTGAATCGCGTGGCCGACGAGAACAATGCGGCGGTAAAGAAACTCATCGCGGACGTCATCAAAGTGTGTCTCAAAAAGAAAAAATACGTGGGCATCTGCGGCCAAGGTCCCTCCGACCATCCGTCCTTTGCAAAGTTTCTCGTCGAGCAGGGGATAGAGAGCATGTCACTCAATCCCGATTCCATCATCAAAACCATTCTAGCCGTCGCGAAGGTGGAGAAGGGGCTGCGGAAATAAAACAAATGCCGCTCGCGTGTCGAAACGCGAGCGGCCAAAATGTCGGGGTCGATGTGCCGGTTATGCATTGTCCAGCACTTTCATCAGGCGGTTTCTCGCAGGCCGTTCGTACATGATGTATAGGACCTTCAGGGTCCGCCAATACAACGTGTTGAGCGGTTTTTGCACCAGCATTTCCCGGTGTTTATCGAGCGCCTTCAGCGCGTCGTGGGCTTCTTTGACAACCCACGATCGCACTTGTGCCGACTTACGCCACCTCTCCAGCGATTGCGGCGAGCGGTCGGTCGGCAGCGTGATGCGGAATGCCCGCACGTCTTCAGCGGGGATGTTGCAGAAACCCACTTCGATGTCCCGCAGCAGGTCCCGCAGGTCGTACGATATCCGCACACCCAGGCAAAGATGCTTGAGGTGCAGGTAGAGGACGCCCTTATCGAGTTCGCGTGCCAGCTTGAGGCACGCAATAATCGTTCCGCGTCCGTCGCGGCCGTACTGGTACCGTAGCAGCTGTTTCCGCGGGAGTACCATGATTCCTCCCGCCTCAATACGCACCGCATCGAAGCGCAGGGAATCGAGGATACTCCACACTTCGTAGAGGAGGTCGATACTGGTCTCTTCGCAGAGGCCGAACGCGTAATCGAGTAGGCGCTCGTTGTCGTCGGAGGCCGGTGGCGCGGCGAAGACAAAGTGCATATATCGTTCAACGTATTCAACCGTTGTCTTGTAACCCTGCGGAAGCGGGGCGTCCAGATCCACAACATCGTCAATCTTGCGCGCGACGGCGTAAATGGAGAGCATTATCTGGACCGCTTGCCTATTCAACAGGAAGAATTTTGTACCGAGCACGAGCGCGACGACCCACGCAAGGTACTTGCGCCAGTCACGGCGTATCATTTCGATGTAGACTTTTCGGCGCAATCTAGAGGCTTCACGTTTCCCAATCCGACTACCCTCGAACTGGTCATTCTTCGACGTCGTCATGAGTCACCCATTTCTTGTGAAAGGTCAGTAGCGACCGACACTAAAGCATGGACATCGCGCGGTGACAATCGGGGTTGCCAAAGTCGAAGCCCGCCTGGGAAGGCGGGCTTCGAAGCGGACCTGAAAACGCGGGCCCTTATTGAGCAGTACCGCCGTTTCCACCCGTCGGGGTGGGAATTGTGACATTGATATTTGTATCCGGCTGTGCCGCCTGGTTGTTGAACGCGCCGTTGCGGAACAACACAATGCCACCGACGATTACGGCGAGAAGGATAATGAATGCGATGACCATACCGACCGCATTGCTGTCGCTTTGCCCGGGTGAATTTGTGACTATAGTATCTGCCATATGAGTGATGAATTACCTGCTAATGCCTCAAGCCTAATGGACGGCGGGTGAAGAAGGGGTGAAAAGGGGACGTATCCCATCAGCGCACAGTGAATAACGATTCGGGTAAGAGCATGTGCCATGAACGCGGTATACTCGCATCATGGCAAAAAAGAAGGACCCGTTCTTCACTCTGCTCGAGCGCGTAATACGGTATCAACCAAAGCCTCGAACCTCTGTTTGCCGTTGCGTGCGTTGTTGTAGTGAAAGACAAAACCGTCGAGGTAGGACTGAAAATGCTTCTTCGAAATAGCTTTGTGCGTGCCGCGGACGGAGGCTTTGACGTGCGACCAGAAGGAGTCTGCGGAGTTGGTGTGCACGTCGCCGCGAACGTATTCTTTCTTCCGGTGCTCCACGGACTCCCGCTTGTACGGCGAGGCGCTGTGTGTGAACGGGAGCGCGCCGTCGGTCATGAGGCGCGTATTAATCGTGGACACGTTCTGCCACAGGAAATTCTTGTGACTTCTAGCTGAACCGTCCTTCGTCACTTTTGCGCGGATGCGTCCTTTCCGCTCCACAGCGGCAAATACCTTCGTTTTGGCCCTGAAAACATCGCTCAGGTGCTCAAGATTCTTTCCGGCCACCCCTTTCCCTCCGAAGAACCCCATATCCATCTCCACGATGCCCGAGAGCGGGTCTTCGGATTGTTTGAGCGCTTCGCGGATCAGGTGCGCCATGCGCCAAGCGGTCTTGTACGTGATCTCAAGGTCACGTTGGATGGTCTTTGCTGCAAGGCCACTCTTCGCGTTCGAGAACATCATGAATACGTGGAACCAGAGCGTGAGCGGCACTCTCGACTTCTCGAAGATTGTGCCCGCCGTCGGAGAAATCTGTCGTGAGCACCGCGTACATTGAAACTTCGGTCGATGTTTCATCAGTTTGAAACGTCCGCCGCAGCTGCACCGCGATTTGTGGAGTCGCTTGAATAGGAATTTCAAACACGCTTCATCGGTGGGAAAGCGACGCCGAAGGCTGCGAAGGCCGAACTCTCTCGCCATACCTCAAAAGTATACGCCTGAATTGTGCGCTGATGGGATACGTCCCGTGAAAAGGAGAAGTTTACGAGCGTGCGGAAGTCTTGCGCAACACCATTTCCACCTCTTTGAGGCCGACCGGTTTCACGAGGTGATAATCAAAACCCGCTTGCCGCGCTTTATCTTTGTCCTCTTGTTGCCCGTAGCCGGTCAAGGCGACGAGCGTATGGCGCGTACCGTTCTTCCCGGCACTTCGCAGGCGGCGGGCGACCTCGTAGCCGCTCATGTCCGGCAACTGGATGTCCACGATGGCTACCTCCGGTTCGGATTCCCGCACTTTTTCGAGTGCGTCGGCACCCCCGTATGCGATTGCAACATCGTGCCCGCGCATGCGCAGAAGTTTCCCGAGCGCGTCGGCCGCCGCCTCGTTGTCGTCTACCACGAGTATCTTCCGCTCATGCTTGGCGCGCCTCAAGGCGCGACCGCCGTGAAGGGTCTTTCTGTCCTCCGGCACCGATGATTCCAAACGCACGGGCACCGGCAGACGCACGATAAATTCAGAGCCCTGATTTTCTCCCCGGCTCACCGCCTCGATGCTGCCGCCGTGCAGCTCCACGAGGCGGCGCGTGAGCGAGAGCCCGATACCGAGGCCCGCCGTACCCTGCTTATTGCGTTCGATCTGGAAGAACGGCTCGAAGATGCGCGTGAGCATATGCGGTGCGATGCCGATGCCGCTATCGCGCACGCGAATCGCCGCCACCTTGCCTTCGCGCACGACGCTAATCCAGATGGCTCCCCCCGGCTCCGTATATTTTGCCGCGTTGGTAAGGAGATTGACGAATATCTGCTCAAGCCGCACCGGGTCCGCCTCGATATGTA